>OKWQ01000012.1_pt1 | contig 352564 bp, 273 predicted proteins | sample 1607071 | NCBI WGS metagenome assembly OKWQ01 (sample SAMN07501039, study PRJEB24779) | human gut metagenome | reverse complement strand
TGGTTTTTCTACTTCATGTAGGTAGATTATCTCATACCGGGGCTGAATTTTGGAACGCCATGTTATTCATCGCTTACGTTATAACACTGAATATAGACGTATGTTGCATCAATATGCGCTAAAAGACATTAATAATAATCTGATTGCGGATAGTGCAGGTAATGCGATTATTCCTGACTGCCTGAATGATATATTTATTCGTGAGTGGACAGCCCTGTTAAATATGGATATAAAATTACAAATGGAGGAAGTCAATGAAGAGATTTTCAATTATGATGATTCTAATGGACATTATGAGACGTTAAAACCACTTGAACTAAGAGTGTTGAAAGAGATCTTATGCGATCCCGAGAATTACATAGGCAAGTGGGTCGCGGAACACGACGTACCAGTGGAAGAGTGTCGCATATATTGATCAAATAAAACTAAGGTTTTCTTGCTACTCAAGGGTAGTGGGGAAGCCTTATTTTATTGTGCAAAGTTGTTTCGGGTACAGTTAGTATATGTGTTTAGCACCGCTAGCAAAGTTTGATAGGGGTCTTAATAGATTAAATAAAAAAAAGAATAGGAGATTATTATGGGTAAAGTAAATGTAGAGGTAAAAGATTTTATGGGTATGGATGTAAGGGTTATTGAGAATGAATGGATGGTATTAAAGGATATGTTCTCAGCATTAGGGAGAGTCCGGGAAAATGGTACTTGGACTCACGAAAAGAAAAAATTACTGAATTTCCTTGAAGTATTAGACAAAAAAGACCACCATCGATTATTGGTGGGGGTTCCGGTTAAGAATGGTCAAGTGGAAAATATTGAATGTTTAAAATTAGACATAGCGCCATTGATATTAACACAATATAAGCCAACAGGGAAAAAGAGTACAAAAGCGTTGAACGAGTGGTGCAAATTCATGAAATTTGTTGATGATATACTAGTATCCCTAGAGGTACATAAATTTATAGTAAAAGACAAAGGAACTCAGAGAGAACAAATTGACAGGTTGTCAAATGCTAAAGGTGATCCCAAAATAGCAAATATGCAAGTAAATATGATTATGGCTAAACTGATAGGTGTATACGACCAGGGTATAAAGAGAGTAAAAAAGGAAGAACTGAGGGTGTACAAGGATCAGACAACCGTGGATTTGCTGGAAGTGAGAGAGTTTGTAATGGAGAAGTTTATAAATGCCTATGAATTTACGAGGAGCCATAAATCTGCTGGTGAGATGGCGTTAAAGTTGGCAAAAGAGAAATACTCCAAAGGGTTAAATTTGGTAGCATAGGTAGTGTTTGGTTTCCTTTGTTAAGAAACTTAATCAAAGAAAAGAAGCAGATTAATACTATGACAATTGAAAAAATTACTGCTGAAACATGAAATATTTATGTGGGCAGTATCTATACAAAAAGGAATTCTGATGTGATATAATATAAGCACATTAAGATTCCTTTTTGGTTTCAACAGAAAGGAATGATCGGATATGGGTAAAAATTTAAAGGGGAAAGAATTGGGTGTAGGGTTTACACAGAGACAAGATGGGAGGTATGAGTGCAAGGTCACAGTGAATGGGAAAAGGAGAACTTTTTATAATAGAAATTTGAGTAATTTGCGAAAAACTGTAAATAATGTAAAATATGAAGCTGATCATGGGCTGAATGGGAATTATGAAAAAATCACATTAAATGACTGGCAAAAGATTTGGCGAGAAACCTATAAAGTTGGACATGTAAAAGCAAGCACACTTGAGAAGTACGATAAAACCTATAGGACGTATATAAAAGAAGAATTGGGGCACCTTTTACTGAAAGATATTAAACCAGCGCTAATTCAGTCATTTATAAATCAACTAGACAATAATGGATTATCATCATCGATAATTCAATTAAATCGTTCTTTGTTGTCAAATATGATTTCATTTGCCGTTCAAGAAGATTTGGTTCTAAAAAATCCTTGTTGCAATTTACAAATACCTAAAAAAACTAAAAACGTTCGGAGAGCATTATCACAAGATGAACAGAACAAGTTTCTGAGAGAATGTAAATTAAGCAGTTCTTACTATCCCGTTTTTTTTACAGCATTGACTACAGGAATGAGAATCAATGAAATTCTTGGATTAACTTGGGCTGATATTAGTTTTAAAAATTCTACCATTTCAGTTAATAAAACTTTAGTATTGAATGAAAAAAGCAAGTTTAGTTTTCAAACGCCTAAAACGATAAAAAGCAAAAGAATAATTCCAATGAATAGTGAGTTAAAGAAATTCTTGGCTAATCATAAAATAAATCAAAATAATTTAAAAGCAGAGCATCCCGAAAGGTGGAAGCCGCTAGATATGGAATACGCTAATGATTTAATATTTACTACTAGGAGTGCGAGACCTATTTCCAGTTTAAATGTAAATAGCGGAATTAAAAGAATTGTTAACAGCATGAATAACAAAGAAAATAAACTAGCAAAAGAAGAATCAAGAGAAGCAATATTAATAGATGCCTTTACAACACACTCGCTGAGACATACTTTTGCTACCCGATGTTTTGAACTGAGGATAGATCCCAAAATAGTTCAAGAGTTATTAGGACACTCCAATATATCAATGACAATGAATATATATACACATCTAACGGAAAGTGCAAAAAGAGCTGCAATGGAGAAAATACAAGTGTCGTAAAAGTGTCGTAAAAGCTTAATATTTTAAACGACGGGCTATAATTTAGTATGAAAAATGCTTGCAATTTAAGGGATTTTCATTCAAAGAAATAGTCTCATGTAAGAATTGTACATTCCCAGTTAAGTGAAGAGGAGGCGGGAGCATGATTGAACAGACGAAGACGATTAATATAATGAAGATTTTCAGGAGACTGTTCTCTTTTATGAAGCCCTACCGGCGAGGTCTCTATTTTGCTATTGTGTCTATTATTGTGGCTTCTGTTTTTAACAGCCTCGGACCGTTTATACTGGGAAAGGCGACGGATGCATTAGCGGGAATTGTAGTTAACGGTGTTCCTGTATCCACTGGTATCCGGAAATTTATAACAATCTTAATCGTGCTGGGTGTGATTTATTTATTGTATTGCATCTTCAAGTATCTGAGTACTTTTATCATTGTAGGTGTGTCTGAAAAAACAATATTTGATCTTAGAAATAAAGTGGATGGCAAATTAAAGCAGCTTCCACTTAATTACTTTGATACAAACCCATACGGAGATATTTTGAGTCGGGTAACCAATGATATCGATACGGTTTCCACTTCTTTGCAGCAGTCCATTGATCAGATACTGACCTCTATTTCCACTGCTGTTTTTATATTAATAATGATGCTGGTGGTCAGCCCTGCTTTGACTCTGATCGGAATAATAACGGTACCGCTGGCACTGATTATTTCCATGAAAATAGCCCACAAATCCCAGTTTTTGTTCCAGGAACAACAGGGGACAGTGGGAAAATTAAATGGATATGTTGAGGAAATGTATACGGGACATACGGTAATCAGCGCTTATGGAAAAGAACCGGATATTATCCGTGATTTTGAAGAGACGAATGAGACACTGTACGCAGTTGGATGGAAAGCACAATTTTTATCGAGTCTTTTGCAGCCGATTACCCAGGCAATGACGAATCTTGGTTATGTACTGGTTGCGGTGATCAGTGGATTTTTATGCATAAAGGGTGCTTTGACAATCGGCATGATACAATCATTTATTCAATATTTGCGTCAATTTTCACAGCCGATTACCCAGACAGTTCAGATTACGAATATTTTGCAGTCTACAGCAGCAGCAGCTAACCGCGTATTTGAATTTTTGGACGAGAAAGAAGAAATACCGGAAGAAACCAATCCAGTTTTTCCGGAAAAAGTTTCTGGAGAAGTTACCTTCAGCCATGTAAGCTTTGGGTATCTTCCGCATAAAACGCTGATTAAAGATGTATCGCTGGAAGTGAGACCTGGAAGCAAAGTCGCTATCGTGGGACCTACCGGTGCCGGAAAAACTACGCTGGTAAATCTGCTGCTCCGTTTTTACGACATCAACAGTGGAAACATTTTAATTGACGGCATTGATATTCAAAAAATGGGACGGGAGTCTCTTCGTAGCATTTTTGGAATGGTTTTGCAGGACACCTGGCTTTTCCAGGGAACAGTTATGGAAAATATCCGGTATGGAAGGCTGGATGCTGCCGATCAGGAAGTTGTGGATGCCGCAAAAGCAGCGCATGCAGATCATTTTATAAAAGCACTTCCCGGAGGATTCCAGATGGTTCTGGCTGAAGGCGCTGCAAACCTGGCTCAGGGAGAACGCCAGCTGCTTACCATTGCCCGTGCAATTTTGTCTGATTCACCGATTATGATACTGGATGAGGCAACCAGCTCTGTTGACACCAGGACAGAAGTACTGATCCAGAAAGCCATGGCAAGACTCATGAAGAACAGAACCAGTTTTGTGATCGCCCATCGGCTTTCCACAATCCGAGATGCCGATATGATCTTATATATGCAGGAGGGTGATATTAAAGAAGTTGGAACTCATGAGGAATTAATCCGTAAAAAAGGATTATATGAAAAATTGTATAATAGCCAGTTTGCACAAAATAATGCAGGTTAATATAGACTAATCAGATGTTATATAAATATAAAAGGAGCCTGGCAGTTCATAGGATTAAGCGCTAAGGACTACCAGGTTCTTCCTGGTTACTCAGGAGTAGTTCGCCATGATATTAAATCATAAGCGAACGAACTCTGGAGGGTAATCAAAATATAAAACTGTTAAAATATGATAGTATGATTAAACTTATCATGTTAACCAAGTGATTTACTTTTTCGCTGACCGTTTCTTCATTAAAACCTTAAACAAGTAATATATATACATAAAAATCCACATCTGACTAAAGCAAAGTCATCCGGAATTGCTTCGGCGATAGATTCTTATATATCTTAAATATTTTAATGAAATAACTGGATGTACTAAATCCAACGGTTACCGCTATTTCTGTGATGCTCAGAGGGGTAGAAATTAATAATTTTTCAGCTTCGCTTACACGGATGTAGTTCAGGTATTCATTAAAGCTCATTCCCATAAGCCGATTAAAAGAACGTGAAAAATAACTGGAGCTAAGGCTGCATAATTCTGCCATTTCAGAAGCCTTTACCGGTTTTTCATAATTGACCGACAGATAGTTAAAAGCCGGGTTTAACATTTCGTACAGCTGCCGGTCCGGTTGTCTGTAATTATCCGGATGTTTTCCCGACCGGTGCCAATAGCGCAGTATCCATAAGAAAATGCTGCCGATATGGTTCTTAATGGCGAGCTCATATCCGTAGTCTCTTTCATGATTTTCTGTCATAATATTGTGAAATAACGTAGGAAGCATGGTGTCCCGGATCTCCGAATACGGGATTACTTTTTCATGTCTGGCATCTTCGGTGATAAATGGTAGGATGTATTCCAGCTCAAAGTGGTTTTGGGACATGCGGTTGTAAATCAAATCCGGCATGAACCGCACAACTATATACTCGCCTCCATTTTCAGACAGGGAGTCAATCTGATGCACTTCATGAGAGTTAATTAAAACCAGATCTCCCCCGGTAAAGGAGTGATAGGAACCGTTTAGATATACTTTAAATGTACCCGAAAGGCCATAAAGCATTTCAATATAATCATGGTAGTGCGCAGGATAGACGATTCCGGCACAATTCCTGGTTTCCAGATGGCACAAAAACTGGCACGGAACACCGTCTATATATACATTTTCTTCTTTCCAATAATGGATCATATTTGTTCCTTCCTTTTTTAGATTTATAAAGCATACACAAAGGCTGTATGACAAAATTTTGCTATTTTTGAATGGAATTATTATATCATATAACAAAAAAATGGGATATACTGATTTTACAAAAGATGTAAAAAATATCCCGGAGGTAAAGATATGAGTAAGAATACAATAGGAGTTCCGTTGCCGGAGCTGGCCGATTACAGCAGAATTGCAGCCGCAGAAGGAGCAGTGTTATTGAAAAATGAAAACAACATGCTGCCGGTTTTAGAAGACGAGGTGGTTTCTGTATTCGGAAGATGCCAATTTGATTATTATAGAAGCGGTACCGGATCAGGTGGTGCGGTGAATGTAGAATATGTATGCAATATTATTGATGGAATCCGCCAGAACAAAAAAATGAAACTCAATGATGAACTGGTAAAGCTGTATGAAGAGTGGATAGCCAAAAATCCTGCTGACGACGGAGGCGGCGGATGGGCAGCGGAGCCGTGGCATCAAAAAGAAATGCTGATCACGGACGATCTTGCAAAAAATGCCCGGGAAAAATCTAAAAAGGCGATTTTTATCATAGGCCGTACTGCAGGAGAAGATCAGGATAATGCAGATGCAGAAGGCGGATACCGTCTGACTCAGGAGGAAAAATCAAACCTTGAAGTTCTGACACGTCACTTTGAACAAGTTGCAGTTTTATTGAATGTTGCAAATATTATAGATATGAGCTGGGCAGAAGATTCTGCTTATCAGGATCATATCAAGGCGATCCTATACATCTGGCAGGGAGGTATGACCGGCGGTCTTGCCGTTGCAGATGTCTTATCAGCAGAAGTAAATCCCAGTGGAAAACTGCCGGATACTATTGCCTACAGGCTGGAAGACTATCCTTCTACCAGTAATTTCGGAAGTAAAGAACAGAATTTTTATCAGGAAGATATCTATGTAGGATATCGTTATTTCGAAACCTTTGCCCCGGAAAAAGTGCAGTATCCTTTTGGATTTGGATTATCTTATACAAATTTTGATATAGAAGTGGCAGAAGCAAAGTCCACAGGTGATGGTGTTGATGCCAAAATAGAACTTGCAGTCCACGTTAAAAATACAGGTGCCTATGCTGGAAAAGAAGTCATTCAGGTTTACAGCGGAGAACCCCAGGGCGTACTGGGAAAACCTGTAAAAGAACTGCGTGCATTTGCCAAGACTGAGAAGTTACAGCCAAATGAAGAAGCAACATTGCTTATTAGTTTTCCGGTTGCAGCTATGGCTTCCTATGATGACAGCGGCATTACCGGAAATAAATCCTGTTATGTACTGGAAGCAGGTGCTTATGAAATCTTTGTGGGCAACAGTGTGCGTGACTTAGTGAAAGCAGATGTAGATCAAAAAGGTGCATATATCATCGATTCACTGACCGTATCTGAGACTCTGGAAGAGGCAATGGCACCTGTAAGGGCTTTCCAGAGAATAAAACCGGGCAAAACCGATAGCAAAGGAATTTATCAAATTGCACAGGAAGAGACCCCGCTGCAGACAATTTTACTGCAGGACAGAATTACGGAGCGTTTGCCGGAAACAATGCAGCAGACCGGTGACAAAGGAATTAAGCTCAAGGATGTAGCGGAGGGAAAATCAGATATTGATGCTTTTATTGCCCAGTTAAACACAGATGAGCTGGCTTGCATTGTGCGCGGTGAAGGGATGAGCAGCCCAAAAGTAACTCCCGGGACGGCAGCAGCTTTTGGCGGTGTAGGTGATGCATTAGTAGCATATGGAATCCCCATCGCCTGTGCGGCGGATGGCCCTTCCGGAATTCGGATGGAAAGCGGATTAAAAGCTACGCAGATGCCCATCGGAACCTTGCTGGCTTCGTCCTGGAATATTCCGATGATGGAAGAACTGTATGAATTAGAAGGAAAAGAATTAAGGAATAACGAAATTGATACCTTGCTGGGGCCGGGCGTGAATATACACAGAAACCCGCTGAACGGACGTAATTTCGAATATTACTCGGAAGATCCTTATCTGACCGGATGTTTTGCCTGCGCGGCAGTAAAAGGAATACGCAAATCAGGTTGTGTGGGTACAGTGAAGCATTTCGCAGGAAATAATCAGGAAACAGCTCGTTTCCATGCAGACTCTATTATTTCAGAACGGGCACTTCGTGAAATTTATTTGAAAGCTTTTGAAATAGCAGTGAAAGAAGGTCAGGCAACATCCATCATGACTTCTTACAATCCGGTAAATGGTCATTGGTCAGCTTCTAATTATGACTTAAATACCACTATACTGAGGGGTGAATGGGGATACCATGGAATCGTCATGACCGATTGGTGGGCAATGATGAATGATAACGTAAATGGCGGACCTGCAGATAAGAAAAACACTGCATTCATGGTACGGGCACAAAACGATATTTACATGGTTGTCAATAATAATGGTGCAGAAGTAAATGCCATGAACGATAATACACTGGAATATCTGGAAAAAGGATGTCTTACGATAGGCGAACTTCAGAGATGTGCAAAAAATATATGCGAGTTCCTGATGCAGGTTCCTGCCTTTGAAAGAAAACCGGAAGAAGCAGCCAGAATTCAAAAATTTGCGGCAAAGAAGTCCACTGCAGAAGGTATAACAGAAAGCATAACAGCAGACCAAACCTGTTATTTACTGTCTGAACTACCGAAGATCACACCGCAATATGGGGAAACCGTATGTCTGAAAGTAGAAAATCCTGGAATATACAGCATTGTAGGAGAACTTTCTTCACAGGGAACAAATCAGGCACAGGCAACTGTAAATATGATTTTAAATGGGGAAGTCATGACCACGGTCCAACTCAACGGTACCGATGGAAATAAAATCACGCAGAAGCTCATCAAGGTTGAACTGGAACCCGGTTATTATGAACTGCGTCTGGATTTGGTAAAGCCGGATATGACAATTGGCTGGATTGAATTCAGAGGGTAAAAAACAATAAATATTCATATATAATTTTACAATTATAGTACTTTCAGGGAAACTCCTGGGAAATTCATCCGGTATAAGCTTTCTGCTTAGCCGAATGGATTTGCCTGGAGTTTTTCAATTTTTATTTTTTCATTTTGTCAAATGCCTGTCACATGAATCCTTTATGGTATGTAATGTACAAATTTAAAGGAGGGTTAATAAATGACAAAAAGAAAGCTTTTGAACCTATGTCTTGGAATTGGGGTCATCATGGGGGTTTTAACCGGATGTGCTTCAAAAATTTCAACAGATGAAACAAATGATAAAGTTCAGCATCAAGAAACAAATGATAACGTGCAGTCCAAAAGTACAAAGTTTAATGAGCCAGGGGATGAAAATGTTAATACATCATCGCCAGCCTATGAAGTGAATCCGGAAACTTTTACTTTGGAGGTAAAGAAGGGTAAGGAAACCGTGGTTGTTTCCCAACCCGGTGAACAGCGTCTGGTAGAAAATTTCACACAGGAAAAAGGTGTGACCAGTTGGTTATATCCCAAGGAGAAAATAGCAGTAACCATAACTCCTGCTGAAGATTATCTGGAGGTTTCCGTACGTTCAGAAGAAGAAATGGATAATGAATTTAACTGGCCTGTTATTTCCGGAGATATGTATTATCTTCCTTTGGGGGAAGGAAAAAGAGTACCAAAAGATGATCCCGTCTGGAACAACTATCTGAAAGGAACATCCGTTTCCGTTATGGAGCAGCTTTCTATGCCATTTTGGGCTGCGGCACAGGGAGAAAACGCCGTAGTTACGGTTTTAGAAAATCCATATCGCAGCGAGCTTATGTTTTCAGAAACCAGCGAGAATATTTTTACCCTAAAACACGAATACCCGGAAATCGATCCGGAAAAAGAACAGCGATTCCGGTTTTACTTAACAGAAAATGACCCGGTTGCAGCGGCTAAAATCTATCGCAGTTACGTCATGGAAAAGGGACAGTTTGTAACTTTAAAAGAAAAGGAAGCACAAAATCAAGATATCCAAAAACTTTATGGTGCACCCCACATTTATCTTTGGGGGGAGTTAATCATTTCCTCGGAAGATGTGAATTGGCAGGCATTTCGCGGCTCCATTGACAGCAGTGTGATGGAGTGGTTAAAAACGCGTATTGCACAATTAGAATCGGGTGATGAAGCAATCAATGCCTTAGATGAAATAAAGTCTCAGGATTATGTAGGTGAATACCAAAAGGATATTGTCTGCCGGGCTTTGAGTGAAATTTTGAAACAGGATGATTTTTATCAGGAGGAAGCTTTAGACATCCAGGATCCATTTATGCAAAGCTGCATTAAGAAAGGATTGGATAACCTTAGTGAATCAGAGCAGCTGCAATTTCATAAACATGCTCTGGCTGCTAATTTACCTGAGGTATTTTTAGAAGTGGATAATTGGATGAATCAGGAAACGGTAAATCTTGTCCGGGAGTTGAAAGAAAACGGGATAGACCATGCCTGGATCGGGTTAAACAGCTGGGAACAGGCATATGCCAAGCCGGAGCTGGTAGAAACTGCAGTTTCTAAGGACTATTTAATTGGACCGTATGACTCCTACCATTCCATCCACAAACCAGGTGAAGAACAATGGATTACGGCTGCATTCCAGGATACGTCCCTCTATGAAAATGCGGTAATTGAAGATAAGAATGGGGAAAAAATCACAGGATTTCAGAATGTAGGACGAAAACTGAATCCGACATTATCCATACCCGCCGTAGAGCAGCGCCTGCAGAGCATCGAAGGGAATGGAGTGGGATTTAACTCCTGGTTTATCGATTGTGATGCAACAGGAGAAATATATGATGATTATACACCGGAACATTTGACAACCCAGCAGGAGGATCTGCAGGCAAGACTGGAACGGATGTCAATGATACGGGACAGCAATAAAGTAATCGGTTCGGAAGGAGGCAGCGATTTTGCCGCTTCTACCATAGCATTTGCCCATGGAATAGAACTGCAGAGCTTTTCCTGGATGGATGAGGATATGAAGAACAATAAAGACAGCGAATACTATATAGGCAAATATTATAATCCAAAGGGCGGGGCCGCAGAACGTTTTACACGGCAAGTTCCTGTGAAAGAGCAATATGCACAGATATTCCTGAATCCCAGGTATGATGTTCCGCTGTATAAACTGGTTTACAATGATTCTGTAATTACCACATATCACTGGGACTGGTCAACATTTAAAATTAAAGATAAAGTGGAAGACCGTATGCTTAGAGAAGTTCTCTACAATGTACCGCCGCTCTATCATCTGGACAGCACAGAATGGGAAAAATATAAAACAGCAATTACAAGCCATACTGCTGCCTGGTCACAATTTAGTAAAGAAGCCGTACAGGAAGAAATGACGGATTTTGAATACCTTACTGATGATGGACTGGTGCAGATGACAAATTATGGAGAACAATTAACGGCAGTGGCTAATTTTACAGATGCAGATTTTCAATATGAAAATCAAAATATACCTGCGCATTCTGTGTTGATGGAACAGAATGGGAATAATGTAATCTATACTCCTGAAAATTAATATATATGTCAAAAAATATTAAATCATTATAAAACAGTTGTGTTTATTGATCAAGTCGTTCATAATTATAGGTTAGAGTTGAAAAAAAAACGATTGAATGTTAAAATAAATTTATTAATAAAACAATTAACGTTGGGAGGACATTATGAATCCGGCTGCGGCTATTGCTAAAAAGAAAAATTTAAAGAAAATAATGCAATATATAGTAGATCACGAAGAGCCTACACGTATAACGATCGCACAGGCCTTAGATTTAAGTGTTGCAACAGTTACAAATAATATCAATGATTTATTAGAACTAAATCTGGTATCCGTTGGAGAGAAAATCAGTGGAAATCGTGGAAGAAAAGCAACTATTTTAAAATTTAAAGGCGATGAAAAATACGTTGTAACTGTGAGTATGTATATCCAGTCATTATTAATTACACTTATTGATTTCAACAAGAACGTAATTCGTGATACTCAGAAAATTACATTTTTAGAGAGGTCGAAGGCAAAAGGTGAGTCTATTTGTGAAACTTTTACACAGATTATTTCTACTTATATTGATAATCTGGATGAGAGTGTGCGAAATAAGATAGAATGTATGACAATTGCAGTGACGGGTATTGTGTCTAGAGATAAAAAAGTATATGCTTCTTATTATGAGTGGTATAATATCTCACTACTGGATCAATTAATACATCGATATGATTTTCCCATATATTGTGATAATGTAACTCGCTATAAAGCTTTAGAGGAAGTCAGATTGATGAATAATTGTGAAATGATGAATGTAATATATCTGTATATGGGAGTTGGAGTGGCTGCTGTCCAATTTTTTGGCAACAGAATTATAGAGGGCAGGAATAGCACTAGCGGAGAGATTGGGCATATTTGCCTCGAGCCATACGGGGAACAATGCCATTGTGGAAATAGAGGGTGTGTAGAACGATATTGTGGTGAAAATTATATGCTTGAAGAAGCAGAGAAATTATTGGGAACGAGGGATAGTTGTGAAATCTTGGAACATTTGGTTTATGAATTGAAGGAACCTTTAACGATTGAAACTTTAATAATGGCTGAAGAGATGGGAAGTATGAAAGTGCATGGTCTTTTTATTCGAATGGCCTATTATATCGGGAAGACGTTATCATTTATTTATAATGTAATGGATCCGGATTGTGTTATTGTTGCTGGAAAATTGATGGAAAAATGTGAATTTGTATATAATGCAGCTGTGCAAGAAATGAGAAAAAATATTGTTAATGTAGAAGCAAGAGAGATATGCTTAAATAAAGCAAAAATACGGGAAGAAGATTTGGCGGGTGTATTAGCACAGTATGCTATCAATCGATATATAAAAGATTACAATTTTGAAATTTAGGAAAAAAGTTTTTGTTCTTTCATATTTACTTTTGATATGATATATTTTATTTATTAAAGTTTTGAGAATGGGCTGAAATGGTCTTGGCCCAATATATAATCATATATATTGTTTGTGTACAGTCCGAGTGCTTTAGCTGTCTTTGCAGCTAAAGCATTTTTTTTATTTTTTACAATATGAGCTAAAAATGTCGCTCTATATTTTAATTATTAAAATATAGATAAAAACGCAAAAACAAAAATGGTAAAATATGTTAAATTTTCAATGTATAAAAATAATAAAATAGTAATATTTACTAAAATAGAAGCCTGGATTTTATCTATAAAACCCAAATTATTATGATCATTAAAATAATGTTGACATTGATATATATTATAACTATAATGAGTATAAGAAAAAAACGTACAGGATTATTTGAAGGAGGAAAAACTATGGCGACAAAAGAACGTATAACAATTCCACACGAGGAGTACGCACAAAGGCTGAAAAAAATTCAAAAGGCTATGAAGCAAGATAATCTCGATATTATCATTATGCATGCTTGCGAATGCGAATCTGCAAATATCAGATATATCTCTAATGTGTGGACAGTGTTTGATTTCATTGGTGGAATTGTACCAAAAGAAGGGGAAGCTATTTTATTGACTGGAGGACCGGAATCCTATGATTTAGTAAAACAGAACTCGCATATAAAAGATGTACGGGTGCATCCGAAATACGTAGAAACCAGTGCGCCGGAATGGGATAAACCAACAAATGTTTATGGTTATACAAAGATATTCAAAGAATTAAGTCAAAATTTTATGATTAAAAAAATAGGAATAGCAAACAGTAATATCATTCCTAATATTATCGTGAATGAAATAAGGGAAGCAGCGCCTGATGCTGAGATAGTAAATGCAGATGATTTGATTATGAAAGTACGATGGATGAAGAGCAAACAAGAAATTGAAATGTTACGTGAGGCTTATCGTATTACCGATCAGGCAGTTCGAGATACATTGAAAATGATTAAAGAAGGCGTTCGTGAATGGGAAATCGAAGCAGAGTGGAGGGCGTCGGCCTATAAAATGGGGGCAGAAGGCGTAGGATATCCGATATGGGTTACATCGGGTCCGACGACGTTTCAAAGTCTTTGCAGATCAAGCGAGAGAATAATTTTAGGAAATGAGATGATACAGCTTACGCTGGGAGCAAAATTCGGAGGTTACTGTGGTAATTTGTGTCGGCCGGTCGTGGTTGGACATTTACCAGAAAGACATATGAACATGATCAAGGTTGCAGCGGAATGTCTGTCAGAGACAATTAAAACGATGGGACCAGGAGTGGCATTTTCAACGGTTTATGATGTTTTTCAAAAGCATCTTGAAAAAGAGGGATTTAAAGGTTTGAGCTTATATGGACCAGCCCACGGAACTGGTATGCAGGAATGTGAAGGCCCCTGGGTGGATAACAGAAGTGGTATGGTATTGATGCCGGGCATGGTCTTTAATATTGACATTTGGATTGCAGATCATGAATATGGTGTTCGTTTTGAAGATGGAATTGTTATCACAGACGTAGGAGTAGAACGTTTGACGACAATTGCCCCAGAGCCTTTTTACATATAGATTAGGAGGATGAGATGTGCATAGAAGATAGATTGAGAATGCAGGTGATCAAATACACTCAGGATATGGTTAATATTCCCACGGAAAACAAACCACCAAAAGGTTATGAACAAATGGGACAGGAATATGTGAAGAAGGAATTGCTGCAATTGGGATTATCGGTACAGGAAATAGGGCCTTATGATATCCCTGATTTTAACAAGAATCCGGCATTTTCTCACGAAAGGGATTACACTGATCGAAAAAATGTGATTGGGATATGGAAAGGGACTGGTGGTGGAAAGTCAGTACTCTTAACCGGACATATGGATGTAGCACCTAAAGAGCCTATGGAATGGAAAGTGTGTGAACCTTATGAGAGTGTCGTAAAAAATGGCAGGATATATGGACGTGGCACTGCTGATATGAAAGGTGGATTGGCTTGTGCATTAAGTGCAATCAAAACACTAAAGGAGAAAGGTTTTACCCCAAAGGGAGATATTATTTTTGAAACTGTTGTAGATGAGGAATATTCCGGAGCAAATGGAACACTGGCTTCACGTATGTCAGGAATCAATGCTGACTTTGGAATTATATTAGAACCAACAGGACTTGACATCTGCCCAGGCTGTGTGGGAAGCATGGTCTATAGAATGACCATAACAGGAAATGCAGGTATGCCCTACACAGGTGAAAAAATCTCAAATCCAATTCTTGATATGAGAACACTGCTAAACGTATTAAAAGAATATGACAAAACACGGATGAGTGTGCTGAAAAAACCGAAACTTTGGGATAAAACGGAACAAGAAGCACAGTTAATTATGATGAAACTAAAAGCGGGGGAAGTAGAACCGAGTGGTCAGTTATCTGCTCCTGTAAACGCATGGACGGAACTGGTTATACAAACATATCCAAATGAAACAGAAGAAGAAGTGGTAGATTACTTTTTGGACTTTATCAAAAAACACTATCCATACCATGAAAATTTAAATATAGAAGCAATGTATCATTATTGTAAAGCTGCACAATCCGATTTGGATTTTCCGGGTATTGATATTTTACATAATAAGGCAAAAAAATATATAGATAGTCCGGTGATCTGTGGTGCAATGTTTTCTTGTGATCTTTACGCTTTAAACGAATATGGCAACATGCCAGGAGTTATTTTTGGTCCCAAGGGAGAACGTCTTCATGGTCCTGATGAATGGGTAGATATAGATAGTCAAATAAAGGTAACGCAAACATTATTGGATTTCATATCAGATTGGTGTGGTTAAAAACTCCATAAATAAAAATATAATAATGCGTCAGGAGAGGAGACCGCTAATAATGAAAGGTAAAAGTTTGGTGGGGAGCAAGGGTTTTCAGCTGGAATTGAGAGAAAGAGATTTGCCAACACCAGGTTATAATCAGGTTCTGATAAAAATAGGTGTATGTGGTGTATGCGGTTCAGATTTGCATCTTTTGTCCCATCAGGCTGATTTAACTCCATTGGGGCATGAAATATCAGGAAAAGTATTCCAAATTGGCAGAGCTGTATCTAAGGTTAAAATTGGTGATGATGTTGTTGTCGAAGACAAAACTTATTGTGGGCGGTGCACAGCATGTAAAAATGGACATATAGAATTATGCTCTGATATGCATGATTTAAATGGGCAGTCGGGAATGGGTGAGTACATTTGCGTTCACGAAAATATGTTACACATATTTGAAGGTATAACACCGGAAGAAGCAGCATTTACAGAACCATTAGCGGTATGTGTTAATACATATATGACAGCACAGGTACCGCTTCATGGCAAAGTAGTTATTCTTGGGATTGGGCCATTAGCAATTATGTGCGCTGCACTTGCAGTACATTATGGAGCGTCTTTTGTTGCTTGCGTTGGTTCAAAAGAAGGTACAAAGCGTAATAAGATTCGCGAGGATGCCGCGTTGGCAGCCGGGGCGGACACGGTAACCTATATGTCCTGTGAACATTATAAGGAAACTTTAAAACTAAGGGCAGGCGGACCAATCGATGCGATTATTGTGACCTCTCCCCCAAGCACAATAAAAGAGGCATTGGATTTAGCAGATTACGGAACCCGTATTGTGCCTATAGGACTAGATTTGGGAGAAAACTCGAAAGTTCAGATTGATATTGATCGGATAATTATGCAGAAAAACACAATCGTTCCTTTTATTGCAGAACCAGCTGGGAAATTTCCATTGAGCCTTGAGCTGATACGGGATGGTGTTGTAAATGTAAAGGAATTAATTACTCATGAAATTCCATTAGAAGAAGCCGCAGTATTAAAAAACCTTTTTCACAATGATAATGGTGTGATAAAGGTTATGATAAAAATGAATAAGGAAAGGTCAATAGGAGGAATGTGTTAATGGAAGGAAAGGTACAGCAAGATCCGAACTCATTTAAAACGATTATTCAAAGATTTACGAAAGAATACATGCTGGTAATTGCTATTGTAATATTAGCTCTAGTGTTTTCAATAGCATCACCATATTTTCTAACGGTTATGAATATACGTAATATATTCCAACAGACCTCAGCACTGGCGATTGTTGCAATTGGACAAGCAATGGTATTGATTTGCGGAGCATTTGATATGTCACTGGGGCAAAACTTATGTTTGTCAAGCTGCTTAGCGGCATATTTAATGAAAATGTCAGGCTGGAATCCCTGGATCGCAATTGGAGCAGCGTTAGTATTGGGAACAGTTATCGGATTAACAAACGGCGTATTAACTTCATATCTGAAGGTGCCTCCATTTGTAGTGACACTTGGAACTCAAATGATATGTAAAGGAGTGGCAAAATTAATAACGAATGCAGCACCAATTCCTTCAATGCCCGAAGAGATAGCCTTTATTGGCAGAGGAAATATTGGTGGAGAAAATGGGTTGCCAATTAATATATTAATCATGCTTATCCTTTTTATCTTATTTGCTTTTGTATTGAAAAAAACAAGGTTTGGCAGAAATACATATGCAGTTGGAGGAAATCAGGAAGCGGCTTATTTCGCAGGTATTAATGTAAAGCTTCATTCGACAGTTATCTTCACTTTAGCTGGTTTTATGGCTTCATTTGGTGGTATTGTTCTTTTGTCTAGATTGAATTCAGCAGCGATCACTAACGGCAATCTATATGAATTCGATACTATGATTTCCTGTGTTATTGGCGGAGTAAGTATGTCTGGAGGAAAAGGGAAGATCTGGCAGGCATTTTTCGGGGCGATATTCTTAACGGTTTTCTTTAATGGTATGACAATGCTGAATATTAATTCATTTATTCAGGACGTGCTAAAGGGAGTAATTTTAATAGGAGCAGTATTATTGGATATTTTCCGTAACAAGAAAAGGTAGGGGCATATATGGAAGAAAAAGTTCTGGAAGTGCAGCATATATTTAAAAGTTTTCCAGGCGTAAAAGCACTGGATGATGTATCATTTTCTGTTTCTAAGGGCAGCATACATGCTTTAATTGGGGAAAATGGTGCTGGTAAGTCTACACTGATAAAAGTGCTGGCAGGCATTTACCAACCAGATGGCGGAACACTAAAACTGCATGGAAAAAATGTTATATTTAAAACACCGCACGAGTCACAAGTAGCAGGTATAAGAGTAGTTCATCAGGAACTTAAACTGGTAAATACATTGTCAGTGATGGAAAATGTCTTTTTGGGTAATCTGAAATATAAAAATCATATAGCGGATTGGAATGGAATGAGAGAATGCGCCAAAAATATGTTGGATTCTATGGGAGTTGCTATTGATGTTAATGAAATTGTTGAGAATCTAAGCGTTGCAAAACAACAGATTGTAGAAATATGCAAGGCTATAAATGGAGATTGTAATGTATTAATTATGGACGAACCTTCTGCTACTATAACTTTAAAAGAACAGGAAGTAATGTTTGAGGTAGTTAGAAAATTGCAAAAACAGGGAATCAGCATTATTTATATCTCCCATCGTCTGGAAGAAATTTTTGACCTGGCGGATGAAGTAACTGTATTGAGGGATGGCAAACATATAAAAACACTGCCGGTAAATCAAGTTGACAGAAAAGGTCTAATAACATTAATGGTTGGACGTGAACTGACAAATGAGTATCCAAAAGAAAAAGTTAAAATTGGAGAAATGGCACTAGAGGTGACGAATCTTTGTAGAAAAGGGGTGTTAAAGAATGTAAGTATTAATGTTCGAAAAGGTGAAATTATCGGAATTGCCGGACTTGTAGGCGCAGGACGCACGGAGACTGCCAGGGCGATTTTGGGAATCGATAAAATCGATTCGGGCAAGATCGTTTTATATGGGAAAGAAATTGTAAACAGAAGCTTTAGAGATGCAATCCGTAAGGGGATGGGATTGGTTCCGGAGGACCGCAAAAAAGAAGGGATACTTCCGATAATGTCGGTGAAAAACAATATAAGTGTAGTCAATATGAAAAAAGTTATTAAAAATGGAATCATACAGGAAAAGCTGGAAGAGAAGTATGCAGATGAATATATAAAGAAGTTAAATATTTCTACGCCTACAATGGAAGCGGAGGTTCAATATCTCTCTGGAGGCAATCAGCAAAAAGTTATTATAGGAAGATGGATGCTTCAAAACAGCAATATTATTTTTATGGATGAACCTACACGTGGTGTAGATGTAGGGGCAAAGGTAGAAATATATGAACTTATGAATGAGATGGTTAAGCAAGGTAAGGCAATCGTCATGATTTCCTCTGAATTACCTGAAATTCTTGGTATGAGTGACCGCATTTTTGTTATGCATGATGGTGAAATGGTTGGCGAATTGTCGAGGGAAGAGGCTACGCAAGAAGGAATTTTAGCTCTGTGTATTTAAATTTTATATACAATAACTTATTAACAGGTATCCACACTTAAGGAGGAACGGATATGAAGATGAAAAAGTTAGTTACAATGTTGGCTGTATCTGCTATGTTAACAGGTATGTTGGCCGGGTGTACTAGTGGATCTGAGGAAACAGGAACAACGACTGCTAAAGAAACAACTGCCCCACAAAGCACAGAGGCAAAAAAAGAAACGGAGAGCAGCAAGGATACGGAAGCAAAAGCTGAATCAGAAACAGATACAGCCATGACGGATACAGAAGCAAAAGAGGATGCTTCAACAGGGTCATTAAAAGGAAAGAGAATTGCGGTTGCCCACATATCTATGTATGACGAATGGTGTACTGGAGTCTATGATGAATTGATGGCTCAAAAGGATAAATACGGAATTGCAGAATTAAATGTACAGGATGCCAACTTTAGTATTGAGACACAGAAGAAAAATGTAGAAGATTTTATTAGTCAGGGCTATGATGCAATTCTTATTGATATTGTTGATTCAGAAGCAATTAAAGATACTCTGGACAAAGCGTATGATGCAGGCATTCCTATTGTAGCTTTCGATTCCGGCACTGACTGGGAACATTTAATTTCACATATTAAATGGGATCATGCCGAAACTGGAAAGCTGACTGCTCAGTGGGTAGCGGACTATGCTACTAAAAATCTGGGTGGTAAAGTTAAGGTAGGTATGATCACCTATAATACTTTAGCTCATGTAAAGGTACGAGGAGAAGCTTTTACAGAAGAATTAGAATCTCTGCTTGGAGTGGATAATATTGAATATGTATATAAACAAGATTTTGATCAAACCAGAGAAGGTGCATCCAATATTACCACAAATAATATTGCAAAACCAGTAGATGTAATATGGGGAGCTGTTGATAATGCAGCCTTTGGAGCTAAAATAGCATTGGAAAATGCAGGGGCAAAGGATACTATAGTAGTAAGCGCAGGAGGCTGGGGAGCTGAGACATTTAATGCTATTAATGATAATAATCAATATTATAAAGCAGCTGTTGCTGTACCTCCGGCTGGCATTGTGCAGTATTCTTATGATACTTTGGAAAAATATTTTGCTGGAGATAAAGATATTCCTAAAACACAGGATATAGAATTGAAAATCGTGGATGCCAGCAACATTGCAGATTATATGGGATATATAAAATAAGTGAGTAATACAAGGGTATTCAATATTCTTATATGAGCTGGTAAACAGACAAGTTTGTAGATTCAACCGTACGCTTCCAAGAAAAATAGCGTACTCCGGAGACTCTATTGGAAGTGTACGGGCAACTTGCAGACTCTAATATCTAGATATCAGTTTGCAATGTGAAAATATGTATATACAATAAAATACATTACCGAACTAAAGAAAAGTATGGAGGAGGATTTGATGAATGCGTTAGGAATCTTTATGAACTTTTGGGAAAAAAACTGGGATGCAGATCATATTAAATATATAAATAAAGCAGCGGACATAGGTTTTGATATTTTAGAGTTCCAGGCACAGCCTTTGCTCGAAATGTCTAAGGATCATATGCTTAAAATAAAAAAAGAAGCAGACGAGAGAGGGATTGAACTGACGTACAGCTTGGGACTGGATCCGGCCTATGATGTATCAAGTTCTAATGAGGGTATAAGGCTTGGCGGCATAGAGTATTTAAAAAGAATTGTGGAAAAAGTATCTTTTATGAATGGAAAAATTATTTCTGGTGTTAGTTATGCTGGATGGGGAACATCCAATAAGGTTATAGATGACAAAAAGTCTTTGGTTGATCGCAGTATTTCCAGTATGAAAGAGATAGTGAAAACAGCAGAAGATTATGGTGTTATCTACTGTGTAGAGGCAGTGAACCGTTTTGAATCTACGGTTATCAATACTGCACAGGAAGCTCTGAGTTATATAGAAGCAGTAGATAGCAAAAATATTGGGGTTTTATTAGATACTTATCATATGAATATCGAAGAAAAATCAATTGGAGATGCCATTAGGCTAGTTGGGAGCAAATTAACAAGCTTTCATACAGGTGAAAATAATCGTACAGCACCAGGAAGGGGACATTTAGATTGGGATGAGATTTTCAAAGCTCTTTCTGATATTGAATATCAAGGTCGGATAGTATCGGAACCTTTTATTATGATGGGTGGTGAAGTAGGAAGTGATATCAAAGTATGGAGAAATCTGATAGATGAACCTACAGAGGAAAAAGTGGATGACGAAGCACGTTTCTTACTTGCTTTTGAGAAAGAAATGATTCAGAAATATATGCGATAATCATGTCCGAGAAAAGGAGGGGGTATATGACCCGGAGCAAAAAGTATGTTTTCGTCATAGCACTGGGTGTACTGTTTATTCTAGGTTTTGAGGCGGGCGGATTTCAAATGTCATTGCTGGAAATGTCCATAGAATTCAAGCTATCCAATAAAAATAGCGGGGTTTTGGTAGCCGCGCAGCAGAGTGCAGTGATCCTCGTCCCGGTATTATTTGGAAAAGTGGCGGATAGTATTGGGAAGAAAAAAATATTATTTGGTGCTTGTATCACTTTTTCAGTTGGATGCTTTTTGAGCATAATAAGTCCGGGTTATGGTATCTTGTGGCTAAGCATTTTTGTAATAGGTGCAGGATATAGTGTCTGTGAAAGCATGATTTCTGCCATGTTGGCAGATCTCTTCCACGAAAAATCCAGCAGATATCTAAATTTTGCGCAATGTTTTTATAGTTTTGGAGCAGTAATAAGCCCTCAGATTCTAAAAATTGGCACGAAATTGCTGGGATGGGATTGGAGAACTTTGTTTGTTATTTGTGGTGTAAGTTTTCTGCTTATGGCAACAGGTGTTTTATATTTCCGAGAAACTCCTCAACAGAAAATGCCTCTAAAGAAAATTTACAATATAAAAGGGCAGGTGCGAAAAGGTATTAACAGCAGCGACATAAAATTATTATTACTCATGATAGGTATGTTTGCCTATGGAGGTTTGGAAGTAGGTATTAGTTATTTTTTAAATACTTATATCAGTAAAGAAATTTTACGACCCGAAGCAGCAGCGAATGTAATATCCATTTTCTGGATTGTTATGATACCTGCAAGATTTCTGGGAGGCCTATTACATAAATCAAAATTGAAAATCATGATTATTTGTTTCGGAGGTGTCTTTGCGGTATTGTTTTGCATTCCTTTTGTAAAATCATTTTGGGTACTTGTCATTTTAATTGCTATTTTAGGAATTGGTCTTGGACCCATTTGGTCAAATCTTATGAGTACGGCAGCACAAGATTATAACGAAAATTCCGGGATGGCAACCGGCTTTCTGTCGACAGGATGTGGCTGTGGAGCCGTATTTTTTCCGGTAGCATTAGGTGCGTTAAGTGATGTTTTTGGATTAAGAGTTGTTTTCTTTCTTTTGGCAGCTGCGGCAGCATTAGGAATGGTGGTAAGTGCAGCCTATAGAAGGAAGATTTTGAAGAGTCGAATATCTATGTAATAAAGAAAATCAATTGAAATATATACTAAAGATAAGGAGGTTTGGATATGAATGTTCTGGCAATAGGATGCCATCCAGATGATTTAGAGATAGCCTGCGGAGGTACGTTAAGAAAATATGTAGAGCAAGGAGCCGATGTTTTTATGTGTCATGTTGCGAATGGTAATATGGGACATGCAGAAATACTTCCAGAGCCACTAGCTATTTTAAGATCAGCAGAAAGTGAAAATGCAGGTAATGTGATAGGAGCAAAACAAGTCTTTAATTTAGATGTAGGAGATTTGTTAGTAGACCGCTTTGATAATCATATAGTAGATGCTGTGGCAGATGTCATACGATATGTAAAACCAGATGTTATCATCACTCATAATGATAAAGACTATATGCAAGATCATGTAGAAACAAATAGACTTGCTTTTAATGGCAGTTTTGTATCAAGCGTAAAACATAAGACTACACAATATGATGTATATGAAGAATTTGTGCCAATTTTTTATATGGACACATTGGCAGGTGTGGATTTTATACCAACCCATTATGTTAATATAAGCGATCAGATAGATATTAAATTAAAAGCCCTGGCTTGCCATGAGTCGCAGATAAAGTGGATGATGGAACATGACAATATTGATTTTCTTGATATGGTAAAAACATGTTCCAGATATAGAGGATATCAGTGCGGTGTGGCATATGCAGAAGGATATCGTCCATGTACAGTATATCCAAGAATGACAACAAAGCATTTGTTACCGTAGATTATGTATCATATAACGAAAGGAGTATCAAAATGAAAATTAATTTTAGCACAACTATGAAGGGAAGCCTGTTGGAAGGATTTTATCCGTCAGGTTGGAATATGGAGAAAATTGATGAATTCTGTAGTCATAGACCGGAAGAGATTAACGAGCGACAAGCATTTTGGAATAAACAATTTAATTTAGATTCATGTAAGACGATCGATGAATTCAATGTGAAGTTAGGTCACGAGATTGCACAAGAAATAAGAGTAGCTAAAGAGAAAGGACAGATGCTGGCATTAATTCTTCCTGTTGGGCCAATGGGAATGTATGAATGGATTGTCTATTTCCTGAAAATTTGGAATATTTCTTGTGAACATTTGTATTGCTTCAATATGGATGAATGGGCAGATAAAGACGGAAATACTCTTGATTGTTCTAATCCGGCTTCTTTTCAATATGCTATGGAACATGCATTTTATGAGCCGCTTGGTGAATTGACAGTACCAGTTAATCAGAGGAATTTTGCTACTAGAGAGAATCTGCCATCTTATCCTGAGAAAATTAGTAAACTGAAATCAAATGGAGCCAGATTAGTAACGGTATACGGAATAGGAAGAATGTGCCATATTGCATTTTGGGAGCCGCATTTTGCGGAAGAATTCACATCGGATGATGAATGGAAACAACAATGTTATAGGTTGGGAGCGTTACTGCATCCACTAACCATAGAGCAAAATGCAATAACAAGCTTTAAGAGTAGGACACCATTAGTATCGTGTAGTGCCAACACAATTGGTCCGGGACTTTTCTTACAGTCGGATCGAATGATAGGAGGAGCAGATGGGACATTTTCAAGAGGTATGCAGTGGCAAGGAATGTCTCTGTGGATGACATTGCGATATGGATCTACTCGCTATATACCATCTTCTTATATCCCCACTCTGCCTGGTACTTTATTTTATTTAGAGGAATTAGGCGGACCGCTGATAGCAGAGTGTAATTAGTTAGTTTTTAAATATTATTTGACTAACTGCTAAATAGATCTTTATAAACTCGAAAAAATTCATCGGAATCTTCCTGAAAGCAAGATTCTCATGGATTTTTTTGGTTTTAAAGTAAAAAAACCCTCTCTGTAGAATTTTGAAATCGCAACATGACATACAGTTGTCCTGTTTATTATGATATAATAAGAAAAATTACTTACCAGGGCATTTTTAAAATCATTCCACCACCTTATGTCCACTTTGTGTCATATTTACCCCGAATTCAGGGTGCATAGACCGCTACGCACCCTTTCATCCGGATCAAATCTCCCACAAAGTGGGGCATATAGCTATCAGAAAGCAATTTCAAAACACGTTTTAGAGTAAAAAACAAAATACTGGAGAAAGTAGGGTATCGGGAAACTATGACTGATATAAAAACAATGGATAAAATTCATACCATGACGGATGAAATAAAAACAATCAAGTGTTACAACGATTTTATAAAATCACTTTTAATAACCGGAATGAGTATGGGTGGAACGAATGATGAACAAATCTTTTCCCTGTGCAATTATTTTGGTGAGGAGATTGAGTGGCATACGGAAAAAGCAGATACTGATCCCTGGGAATGGCGTATGAGGGTCTTAAATGAACGGGATGATATTGCCTATGGAAAGCTGTTTTTTAAAAAGAGTGGCTTCATTACAAAAGAATGGTATCCCTATTTTTACGCCGCACGCCGTGACAAAACCAGTTTTGAAGAAGCGTATGCCCAGGGAAAGATCAGCCATCCAGCCAAAATAATTTATGAAATATTAAAAGAGCAGAGAAGGATGCCCCTGCATCTGCTGAAACAGGCAGGCGGATTCTCGAAAGAAGATAAAGCTGCATTTGAACGTGGTTTAACAGAACTGCAGATGAAAATGTATATTACCATGTGCGGACAGAAGAAGAAACTATCGGAAAAAGGAGAGGAGTATGGGTGGTCATCTACTGTATTCTGTCTCGTGGAAGACTTCTTTCCGGATGATATGTTAGAAGAAGCCGGACATATAAAAGGCGAAGATGCTTTACAGCGAATTTCGGACCAGATCATGCGTTATAATCCAAAGGCAGATTCGAAGAGGATAAAAAAATTTGTTTTGGGATAATGTTGTGTGTATGTAGGGCGTAAGTGAAGGATTGTATTCCTCCATTTACGCCCTTTTTTATCAGAAACATAATAATAGAATATATCTGATAATTCTATGCAGATGCCTCAAACTGACTGTTATAAAGAGAAGCATAAAATCCATCCTGCATTATCAGGTCATTGTGCGTACCGCGTTCTATAATATCCCCATCCTTTACCACTAAGATTAAGTCTGCATTTTTTATAGTAGAAAGACGGTGTGCAATGACAAAGCTTGTTTTATCTTTCATCAGATCTGCCATGGCTTTCTGAATCTCCACTTCGGTTCTGGTATCTACGCTGGAAGTCGCTTCGTCTAATATCATAAAGGAAGGGTTGGTCAGCATCGCACGCGCGATTGTTAAAAGCTGCATCTGCCCCTGTGAGATGTTGGATGCCTCGCTGGATATTACGGTATCATAACCATTTGGCAGCGTACGTATAAAATGGTCACAGCGAGCAGCACGGGCAGCTCTTTTAATTTCTTCCGGTGTAGCGTCCATTTTTCCATAGGCTATATTTTCTGCGATGGTACCTTCAAACAGCCAGGTATCCTGCAGAACCATTCCAATGCGGCGGCGCAGTTCTCCACGGGGCATGGCTGAAATATCCACACCGTCTACGGAGATGCTGCCGCCATTCAGATCATAAAAACGCATAAGCAGATTAATGAGAGTCGTTTTTCCGCCACCGGTAGGACCTACAATAGCGATCATTTCATTTGGATGCACTTCCAGATTCAGATTGTGCATTAATATTTTCTCCGGAGAGTATCCGAATTTTACTTGATTAAAACTTACATGACCATTGGATGGAGGTAAATAACCATTAGCTGCATCTGCCGGTTCTTCCTCTTCATCCAGAATGGTGAACACGCGTTCTGCACCTGCAATTGCTGCCTGAAGAGAAGTAATGACATAAGATGCCTGAGTGACAGGTTCTGAAATTTGGTTTTCATATTGCAGGAATGCCTGGATGATTCCCAGGGAAATCTGTCCCTGCAGAACCAGATATCCTCCCACCAGGGCGGTTGCCACGAATCCCAGCTGATTAATAATACGGATTGCCGGATAAATGGCAAAATTTGCAAACTGGGCTTTCCGGTTAGCCTCAAACTGTTGATTGCTCAGTGCCAGGACTTCATCAATCGCTTCAGACTGCTGGTTAAATACTTTAATTATGCGGTTTCCGGTATAGAGTTCTTCCACCTTGCCATTTAACTCACCAACTGCCGCCTGATTCTGTGCAAAATAGCGCTGACTCAGATCCGAGACAAATTTGGTCGCCACCGTACTGGCAGCTACTGAGACAAGGACCAGAAGGGATAGACCTGGACTTAATAACAGCATGGCCACTGCAGTAATCAGAATGGTAAAGACTGAGGATATAAACTGCATCAATCCCACCTGCAGGACCTCCGAAACCTTTTCCAGATCATTGGTAATGCGGCTCATTATATCTCCTGTTTTATGGGAATCAAAATAGCGCAGCGGCAGTTTCGTGATTTTTGCACTGATGTCCTGCCGAAGTGATAACGTAAATTTTTCTCCAACACTGGCTATTATATATTGCTGTATATAAGAAAGGATCCAGGTTGCCAATGCAGCAGCACCAATCATCAGAACCGGAACCAGGAGCGCATCGCTAACTAAGAACAAAATGTCTGATCCTTTTTTATAAGCTTTTAAAGCCTTTAAGAGATTGTCTATCCCGGCACCTACCATAAGTGGCATTAATGCATAGGCTGCGCTGCTCAATAAAGCCGTAAGCAGAACTAAAATCAGTTTGCCTTTTTGGTTTGACAGACGTTTCAGCAGGCGTTTTACCGTTGCTTTTGTATTTTGTGGTATATCCGAAACCTCTATGTCAACAACGGGTTTCTTTTTTGTGAATTTATTTTGTTTCATACTGCTGTAACCTCCTCTGATGATAACTGGCTTTTTGCAATCGCCTGATAGACCTGACAGTTTTGCATTAATGCTGTATGCTTTCCGATTCCTGCGATTTTGCCTTCGTCCAGTACGATAATCTGGTCAGCATCCATAATGGTACTGATTCTCTGGGCAATAATTAACTTTGCTGTCTGTGGTGTTTCCTTTTTTAATGCTCTTCGCAGAGCAACATCTGTTTTAAAATCCAAAGCGGAAAAGCTGTCGTCGAAGATCAGAACAAGTGATTCTTTGATCAGTGCACGGGCAATTGACAGTCTTTGCTTCTGTCCGCCGGAGAAATTGGAACCGCTTTGGGATACCGGGGCATTCAATCCATTGTGCAGACCGTCTACGAAATGTTCGGCCTGGGAAATACGAAGAGCTTTTCGCATCTGCATTTTTGTGGCTGTTTTACATCCCATGCGCAGATTATCGGCAATGGTACCACTGAATAAGAATGCTTTTTGCGGCACATATCCAATGTTTTCCCGCAGTTTTTCCTGTGACATTGTACGTATATCAGTTCCGTTTAAACTAATTTTCCCGGAATTTATATCATGCAGACGAAGCATGAGATTGGCAATAGTGCTCTTTCCGGATCCGGTGCCTCCAATGATTGCAGTCGTCTTTCCGGCATAACAGGAAAAGGATAGATCCTGTAAGACCGGTTCCTCTGCACCGTGGTAAGAAAACGTCACGTGTTCAAATTGAACCGCCGGTCCGTTTTGCAGGGAAGAGCTGTTTTTCATCTGAGCATCTTTAATCTCAGGCGTCATGTGGAGCACCTCTTCCAGGCGGTCAAGGCAGGACTTCATTTTTGGAAGGGTCACACTGGATAATGCAGCCATAATCAGATATCCCAACGTCATAATCGTATATTCGGTTACTGCGGTAATTTCCCCGATCTGCATGGTTCCTTTCAGAGACATTAAGCCGCCAAACCAAACAATCGCAGCCATAGAAAGTCCCATCACAAGCCAAACGGTGGGATTGAGGAGCGCAAACAGTTTATTCAGTTTAATCATATTATCCGCATATCTGGAAAAAGCCTTGTCACAGCGGTGTTGTTCATAAGTACCATTGTCAAAAGCACGTATAACACGGATTCCGGTAATGGATTCCCGTACAACCTGATTAATATTGTCCATTCTCAGCTGAATCTGTGCGGAAAGGGGACCTGATTTTTTCAGAATTATCCATGCAAGTATTAAGAAAAACACAATGCAGAGCACCGGAATCAAAGTCAGGGACAAATTTACCTTTGCAGTCATAATAACAGATGCAATAACCATAAGAGGAGCCGGAACAACCAGCTGGAAGATCATCCCTAGGCTTTGCTGTAAAACGGAAATGTCAGATGTTGTTCGTGTAATCATGGAAGAAACACCGATACTGTCAAATTCCCGAAGAGACAGCTCCTGGCTTTTGCAAAAAACGGCATTTCGCATATCCCTGCCAAAAGCAGCCGCCAGATCTGCAGAATAAAAACTGCCAAGTACCGCAACCGCTGTAGTTATAACTGCAGCGATCAGCATCTGTATGCCTATTGACAGAATGGCATTCATATCTTCCTTCATAATGCCTTTATCTACGATTCCTGCGATTAAAAACGGTATATACAGAGTGCCTGCCACCTGCCCCAGAAGAAGGAGCAGCATAATGGCTGATTTTCCTTTGTTTTTTAGAAAAAAAGATTTTAAAAATGTCATAAATACCTCCATCATGTAATAAATAAGTTGCTAATTTTGCCACTAAATGGTACTATAAACTATGAAGTTACTTTACAGTCAAGTATTTTTTTTGAAGTTTTTTAGAAGAGGTCAATATTTTTATTTGGACTGGATCCAGAGAGAAAGAATGAAAAAACATAACTACTAATTTAGGGATGGCACAAGCCAGCATGCGCTATTAAGGGGTATAAAAATGAAGAATAAACAATATATGACAATCAGTGAATTTGCACGTCTTACGGGAATAAAACGTGCCAATCTGATTTTCTACGATAAGATTGGCCTGTTAATTCCCGAACACCGTGGAATGAATGAATACCGGTATTATACCCGTCGTCAGCTGGGTTCTGCTTACCTGATCGCAGCCCTTCGGGAACTGGGAATTGGAATTGAGGAAATCAAACATTACGCCAGAGGGCGGACACCCGAGCAGATGATAAATTTGTTTCAGGCACAGGAAGAAAAAATTCAGGCAGAAATCACAAAACTCAGCCGGATGCAGGAAATCATGAGATTATATACGAACATGGCAAACGAAGCACTTTCCGTAGATACTGATCAGATTGTGATTCTGAAGAAGAAGAGGGAACCTGTTTTTCTGGGGTGTCCGATTGAAAAGAGCCAGATTGGGGATGAGGAAATGATATCTTTCTATAACTATGCTGAAGAGCACGGGATGGAGCTGGGATATCCGATAGGGGTGGTGATTGCAAAACACATTCTGGAAAATAGATCCATCGACCCGGTCTACCGGTATTATCTGAAAGTAACGCAGGGCGCCAACGGCTACAAACCCGCAGGCTTATATGCTACCGCTTATGGCCGCTGCAGTTACGGACAATCACATAAGGTTTACGAAAGGTTATTTCAATATCTGAAAAGTGAAAGTATAGAGATTTACGGAGATGCTTATGAAGAATATCCGCTAAATGAAATAGCTATGCAGGACGAAGAAGAATATCTTGTGAAAGTAGAAATTTTGGTGGGAAAATAGCTGATTCCACCTGAATTCTACCTCCAGGGGATTGGAATTTCAGGAAATAAGGGATATATTTATATGGAAAGGCGGTGTTTAAATGGAGCAGTTAAAAATCGGAAAATTTATTTCTGCCAAAAGAAAGGAACAAAATCTCACACAAGAAAAACTTGCCGAGATGTTAGGCGTATCCAATAAGTCTGTTTCCAAATGGGAAACGGGAAAGTGCATGCCGGACTGGTCTTTACATATGCGCTTGTGTGAAATACTGAATATTTCCATGAATGAATTGCTATCCGGAGAAGCAATCAATGAAGAAAATCTGAGCCATATAGCAGATGAAAATGCATTAAAACTTTTAAAATTATTAGAAAAGCTTAATTCACAAAAAAATTTATTTATCGGTTTATTTCTTGTAATGGTTGGGCGTATACCGGTTTTTGAAGCAGGAAATAACGCTGGCGATGTGCAGCAATTTTTTGCGGGCCTTTCGGTTGGGCTGTCAGTTGGGATAACTATTATAGGTCTCGGATGGTTTGCCTATGCTTTAGTGCAGATAGGAAAAACGAATAAAGAATAAAAAAACGAAACATTCCCTCTTGCAATTTAGTAAAATATTTAGTAATATTAATTAAATTGCAATGGAGGTGGATTATGGCACTAAAAGCAAAAGATATTGCTGAGATGATCGGAGTTTCTACGGCAACGGTTTCTCTTGTCCTGAATAATAAACCTGGTGTGGGAGAGCTGCGGCGACAGGAAATTATCCGGAAAATAAAAGAACTCGGCTGTGAATACATGTTGAAAGAAAATGTGGTGAATAGCGGGAGTATTGGCTTTGTAGTGTATAAAAGAAGAGGGAATATCGTCAATGAATCTCCATTTTTTACCTGTATTCTGGAAGGAATAAATTATAGTGTCAGTAAATACGGCTATCACTTAAATTTTATTTATCTGGATAAAAAAATGTCCGCAGAAGAACAGGAATGCTTACTGGGGAATGCTCATTGTAAAGGGCTGATTATATTTGCAGTGGAAATGCAATATGAAGATCTTGCGGTTTTCAAAGAATCCGGGCTGCCCTTTGTGGTACTGGATAATTCTTTTCAGGAAAATGATATAGATGCCGTAGCAATTAACAATACCCAGGGTACGAGTAAGGCACTTTTGCACCTCTATGAAATGGGGCACAGGGATATCGGCTATCTTCGCAGCAAGGTGAGGATCAACAGTTTTGATGAACGGTATATGGTATATAAGAACCAGTTAAAACGGCTGGGACTGGCATTTAACCGAGAATATGTCGTAGATGTAGGGTACTCGGAAAATGAAGTAAAGCAGGGAATATTAAATTATCTCAAAAGTAATTCGAAGCATCCGACTGCATTTTTTGCTGAAAACGATCTGATAGGCTGCAGTGCAATCCATGGCATTCAGGAAGCAGGACTCAGCGTGCCGGATGATATATCGGTTGTCGGTTTCGATGACCGTCCCATCAGTGAAGTAGTGAAACCGGGACTCACCACAATTAATGTTCCTAAAAATATATTTGGACCTGCTGCTGTAGATCTGCTTATATCGAAGATGGAAAAAGCAAGGGAACAATCTATAAAAATTGAAGTCGGAACCAATTTAATTATAAGGGAAAGTGTAAAAAAGTTAGAAAACCATCCGGAGGAGAAAACAGAATAGATACCTGGCAAGAGGCAGATGGAGATGTAAACATCTGCTTCTTTTTTTATGCCTGTTCACAGTATGGACTCCGTCCGCTGGCCATAAACCTCATTGGCTGTAGTGCTTTAACTATTCTTTGCTAAACAAACTTTACTAAATATTATTTATTAAATAATGGAAAAAAAGATATTTATTAATAAATTTTACTTAATTAAATTAAAACATATTCTTGACAGGTAAAATATATATTGCTATAATACTTTTAATAAACATGGCCAGCAGATTAAACATATAGTATCTATATTACTTTTTTGTAAATCAAACAATGCTTAATTAAATTTAGTAAATAAGTATATATATAAAAAAATACATTCACATCCTGCAAATAGGTATTTATGTAAAGAAATACTATCACATCCAGAAAGAAGGGGTTTTAAATGGAAGGAACAATGAAAGTAGCAGTTATGACCGGTCCGTTACAAATGGAATGGGAGGAAAGACCTATTCCTCAGCCGAAAAGGGGAGAACTGCAGATTAAGTTAGAATATGTGGGCGTATGCGGGTCGGATCTGCATTTTTACTCTGAAGGAAGGCTTGCGAACTGGGTACCTGATGGACCATTGGTTTTAGGACATGAACCAGGAGGAGTAGTAACTGCAATAGGGGAAGGGGTTACCGGATTTATGGTGGGAGACCGGGTTGCATTAGAGCCGGGGGTTCCCTGCGGTCATTGCGAAGACTGCCTGAAGGGACATTATAATCTATGCAAAGAAGTAAAATTTATGGCTATACCTAAAGAAAAAGACGGGGTCTTTTCCGAATATTGTACACATTCTGCAAGCATGACCTTTAAACTGCCTGACCATGTATCAACATTAGAAGGAGCGCTGATGGAACCGCTGGCGGTTGGAATGCACGCCTGTGAACTTTCCAATGCAAAGCTGGGTGAGACAGCGGTAGTACTGGGTGCAGGCTGTATTGGATTGGTTACACTGATGTCTTTAAAAGCCAGGGGGGTCAGTGAAATTTATGTAGCGGATATTCTGGATAAACGTCTGTCTAAAGCAAAAGAACTTGGGGCGTCCAGAGTATTTAACAGCAAGACAGAAAATATCGAAGAGTTCGTAAAGACTCTTCCAGGCGGAGGGGTGGATCAGGTATATGAATGTGCCGGAAACAGGATTACAACCCTTCAAACATGCCGTTTGATTAAAAGAGCGGGGAAAGTAACCTTAGTAGGTGTGTCTCCGGAACCTGTGCTGGAACTGGATATTGCCACTTTAAATGCAATGGAAGGCACCATTTATTCAGTATACCGTTACCGGAATCTTTATCCCGCTGCAATTAGCGCAGTGAGCAATGGACTCATACCTCTAAAAGCGATTGTATCCCATACATATGACTTTAAAGACGTTATAAAAGGTGTTGATTATAATCTGAATCACAAAGACGATGTGATAAAAGCAGTGATAAAAATGTAACAAACAGCAGGTGAGATCATTCGATCTTATCTGCTGTTTTATATCTTGAGAACCATATCCGGTAAGTCGCTTTGTAGACTTATGTTAGAACACCACATAATAATCGACAGTGCAAAATTTAAAATTAATCAACAGAACTGCCTATATAAATGATATGAAAAAGCTCGTTTTTATGCTATACTGGACTTAAAATAAAAATACGGTAATACAGGAAAGTGAGGTTAAAAAATGCAATACAGAACTTTGGGAAAAACAGGTCTTCGTGTCAGTGAAATTGGTCTGGGTGCAGAATGGTTAGAGCGGCATACGTTAGAAGAAATTAAGGAAGTTATCAAGCGATGTGAAGAGAGCGGTATCAATATTTTAGACTGCTGGATGGCGGAACCAAATGTACGTTCCAATATAGGAACCGCGATCAAAGGCCATCGTGACAACTGGATTATTCAAGGACATCTGGGCTCTACGTGGCAGGACGGCCAATATCTCAGAACACGGGATATGGCAAAAGTAAAAGAAGCTTTTCAGGATTTACTGATCAGACTTGACACAAGTTATATTGATCTGGGAATGATCCATTTTGTAGATGAAACGGCTGAGTTTCATCAAATTGTACTAGGTGAGTTTATGGAGTATGTCAGGGAACTGCGGGATCAGGGCGTCATACACCATATTGGGTTGAGCACTCACAATCCGGATGTTGCAAAACTTGCTGCATTACAAGGCGAAATTGAGATGATATTATTTAGTATCAATCCCGCATTTGATATGCTCCCCGCCACAGAGGATATGACACAGTATTTCAGTGAGTCATATGCAGATGAATTAGGAGGAATAGCTCCCGAGCGTGCAGAGTTATATCAGATCTGTGAGCGTGAAAATGTTGGCATCAATGTCATGAAAGGTTATGCGGGGGGAAGGCTGTTTTCGGCAGAAGCTTCACCTTTTGGTGTAGCACTGACACCGGTCCAGTGTCTGCACTATGCATTAACCAGACCGGCTGTTGCCAGTGTACTCGTTGGATATGATACTACTGACCACGTAGACCAGGCAGTAGCTTATGAGACAGCTTCAGAAGAAGAAAAAGACTATGCAACCGTTCTTGCAGGGGCACCAAGCCATGCATATTCCGGACAATGTACCTATTGCGGTCACTGTTTGCCATGTCCAAGCGGCATTGATATCGCAATGGTACATAAGCTTTATGATTTAGCTGAAATGCAAAAAGAACTTCCGGATACCATAAAAGCTCACTATTTCGGTTTATCTGCAAATGCAGAGGACTGTATTGCCTGTGGCGGTTGTGAAGAACGATGTCCATTTGGTGTTCCGGTTATCAAACATATGGAAGAGGCAAAATTATTATTTCATTAAAATTATGCTGTCTAATATTTAGGTTTAGTTGAGAAAGGACGCCAGGCTGTACGCTGTCGGCAGTTAACTCAGATGTTGAGATGGATATAAACTTATTTGAATTTTTTTAAAAACTATACGTTTCAAAAGAACAGCTTACAATTACAGATTGTGATGCTGTTCTTTTTTGATATGTATGGAAAGTTTGAATCCTCATCACAGTACGATTAACCATAACTCCCGGGTTCCACCATGCTGATAAAGATAAATACAGTTTTGTATCGGAAAATGAGTATTGGAAAGATGAGGTGTGGAGTAATTGCATGGACGTCTTAAGCGTAGATCAGATCTGCGACTTCCAAGGTGATTTTAGAATAATAATATCAAATCACTTTTCGAAGGAAAAATTTGCAAAAAGTTTACAGTAAATATTGACACACATCGTCAGGGTTTTCATGATATGATAGAACTTATCTATAACGAAAGAGGTGAATTGGATGTCCGAGGGCCGTTTATTTAAAATTATCTATTATCTTTTAGAGAAAGGGCGGGCAACTGCTCCGGAACTTGCCGAAAAGTATGAAGTGTCCATTCGGACTATTTACCGGGATGTGGACATGCTCAGCAGTGCCGGAATACCTGTTTATGTCACAAAAGGCAGAAAGGGCGGCATTCAGTTGATGGATCATTTTGTCCTGAATAAATCTATTTTATCTGATAAGGAAAAACAGGAAATTCTGATGGGACTGCAAAGCCTTTGTGCAATACAATATCAGGACGCGGAAGATATTCTGACAAAAATGGGTGCTGTTTTCCAAACGGCTCAGACAAAATGGATCGAGGCAGATTTCTCACGTTGGGGAATTTCCAGAGAAAATGAACAAAAAATATTTAGTATTTTAAAACAGTCTATTTTGGAAAGCAGAGTTCTTTCATTTACTTATTATGCTTCCTCCGGCGTCCACCTGCAAAGAGAAGCCGAGCCATTGAAACTAGTCTATAAAGACAAAGCCTGGTATATTTATGCTTTTTGCCGCTATCGGTTAGAGAAGAGGCTTTTTCGGGTTTCCAGAATGAAGAAAATCACACTTACAAAAGAGCAGTTCTGCAGGAAGATTGGAACCGATGATCCGGTATTCCCCAAGTCGGCAGTTATGGGGCAGGTTATGGAAATAGAATTGCATTTTCCGGATGAAATGGCTTACCGTATCTATGATATTTTTGATGATCAGGATATTACAAAGCTTAAAAGCGGATATAAGGTGACGGCCGCCGTGCCGGAGACCCAATGGCTGTATGAGTTTATTATGTCTTTCGGGGACAAAGTGGATATCGTATCACCGAGACAGTTAAGAGAAAACATCATAAAGCGCTGTGCAAATGCATTACAGCATCACAGGAAGGAGCTATAATACATGAATATAAAAAATGAATTGGAACGTTTGCCGGGTAAAAGTGTAAATATGCAGTTTAGTAATGCTGATATTCAGCCTGAAAAAATAAGGGCGATTATGATTAATGAAGTGGTTCCTGCCGATCCCGGACAGGATTTTTATGGCGGTGGGATAACCGCTTATTTGGAAACGGCAATCCCCTTATTCCAGAAGGCAGGTGCTGATGTACACAACATAGACGATATTGTTGATTTGGGGGTTTATATCACCAATGCAGTGAAAATCCCAAAATCAGAATACGCAGTCAGCCGGGAAGATATCGAAAAAAGCCTTCCGTTTCTGGAAAAAGAACTATCATTCTTTCCTAATGTAAAAGTAATTATGCTTATGGGGGATGTTGCAAAAAAAGCATTCAATCTGATAAGCAAAAAGGAGACAGGGAAGAATGCAATTCCTGCTATCTCCACTTATAAAATGCGAAATAGTGAATTCTTCTACAAAGGGATTCGTTTAATGCCATCCTATATCATGACCGGACAGAATATCTTGATAGAAAAGTCTAAATTTCAGATGGCAGCAGAAGATATTGGAAACATGATTCAAATGATTCGGTAATAATTTAATTTCAATAAAACCTGACAGGGAGCTGCCAGGCTTTATTTATATATTAGTCTCTAAAAAAAGCCATTTGAACAGGATCACAGCGAAACGAAAAAACTCTTTCCTCAAAAAAATAGGATAATAAACATTATAAAGCAGGCTTGGAATGATAAAAAACATTACCTAAATATTCTGTGTATTGCACATCAACGTTTCTTAACGGTATAATAAAAATCAATTGGTAATGTGCTGAAGAATACTAAAATTAATAGAACAGTACGAAAGAATCAGTACAAAAAAATCATATATTATCCAAAAATATAATACTAAAAGCATAGAAAGACACGAGGTATCCAAAATGCACACCATAAAAATGGGCTTTTCACAAAAAAACATCACCCCTTCAAATTCGATTCAAACCGTTGGATTTGGACGAACGGATGAATGGTCAAAAGGTATTTTACAGCCACTGTATGCACAGATCACCATCTGGGAATCAGATAACGGAATATGCTGCCTTGCCGCGATCGACCATATCGGTTTTTCAAAACAGCATGCCGACTTTTTGCGGGATGAAATTGGGAATCTATTATCTGTTTCCAGAGAAAAGGTAATGCTTTGCTTTTCCCATACGCATGCAGCTCCTAACGATAGCAGTGCTCCGGAATATTTTAAATTCCTCTGCAAACAGGTAAAATCCGGAGTATCAGAAGCAATCCGGGATTTGACACCTGTATATGCTGCCTGGGGCAACGCTTATACGGACATTGGTGTGAACCGACGCAGCAGTTGTGAGGCATTAGACAGAAGAATCGGTATTTTCAAAATCTGTGATGCAAAAGAAGGGGCATTGAAATTAATTCTTCTTCGCCTTACCGTTCACAATAATGTGCTGAAAGCTGATAATTATCTGATTTCACCTGACTTTTTCGGAAGTGTCCGGGATGAATTACAGTCCCAATACGGGTGCCCGGTCATGGTAACTCAGGGTGCTTCCGGAAATGTGGCGCCAAAGTATTTTAAATCAAAGATTCTGCCTCCTGATGCCAATGACAGCCGATTTATCCGCTCTGATGCGGCATTAAACGAGATGGCGCAGACTGTGCTTCAGGAAACAGAACCGGTCATAGCATCTCTCATTCCCAGGAATTTGGAATCTATCTCCATGTATTCCGAAAAAATCACTCTTTTTTCAGATGTTCCATCCTATGACCGGGCACTTGCAATTGCAAAAGAAGCAGCAAAAGCCTGTGGCATAGATGGAACAGCATGGCTTATGGAAGTAGAGCGTCTTTTACAAAACCAGATTACTGTACAGGAGGAGGAAATAGAAGTTCAGTATTTTTTCCTGGACACATTTTGCCTTTGTGGTGTGGCGAATGAAATTATGTGTGAATTTGCACTGCGAGTTTCCGAAATGCTTCAAAATGAGTACTTCTATTTTGGCGGATATACCAATGGGTGCACCGGCTATTTCCCAACGGAAGAAGAATTCGATAAGGGCGGTTATGAAGTTTATTGGTCCATGCTTTTTTATTTTAGGTACCATGGCCGTGTCTTTCCGCTGCAGCGGAACTCCGCAGCAGAATTAATCCGATTTGCTGCTGATAATGCCAGAGGTATAAAATTCCCATTGTCATAAAGTTTTCACTATGATACTATCATTACAGAAGAGTAGTATTCCATAAAGCTTGAATTACCGATAAATACTTATATCTCAAACTTTTTGGAGAGCTGCGAAATGCATCAGGATTTCGCAGCGAATGCCCGCGTGCCGCAAAAAAATACTAGAGCGTGTTTGAAAATTCATTCCTGCCATCTGTACGCCCCACTTTGCGGCAGATTTGCCCCGAATTCAGGTTACGTAGCCCGCTACGCGCCCTTCATCCGGGACAAATCTCCCACAAACTGTGACGCACAGCTGCCAGAAAGCAATTTTAAAAAACGCTCTAGAGCATGTGATAGGAGCTAATACATATGAAATTGTTATTAATAGAAGATGACCGGATCCTGTGCCGGGAGCTTGCGCGGGAACTGGGCAGCAATGGGTATGAAGTTAAACTGGCAGATGATTTTGACCGGATAGAAGATTTAGTGAAAAAAGGTGATTTTAAGCTTATACTGCTGGATATATCCCTTCCTGGCAGGGATGGCTATGAAATCTGCAGAAGCATCCGCCATTTTTCAAAAATCCCTATTATGTTTCTGACCAGCAGGGATTCCGACATGGATGAGTTGTACGGGATGACTCTTGGAGGAGACGACTATATCCGCAAACCTTACAATATGCCGATCCTGCTGGCGCGCATTGCGGCATTGCTCCGCAGAAGCGGTTTTGGGTTATCTGAGGACCGCAGGCTGCTCTGGGAGGATTTTACCCTGTGGCCGTCCAAAGGGAAGCTGTGCAGAGGGGAGCGCGAAATTATCCTCACCAGGCAGGAAACCCTCCTTTTGTCGTATCTGTTTTCCCATCCACAGGAAATTGTTAAAAGAGTGGATTTGATAGAGGAACTCTGGGATAATCAGGTGTATATAGATGACAATACCTTAAGCGTCCATATGACGCGGCTCAGAAGTAAGTTAAAAGAGCTGGATGCCGGTGATCTCATCCAGACACGATACGGTCAGGGGTATCAGCTTTGAACGGGCGGTTATACTGGCAGCAGCGTCTGACCTATATTCTGATTCAACTGATCGGTCTGTCTGGTGCATGTATCTACTTAAAAGCGTTGAAGCTGGGATGGTGGCAGATTTTGCCGCTGTTTTTTGTATGTCTGGCAGTGATTTTCTTTTATAATCTGCTGCGTTACCGGAAACAGCGGGCATATTTTCGTAAAATGGCAGTTTTGGTTGACCAGCTGGATGAAAAATACCTCTTCCCCCAGATATGGAAAGATGCGAAATCCTATGAAGAAACGGGTTATCTGTGCCTGCTTCGGGAATGTACAAAATCTATGCTGGAGCAGGTAGAGCTTAGTAGGTGTGAGGGCAGGGATTATCAGGAATGGCTGGAAACTTATGTTCATGATATGAAGCAGCCCATCTCCGCTATTAAATTAATTGCAGAACGGATGCGGACCGAAGACAGCAGGGATATTCTGTTGGAGTTGGAAACCATGAACCACCATTTAGAACAGGTTCTCTACTATGGGAGAAGTGAAAGTCCCCATACCGATTTTATATTTAAAAAAGTGAATTTCCTGGATGTTTTAAATGAGTGTTTATCCATGAATAAGCAAATGTTGATTCAAAACCGGGTGCGGATAGAAATCCCAGAGTTTTTTCCGGAAGTATATGGAGACGAGAAAGGTATTTTATTTTTACTGAACCAGCTGGTATATAATGCCGCTGTTTATCGGAGAGACCAGGATCCGGTCATTCAGTTTACTTATAGCATTCAGATGGATATTCTGTATTTTTTCATACGGGATAATGGATGCGGCATTACAGCGGAAGATTTACCGAGAGTTTTCGAAAAAGGTTTCACCGGAAAGAATGGCAGAAAAAATCTGTGTTCTACCGGAATGGGGCTTTATCTCTGTAAAAAGCATGCAGAGGATATGGGCATTGGATTAAGCATACAGTCAGAGGAAAATATCTATACGGAAGTCTGCATGGCATTACCTTTGCGCCTGTAGATACAATTCTTACGAAAAGGAAAGATTTCTGTAAGAAAATATGCTATGTTCTAAAGTGCACAGGCGGTATGCTATATCTGAGGTGATAAACATGAAAACATTATTAAAAATAGAACATATCTCTAAATATTATGGAGAAAATGCAAATGTAACAAAGGCTCTGAATGATGTGGACTTTTCGGTCGAAGGAGGAGAATTTGTAGGAATTATGGGTGCCAGCGGTTCCGGCAAAACAACGCTGCTTCAGTGTGTTTCTACTTTGGATGATCCCTCCGCAGGGAAAATATTTTTAAGGGACCGGGAGATCACACAGCTGACGGAACAGGAGATTGCACGTTTCCGGAGTGAGCATCTGGGATTTGTCTTTCAGGAATATAATCTGCTCGATACCCTTACCCTGGGAGAAAATATTGAACTGGCTCTTACCATACGCAAACTGCCCCAGGAGGAAATAACGCCAAAGGTAAATGCCATTGCGGAAAAGCTGGGCATTCGTAGTGAACTTCATAAATTTCCATACGAAGTATCCGGAGGGCAGAAACAGCGCTGTGCCTGTGCAAGAGCGCTGGTGAATGAACCGGACCTGCTGCTTGCCGATGAACCTACCGGCGCACTGGACTCCGCATCCAGTGCCATGCTCTTGGATGCTATGAAGGATCTGAATAAATCTCTTGGGATTACAATTCTAATGGTTACCCATGACGCTTTTACCGCCAGCCACTGCAGCCGGATCCTGTTTCTGCGTGACGGCAAGATCTTTACGGAAATGCTCAGAGGAAATAAAGACAGAAAGAAGTTCTTCCAGGAAATCCTGGATGTGATGTCCATGTTAGGCGGTGATGTTGCTCATGTACGCTAAACTTGCTTTGCGTAATGTAAGAAGAAGCCTGGGTGATTATGCCGTTTATGTTCTGACACTTATTTTAAGCATTACGTTAATATTCGCATACAATTCCCTGCTGTTTTCCGATGCAATAGCTTCATTTAACAAACTGATGGGGCAAATGATGAGTATCCTGTTATGCGTAACGATAATGGTTGTACTGATTCTGGGGTGGCTGATTTCCTACATAACCCGTTTTATTTTTGAACAGCGCAGCCGGGAATTTGCCTGCTATATGACAATGGGAATGGAACGCAGAACCATGAGCCGTCTTTTTCTGACGGAACAGCTGATAATCGGTATTTCCACTCTGTTTGTTGGAATTGTATTGGGTAATTTCTTTTATCTTGTTTTAAGCCAGGTGATTTTCCGGATGTTTGATAAGAGTTATTATATGGATTTATCGTTTCAATTACCGGCTGTTGGCTTGACCGTTCTCTGCTTTTTTATTATGTTTGCCCTTTCACTGCAACGTCAGAACAAAATCTTAAAGAAGATTCGTATTAAAGAACTGATGCATTATGAAAGGAAAAATGAAAAATCTTCTACAAATAAAGGGAAACATATAAAAGCAAAGCTTATTCTCGCAGTTTTGACAGGTATTTTTGGAATCCTATGCCTTGGTACTGCATTTGTCCAGAAGTTGTCCGGCTTTTTCGGAATCTTTTTATTGGTTTCGGGTGTACTCCTGCAAGGCATCAGCCTGCTGCTATTTTACAGGCACCTGTCTGAAAATATTCTGATTCGCTATAAGAAAAATGAAAAACGCCGCCTGCATCATCTTAATATCTTTTTTTACAGACAGCTAACAGGAAGGCTGAAGACGAACGGAAAACAGATGGGCGTCATTTCCATTCTGTTACTTCTGACCCTGCTGGGACTTGGGGGCGCTGCCTTTATGGCAAATTCGTATGAGACTAGTCTGGCAAAATCAGTCCCTTTCGATATAGAGGTTTCCGAACGCTACGGGACTTTGGATATAGAATCCTGCAGAGATTTTGTCAGACAGCGAAGTACGGTAACAACAGAGCATTCTTATCATATCTATCGGTTAAATGACAGTGAAATTATCGCTACGCTTCTGAAAAAGAAACGGTCCGAAGAAAATGAATTTGAAGATTTGGCAGACAGCCAGAATAAAGACCGTGCCATACGGCTTTCTGACTATAATGCACTGCTGAAAATGCTGGGCAGGGAAACAGTTTCTTTGAAAACAGATGAATATTACATTCAGACAGATGAAGAATATTATGCAGGAAAATTTGAAAAAGCACTTCCTACTCTGACAACCGAAGGAAAAGAGTATAAATTGAAGGCTGTTCAGAAGAGTGATTTTGCACAAAATATGATTAATGAAAGCGGTACTAACACGGGTTCTATCTTAGTTTTGCCGGATGAAACACTCAATACACTGACCGGAGAACGGCAGTGCTATTTTGCCATGACAGCAGATCGTGAACAAACGGAATACAAATACGAACTCAGGCAATTTTTAGAGGAAAAGAAAGTAAGTGAAGGTGCCAGTTTTATTGCAGTATACACTTATGCAGGAGAAAAATCAGAACTTCAGGCAATCTATATGATGCTGGCATTTATCTGTTGTTATGCAGCTTTTATCTGTATTTTTATCTGTGCGACGATTCTTGCCGTCCAGCTTCTGAGCAGCAGTAAAAAGTACCGCTACCAGTATGAGCAGCTCCAGCGAATGGGTGCGGGTGACGTGGAAATACGCAGGCAGATTTGGAAACAGACCCTTGTCTATTTTGCAGTTCCAATCATGCTCCCGTTTCTTTTTGTAATTATATATGTAGCGGGGATCAGTTACTTCAGCCCTGTAGTAAGCAAAACACTGCTATTATCATTTGCCGGGGCAAATGGAATCTTCCTGTTTATATATGGCTGTTATTTTATCATCACTTGTCTGCAATACCAGAAAAATGTCTTGCAGCAGCAGAAGAAGCTGCATCTGCGGAATTTATTATAGTATAATACTTTAACCTTCAGTGCTGATCCATCGAATCATCAATATGAGTGTTTTACTCTTTACAAGGCAGACGCCCGATAGAAACTTGTACAGGGCACATCATCCCCTTGCGTTGTCCAGCAGGGGATTGTTGGTGCCGGTACCGGCAGTGGTATATAAATAAGATATCATTCGCTTTGAATTAACATTCAGGTTCCGTTTGTGGTACGAAATTTTCAAGCTGCTTTTTGAATAAAGACCGGAAAACCAGTCTCACAAGCGGACCTGCAAAGAAAATCTGCCAGCACAGTGCCATTGGAAAGTTCATGGCTGTTGTCTGAAACCAGACTGCAACAATATCTTTGCCGGGATTTTTAAATAGAATGGTTGCTGCCAGACTCATAAGGGGGCACATCAGGCATACGATCATGGAGGAAATTGCCAGCAATATAAAAATCGGGCGGTCTTTTGGGGTTACAATACGAAATGCAAGCATGTGGGACAGTTTTTCGACTGCAAAAAATTCCAGTATAAATGCAAGCGGCCACATAATGACCAGTTCATGAAACGCCAGAAGGAATACCTCGTTTGTCATTCCCCCCCGATTGATTGCTATGTTATAACAGATCATAGCATAGACCATGGCGAAGGCCATGAGAATTGTGAAAATAATATTTTGTGCTTTGGTTTTTGGCATTTTTGAATCTCCTTTTCTAAAAATGGGCGCAAAAATACACGTGTGTTGTTCGTTAATCAGGCGAGCGTAATGCACACATGTATCGTTTCCAATTAAAACCAAAGTATTTTTGTCATATGAATTTTTAACGGAAGTAAGTATAACATACAAATTAGATTTTTGTAAGCATTTTTTTAAATTAATGGAAGTTCAAAAGACTCGTGATGTACTTTTACATCGGCGGGCCCTCTCTTATAGAGCCATGTGCAAAATAGCAGTGCCAGAATCTCAGTAACCGGAAAAGTGAACCATACAAAGAAAAGACCTTTAAAATGAAACAGCCAAGCCAACGGTACCAGAAGAATTATCTGGCGGAGAATCGTAACACTGATACTGGCATTTCCTTTATTGACCCCCTGGAAGTAAACAGTAAACATGATTACAAAGGCAGCCGGAATAAAACTTACAGAGATAATACGAAGTGCTGAACGCCCGATTTCCAAAATCTCTTTGTTATTAGAAAAAATCAGTATCAGCTGTTCTGGCACGGTTATAAATATAATACATCCTGCCAGCATCACGATGCATGAAACAACGATAGAACAGCGAAGCGTCTGCTTCACACGGTCATGATCTTTTGCTCCATAGTTGAAACTGATTATAGGCAGGATTACCTGCTGTAATCCCATAAGAGGAATAAAAAAGAATGTCTGCAATTTATAATAAATTCCCAGCACCGTCACGGCACTTTCCGTAAATTGTTTTAATATCAGATTCAGCCCCACTATATAAAGTGTGTAGAGGGATTGCATAATGATCGAAGGAAGTCCTGTTTTATATATTAAAATACAGTTTTGCAGACTTAATTTTCCCTTTAACGAACATTTATGCATTACTGAAATAAGAACAATCATCATGGCACACCATTGTCCAATGACCGTTGCGATGGCAGCCCCCTGTATCCCCATTTCCGGAAACCCCAAACGCCCGAAAATTAAAAGGGGATCTAAAACCACGTTGATAAAGGCCCCCACAATTTGGGCATACATAGGGAGAAGCATATTTCCTTTTGCCTGCAGTATCTTCGTGCAGTTAGCTTCTACAAACATTCCCAGGGAAAAAGCAAAGATAATTTGGCAGTACTGAATTCCCAATTCCCGAACAATAGGCTGATCTGAAGAAAATTGACAATAGGTATTCATGCATAATAATCCTAGTATAGTAAAAACCAGAAAGTTAAATAATCCTAAAAATAATCCGCTCTTAATAATATTATTCTGGTATTTCAAATCACCTGCTCCGTCCATTCTGGATATCAGAATGTTAATGCCGGTTCCGGTACCCGTTGCAATGGCGGTCATCAAAAGCTGGATCGGAAAGATGATCGATAGCGCTGTCAATCCTTCCGCTGAATGCTGTGCTACAAAATAACTGTCCACAATATTGTAGACAGACTGAATCAATAAGGCAAGCATAACCGGTGGGCACAATTTTAATAATATTTTCCATATGGGTGTCTGTTTCATAGTAACTCATCCTCTTTCTTTTTTGCAAAGGATAAAGGATGGAGTAACTACATTGTCAAGTATTTTTTTTATTTATGTTATTTTTTTACTAAATGGGCTTTTATTTCGCAGTAGTAATCGTCTATGTAATCGAATAACTGCAGCCCCAATTCTTCTGCGTATACTTCGTCCGTTGTGTATCCATTGACTTTCATCCATTGTATCAGCGGCTGGAAATCTGCAGTATCCTTTATGATACGCACAATACAGACCGCATAGTATCCCGCGGGCAGCACATAGAGATTTTCGGATTGGACATGTGCATAACCGGAATCCGCAATCTTTAAATATTCCCTGTACTTACATACCCTCCCATCTACCATTTGATCCTGGTCAATGAGATAGCCATATTTTCTCTGAATGGTACTTACATACTGCAGCTCATCTTTGGCGGCTTCCTGCAGATTGGCATGATAAGAACTTACATCTCTTTTCAAAACCCCGGCTATGACAGTTTCTTCATCGAGCCATTTCATCTGCACATCTGCAAGATTTACGCCGGAAGAAATCCGCCGGTTTTCCTGGTCATACCATAGAATATCATCCGCTACCTGCTGGTAATAGGCGCTTAAACGCAATGCTTCATTGCGATAGTCCAATAAAAGCTGTGTTATTTTCGCATTATCATGAAAATTAAGAAGCTGTTTTACTTTTTCCAGAGGTACACTTAATTTACGGCATGTTGTTATAATGTCCAGCTGCCATAAATTCCATCGGGAATAATATCGGTACTGATTCTTTTTATCTGTATAATCCGGTGTCAGTAATCCTATTTTATTGTAGAAATGCAGTGTATCTTTTGAAATTCCGGTAATTTTGCTGACTTCTCCAATCAGATAATATCCTTCTTTCAACTTCATCCTCCTTCAATAATTTATTTTGCCTTTCCTTCAGGCTGTAGAATTTTATTATAATACCGCAGAAACTTTGTAATTACAATAAGCAATGACAATTTAACCAAAAATGATAGTGAAAATTTGGAAGAAACAGAGAAAGTACATGGAATGAGGCGGATACGATTGACTTCTGATTTGGTCTATGCTATGATTTCTGCAAGTAAAGGATAGTGATTGTGCAGACAAGCTAAACCTGTATGTAGAGATAATTTTGAAAGCCCGTGCTTTCATGTTTATTTGTGCATATAGGTTTTTTTATTGCCAAATTACACTTTTGGCATCGTACAGGGGGAAAAGTAAATGAGGATATTTAAAGCTCTGAATAACAATGTGGCGGTCGTGGTAGATGATAAAGATCAGGAAAAAATCGTTATGGGCAGGGGGATCTGCTTTAAGAAAAAAGCAGGAGATGATATTGATCCGGAGATGATTGATAAAATATTCTTTCTATCCGCTAAGGATGCACATAACAAATTCCAGGTACTGATTCAGGATATTCCGATAGAGCATATAGCTATCGGAGAGGAAATTATTTCAGAAGCCAGGGTACGTCTTGGAAAGAAACTTAACGATATGATTTATATTTCCCTCATTGACCATGTACATACTTCTATCCTCCGCTTTCTGGATGGAGTAACTGTAAAAAATGTTTTGTTATGGGATATTCGAAGATTTTATAAAGATGAATTTCAAGTTGGGCTCTGGGCTTTGGATCTGATTCAGGAGAAATGTAAAGTGCGGTTACCCGATGATGAAGCCGGTTTTATAGCGCTTCACCTGGCAAATGCCCAGATGGACCAGGAAATCATGCACAATATGTATGAAATTACAAGGATTATGCAGGAAATAGCCAACATCGTCAAATATTTTTATCAAATTGAATTTAATGAAGATGATGTCTATTATTACCGTTTTATCACTCATTTGAAATTTTTTGCAAAACGTCTGATTGACCACAATATTTATGATGAAGAAGACAATGACGATTTGTGGGATGTTATCAAATCGAAATATCAGAATGCTTTTCGCTGTGTAGAAAAAATTACGCAGTTTATTTTAAAGAAATATGAATATCAGCTGTCGAAAGAAGAGCAGATTTATCTGACGATTCATATAGAACGTGTGGTTAATAAGGCAGTAAGTTAATACCGCACATCATGCCATGTATGCCAGGATGGTGACATTTAGTTGGCCAAACCTTCAGAAAATAAAATTATTAATGGAGGACTAAAAATGGGTAAGTATGAGAATCTGGCAAGAGAAATTGTTAGTAATGTAGGCGGCAGGGAAAATATCAGCAGCCTGACACACTGTATCACAAGGCTTCGTTTTAAACTGAAGGACGAAAGCAAAGCAAATGATGATATCATCAAAGATATGGAAGGTGTTGTCACCGTTATGAAAAGCGGCGGACAATATCAGGTCGTAATCGGTAATCATGTGCCTGAGGTATATGCCGATGTTATGCCTCTGATTGACTTAGAAGAGGACAGTACAGACAAAGAGGATGATGCCCGGTCCCAAAATCTGTTTAACAGGGCGATTGATGTTATCTCCGGTATCTTCCAGCCAATCCTTGGAATTATGGCTGCCTGCGGTATGGTAAAAGGTTTTAATGCCTTGTTTATAGCACTGGGATTATATTCAGATACCAGCGGCGGTTATCTGGTATTAAATGCAATCGGAGACGGGTTATTTAACTATATGCCATTGTTCCTTGGCTACACGGCGGCGAAAAAGTTTCGTTTAAAACCGATGCTTGGTTTAGTAATCGGTGCTATTATGTGTTACCCCACCATACAAAACAGTGCTCTTGCAGCCGGAGGGGATGTGCTCTACACCCTGTTTCGCGGAACTGTTTTTGAATCCAGCGTGTACACGGAGTTCTTTGGAATTCCCCTGATTGCCATGAATTATACGGGAACCGTAATTCCGGTTATTTTTGTAGTATACTTTGCATCAAAATGTGAGAAGTTTTTTAATAAATTTATTCCGGATCTGGTGAAATTCTTCTTCGTACCAATGCTTACACTGGTTATCGCTATTCCGGCCGGATTTTTGCTGATCGGGCCTTTGGCTACATTCGGGTCTGCCATCATTGCTGAAGCGGTTATGTCTGTTCGTAATTTCAGTCCCATGTTAGCCGGAGCCATTGTAGGGCTTACCTGGCAGGTTCTTGTAATCTTTGGTTTGCACTGGGGTTTTATTCCGGTTTATATCAATAACATTATGACAAACGGTTATGATAATGTAATGATGCCGTTCTTCGCATGCACCTTTGCAACTTCAGCAGTGGTTTTGGCAATCTTCTTTAAGACCAAAAATAAGCAGCTCAAAGAAATGGCTCTTCCAAACTTTATTTCCGGAATTTTTGGTGTCACAGAACCTGCTATTTACGGTATTCTGCTGCCGCTCAAGAAACCTTTTATCATCAGTTGTATAGTAGGCGGTATCGGCGGCGGATTTTACGGAGCCTTTAACTTCCGGAAATTTATGATGGGCGGCATGGGCATATTTGAATTTCCCGCTATGATTGAACCGGATGGCAGCATGGGCAATCTGATAGTGGCCGTTGCAGGAGTAGCAATAACGATGGTGATTGCTTTTGCGGCTACCATGATTTTATATCGGGATAAGGCAGTAACGGAAACAGTAAATAAAGATGGAAACGAAAAAGTAAATGCAAAAGAAAACGTTTACGACAGTGTACAGGATAGTCGGCAAATCCTTGTTTCGGCTAAGGCAGTGAATGAAGAACAGAAATCCATGTATAAACAAATGGATATTGGAAGCCCTGTCAAAGGGAAAGTCCTGAAGCTGGAATCCATCAAAGATGACGCATTTGCTTCCGGTGTTCTGGGGAAGGGTGCAGCCGTTTTGCCGGAGGAAGGTAATGTCTTCGCTCCTGCAAACGGAGTGGTTTCCACCCTGTTTCCAACACTTCATGCCCTGGGAATGGAAACGGAGGAAGGTGTTGAAATACTGATCCATATCGGATTGGACACGGTGCAGTTAAATGGAGAAGGATTTGAAGCTATGGTCAAAGAGGGCGACCGGGTACAGAAGGGACAGCTTCTGATAAAATTTGATAAAGATTTTATAGAAGAAAAAGGCTTCTGCCTGGAAACTCCGGTGATTGTTACCAATTCAGATGATTATCTGGGTGTAATAGAAGTTGCCGGCAATCAGATAAATCCGGGCGAAAACCTGTTGAAAATACTGCGATAGGAGGTGAGGTTATGGGATTTCCAAAAGATTTTATGTGGGGCGGCGCTACGGCAGCCAACCAATGTGAGGGTGGTATCCTGGAAGGTGGAAGAGGTGCCGCTAATGTAGATGTGTGTCCGGCTGGCGAAGACAGAAATGCGGTTATTACCGGACATCTGAAGATGCTCGAGATGGATGATGTACATAGCTATCCCGCAGCGGAGGCGATTGATTTATACCATCATTTCAAGGAGGATATCCGGCTTTTTGGTGAAATGGGATTTCGGGTATACCGCTTAAGTATTGCCTGGACCAGAATATTTCCAAAGGGCGATGAAGAAGAACCAAATGAAGAAGGCCTGGGATTTTATGAAGAAATTTTTAAGGAATGCCAAAAGTATCAGATACAGCCGCTGGTAACCATTTCTCATTTTGATTGTCCCATCTGGCTGATCCAAAAATACGGCGGATGGCGCAGCAGAGGGCTCATTGATTTTTATCTGCATCTCTGCGAAGTGCTGTTTACCCGTTTTCGGGAATATGTGACTTACTGGCTGACATTCAATGAAATTAATATGATTCTCCATGCTCCGTTTATGGGTGCAGGGATTTATTTTGAAGAAGGCGATAATGAAGAACAGATTAAGTACCAGGCCGCTCATCATGAATTGATAGCCAGCGCCCTTGCCACCAGAATGGCACATGAAATCAATCCGGAAAATAAAATAGGATGTATGTTTGCGGCAGGAAGTGCCTATCCTTATACCTGTAAACCGGAAGATGTATGGGAGGCTTTGCTTACAGATCAGGAAAATTATTTTTTTGTGGATGTTCAGGCAAGGGGATATTATCCGTCCTATGCAGTAAAGCGCCTTCGTAAAAAGGGCATTTTCCCCCTGATAGAAGATGGGGATGCTGAAATTTTAAAGAAGTATCCGGTGGATTTTATATCCTTTTCATACTATAACAGCAGATGTATCGCAGCACCCGGGGGCGGGCAGGATGAGGCTGAGGGAAATCTTTTTAAATCAGCTAAGAATCCCTATCTGAAATTCAGTGAATGGGGATGGCCGATTGACCCTCTGGGTCTGCGGATTACCTTAAATCATGTATATGACCGTTACCAGAAACCACTGTTTATTGTAGAAAACGGGCTGGGAGCTGCCGATGTGCCGGATGAGAACGGATATGTAGAGGATGATTACCGCGTTGAGTATCTGGATGCACATATCCGCGCTATGATGGCGGCTGTGGAAGAAGATGGTGTGGAACTGATCGGATATACATCCTGGGCACCGGTTGATTTAATCAGTGCCGGAACCGGTGAGATGAAAAAACGCTATGGATTCATCTATGTAGATAAACAGGATGACGGAAGCGGGACTCTTGCCAGAACAAAGAAAAAATCATTTTATTGGTATCAGCGCGTAATAGCGACAAATGGAGAATATTTAAAGGAGGACAAGAACAATGAAGAATTTTAGTTATGTAGTCAAGGATGAGGTAGGAATTCACGCAAGACCGGCAGGTCTGCTGGTAAAAGAGGCAAAAAAATACGAAAGCAAAATTACGCTGTCAAAAGACGGCAAGTCAGCGGATGCAAATAAACTGATGGCTGTGATGAGCCTGGGCGTCAAATGCGGGCAGACCGTGGAAATCGTAATTACAGGATCCGACGAAGAAACTGCGTATCAGGGTATGAAAAAATTCTTTGAAGAAACCTTATAATCGCTGACAAACGAGCCGGAGCGTATTTGCAAGTGTGACGTAAGTCTGTCCGGAAGCAATTTAACACACGCTCAAATGCTCTAAAAATATTGAGGAGGCAGAAAATGCTAAAATTATCAGGAAAATCGGTATATAAAGGAATCGTTATGGGACCTGTTGTGGTCTTCAAAAATAGCGATCACCAGGTGAAACGTAAAAAGATTGAAAATGCAGAATTGGAAATTGAAAGAGTGGAAACGGCTCTGGAAGCGGCAAAAGAGCAGCTCCAGAAATTATATGATAAGGCGGTAAAAGAAGTAGGCGAAGCCAGTGCTGCCATTTTCGAAGTCCACCAGATGATGCTGGAAGATGAAGATTATCTGGATTCCATACACAATTCCATCCGGACAGAAATGATCAATGCGGAGTACGCCGTTGCCGTTACCGGAGATAATTTTTCTGCAATGTTTGCCAATATGGATGATGACTATATGAAAGCCAGGGCAGCGGATATCAAGGATATCTCCAATCGCCTGGTTCAGAACCTGGAAGGAAAGGACGGGCTGGACTTAAGTACTATGGAAGCTGCAATCATTGTGGCAGATGACTTAAGCCCCAGTGAAACCGTTCAGATGGATAAAGACAAAATTCTGGCATTTGTAACCGTGCATGGCTCTACCAATTCCCATACGGCGATCCTGGCACGCATGATGAATATCCCGGCACTGATCGGAGTACCGGTGAATCTGGAAGAAATTCAAAGCGGTATGGAAGCGGTAGTGGACGGATTTACCGGGGAAGTAATATTTGAGCCTTCCGTGGATTTATGCAGCCAGACCAAAATCAGAATTCAGGAAGAGAAAGAAAAGCTGGAGCTTCTAAATACGTTGAAAGGCAAAGAAAATGTAACCCTTGGCGGAAAGAAAATCAATATTTATGCTAACATCGGAAGCGTAGGGGATGTGGGATATGTACTGGAAAATGATGCCGGAGGCATTGGGTTATTCCGCAGTGAATTTTTATATCTTGGAAAATCGGATTTCCCAACAGAAGAAGAGCAATTCCGGGCATACAGACAGGTCGTGCAGATGATGGCAGGCAAAAAAGTAATTATCCGTACATTAGATATCGGAGCGGATAAGCAGGTAGAGTATTTTAACCTGGGCAAAGAAGATAACCCTGCCCTGGGTTACCGCGCAATCCGTATCTGCCTGAAACAGCCTGATATATTCAAGACGCAGCTCCGTGCACTCTTTCGTGCAGCCGTATACGGAAATCTGTCGATCATGTATCCAATGATTACATCCACGGAAGAAGTCCGTCAGATTTATGAAATTGTAAATGAAGTGAAAGAAGAGCTGGATAAGGAACAGATTCCTTACAAACTTCCGGAACAGGGGATTATGATCGAAACACCTGCTGCAGTCATGATCAGCGATGAACTGGCTGAAATCGTGGATTTCTTCAGCATTGGAACAAATGATTTAACCCAGTACACGCTGGCAATTGACAGGCAGAATGAAAAGCTGGATGACTTTTATAATCCCCACCACAAGGCGATTCTGAAAATGATTCAAATGGTGGTGGACAATGCCCATAAGTATGGAAAATGGGCGGGTATCTGCGGAGAATTAGGTGCAGACCCCGAATTGACGAAGAAATTCATCCGTATGGGCGTAGATGAGCTGTCAGTTGCTCCTTCCATGATTCTGAAACTCAGAAAACAGATTCGTGAGATGGCGGATTAAATATTGATAACAAAAATGGGACTTTTACGCTAACAGCAGTGAAAAGACCGCAAAAGGATGCCGCAACAGCTTTTTGACCAGCTGCTTTGCGACATCCTTTTTTATTACTTAACCGCTGCATATTGCAGGCAAGCCTGCAAGACTGCCATCAATAAATAGTTTGAATTTTTAATCACCAATAGGATTCTCGATTAAAGTAGCAGCAATAAATCTATGACAATGCCCATCTTCTATTTCTGTCTGAGAATCAATAAAGTGCACATGGCGCTCATCGCCGCATTTGCCAACCGGAACCTGCAAGCCCGTTGTTACACAAATGGGATGGAAGTGATCTTCATAAAAATCTGTTTTCGAAGTAAATTTGTGGATGTGTCCACCGGGGACTTTTATTATTTCTTCTGTCACACCTGCAAAGCGGTGGTTGTGTGGATCTTCATTCAGATCGGCAAGGCGAACGCTTCCCAGCACCTCGTGAACGTGTGTTTGCATACATTTTCTGTTACAACTCATAATTACCTCCATTTCTGCACATTGTAGTGCATACAATTTTGTACCGCATCCGGAACAAAATTTTCTATATTAAATTATTCAATATCGGATAATACAATATAAAAGAAAAAAACAAATTTGTTCGATAAATTAGATTTATCTCAATATTATATGTTTAAAAGAGTAAATTGGTGAAAATTATAAAATCCGTATTGTCCTTTGAATAATCAATAGAATAACAAAATTTATTGCGAATCCGGCTGTTGTATATTGACAGGTGTTATATAGTGTATTATAGTGTTATATATAAGAGGTGCAAATATGCAAGCCGGAGGTGAATTTTATGAACGAAAAAGGATTTGTTAAAATAGCTTCTGTGGGAAGTATGACGGAGGCTGAGCAAATGATCTGTGTTTTAAAAGAGAACGGTATTATGGCATGGCGCCAGGGCAGCATAATGGACATATATATGGGAGACTCCTATGCTGGTGAAGATATCATGGTCGCTGAAAGAGATGAAGATCCTGCAAAAAAACTATTGGAATGTTTCCCTCAGATTCAAACAAAAATGACTTATCAAAAGAGAAACCTGTCAAGGACGCAGCGAATTTTAGGATGGGTATTATTAATTATCATGGTTCTGTGTATTTTGGTTCCGGTTATCCTGCTGTAAGTTGGGAAATAGTCGCTAAGTTGTACAGAGAGTTTAAAAATAGCCGCGAAGTCCTCAGCGAGTTTGAAAAAGAGAGGTGGAGAACGAAAATTGGAAATTATGATAAGCCACAAAAGCAGCAAACCAATATATGAACAAATAGGCTCACAGATTAAGGATATGATACTGACTGGCGAATTAAAAACCGGTGATATGATTACTTCTGTAAGAAGTCTGGCAAAAGAACTGGGAATCGGTGTGCTTACAGTCCAGAAAGCATATGACCGGCTTCAGAAGGAAGGTATTATTGAAACCGTGGTGGGAAAAGGAACCTATATCACGAATCATAATTCCGGTGGTCTGGAAGACCAGCGTAATCAGATATTGGAAGTCAAGGCGATGGAATTAATTGCACTTGCAAAGAAATATAACATAGAACAAGACAGCGTTATTGGATTGATAAAGCTGCTGTTCGATGACTCACATATTGATTGATACTGAAAATGAGGTGCTATATGAAAAATATTCTTGAAATCAATGATATTACAAAAAAGTTTGCATCATTTACTCTTGATCATGTTCAATTTTCCTGTCCCGAAGGAGCTATTATGGGGTTGATTGGCCCCAATGGAGCCGGAAAAACTACTGTCATCAATTCTATTTTGAACATAATTAATTTAAACGAAGGAGATATACGGATTTTTGGCAAAAATTATCTGGAACTGACGAAAGAAGATAAAGAAAATATCGCAGTTGTGTACGATGATAATAACCTTCCGGAACATCTTACTTCCAAAGAGGTCAATAAAATTTTTAGTAAAATGTATCTAAAATGGGATGAAAATTTATTCCATCACTATTTACAGCGGATGGAGATACCGGAACATACTGCGGTCAAAGAGATGTCAAAAGGCAACAAAGTAAAACTAAATCTGGCGGTTGCGTTGTCCCATTGTCCCAGGTTGTTGATTTTAGATGAAATCACAGGATCGTTAGACCCCATCATGAGAGATGAAATACTGAAATTATTTCTGGAATTTATTCAGGATGAAGGCAATAGTATTCTTTTCTCATCCCACATTATTACAGATCTTGAGAAGATTGCAGATTATATTACCTTTATTAATAATGGCCATGTTATTTTCAGTAAAGAAAAGGATGAACTGCTCTATAATTATAATCTGATGCATTGCAGGGCTTCAAAATTTCATGAACTGGACAAAAGTGGTATGATAGCTTACCGGGCAGAAGGGAACCATGTAGACTTTATCCTGGACAATACCATGGGGAATCATTTCAATCAGGAAGAAATACTGATAGAACAGCCTGGCATAGAAGAAATTATGCTGATACTTGCAAGGGGGACAGTGGTATGAACGGATTAATAAGAAAAGATATTTACAACTTAAATAAAATAAAAAACATGTATCTGATTTTGACCGCCATTTTAATCGCCTATTGTTATGCAACAAAAAGACCTGCTTTTATTACTGCAATACCGATACTGATTTTCAGTACAACTGTAACTTCTACCTTTACAATGGACAATAATGTGAAATGGGATAAACTTGCTGTGCCGGCGATGTTGAGCAGAAATGAAATTGTTCTGAGTAAATACATTCTTCTTTTAGAGATTATAAGCGTGGGAATTCTGGCGGGCTTTCTAATAAGTTTGCCTGGGTTAATAACCCATCGTACCGATTTCATCCTGTTTTTGGAAATGACCATGGCTGCAGCCGCAATTGCGTTGTGTGCCGGCAGTTTGTCCATTGGATTTATATATCTGTCTGAAAATGCAGTTGAAAAGATGGAACTGCTTACAATATTTTCATATGCGGGATCTGCAGTTATCGTATTTGGCAGTTCAAAACTACTAAATATTTTAAATGACTCTCTAAAGCTTCCGAGAATCGGTCTTTCCATCATTAATCTTTTTATTGTATTTATTATTTATATTGTTTCTTATAAGACAGCAGTCAGAGCCTTCAAAGGCAGGGACATTTCCTGATTTTACGACAGATTGTTTAAACGTGTATTACACCTGTCAGCGTTTCTGATTTACAGCATTACAGTAACCGGTTTTATTTTGGTGACATAACCCCGGGAAGTATGTTAAAATAGGGCATGAAATATTAGATAGAAGGGAAAGACAAGATTATAATTATGATTAACAGAGAAGATATGCTGGAATTGACCAGACGAATGACACCTGCCAGAACGTCTGTGACGAGGATTGCAGGATGCTATATGGATGCGGACGGTGAAATCGATGGTACGTTTAATACTAATTTTTTAAAGCTTTCTGCTGGTGAAAAGGAAAAGAAGTTAAAGATTGCAAAAGAGATTCCATTTTCCCGAACAAATGAGAATCTGAAAAGATATCAATTTCCAAGTGATTCTATGGGACCAAACAGTATGTGGCGGCTTCTTATGGGAATGAAATCCTGTGGGCTTAAGAATGATGTATTGATGGAAACATTCTATGAACTGATAGGGGAATCCTATCATTCCGACCATGATTATGCCGTGATGGTGTACCATGACCGGTATGATATACCGGTGAAAGCATCGGATCATGAAAGAGTGGGAGAGTCAGAAGAAGTCTACGAATATCTCATTTGTGCCATATGCCCGCTAAAAGGAGATTATGAGCCGGATAGTCCTGAGTGTGGATTCCTGTTCCCGGCATTTGCTGACAGAAGTTCAGACCAGAATTGTGTGGATGTGTTCCAGGCAGATACCCTGCATCCACATATGGAACTTTTGAAAATATTAAAGCGTGCCTGAAATAACTTGACTTCCAAAGAAAACCTGTTTATAATAAATTTCAATTGAATAGAAATCTTCAGGGCAGGGTGTAATTCCCTACCGGTGGTAAAGCCCACGAGCCGTAAGGCATGATTCGGTGTAATTCCGAAGCCGACAGTATAGTCTGGATGAAAGAAGATGTTAAAGCAGTTTTATGTGCTTTTTGTGCTCTGGAATGATATTATCATTTCAGAGTTTTTTTGTTAAATGCGCATAGGACCTCCATTTTACATGCCTTGAGTAGATTTTATTCAAGGCATGTATTTTTTTGGAGGTGAAGTGTGAAAGAAAAGCATTTTTACTTATTAAGGCAGGATCTCAGGCAGATCTGCACTATGCAGGAGGTATAAAAATGAAGGATTTAGAATACATGAAGCAGGCCATAGAACTTGCGAAAAAGGGAAGTGGATTTACAAATCCCAATCCCATGGTTGGTGCAGTGATTGTAAAAGAGGGTGTGGTGATCGGACGGGGATATCATGAAAGTTACGGCGGTCTGCACGCTGAACGAAATGCACTAAAGAACTGCAATACTTCAGCCAAGGGGGCAGAAATGTATGTAACCCTGGAACCCTGCTGTCATTACGGAAAAACTCCGCCTTGTACAGAAGCCATTATCAATAGCGGTATTACAAGGGTTGTAATCGGCACACTTGACCCCAATCCTCAAATGTCCGGGAAAGGAGCCGCCATTTTACAAAGAAATAAGATTCGTGTAGAAACAGGTGTCCTGGAAAAGGAATGTAAAGCACTCATTCGTACCTTTGCAAAGTTCATTACAACCGGGAAACCCTATGTGATGATGAAGTACGCCATGACCATGGATGGCAAAATAGCCACGTATACAAAACAGTCTAAATGGATAACCGGTGAAAAAGCAAGATACCAGGTACAGGAAACCAGACATCAATATTCCGCCATTATGGCAGGTGTAAACACGGTTATCCAGGATAATCCGCTGCTGACCTGCAGACTGGAAAATGCTTCAAATCCGGTTCGCATTATCTGCGATACCCATTTACGGACACCCCTGAATTCCCGAATTGTTCAATCAGCATCAACCTATTCTGCTGAAACCATACTGGCAACCTGCTCCGCTGATGAAAATAAGATACAGCAATACCTTAATAAAGGCTGCCGTATTATACAAACCAGTGAAAAGGACGGACATGTGAATCTGCATGAACTTATGGGGGTTCTTGGAAAGATGGGCCTGGACAGCATACTTTTAGAAGGGGGCAGCATGTTGAATTGGAGCGCATTGCAGCAGGGAATTGTGGACGGGATTCAGGCATATATTGCACCGAAAATTTTTGGCGGCAGCCACGCCGTATCTCCTGTGGGCGGTATAGGGGTAGCCCTGCCGGCTGAGGCATTTCTGCTTGCAGACACCCGGTTCATACCAGTTGGCAATGATTTTTTGATGGAAAGTGAGGTGGTCTATCCATGTTTACAGGAATCATAGAGGAAACCGGCAGCATTTCAGCCATTTTGAAAAATGGAAATTCGATCCGTCTGACGGTGCATGCAAATAAGATTTTACAGGATATAAAAACCGGTGACAGTATTGCAGTCAATGGGATCTGCCTCACGGCAGCCGGTTTTACCGCATCGGCATTCACAGCTGACGTTATGCACGAAACCATAGCACGTACTTCCCTTTCACACTTAAGGCACGGAAGCATTGTCAATCTGGAAAGAGCCATGTCCGTGAACGGGCGGTTTGGGGGACACATTGTTACCGGACATGTGGACGGAACGGGTACCATCATAAAAATAGAAAGCGATGCAGCAGCCCGATGGTATACCGTCAAAACATCTCCAAAAATCATGCGGTATATTGTAGAAAAAGGTTCCATTGCAATGGATGGCATCAGTCTGACGGTAGCAAAGACAGACAGAGACCGTTTCTGTGTTTCCGTAATTCCCCACACGATGGGACATACGGCGCTGGCATCGAAAGCGGTTCATGATATAGTGAACCTGGAAAATGATTACATAGGAAAATATATTGAAAAATTTATCTTGGACGGAAACGAAAATTCTTCAAATTTAACGCGGGAACTACTTGTGAAATACGGATATTAGGAGGTATGGAAATGAAGTTTGATTCTGTAAAGGAAGCGGTAAGTACACTGCAGGCTGGTAAAATGATACTGGTACTGGATGATTGGGACAGAGAAAATGAAGGAGATTTAATCTGTGCTGCAGAATATGCAACAACAGAAAATGTAAACTTTATGGCAAGCTGTGCAAAAGGCTTAATCTGTATGCCCATGAGCCGGAAACTGGCGGAAAAACTGTGCCTGCCCCCAATGGCTGAAACGAATAACGATAATCATGGAACAGCATTTACCGTTTCCATTGATTATAAAGAAACCACAACAGGTATCTCAGCCGTGGAAAGAGGTATGACGGCCCGCATGTGTGTCTCTGATGGCGTTCTGGCAGAAGATTTCCGCCGCCCGGGCCATATGTTTCCGCTGATTGCAAAAGATAACGGGGTTTTGGAAAGAAACGGACATACCGAAGCAACCGTAGATCTGATGCGTCTGGCGGAATTAAAAGAATGCGGCCTTTGCTGTGAAATTATGAATGATGACGGGAGTATGATGCGATCCCATGATCTGCTGAAATTTGCAGAACAGTATCAGATTCCCTGCATTACCATAAAAGACTTACAGGAATACCGTAAAATCAATGAGAAATTGGCAGAGTGCGTATCCATTACCAAAATGCCAACCCGGTATGGTGATTTCATGGCACATTGTTATGTCAATAAATTGAATCAAGAACATCACATCGCTTTAGTTATAGGGAACATAGCAGATGAAAAAGAGGTTCTGTGCAGAGTCCATTCCGAATGTCTCACAGGAGATGTATTCGGTTCCTTAAGATGCGACTGCGGACAACAGCTTGATGCGGCTATGAAAATGATTGCAGATCATGGAAAGGGGGTACTGTTATACATGCGTCAGGAAGGACGGGGAATCGGATTAGTAAATAAACTGAAAGCTTACCATTTGCAGGATGGCGGTATGGATACCTTAGACGCAAATCTTGCATTAGGATTTCAGGGGGATTTACGTGAGTACTACATCGGTGCGCAGATTCTGCGGGATTTAGGTATTCAATCGCTGCGCCTGCTGACGAACAATCCGGATAAGGTGTACCAGTTAGAAGATTATGGTATAGAAATTACAAAACGCATGCCAATACAGATTAAGGCGACTCCCTACGATAGATTTTACTTAAAAACAAAACAAACCCGCATGGGACATCTTTTAAACTTAGAGGAGGAAAAATAAATGAGAATATATGAAGGTAATTTAGCAGCAGAAGATATCAAGGTGGGTATTGTTACCGCACGGTTTAATGAATTTATAACATCAAAGTTACTGTCGGGTGCCATAGACTGTTTAAAACGTGAAAATGTAAAGGAGGATCAAATTGAGGTGGCATGGGTTCCGGGGGCATTTGAAATTCCTCTGATTGCTTCTAAAATGGCACAGAGCAAGAAATATGATGCTGTCATATGTCTGGGCGCAGTCATTCGCGGAAGTACCAGCCATTATGACTATGTATGCAGCGAAGTTTCAAAAGGGATTGCCCAGGCCAGCCTTTCAAGCGGCATTCCGGTAATGTTTGGAGTGTTAACAACAGACAATATTGAACAGGCAATCGAAAGAGCCGGAACAAAAGCGGGTAACAAAGGGTTTGAATGTGCCCAGGGAGCCATTGAAATGGTTAACTTAATGCGTTCTCTTTAGTGAAAGTAAAATATTGTAATATCATTTTTTCTATACAAAAGGATTAGGCAAAGAAGAATCCTAAGTTCAGGAATACGGGATATGTTTTTTAGTGAACATGTGGTAAAATTATAATACAGGAATAAGAACGTACTTTAAATTGATTTGGGCTGCGCAGATTAAATCGACGCAATCGCTTTATACATCAGGAGGAGGTTAAAATGTATTATTTTACAAATGTTCAATCACCGCTGGGTATGCTGTCCATTGCCTGTGATGGTGAAAATATAACAGGGCTGTGGATAGAGGGACAAAAATATTTTTTAGGTTCCGTTTCAGATAAAATGGTAAGGACGGATGATCTCCCGGTGTTTCTAACCGTAAGAGAATGGTTAGACAGATATTTTGCCGGAGAGAAGCCGGAGATTTCCGAACTGCCTTTGCGCCCGGCCGGTGGGGAATTCAGGCAGGAAGTCTGGAAAATCTTATGTGAAATTCCTTACGGGGAAGTCGTAACTTACGGCTCCATTGCAAAAAAAATGGCAGAGATAATGGGCAGAAACAGGATGTCCAGCCAGGCAGTGGGCGGTGCTGTGGGACATAATCCAATTTCCATCATCATTCCCTGTCACCGGGTTGTGGGTACAACAGGCAGTCTGACCGGTTATGCAGGAGGTATCCACTTAAAGATAAAACTGCTGGAGCATGAGGGCGTGGATATGTCACATCTTTTTATTCCGAAAAAGGGAACGGCACTTTAAGAAAGCATGAATACATACCATTCAAAAAAGGGTATATGGGCTGTCATATGCCCTTTTTGGGTGGAAAAAAATACCCCTTGACACCTAAGCTACTAAGTGTTACGATATACCAGTACTAAGTAATACTGCATACAAGTTATACCAAGTAGAAAGGAGCGGGACAATTGGAAAATTTAACCGAAATACTAAAGGGTGTTCTGGAAGGCTGTGTGCTGGAAATTATCAGCCGAAAGGAAACCTATGGCTACGAGATTACCAGGCACCTGAATGCACTGGGGTTTACAGATGTGGTGGAGGGTACAGTGTATACGATATTAATCCGGCTGGAAAAAAATAAATTAGTTGAAATAACTAAAAAACCATCCGACATGGGACCTCCAAGAAAGTTCTTTACCTTAAACGAAAACGGGAGGGAAGAGCTGCGGAAGTTTTGGGAAAAATGGGACTTTGTCTCTTCCAAACTCAATCAATTAAGAGAGGAGCAGTGAAAATGAAAAAATCTTTTATGGAACTGGTAATAGGTGACCTGAATGAAAAGCGTGCCTGGAGGCAATTTACAAAACGCGTGAATGCCCTTCCGAAGGACTATCGATATATGTTCAAAAAAATCCTGCATTATTTTTACAACTTTGGCTATAATCTGGAGATGCTCACGGACTTGTTGGAATTGTTTGAAGTAAATGCTGCCGAAGGGAAACTCATTCGCGATGTGGTGGGCAATGACGTGGCATCCTTCTGTGATGAGCTAATCCACGCAAACGCTACAGACACCGTCACTCCAAGGGAACGGTTAAATCGTGAGATCTTGGAACACTTTCACAGGGAGGGAAAATAAGTATGGATAATATCATCAAAAAAATGATTGGTGACAAAAAGGAATACCGTGACCAGATGGCCAGGGTGAATGTTTTGCCAGAAGACTATCGTTTTGTATATCAAAAGATACAGAACTATATGTGGAGCTTTTCAAGCGGAAGTGGATTTGATATGTTGAAAACACAGTATGACCTGATTGATCTGTTTGAGGATGGTGCGGCTCACGGCAAACACGTTCTTGATGTGACCGGCGAAGATGTGGCATCTTTTTGTGACGAACTGATGCAGGGAAATAAACTTTGGACGGACCATTACCGCAAACGCCTGAACAGTAAAATGAACCAAAAGGTAAATAAGTAAATTAATTGATGCATAAAAAATGCAGAGGTTTTTCACCACATATCAGGAGGTACCCATCATAATGCGGAGGTTTACCAGTGACTAAAAGTAGTAATTACCTAAATAGATTGTCATTATTAACCGGAACAGGATTTTTTATCTTAGAAAATAATATTCTGGAAGAGTGCGGGAAAAGCAGCGGTTCAAATCCGATTGCCATATGTAAAAATTTTCAGGAAAAATTATTACATATGGCAGATGTCAAAAGTGTTCCTGTTTTATATCAGGACGGGTATCAGATCCTCTGGGGCTGTGTAAAACAAAAGGATCAATACATTTTAATAGGACCCATGAGCATCAAAAACCTGAGCAGGCTGGAATTGCATCACTATTACCGTGAATATGGCATACACGCAGGAGAGGAAAAAACGCTGCCGGTCTTTACGCTGTCACAGGCTTTGGCAATTGTGCAGATGGCTTCCGTGGAATCTCCTGTCATTACCTGTTCACAGGAAACAATAATTAGAGAAAATCATTTGGCGCAGGGATTGCACGATGGTATTGAGGAGGCGATACTTCGGTTTCAAATAAAAGAAGATACAGCCGGAATTTATCATCATACCTATCAGGAAGAACGCCAATTATTGGCATGTGTCAGAGAAGGAAGGACAGAAGATGCACTGAAATACAATATGGTTATCGATGAAGGAACCGGACGTCTGTCAAAAAGGGAAGTAAACCATTGGAAAAAAGTAGTGATCGTAGCCATTACTCTGTGCACCAGAGCCGCAATTGAGGGCGGCGTTTCACCCGCAGCTGCCTATCAGCTGAGTGATTTTTATATACAGAAATGTGATGAATATGACAACGTTCCGGCATTAGTGGAATGTAGAAATCTTGCGGTAAAACAACTGACAGAGCAGGTGAAAAGAAGAAATGAGGGACGAGGCAGCTCTAATTATGTAGACCAGTGCAAAGACTATATAAGCAAGCATTATAAGGAAAAAATATATCTGAATGATTTAGCAGATGCACTTGGACTAAGCAGCACTTATCTGTCACGCCTTTTCTCTAAAGAAACCGGAATGAAACTTCAGGATTATATCAATTGGTTTAAAGCAGAACGCGCAGCAAATTTACTTGCATATTCGGAAGAGACAATCGCACACATTGGGGAATATGTAAACTTTCCGACACAGAGTTATTTTGGGAAGATATTTAAAAGATATAAGCACATGACCCCTAAGGAATACAGAAACTATTATAAATCATCCGAATTTGCTTCCGAAAGAGATAATATATAGCAAATTAAGGATAAGAACAACATAATATTGGCATGCACATTACCTCTTTCAATCCTGTTTAAAATAAATCATCCAAGTTTCTGGAATAATAAAACCGATACATAATTTCGAAATTTATTTTATGCCTGTCCCCCATAGACCTTTTTGAAAAAATCTATGGTCGGGAAGTCACAACCCTTCTCGACCTTGAGCGGATACCACGCTTATGAATAGGTTTTAACTATTTAAATCTATTAAATATAAGTATTTGCTATATACGTGTGCCGGATTTATACTATATCTAAGGTGATGGCTGCCAAAGCCACATTGAGTATTAAGATTATTAAAATAAAATTATTAATAATCAAGTTAATTGGAGGAGAAATATGATTGAATTAAAAGAATTTTTAGAATTTATGGACAGTGGAAAAACCATTACAGGTGGTACGAAGATACATGCTTATATGCATATGCTTTCTCAAGAAGCATTAAAGCTGACCGCAGAATTAAACGGGTGCTATCATGCCCCGGATGAAATCAGAGGGCTCATGGGACAATTAACCGGGAAGCCGGTGGACGAATCATTCTGCCTATTTCCGCCTTTTTACACAGATTGCGGCAAAAACCTTACCTTTGGAAAAAATGTGTTTTTGAACTCCGGATGTAAATTCCAGGATCAGGGAGGAATATCCATTGGGGACGGCTCCCTGATTGGTCATAATGTGGTCCTTGCAACCTTGAATCACAGTCTGGATCCGGAACATAGGGGAGACTTAATCCCGGCACCAATTCGCATCGGTAAAAATGTGTGGATAGGATCCAATGCAGTTGTTCTTGCAGGCGTTACTATTGGTGATGGAGCTGTAATCGCGGCAGGAGCAGTTGTCACAAAAGATGTCCCTGGGAAAACAATTGCAGGCGGAGTACCAGCCCGGGTTATGAAAGCCATTGAATTAGAGAACGAAACTGTGAATTTGGATACATAAATGCCAAATCTGCAACGCACTATCTTTCCCGCAGCTTCACCGCTTTTGAAGCAGCCCTTCGCCTTTCATCTTTCAGTTTCGCATAATGCTTTTTCGTTGTATTTACATCAGAATGCCCCAGTACATCAGCAACGATATAAATATCTCCTGTCTCCTGATATAATGCCGTACCATAAGTAGAGCGGAGTTTATGAGGGGTAATTGTTTTTACCGTAACCGCAGAACTGTATTTCTTTACTAATTTCTCCACAGCATCTACACTAATGCGTTTTCGAAGATTGGAAAGAAATAATGCATCTTCGTGCCCCGCAATTGGCGTAATGGAATTTCTGGACAATTCCAGATAATCCCTCAGGCCATCTTCAACTTCTGACCCAAAATAAACAACCATCTCATTCCCGCCTTTTCGTATAATGCGGATTCCGTTGTTTTTAAAATCCACATCGGAAATATTAAGCCCCACACATTCAGACACACGTATTCCGGTTCCCAGCAGAAGCGTAATGATTGCCAGATCGCGGTATTTATGCTTATTATAATGATAAAGCTGAACACCGGATAATTCATTTCCACAGTTCTCTATGTGATCCAGCAGATTTGCCACCTCATCCGGATCCAGCTGGATAATCGCTTTATCACTGAGTTTGGGCATATCCACCATGCGGGCAGGATTGGCAGGAACCAGTTGTCTTTTGCACAAATATTCGAAGAAGCTCCGGATACTTGACATCTTTCTTGAAATTCCTGTTCTGGAATTCGTCTCGTATGAGCCGCTTTCATTGGTAGTATACGCTTTCAGATATTCCTGGTATTCTTCAAAATCCACCGGTTGAAGCAGTGAGAGATCATCCAGTTTGATATCTTTTAAATTTTTCCCCGCCAGAACGGGATTGGTAGACTGTAAGAAGCGGAAAAATACACGTAAATCATATGCATAAGAAATTCTTGTCTTATCACTGGTTGTCGGCTCCTTTGCCCGAAAGAAATCTTTTACATATGGCGGCAGCTCCAGAAGCATTTCGCGCAGCTTTTCCGTATTCATAATTTTTTCCTGATCTCTGTATGTAAGATTAGCCATTGAACCCTCCAAATGATTTCATTTTTTATTACTAAAGTGCTAAAATTATAACACATAGCTGAGAAAAATACCAGGTTAAGCGGTTAAACAAAATATTTTTCCGCGTAGCCTGCCAATACCAGCCTCTCTGCTGAGTACAGACAACCTATAATGAAATAGAAGGTATATGTTCAATCAGATCCTGTTCCCGAAATAAATTTGAAACAGCAATTTCATAATCGGTCAGCTTTTCTGACTTTTTGATTTTTTTTAGATATTTATCGGGATTCGTAAACATACGTCCCATATAAAACCAAAGCTCTTTCATTTTAAATAGAACATTCTTTCCTCCAGAAATTGTCTCCTGATAACCATGGTATATTGTATCATGAAATTGCCGGAAACTGACTTTGCCAAGCACCGTATGAGTTTCAATTCCATTTAACAGTCCAGGATTCATCAGCAGCCCCCTGCCAAGCATAATCATATGTATATCGGGGAATTGTTCCACAAAGTTTTCGTAATCCTGAACTGTAAATAGATCTCCATTATAACAGACCGGATTACCGGATATTGCCAGAGCATCGCCAAATACTTCAAGATTAGGTGTATTTTTGTAATAATCTTTTTGAATTCTGGGGTGAATGATCAGTTCTTCCAAATGATATTTATTAAAAATCTCTATTAGTTCATAAAATTCTTTCGGGCTGTCTTTTCCAATTCTGGTCTTTATTGAAATCTTCATTTCCAATTCCGAGCATACTTTATCCAGAAACTGATCCAATTCATCCCGGAAGGCAAGAAAACCGGATCCTTTCCTTTTAGAAACCACCGTGCCGGAGGGGCAGCCAAGATTCAGATTTACTTCGTCATATCCCAATTGTTTTAATTCCAATGCCGTCCAGATGAATGCATCTGCCTGATTCGTCAGAATCTGAGGAACCAGATGAATTTGATTATTATGTTCCGGCATGATATCCTGCATTTCCCGGTATGAGAATCGCCGGTTCTGGTTCGGTACAAGAAATGGCGTAAAATATTTATCTACACCTGGGTAAAATTTATGATGGGCGTTCCGGTAAATATATCCAGTAATGCCTTCCATCGGGGCAAAATAGTAGCGCATGATGTCTTCTCCTGTTTATCGTTTGGGTTTGAGTTTGGGTTTGGATTTACTTTTAGATCATTATATACAAAGAATCTTAGAAAGACAACCTGAGATTTCAGTTTTGCGAACCCGTTCCCAGCTAAACACGGGTATAGCCCGGACGTGGGATCCGGGCTATGAGTCAAATATATTAACGTTAGTTGTTAATATACTCATAGTTTAATAGATACCGCGAAAAATGTCAATATATGGGATGACACGATTTGAAACACATAAAGTGTCATAGAGCATGTTATCAAGAGTGTTAGAAAATATCTTGACGTTTACTGTCAGATATGATAAAAGTAATAAGGTAATACCTTTAACGGGAAGGATGTGGGTGAAATGGAAATTCTGCCGATGGAAAAGGTTAATTTAAGCAATTCTGTGAAGGCATATTTAATAAAATACATCCGTGGAATGGACGCGAAACTTGGAACGAAGCTTCCGCCTGAGAATGAAATGGCGAAAAATTTTTCGGTCAGCCGCGTGACGATCAGGCGGGCACTGGATGATCTGGAAAAAGAGGGGCTGATCCTGCGGATACATGGGAAGGGAACATTCGTAAATCCGGATGCACTTCAAATTAAGACCAGCTTATTGCCCGGTGGGGAATTCCGCCAATTGATACGGGATTCGGGTTATGAAGCAAAATTCGAAATACAGCGGTTTGAAAAGCTGCTCAGCGATGGAGAAGTAAGCAGGAAACTGGAAATTCCGTTAGGAACTCCATACTATCTTCTGGAAAAACTTTATTTTGCGGATCAGCATCCGGCAATTGTCAGTATTGACAGAGTTCCCTGCGAATATTTTAATCAGGACCCTGATTCAGCGGAACTGAATGAACTATCTATTTTTCATATCTTGAAACATAAAGCAGGATGCATTATAAAGCGGGATAAAATTGAGATCGAAACCATGGATTTGGCAAAAATGAAACATTACAGCAGCTGCAGTGAAAAAATGGAATGCAGCAGTGTGTTGTGCTTTCACGGTATTAATTACGACCAGAATAACCGTCCGGTTATTTTAGATACAGAATTTTATAATACAGATTACATACGGTTTAATATGATTAGGGTAAAAGATGTTTACAAAGACTAAGGTTATTCTCGAATAGCCTTTTCTTATAGAAAAAGTAAAGGTAATACCATATTACCCATATTATCAATGAAGGAGAAAAGAGAAATGATGGAGAGTAAACAAAAACAAACCCCTATGCTGGAGAAGATTTTTCATTTATCGGAACGGGGTACCAATGCCAGGACCGAGATGGTTGCAGGATTGACAACTTTTTTGACTTGTGTGTACATAGTAGCCGTAAATCCGGCTATATTATCTGCTGCCGGAATGGACACAAAAGCAGTGTTCTGGGCGACTGCTTTAGCTTCTGCAATTGCCTGTATCTGGATTGGATTCTGGGCAAATCTTCCCTTTGCACTGGCGCCTGCAATGGGGCTTAATGCATATTTTGCCTATTACGTGGTTAATACTCTGGGTCTGACCTGGCAGAATGCTTTAGCCTGTGTATTTATATCAGGTGTCACATTTATGCTTTTAAGCATCCTGAAAGTACAGCAAAAAATTGTAGATGCCATGCCGGAATGCATAAAATTATCAGTCGGGGCAGGTATCGGATTTTTTATCGCATTTACCGGGCTGCATCAGGCAGGCATTATCACGGCATCCAAAGATACGCTTTTAACATTAGGAGATTTATCAAATCCCGGTGCCCTCCTTGCTTTAGCCGGAATTTTTGTCATGGCTGTTCTTGTAATCAAACAGGTTAAGGGCGGCATACTCATCGGCATCCTTGCTATAACCGTTATTGGCATATTCATTACAAATCCACTGACCGGAACTTCTTACACGCAGCTTCCGGAAACCCTTGTTGCATTTGATAATCCGGTTAAAGCTCTGGCTCCAACTTTAGGCCAGTTATCCATAAAGGGAATGTTTACCGGCGCACCAGTGGTCGTCTTAGGCGTTATATTTGCAATTATCAGTTTTCTGTTTGTAGATTTATTTGACAGCATCGGCGTATTGCTGGGTGTTGCATCAAAAGCCGGGCTGTTGGACAAAGACGGTAACCTGCCATGTGCCGGAAAGGCTTTATTCGTATCTGCAGGAGGTGCCGCTATCGGTGCTTTGCTTGGTACTAATACCGTTACGATCTATGGTGCGGAAAGTACCACAGGTATTGCCGAAGGCGGACGTACCGGAATGACTGCCTGTGTTACAGGAGTGCTGTTTCTGCTGGCGCTGTTTTTCTCTCCGGTATTTTTAATGGTTCCATCCATCGCAACGGCACCTGCCCTCGTTATGGTAGGTATTTTTATGATAGAACCCCTCCGCAATATTGATCTGAAAGATATTTCCATTGCACTTCCCGTATTTTTAACTGTTGCATTTATGCCATTTTCCTATAATATCGCCTATGGTATTTTGTTTGGTATGATTGGCTACACCGTAGGTAAAATAGCAGCCGGAAAGTCTAAAGAATTGACTGGCACTGTAAAAGTACTGACTGTCCTGTTCATTATTTATCTCGTACTGGACATTATTTTATAAATCAGGAGGAACGCTATGCGTACATTTGAAGAAATAAAAAATACCATTGAAACAGGGCTTGGAAAATATCCCTGTGATTTAAAGCTGAAAGATGTCTGTCTTGTTAATGTATATACCAATGAAATTTACCGGACAGATATATACATCAAAAATAAACGTATTATTTCTATTGAACCAAATGCTGATCTTGAAGCAGAGGAATGTCTCGATTGCAGCGGTAAATATGCAATACCGGGATTTATTGATACTCATATGCACTTTGAGTCAACGATGCTGTCTCCCGAAGCATTAGCTTCTGTAGTAGTTCCGCAGGGCACCACCACCTTATGTGCTGACCTTATGGAAATTGCCAATGTAGCAGGCGAAGAGGGCCTAAGAGAGATGTTAGTATCCATGGACCGCCTGCCTTACCGTATGCTTATCGAAGTATCTTCCAGAGTTCCTACCGCTCCGGGCTTAGAAACAACCGGCGCCATCCTTGGGGAAAAAGAAGTAAAGAAGATCATGGAGTGGGAAGAGAGCATCAGTCTGGGTGAACTGGATCCGTCCAAAATCTTATTTGTCAAAGAAGAATACATCCATAAAGTTGCTGACACTCTTGCACAGAGAAAAATTGTGAATGGTCATGCCATCGGTAGATTAGGCCAGGAACTTAACGTATATGCCAGTTCCGGTATTTCCGATGACCATGAATGCGTGAATGCAGAAGAAATGCTGGCAAGACTCCGTGTGGGCATGAAAGTTCTGATTCGTGAAGGCAGCAGTGAACGAAACGTAGAAGAACTGATAAAGGGAGTTGTAGAAGAGCATATTCCACTGGAAAACCTCATGTTCTGTACCGATGATAAACATGCCAGGGAAATCCAGCAGGAAGGACATATTAATTACAATGTCAACCGTGCAATAGCACTTGGGATCCCTCCTATTGAAGCAATTAAAATGGCAACCATCTACGCAGCAAAACATTTCCGGATCGAAGATGAGGTAGGAAGTATCACTCCCGGAAGGCTCGCTGATATACAAATTGTCAGTGATATTACGAATATTAAACCTTCGGTTGTCATTTTTGAAGGAGAAATTGTTGCAAAAGACAATGCACTCCTAAAGGAATGTAAGGTAACAGAATACCCCGAGTGGATTAAAAACACCGTGATTCTGAAGAAACCGGTTACCGAAGAATCTTTTTTATTCAAGGCAAAATCCAGTGGTACACAGGCAAATGTACGTGTGATTGATTTAATTCCCAGCCAGATTATCAATAAAGAAATGATAGACATTTTGCCAATCAGGGATGGTGAAATTATTCCGGATACAGACCGCGATATTCTAAAATTAGCCGTAGTCGAGCGTTACGGAAAATCAGGTGATATCGGTATGGGATTTGTACATGGATTTGAACTGAAAAAGGGCGCTCTGGCATATTCAATGTCACACGACCACCACAATATCGTTGTTGTTGGTACCAATGATAAAGATATGGCGGCGGCAGTGAACGGAGTAGCGGAGATGAACGGCGGTCTTACCGTAGCATGCAATGGGACGGTAACACACCGGATGTGTCTGCCGATCGGTGGATTGATGAGTGAAAAGAACGCGGATGAAATCATGGAAGAACTGGACGTAATGAACGATGCGGCAAAGAAACTGGGATGCAATATGCCTGCTCCCTTTATGTCATTGAGTTTTATTTCTCTGCCCACCGTACCGGAATTAGGCCTTACTGATAAAGGACTGATCGATGTATTAAATCATAAACTAATTGATGTTGAAATTATCTAAATAGAGGGTGTTTGAAAACAGGCTCTATTTATACAAATGCTAAATGTGCAAAATGACTGCCCCGCAAAAGCTGTTTCCGGTTTTTGCGCCAGTAATTTTGCATTTTTTCTATATTATGGCAGAAGCAGTTAAAACTAATAGAAAATCCGTCCGGGTTGTAGTAGAATAATATTAATGATGTGCATTCACAAATAGCTTTTGCAAATAGTGTAATTTGTACTGTACATAAATTTCTATATTGAAAAGGAGACAGGTTATGAGCGAAACAAGAGTATTAGAAAACGAAGCGTTACGGATAGAAGTGAATGATTTTGGTGCTGAACTTGCACGGGTTTATGATAAAAATGCCGGCAGAGAGGTTTTATGGAATGCAGACCCCGCTTATTGGAACCGCCACGCCCCAGTACTATTTCCTTTTGTTGGTGCACTCCAGGATGAACAGTATCAATATAATAATAAAAGTTACCGGATGGGACAGCATGGATTCGCAAGAGACAGTGTATTTACATTAGAAGAACAGCAGTCCACCCTCATTTGCCACAAACTCACCTGGACAGAAGACAGCTTTAAAAAATATCCATTTAAGTTTTCCCTTTATATAACACATATTTTATCAGGAAATGTAATCAAAGTCTGCTGGAAAGTAGTAAATGAGCAGGAGGAAGCAATGTATTTTGGGATCGGAGCCCATCCGGCATTTCTTGCCCCTGTTAAAGCAGAAGAGAAGCAAGAGGATTATTATTTAAATTTATATACTGATAAAGAGAATTACACATGCCTGCGCATTAACGAAAAAGGACTGGCACTCACAGAAACACCGGAAACGTTTGTGGCACAGGGTGGATTCTGTCCACTGAAAAAAGATCTGTTTAAGGATGGCGTATGGATTTTTGAAAATGCACAGCTGCAAAAAGCTGGACTTGCATTACCCGATAAAACCCCTTATATTGAAATCAATTGTGAGGGCTTCCCCTATGTAGGAATCTGGACGAAACCAGGTGCCCCCTTTGTATGCCTGGAGCCATGGTATGGCCGTACAGACGATGCCGGATTCAAAGGAAAAATCCAGGATAAAGCCGGGATTCAAAAGTTAAATGCCGGAGAAACTTTTGAGGCGGATTACACCATAACCGTATGCCATTGAATGTGGACTCACAAATTTAGTCAGCGCCTGATATATGGATTTTGATAACGTCCCCTATTAATTGTCTTTTTGCCGCAATTGATGGCTTTTTGCGGACAATAGTGCAGGCAGGCAAAACAATATTCGCAGTTGTGATGCCATTCCGGTATCCCGTTTTCTATTGAAATATTGGATACCGGACAGATTCTTTTACATTTTCCGCATCCGTTACATGAAGATTGGACGGTAAAGTTTTTATCTTTTTTCGCAAGTTCTTTATGCATGAAATTGTGGTAAAGATTGAACAGCGGGTGGTAAAATTTCGGTTTTAATTTTCGCCGGTTTCGTACATCATCAGCGATTACTTCGATTTTTTGCTTTGCTGCATGAAATAGCTTTTCCTGTTCAGAATTTGTCTGAGGTTTAAACATCGGCGTATAGTTCTCCGGCATTTTAATTGAGTATTCCGCCTGAAGGCAGACACCCTGAGCCTTCAATATCTTACGGGCAAATGGAAGAGCATTCCCAGTCATGTTTCCCATATTTGCCACTGCAAAGCAATAGGTTCCTTTTTGTATTTCCACATTTGTCAGAAATTCACGAACAATATGGGGCAGACCTAAAAAATATACGGGAAATACAATACCTGCACATCCGCTCATAGTAGTTCCTTTTGCCAGTTCCGGAGTTATGTTTTCTGTTTTACAATCAGGTAATATAGCAGCCAGTTCTTCTGCGATCATCTGGCTGTTTCCGGTGCCTGTAAAATAATAAATTGTGGTCATAAATTATATCCTCCTAATTTCGTTTCTATATTTCTGTTTTTATATTTCTGTTTTTATATTTCTGTTTTTATTAAAATGTTACACTTGTGTCATTTGTTGAAGTCGAGTATAATCAAATTACACATTTGTGTCAATAGTTTTGCCCCAGGTTACACAATGGCATATGGTTTGTGTCATTCTATCCGCTAAACTATGATCATGAAAAATATAGCAAAAAAATATAGGAAAACAGAAGAAAATGCAGAAAGGATTGCAGCTTTAGCTGCAATGTAAACCAGGTATAAGATGGAGAAAAGTAATAACCCGATTTCGATTCGTTCACGTCAAATGATTACAAACGCTTTAATGCAATTATTGAAAGAAAAGCCATATGAAGAGATTACCGTAACAGATATTGCAGAACGTTCGCAGTTGGTTCGCAAAACTTTTTATAGAAATTTCTCTGGAAAGGATGAGATTATCGAATGCTATTTGCATGATATCTGCAAGAAATTTATAGGTGAACTGGAGAAAAAACAGGTCTGTAATTATTATGAATATGCGCTTACTGTATTTCAGTTTTGGAAACCATATGCGAAGATGCTGATTTTTCTAAATAAGAAGAATTTATTTGATTATTTTGAAAAAGCATTTGATAAAATCACGCCGTTGGCAAGTAATTTTTTCCCTTGTGAGGTCATTGAGGAGAAAAGGTTTGAATATTACTGTTATATCTATGTATGCGGCGGATTTCGCCAAATTCTGTGCGAATGGCTTTTACACGGAACAACAGAAACACCGGAGACTATGGCTGAGTATTTTAATCGGTTTCGAAGCGGTATTTTCTGAACAGTTATTAACTGCTTTCAGAATAGGGAGGGAGAGTTGTTGTTATGAAAATACATAGGTCACACCTAATATTTATTTTTCTTTTCGCAATTCTATTCTTATTTTTAACGCAAAGCATACATACAGAAGCAGCCCGTAACAAAATTTCCATGTTTTCACACCGTACTTTCCAGGTAAAGTTTGGAACCAGCAATGAAATTCCTATTTTTTATAGTTCCGCAAATTCCAGGACACTGGGACTTAGAAATGTATCGAAGCGTTATCGTGTCATAGCCTCCAGCTCTAAGAAAAAAGTGGCAAGCGTAAACTATAGAAAAACACGTCTTCCCTACAGACTGCCATATATGAAACTTCAACAGGCTGGAAGAACACTCATTACCGTTAAAGTTTATAATACAAAAAATAAATTTATCGGAAAATACAGTTGCATTTTAACGGTTCAGGCAAATAAAAAAGTTGCGGGGCTATTGAAAAAAGCCAAAAATAATACGATACTTGCAGTTGCCAATGCTGCCAATGTTGTTGTTCATGCAAAACCTGCTGCTTCGGGAACAGTACTCGGGACTTTCGAGCGAAATTCTGCTGTTTTAGTTGCGGCATCCAGGTTAAACAGCAGCAAAACAACACAGTGGATTCCGGTTTATATGCATCACATGGCGGGAACGAACGGACAAAAGAAAGTTGGTTATGTGCTTGCCACCCAGGTTAGTCTGGAAGGTGTGAAAACAAGTCGTTTTTCGGATGACAACCGGCGAAATCAAATATGTAAATTTGCGATGAATTACCTGGGGACCCCCTTTGTCCTGGGCGGAACATCGTTAATCTATGGCACCGATTGTTCGAAATTTGTCAAATATGCTTATGAATTGGGAGGCGGTGTGTATAGTGTATCTGCACCTGGAGGAAGAACCGGCATTTATCCCCATACCGATTCGCTTTTGAATTATGGAGTCCAAATACCCAAAAATCAGCTGCAGCCAGGGGATATCATATTATATAAAGACAATGATCCCTGCTGGGGGCCGGTCGGCCATGTAGGAATCTATATTGGAAGCGGATTTATCATAAATGAATCCGGACATTACGGCGAAATTTATCCCTCAGGCGGAGTCCGTATTTCTCGTATTAACTATGGTAACCGCATCGCTTACATGTTTCGTAATATTTTAGATTAAATGATGCGCTTTAAACTCAAATTCAGTTGATTAGATAGATAGTTACGCGGAAAAATCGGTATTTGTCCGCGTAACTAACGGGGGCTTACCTACCTCCTGGTTACATATCACTCTGCGGTATGTTCACTATAGATAACCCATAACTTAAATAATTAGCCAAGATTTTAGTGCCCTATGACAAAAACTTTTTCATTCTTCTATCTCGTTTAATCTAATGCTCTTACGTTGAATCGTTACACGGCAACTATATATTAATTTCACGCAGCTATAAGTATTTCAAGTTAGTTTAATATTATATAATTACGTTTTATTTCATATTCAGTCTATATCATATTTTTTTTTAAGTTTATATATAAATAATTTGCTTTATTTTCTAAGCGCGTATCTGTATATTCCTGTCTGTTGTCCTTAATTCTACGTTCTACATATTTATATTTTATTATTCTTTACTAGTATCATTTAAATTATATATCAATTTCACAATATCACACTGTCAGCTTCAAATAGTTTACATAATTATATTATGTAAACTATTTGTGAATTTATACCCAATACTCACTCAAATCAGGAAGTACTGTTATACGAAACCGTTTTCATTAACTTTCCTAAAGATATCGGTTCCTTGCAATTAAATTCATCACGATATAGCTTAGCAGTCATAATCTGACTATTGTAATAGGTTTTATAAAAATATTCTCCTGTATTGACATTCATAAATGCTGTGTACTGAGTAAAGTCATCGGTTCCGCGATGTGTAGCAACTACTCCTTTCGGTATGGAAACCCCCTCCATGATATGAAAAGCCGTAATTACTGCTTCACTTCCACTGGACGGAATAGGTGTGTTGCTCTTTTGGAATGATGTTCGTACAAATCTTGAAGGCGGTGAATAATCTCCAGGTAATCCGATAGCTCCACTGCCCTGCCCAAACGGTGATAATACTACTTCTCCCCACTGTTCTTTTTCTGATTGATGCGGAGATACATTCATATAATTTCGCAAATTAGTCATATGCCATTCAAAATCAGGACTGTTGGATAGCACACCGATTGGATTATCGAATAAATGGATTCCGCTCTTTGTACATTCAATAACCATAGATTTTCCACTTTTATCTGTAATCATCCAGTGTAATGGCGCTATGGAATTCGTTAAGGAATCTTCTACTCCAATTATTCTGATTCTATGCATGATCGATTCCGCCTGTGATACGGATGCACACATTCCCAACAAAAAGTTCACCAGTTCAATAGCTGCAATGGAGATTTTCTTTACCTCCGGCAATACAACTGTCTCGAAATGGGCATACCCCGGAAAATATAGCGCTGCTGCGGCAAAACCCATCTCATTCACTCCATCTACAAATATCAAATCGGAAATATCCTGACCGATTCCTATAAAACTATATTGATTATATATTTTAGCAGATTTTTTAGTGTTGCTCCAAACATAATTTCGGGGCACTAGGAAAAGCTCCGGATCTAATGTAAAAGAAAAATCCATTGTTCTGCCAAAAAAAGTTTCACCTTCAGCAGTTTGCATTGTCATTGCTGTACACATATGGTAACCCTCTTTTCTCAGTTATCTGGCAATATGCCTTCTCAAATAAATATTCTGCAAAGTTCATAGATATACCAGATTTTTTGATATTTCAAATCCAAGGTCAGCCGATGTCTTTAAAGAAATCGGTTGACAATATCCAATGTTGGTGATATGATTTATCCAAGATTGGATAGGAGGTGATCAAATATGATACGTTCACTGATTTTATACTATTTAAATGTGAAACCAACCCATGGATACGAAATCCAGAAATTTTTACAGGTCGCCGGGATTGATAACTGGGCTAAGATACAATCCGGTTCCATCTACTATGCTCTTACGAAACTGGAGAAAGACGGTTCTGTAGAGGTTTTGCGCGAAGAAAAGACGGGTGCCCGAATCCGTAAAATCTATGTTATTACCGAAAAGGGAAAGCAGGAACTGAGGGAAAATTTACAGATGGAATTGCTGACCCCCATCACCCCCATTGGTTCTGATAAATTTTTTATTAATAATATTCTTGACGAGTTACCGAAAGATGCAATCATTGCAGCCTTGAAGAAGCATCTTTCTGACCTCACCAGCCAAAAAGAATACTGGGAAAAATGGCGGCAGACAAAAGTCGTAAAGGACAAAACTCCCGGAGCGGAAAGAATCGCATTTGATATGACAATTGACAGTCTGAAATATCAAATTCTATGGCATGAAGAAATTTTGTACAATATAGACCAGTATATATCTCTGGGCAAAGAAACCCGACGTATTATACAGTCAATTGACTTCTCTGCCGTTGACAATGAAGATACGGTTACGGCATCAGCCAAACTCGTAGATATCCAAAAACTGCGTGACGAAATTGTAAACAACCCGTCTAAGGCGATTGAAAATGTTGATAAGCTGATTGAGCAGTTAAAGCGAAAGTAATATGTTACAAAGCACGTTATGCCAGCGTGCTTTATAACAAAATCATATATCCAATATTGGATAATAAAGTTTGATTAAAATACAATGACTATAGGAGGATATCAAATGAAACAGACCGTATTAGAGGTTAACAATCTCTGCAAAAGTTATGGAGAAAAGAAAGTGGTAAACAATGAAAATTTTATCGTGCATACTGGTGATATTCTGGGCTTCATTGGTCCCAACGGAGCTGGTAAAAGCACCTCTGTCAATATGATTACAACACTGGTGTCACCTGATAGTGGCTCTATCCTTTTTCATGGCAAAGACATCGCCAGAGAAAGTAACCGTTTCAAAAGATCTCTGGGGGTAGTACCTCAGGATCTGGCAATCTATGAAGATTTATCTGCATATGAAAATGTCCGGCTCTTCTGCTCTCTCTATGGTTTCAAAGGCTCCGAATTGAAAGACCGGGTAAAATATTCGCTGGAATTTGTGGGATTATGGGATCGGCGTAAAGATATTCCGGCAAAATTTTCCGGCGGTATGAAGCGCCGGTTAAATATTGCCTGTGCTATCGCCCATACCCCGGAACTCCTGATCATGGATGAACCTACTGTCGGCATTGACCCACAATCCCGCAATAACATTCTGGAAGCTGTTAAAACACTTCATGCCAGAGGGACAACTGTAATCTATACTTCCCACTACATGGAGGAAATTGAAGCTCTTTGTAATCGAATTGTGTTAATTGATAATGGTGTTGTGCTAGAAGATATGGAAAAACAGACATACAAAAATAAATATGCCAATCTGGGACTTTCAACTCTGGAAGATATTTTTCTGCATCTGACCGGTACGGATTTAAGAGATATGGAGGGGTAAAAATGAGACAATTTAACATACTATTCTACTTCGGCTTAAAACGCCGGACGAAAGATTTTTTCATTCTTTTTTATAACATTGTTTTCCCAACGGTCATTATTATGTTGCTGGGATACCTGACTTCAACATCGTATGGCGATGGATTTACGTCTTACAATTACTACACCGTTACGGTCATACCATTTTGTGCTTTAATGGGAATAAGTACGGTTTCCTATGCTTCTCAGGATGAAAAACTGCTTCATACTTCTTATCGGTATATTGCCGCACCAATCACTCCAAAACAGATTGTTCTGTCAAAATTCTGTTCCTGTGCAGTTGTACTGTCAATCTGCAATATTATTGCCTTACTTATTGGAAAACTTTTATTCCGGCTTGATTTTTATGGCAATATTTTCATAGTTATTATTCTTCTGATTTGCGAAACTGTTGCCGTTACAGGAGTTGGTTTATTTTTAGGGCTGGCATGTAAGAATTTGGATACTCTGCGTAATTTTTTAAATATCCCCATTGTTATATCCGGATTCCTTGGCGGCGTATTTTTCCCGGTCAGTTCATTCCATCCTGTGCTCTCAGCGCTTATAAATCTCTCGCCTCTGACATGGATTAATCGTGGCATCATCTCCTGCCTGTATGATAACAGAACACTAATAATATACGTAATTTCAGCTGTACTGTCAGCAGTTGGCATCGCTATGATGCTGTTGACAATCCGTTTTTTCAAAAAGGAGGCCTTTATCTGATGACTATACTGAATATCTTACAAAGCAATTTCAAACGCAAACTGGCAAACAAAACACATTTTACCATCATGCTGGTGCTTCCAATACTAGTGGTCGTTCTTGGTATCGCAGCCAATATAGCAAGCAGGCCTTCTTTTACAATTGGCGTATTAAACCCGGTTCCAACTGTAAAATCAGAACAGATCATTGATACATTAAAGTTAACATCCGGAATAGAAGTAGAAAATGCTTCTCCCCTTACCATGAAAACAGATATCATAACCGGACGCTATTCAGCGATCATTGAGTTTTCCAATGAAACCTTTCATATCAGTTCCATAAAAGACCAGAAAACCACAGATATACTTTCTGTTATTGTTGAAAAATATTTCGAAAGTCCCACACCGATAGATATCAAACCGCTATTTGGATCTTCCCTGGGCATGGCGCAGCGTATCAGTGCATTTGTTGTCCTTTTTCTGATGATATCAGCAGCAATTAACGCTTCTTTTATCACAAAAGATAAAAGAAGCGGAACTCTGCGCCGTATCCAACTTTCACCATGCACCGCCACTTCCTATGTAGCCGGCAATGTACTTTTTAACTCTGTGATTACTTATTTTCAGTATTTTATCGCCGTGTCAGTGATTGAACTGTTCCATCTGAATACAGGGATCAGCTATGGAAATTTCCTGTTTATGGGTATCTGGGTGACTCTTTTTGCTGCTGCTTTTGGCACATGTATGGCCTCTTTATTTCATCAGGAAATGCAGGTTAATCTGTTCTCCGCCTGCATTGCTATCATGCTCTCTCTGATCGGCGGAACATTTACTGCATTAGAAAGAATGCCCCCGATGCTGCAGAGAATCAGTATGATCAGCCCAATTCGGTGGTTTATCGACAATGTGAATGCTATGGTGCAGGGGGAGTCGTGGTTTCAGGGGATAAGATCAATTATCATACTGTCTCTGTTTATAGCAGGTTTATTTATAATAGCAGCAATTGGAAACCGGAATTACACTGGGCAAAATCACTGAAATGGCTGACGCAGCATGGTGTTTTTCAATTGCTATTGACTCTCACATGATGTCAGGGTATAAAGTAGAAACGTTCCATACGATGACATTGAAAAACCGGAGGAGAGAGACGAAATGATTAAAAATCACAAAGATTATGTTATAACCCCAATCGGAACTATTTATAAAGAAAATGGAAATCAGCTGATTTCCTTAGAAAGCAAATATCGCAAGGGGCTGAAATTCATTTCCCTGTTCAGCCACGCAATTATCATTTATAAATCCATTCATTCCCCAGCCAATATTATACCTACCTGCCTCTCTCAAAAAACAGTGCAGATTTATGAAGCAGATGAAGATTCAGGCTTACTTACTATTGATGAACTCCAGTTAGAGGGGGATATTCTGTCTCTATATGATATCAAGGCCTATTTTCCTAACGAGGATTGTGTCAAAAATGTTTCCATACCACAGTTCCCCCTAAACCTGGACACTCTTGCCCCTGTATCCTGCAATGATTTATTGCAGATAGGAACCATTCATAAGGAAAAAGGTGAATATTTTCTGGAAATACCCGTAGATTTTCAATACTATTCCAAGCTTTTAAAGGGCTATTCCCATATAAAAATCTGCTGGTGGTTCCACAAATTCGATAAACCGGTCTTCCGCAGAACCCTGGAAGGCCAGCCGCCTTATGAAAATGCGCCCAGAACCGGGGTATTCGCATCCCGCTCTCCGGTTCGTCCCAATCCCATTGCCTTAACAACTGCACGGATCTTATCCATTGATGAAGCCCATGGAAGGATTCACGTATCTCAGCTGGACTGCTTTGACAAAACCCCTTTTCTGGGCTTTAGCCTGTATCATCCGCAAACCGATCAAGTAAAGGACTGCCGTCTGCCTGACTGGCTGGCACATTGGCCGAAATGGCTGGATGACAGAGGTTTTGAAAAGACCGGTGATGTGCGTATCCTTCCTTCTTCTATTGAAGTCCTGAAAAAATACACGATGAAACAGGAGGCAGAATCCCATCCTTCTGCCCATAATTCAATTTTTTCTACCGACGATGAGGATTTTGCCGGACATACCGATGGTATTGTCATAAAAGGTGCAAGACAAAATAATCTGAAAAATATTGACGTAACGATTCCCTATGGCAAAATAACAGTCATGACCGGTGTAAGCGGAAGCGGTAAATCAAGTAAAGGACTGCCGTCTGCCTGACTGGCTGGCACATTGGCCGAAATGGCTGGATGACAGAGGTTTTGAAAAGACCGGTGATGTGCGTATCCTTCCTTCTTCTATTGAAGTCCTGAAAAAATACACGATGAAACAGGAGGCAGAATCCCATCCTTCTGCCCATAATTCAATTTTTTCTACCGACGATGAGGATTTTGCCGGACATACCGATGGTATTGTCATAAAAGGTGCAAGACAAAATAATCTGAAAAATATTGACGTAACGATTCCCTATGGCAAAATAACAGTCATGACCGGTGTAAGCGGAAGCGGTAAATCAAGCCTTGCATTCGATACGATATTTGCAGAAAGCCAGCAGCGCTTTTTTGAAAGCATGTCACTGTCTGAGCGTTCTCAGTTTAAGTTGATGAGCAATCCTCAGTTTGACCAGATTACCGGTCTGCCACCTGCCATCGCAATATCCCAGCGCAATGCGAATAGAAATCCCAGGTCAACCGTAGGTACCATGACCGATATATATGATCTCCTGAGGTCATTGTTTGCAAATATCGGTGTCCGTCACTGTCCGGAATGCGGAAATTCTATTGAGCCCCTTACTGCATCTGAAATTATTCACCTACTGCTTAACTGCATGCCGGGAACCGTTCAGGAAATACGGCCATTTCATTCTGATTCTGCACTGGCTACATTAATTGTACCTGAATTTCTGACAGAAAAAGAATGGAAAAATACAGATCATTATTACCGCAGATTAAAAGATTCTATAGAAAAAGCATTGAAACTGGGCAGTGGAGCCATAACCGTCAAGCTAACTTATCCAGGAATGCCGGAAGATAAAATTCATTTTCAGACAACGCAAATGTGCTATCACTGTGACCACGTTCTGTTTGAGCTGACACCATCCAGCTTCAGTTTTAATAATCCCGAATGTATGTGTCCCGTATGTAAAGGTCTTGGCCGTATCATGGAAGCAGATATTCATAAAATCATCACGAACCCGGAATTATCCTTATTGGACGGTGCTTCCCCATTTTGGGGGAATCTGCGGAAATTCCTGAAATCCCCCAATGCCAACTGGATGAAAGGAGAAGTACTCGCTCTTGCTATGGACGAAAATATTGATCTGGAACTGCCCTGGAGCCAACTGCCTGAGGATTTTAGAGAAAAAGCATTGTTTGGCGCAGGTGAGAAAGAGGTTTCATTTATGTATGAAAACCGTAATGGGCGAAATGGCACCATTACGCGAAAAGTGGAAGGTGCATACCATATCATTCACAGACTTTTTAAATCCAGTTCCGGAGATACGGCAAAACAGATTGAAGAAACATACATGACAGCAAGAACCTGTGATTCCTGCAATGGGGAACGCCTGGCTGCAGAAAGCCGAATGGTGACCATAGCAGATACCAGATTTCCGGATGTGGTACAAATGTCTATGGAACAGCTGCAAAACTGGATCACTTCACTGCCTGCCAGTCTGGAACCCACAAAGATCAATTTAGCACTTCCCATTCTAAAATCGATGTTCAAGCGTTTAAGCAATTACATGGATGCAGGACTCTCCTACCTGACTTTGGACCGCTCTGCCCCAACTCTATCCGGGGGAGAATTGCAGCGTCTGCTATTAGTAACACAGCTAAGCAGCGGAATATCTAATATACTATATATTTTAGATGAGCCCACAACAGGTCTTCATTCAAAAGATACCCATAAACTTTTGGATCTGATAAAGAAACTGCGGGATATGGGAAATACCATGATTGTAGTCGAACATGGTGTTCAGGTAATGCTTGCCGCAGATAAAATTATTGATATTGGTCCTTATGCAGGGGAAGCCGGAGGTTATATAACTGCACAGGGCACCCCCGGGGAACTGATGCAAAATAGGGCGTCCCAAACAGGCGCTTACCTTTCCGGCCGGCAACAGGTAAGCATTCCCGGTAGAACTCTTTTACATGATAAAGATTCCTGGGTTCAACTGACAGGTGTTAAAGGCAATAACCTGAAAAATATCAGCATTTCATTTCCGGTACAGGCCATTACCTGTATTACGGGAGTTAGTGGCTCCGGTAAGAGTACTTTAGTGGATCAGGGTATTTTCCCGGGTATTCAGAACTATCTGGACGGTATAAATGTATCTTGCTGCGGTTATGATTCCGTCATGGGCGCTGATCATTTTACAAAAATTATCCATATCACACAAAAACCTATCGGACGGTCCAGCCGCTCCACGCCGGCTACTTATACTGGCATTATGGATGAAATCAGGCTTCTATTTGCCCAGACTGATACAGCCAGAGAAAAAAGTTTTAAGCAGAGCCATTTCAGTTTTAACAGTAAAGATGGTCAATGCCCGGTCTGCCATGGATATGGCTTTCAATCCCTGGATACACAATTTATGCCTTCCGCTGCAGTTGAATGCCCTATGTGCAAAGGCAGGAAGTTTAATGACGGGGCACTGACCGTATCTTATAACGGGAAAAATATAGCCGAAGTAATGAATATGAGTATCAAAGAGGCTCTTCAATTTTTTTCCGAAAATCAGAAACTTCATACGATGCTGAATACCTTAACGGAGATCGGACTGGGATATTTAAAATTAGGACAGAGTTCACAGACATTATCCGGTGGTGAAGCCCAGAGAATTAAACTAGCCACAGAACTATCTGTAAACTCTTCCGGCAGAACACTCTACCTGCTGGATGAACCGACTACCGGACTCCATTTCAGTGATATTCAGAACTTACTTATTATGCTGGATAAAATCGTACAGAATAAAAATACAGTTATTTTAATTGAACACAACCTGCAGGTAATCAAAAATGCAGACTGGATTATTGACCTTGGCCCGGAAGGGGGAACGAATGGCGGAAATGTTGTCTGCCAGGGAACACCTGCAAATGTCTCCAGATGTAAAGAAAGTTATACCGGGGCAATGTTGAAGGAAGTGATAGAATAAAAACACTTTAACCGCAGAGTCAGTTACGACATAAAAACCACAGATACACATCATCGCATGTACTTGTGGTTTTTTATTATATCAGGATTTCTAAGTTATCTTACAGTCTTGTTTTCTGCCTCTATTTCCCACCCCGGATATCATTCAAAGTACGAAGTTCTAAAGAAACATCCGCAAAATGACGCATGCCTCCTTTTCCGGCCGGCGATTGCGCAACCAAGCCTACCTGAATCTTTTTCTGCATGGGCAGGGAACAGATTCTTGCCATCATATAATTCTCACCATCCAATGAATAATGAACTGCAAAGACATTGTCTTTACGCGCCAGCTGCAGCCATACCTGAGTTCCCTCTATATTCACACCATTTGCATCATCAGAAGTCTGATTTGTCATAACAGTTACAACGGAATGGGTACCAATGTCTGTATACTCAAAGCATGCTTTTGCCCATAAACGCTCATTTTCTAATGCAAGAAGAATACAGGCATCATAGACATCGGTAAAATCATGGCTCACTTTTGAGCGCAGTACAAAGTCTCCTTCTACTTCCTGATAGAAAAACGGGGCATGTGTTTCAACGCTGCCATTGATTGGGTTAACAAAGTAATTTGTTTTTTCCGGTGCGAAAATATGTATTCCATTTTCATCTACTGTACTTTCAGTATCCATATTCCATTTAAATTTAGAGCAATCCATTATTCTTCCTCCTGCAGTTCCCTTATTTAACTTTTAAAGTCATTGTATGTATCCAATATGCTGCTTATCTGCTTATGCTGCCATTCACAAGACCTCAGATTTACACTACGTTATCCGCTGGATACCGTTTTTGGGATTTTAGCGTGAAGTCTTTCTGGTAGAATCTATGGAAGTCATGCATTGCCTTGTTATTTTCAGATTCATGCAGCGTTATGCTTTAATAATACCGCGTATACTCCTGGAATGCAATAACAAAAAAGTTTGCTCTTTTTACAGCAGGAATATGGGAGTATCTGATCAGTCCGGCAAAATGCTTATTGATAAAATGCCTTCATCGATTTACGGAAACTTAGCAAACTGATGATAGCCGCCACTGACAAAATAATTAAAATATTACTGTAAACATACACGCCTTCTGATACAGGAGCAATCGCATGTATTTTTAAATAATCAACGATCATAAAACGGCTGCATACTGCAACACCAATGGAGGAACTGATATTGATCGTCAGATCATTGATGCCGATACCTCTGCCTACTTCAGCCGGTGGCAGGGAACTGGTTACGGTATCCAGCATTGGAGAATAAATCGTATTATACCCTGCAAAAAATAGTATACCCGCCACACTTAGAACTATTTTTCCTTTATTCATGAAGAAAGCAGCGCACAGAAGACCCAGGAAAATCATGAATGCCCCCAGGCTGATTGTCTGATATCTGCCAAGCCGTGCCGTGATTTTATCCCCATTCATACCCACAACTGCAGCCGCAATATATCCGGGCAGCAGGATATAAGAAATAAGATCCAGAGACCGGGGATACAAGGTACTTACTATAAAGGTACAGATAAAAGCAAATACAAATTGTGCCAGGTACAGTGCAAATACCATTATAACTGCCTTTGTATATTTTTTGTTTTCTCTGAAAAACGCCGGTGTGACAAATGCATCTTCTTTCTTGCTGATATAAATTAAAAATACAATCAGCACAAGTATTTCAATCCCCGCATAGATTGGCCTGAAATCACTCAACATCAGCATAATCACTACAATGCATATGCTGAACAATCCAATTCCGAATACATCTACATGTTTTATTTTCCCTTCATTCTCTACCGGAGCATACTTCCATATAATTGGGATAAATACAGCTGCCATCAGAGAAATAAAAAACAGTGCTTTCCAATTAACATAGGTTGCAAAAACACCTCCCGCCAGTACACCGCATGCCTGGGCTATCTGAAAACAGGCTGTGAACCAGGCAAAGTATTTTAGCTTTTCTTTCCCTTTTGTATATCGTGATGTGATGACCAGATATAAGGAACTGATTGCCGCCTGTCCTACGGTCTGCAGCACCCTTGCAGCTACTACCATATAAAAATAATTTTGAAACAGCAATCCGAATGCAGAACCTGCCACAAATACCGTAGTCCCAAGGAGCAGCAGTTTTTTCACCGGTATATAATCGGAAAGTGTTCCATAAACCACACTGCATACACCCAGGGCTACGGTACTGAGTGTTACAATCATACTTACTTTACTGGCTGAAACATGAAATTCTTCCGCTAACACCGGAGAAACCGTTACGAATGCCTGAACCATTAAATTGGAAAGAACGAACAGAATTAACAGACAGGGCAATAGTTTTCTTGTATTCTTTTCATTATCAACGTCCATTTTATTCCTCCCGGGCTTTGCTGCAGCGTGTAAAAAGGTTCTGCATGGTATCATCCAGATCTTTTACCAATGCTTTATCATTCACTCCTATGCATACCTTTACATTGGGGTTCACATCCCTCAGCTTCTCCTGACTCCCTATGGTTCTTCCTGCTGCCGCACCTTCTGTGACCACGGTCATATGCATTGGAAGCATCTGAAACCAATGGGGATTTTTTGCTGCGGCAACCGCTGATGGATCATGGAGATAACATCCCCCAATGGATATGTCATGTTCTCCTATATAGTAATCTGTCATGTCTGCAAATACGCTGCCTGCAGTGCTGCCTGTTTCTCTCCATTTCCTGGTAGACTCTTTTGTTAAGACTGACCGTTGTGTCACATCCAGCCCCACCATTGTAACATCTACTCCGCTTTCAAATAAATACTTTGCCGCATATGGGTCCTGTGAGATATTTGCTTCCGCATATGGGGTAACATTCCCCGGTATTGTCAAGGCTCCACCCATGATCACCACCGGTCCCATAAACTTCGCGATTTCCGGAGCTTTTATAAGGGCTGATGCCAGATTTGTCATGGGTCCCGTTGCAACAATCACAAGATCTTTTTTATATTTTTTTACAGAAGATATCAAAAAGTCAACACCCGGCATATCTTCTTTGTTTCTCTGGGCTTTTATCATTGAGACCTGACCAACACCATTTTCTCCATGAATTCTTGCACTCACTTCCAATCTTAAAAATCCAGGTTTCTTTAATGCATGTTTTTCACCTTCATAGACCGGAATGGATGCCTCATTACACATTTCCAGAATATTCAATACATTTTGTACTCCCATATCCGTATAGACATTTCCATAAGTTCCTACAACCCCCAGTAAATCAATTTCCTCACTTCCCAGTACATAAGCCAGAGCCATTCCATCATCAATCCCCGTATCCAGATCTAAAATCATCTTCATCTTTTCTTCTCCTTTCATCCACCCTGGAGCCTGTTTGAAAATAATAAAAGCAATTTTCAAATCCCTCTGGTGAATTCTGCATATTATTTGTTTTTTTGCGCTTTTATATTGTGCATATTTGTAATATAATATTTTTATGATATTTTTTCACTGACAGTTGTCACTAACGAGGAGGTTTATTTTTGAAATTTATTGAAGATGCAAAACAAAAAAACTGGTATATTGAAAAATACCAGATTCACACTATGTTTCACTCTGATATCAGAGAGCATATGCAGTTAGCCGTTTATCAGGAAAAAGAATATGTTTATCATCAGGGGGATTTGCTGCAGGGATTGTTTGTTTTTCTCACTGGTGAGTGGAAAGTATATTATTCTCTCGAAAATGGCAAGGATGCTGTTTTCCGCCTGCTAAAACGCCCCCGCATCGTAGGTGAAATAGAATTTATACTGAACTCGCCAGCTACAACAACCATCCAGTCCACAAAGCTATCCTATGCTGTTTATCTTCCCTTTCAGCAGTGCCGCAGCCTGTTAAAAGCAGATGCCGTTTTTCTTGGAAATATTAGTTATAATATGGCTGAGGCTCTTTATATAACTAATAATAATGCATCTATTAACCAATATTATTCCCCAAAAAGCCGCATTGCATCTTTTATTTTATCCATAGAAAAGGATGGTCATTTTACATTTAACTATAAACTCCTTCCGGGGCTTACCGGTATGAGCGACCGCCATATGTTCCGTATCTTAAATGATTTTATTCAGGATGGATACATTAAAAAATCGGGGGATTATTATACTATTTTAGAATATGGGGCATTAGAAGAGATTTCATGCGAAGCATATATTTATGAGATCTAATTCTTTCATAAATAGTGCATTAAGTGAATACTACAAAAAAATGGACGGCAACCTGCCGTATTAAAACGTAATACGGCAGGTTGATAACTAAATGTCCAGAGAGTTTTATTATTTAGAACGATTTTTACTTACTACATCAAAGATAACTGCTGCCAGCAGTACCAGCCCTTTTACTACTTTCTGGTAGTTTGCATCCACTCCCATGATATTCATTCCCAGATTGATTACCCCCATCAGAGTCGCACCGATAATAACGCCGGGTACCGTACCGGTTCCGCCATACGCAGAAGCGCCGCCGATAAAACAGGAGCCGATGGCATCCATTTCATAGTTGTTTCCTGCTGTAGGATTAGCTGAATTTAATCTTGCAATGGTAACCATTGCCGCAACTGCCGCCAGTAATCCCATATTCAGATAAGCAATAAAATACACTTTATTCGTGTTGATTCCAGATAACTGGGTTGCCTTTTCATTTCCGCCTACGGCATAAAAATAACGTCCGATTGTTGTTTTTGATGTGATATAAGAGTAAATGAGTATCACCACTATAACCCAGATTAAAACGTTGGGAATTCCTTTATATTGTGCAAGCCGGAACATAAAAGCCAGGATCACGATGCAGATAATAGCTGTTTTTATTACAACGCCTGCTAATTTCTCTGTCTCATAGCCTTTTTTTATTCTGCCTGCACGACCTTTAAATACTACGAAAATGTAGATCAAAGAAGCCAGGATTCCTGCCAGAACACATATAATGTTAATGCTGCCGCCAAATGGGTCCGGTATGTAATTGTTGAACAGCGCAAGGTAATGCTCCGGCATTGGCGCTACCGTGCGGCCATTCAGAATTACGTTAGACAGTCCGCGAAAAACCAGCATACCGGCAAGTGTTACGATAAACGGAGGGATACGGACGAACGCAATCCAGAAACCCTGCCATGCTCCAATTAAGATACCAACTAAAATCATAATCAGGATGACCAGTGCCATATTCATATTTTTATTGACCATTAAGGTTCCGCCTACAGCACCTACAAAGCACACAACTGAACCTACGGACAAATCGATATTTCCTCCCGTAAGTATACAAAGCAGCATACCGGCTGCCAATATGAATACATAGGCATTCTGGGCAATCAGATTTGTCACATTCTGAGGCAGAAGCATCTTACCTCCTGTCTGCCAGGTAAAGAATAAGGTTACCAGAACCAGAACGATTACCATGGTATATTTTTTTATAATTCCTGAGACTTTTGCTTTATCCATTGTCTACTCTCCTTTACTCGATTTTAAAATACATGCCATAATCCGCTCCTGGGTTGCTTCTTGCCTGGTAAGTTCCCCGGCAATCTTTCCTTCATTCATAACATAGATACGGTCAGACATTCCAAGTACCTCCGGCAGTTCCGATGAAATCATAATCACCGACTTTCCTTCTGATACCAGATCGTTGATAATACAGTAAATTTCATATTTTGCTCCTACATCAATACCTCTTGTAGGCTCATCCAGGATCAAAATATCCGGTTCTGCAAACATCCATTTTGCCAGCAGGACCTTCTGCTGGTTTCCTCCGCTTAAATTCCCCACATTTTGTTCTACGGAAGGACATTTTGTCTTCAGCCGTTCCTTATATTCCACAGCAACCTGATATTCCTTATCCTGATCTATCACCGTCCTTTTGCTGATGGCTGAAAGATTGGCAAGGGTCGTATTTATTTTAATGGGATTGGAAAGGATCAGTCCGTTTCCCTTTCGGTCTTCTGTTACATATGCCAGCTTTTTCCGGATTGCATCTCTTACGCTTCTCAGATGCACTTCTTCCCCATTCAGGAAAAGTTTCCCGGAAATATTAGTACCATAGCTTTTTCCGAAAATGCTCATGGCTAGTTCTGTTCTTCCGGCACCCATAAGCCCGGATATTCCAACAACTTCACCTTTGTGGACTTTAATGGAGACATTGTCGCAGACCTTGCGTTCTGTATACAACGGATGGTGTACCGTCCAGTCTTTTACCTCCAGAAGGACCTCTTTTTTTACAAATTCCGGACGCTTAGGAAAACGGTCGGTTAGGTCTCTGCCTACCATTCCTTTTATGATACGGTCTTCTGATATATCATCTGTCTTTTTATCCAGTGTCTCTATGGTTGAGCCATCCCGGATGACTGTAATTTTATCTGCTACATAGGCAATCTCATTTAATTTATGAGAAATAATAATCGACGTCATTCCCTGGCTTTTGAACTTTAAGAGCAACTCCAGCAATGCCTGTGAATCTGCTTCATTTAAAGATGCTGTCGGCTCATCCAGAATCAAAAGTTGCGCTTTCTTAGCCAGAGCTTTTGCAATTTCTACTAACTGCTGCTTTCCTACCCCGATATCTTTAATCAATGTTCTTGAGGATTCCTGCAGCCCTACGGTTCTTAAATATTTATCAGATTCTCCATATGTTTCATTCCAGTCAATCGATAAATGGTTTCCTTTTTCATTTCCCAGATACATATTTTCCCCAATGGTCATATAGGGAATCAGTGCCAGTTCCTGATGTATAATTACAATTCCTTTACCCTCACTGTCCTTTATGTTTGAAAAATTACAAACTTCACCCCGGTAAGTTATATCTCCTTCATAAGTTCCGTGGGGATAGATGCCGCTAAGTACATTCATCAAAGTAGATTTCCCTGCCCCGTTTTCTCCTACCAGCGCATGGATCTCACCTTCTTCTACCTTAAGATTTACATTATCAAGAGCCTTAACACCGGGGAAGGTCTTGGTAATATTTTTCATTTCCAATAGTATACCTGCCAATTGAATCCCTCCTGTTCTTTTAAAAAGGACATTGCTTTCAAAGCGTGATACGCCTTTTGCAACGTCCTTTTGCATGGCATTTTATTTCAGGTCATCCTCCGAATAGTATCCGGAATCTATTAATAACTCTTTATAGTTATCCATAGTTGTAACAATTGGGTCACAGAGGAAAGTCGGAATAACACCGGTACCGTTATCATAGGATTTAGTGTCGTTAACTTCAGCTTCTTTTCCCTGCATGATGGCATCTACCATTTTAACCGCCTGGTTTGCCAGTTCTCTGGTATCTTTAAATACTGACATGGATTGTTTACCTGCAATTAAATTCTTCACATTGGCAATATCGCAATCCTGCCCTGTAATAATTGGCCATTCTGCCATACCTGCAGCTTCCAGAGCATTTTCAACCCCAAGAGCCGTTGAGTCATTAGAACAAAGTACTGCATCCAGCTTATTGGCACCGTCTGCATAATTACCGGAAATAATCGTATCCATTCTGTTCTGGGCTGTCTCTGTGGACCAGTTTGCTGTTGCAACTGTTGCAAAATCGATCTGACCTGAAGGAACTACCAGTTTACCGGAATCAATGTATGGTTTTAATACGTCCATTGCTCCATTGTAGAAGAAGTTGGCATTGTTATCACCGGGATCCCCAGTGAAGATTTCCAGGTTAAACGGCCCGTCAGCATTTTTCAGATCCAGTTTTTCTTCAATGTATTCCCCTTGTTTGGTTCCTACTTTATAATTGTCAAATGTAGCATAGTAGCTAACTGCGTCGGAATTCATGAGCAGACGGTCATAAGAAATAACAGGAATTCCTGCTTCTTTTGCCTGCCCGAGTGGGGTTCCAAGTGATTCGCCGTCAATAGAGGCAATTACCAGAACTTCACATCCGTTGGAAATCATATTTTCCACCTGGGAAACCTGTGTAGCCACATCGTTGTTGGCATATTGTATGTCAACTTCGTAGCCTGCCTTTTTAAGCTGTGCTTCCATATTTGTACCATCCTGATTCCATCTCTGGAGATCCTTTGTGGGCATTGCTACGCCAACAAGCTTTCCGCCTCCAGTGCTGCCGGCTTCATCTGCCTGCGAATCAGCCTGACTGTTTTCCTGGCTTTCCGCCGCACTGGTATCTGCCGCCGCTGTTGCCTCCGTGGCCGCTGTTGATGTACTTTCCTTTGATGTTGCCGCCGTATTACTTGCAGATCCACATCCAGCCAGCATACCTGCTGCTACTACACCTGCTGCTAAAATACTCACAACTTTTCTTTTCATTCTAATACCTCCCTGGTTATCGTCTCGTTTTTCTTTACACCCATAATATACCACTTTAGAAACAGGACTTGTTTGCGACATCCTGCAGATTTTTATGATCATAAAAAAATGCCCTGAAAATACAGGACATTTTTGTTGCAAAAAAATACTATAAATCCTTCACATTCAAATATACATCTTCTGCCGAATGAAAATCGCTGTCTATAATTTCTTTTTGCATATTTTCTTTATTAACTGCTATCGGCATGAGCTTCATATAAGGCACGTTATAAGATCCGTCATATATGGTTTCATCTGTCTTAATTTCTTCTCCTTTTCCCATTTTAACGGCATATTCAGAAGCCGTTTTTGCCAGTAAATCCACAGATTTGTATACGGTTACTGCCTGGGTCCCTTCCACAATTCGCTGACAGGCGCTTAAATCCCCATCCTGTCCCACAAGTACTACCTTACCTGCCATCCGGTTTTCCGCCAAAGCGCGAAACGCCTGATTTGCCAAATCATCATTGCCGCACATTACACCGGCGATATCTCTGGTTTTTTCCAATCCCTTATTTACTTCATCATATGCAATTTCAGAAAGCCATCCCTCACAATTGGCACTGTACACGATATTCAGCCCGGAGCCATCGATTGCCTTCAGGAATCCTTCCTCTACCATAGAAACATTATGGTCTGTTACCGGTCCTTTAATCATGAAGATATTGCCGCCTTTTGGCAGATTTTCTGCCATTGCCTCTCCCATCAGCCGGCCTACCTCTTCATTATCAAAAGATAAATAAAGATCTACATCTGCATTTTCAATTAACCGGTCATAGGCTATAATCTTGATTCCTTCCGCTTTTGCTTTTTGTGTTACTTCAGAAATTGCTTTTCCATCTACCGCTATGATCACCAGGACATCTACTTGTTTCTTAATGCAGTAATCAATTTGGGCAATCTGCTGTTCCACATCTCCATTGGCATTTTGGACATTTACCTCCGCCCCTTTCATTCTGGCAAACCGTTCGAACACGTCCCGGTCTCTAAGCCACCTTTCGATTACAAAGGAATCAAAACAAAACCCTATCTGGATCTTACTGCTTCCGGTAACCTCATGCTGTATATCTTTTTGATTTTTTCCTGCACATCCTCCCAGAAATATACAAAAGCATAAACAATATGCCAGTAATTTCACATAATTTTTTCTCATCCACCTAACCTCTCCCTATATTCACTGGGTGTTACCCCTTCCTGTTTTTTGAAAATACGGCTGAAGTAATTGGGATCCCCATATCCTGACATCAGACAGATTTCCTTAATACTCAGCTCTGACCTTTTTAAAAACTCCTTAGCATTTCCGATTCTGGTTCTCGTTAGATACTCTATAAAATTTTCTCCGGCTTCTTCTTTAAATACTTTGCTGAAATAATAAGGGCTGATGTTTACCACTTTAGAGACATCGTCAAGGGAAATATCTCTGGAATAGTTCTCCTTAATATACTGCTTTGCCTTCCAAACGACACTTTCCGTCTGTTCTTCCTGCTTTCTTACAATATTGTGGCATACTTCTGTAATTTTATCTAAAAACCACCTGCGGAGATCCTGATAATCTTCAAATCCGGTCACCTGGGACAGATAGTCCCGTCGATAGCGGAATCCATAGGTCATTCCACCATGTAAAAAGGCTTCTTTTTCCGCAACCATGACAAATTCCAGTACCTTGATCTGAATATCTTCTCTGCAGGCTTCATAATTTTGTACCATCCAGTCGAAAAAAACATTTGCCTGGGTTCTCGCTCCACCTATGTCTGCCTTGGCGATCATCTGAAACAACTTCTTTTCTGTTTCAACTGGATAATCTCCATCGTAATCGCAGCCGATTGGAAGATCCTCGATATGTGCCACTCTCCCCTTCCCCTCCTGGAGTGCTTTTACCGCTTCTTTGTAAGAATCCTGCAGTTCATCCATTGACTTCACTCTGCCTATTCCCGCTTTAAATCTTGCATCAATGCTTTTTTCCAGCCGCCGAATGAGATTCCTCATTTTCTCTATGACCTGAATCCGGTCGTCATATTCCAGTGCCGACTGGCTCCACGGAACATAAAGTGCGATTTTATTTGACATAATGGGACCGATACAGCAGCTGAAGTACCCTTTGACTTCTTCCCTAAAATCATCATAAAACCCCTGTGCTTTTACGCTCATTCCCACAGCATTTGTCAACATCCCATTTTCGATGGATTCCCCGAACTGGATTACCATCATAAATCCATAGTCATCTTCAATATCAAGCAGTTCTTTATAATTTCCGGTATCGGTGGGCAAGCCATCCTGCAATAACAGGTTGTAGATAAATCCGCTTTCAATAATAGGGATTACTGTTTCCAGCTTTTCCTGTATCTTTAGATTCTCACTGCGCTTTTTCCGCTCATCTTCTACCACGCCCATTGCTCTGACCAGTACGTCTATGATCACTTTCCGGTTTACAGGTTTCGTGAGATATTCCAATACGCCTAGATTGATAGATTCTTTAGCATAACCGAACTTATCATAAGCAGTAATTACAATAAATATGGTACTGCTGTTAAATTTCTGAATCTCTTTCATTGCCTGAATCCCATTAATTCCTGGCATCTGAATATCCATAAATGCAATATCCGGGCGGAATGTTTCCGCCAGTTCAATCACTGCCCTTCCGGTTTTTGCACAGGCAATCTCTACCTGCCCCTTAAAATTAGATTCGATTGTAGTTTTGAGGGACTCAAGCATAATCCCCTCATCATCTGCCAATAGTATTCTATACATCCTGTTCCTCCTCTTCCCTTGTACACTAGTGCCTCCAGGCGTAAATATGCCACTATATAGCACCCGCTATCCGCGCCAGCTGCACGTCTGTGAATCTAGTCGTAGCCCGCTACGCCGTCGATTCACAGACGCACACCTGACACAGATATCAGGCACTATATATCGACGTATTTACGCCTGGAGGCACTAGCAATTCTTCAGAGGGATTTTCAGCGTTACTTCTGTTCCCAGATCGATTCCTTCACTATGTATGGACAGTATCCCTTCTGTATTGTAATACAGTTCGAGCCGGTTGATCACATTATCCAGCCCGATTCCCGTTGAATCCGTTTCCATGCTGGTGCCAGCCGCTTTCTTCTCCATGACTTCCCGAATGCGTTCCTGCTCCATTCCCTTGCCATTATCTATAATGCGAATCTGTATTCCGTCCTCTGCACTTTCCACGATCATACGGATGGTTCCTTCCCAATCAATATTCCGGATTCCATAATTTACCGCATTTTCTACAATGGGCTGAAGAATCATACTTGGTATCTTAACATCATGAAAAGAAGTGTCTACTTCTTTTGTAAAGTGAATATCCCCTGCAAACCGGACATTCAGGATATAGATATAGTTGTCCACGGTTTCGATTTCTTCTTCCAGTGTGGCATCTTCTGTCATTTTCCTTACATTATAGCGGAAGAAATCTGCCATGCGTTCTATAAACAGACAGGTCTTCTCAGCGTCTTCCATCATTGCAAGCTGCGCTCCCGCATTCAGCGAATTGAACAGGAAATGGGGATTAATCTGTGCCTGCAGATATTTCAGCTGCGCATCCTTGAGATGGGTCTCCATAAGCAGCTCCCGCTCCATCATCTTTTGTTCCTTCTCCATGCTTACCGTAATTTTGGCAATGTATTCTTTAATGCTGAATACCATCTGATTAAAAGCCTTCGCAACAATCCCCACCTCATCATTTCCGCTGACCTCTAACAGTGGGGCATCCAGATTTCCTGCCGCAACTTCATTTGCAGTCTTTGCCAGGCTGGATAATGGACGGATGATACTTTTTGTAATCAAAAACAATAAAAAGGTGTTGAAAATACAGACCAAAACCAGGATTATGGTACTTGCAATCTCCATAAAATTCAAAGATCCAAGCAAAACCTGATAGCTGTTGGAATTTGCCTTGAACTGCATGTTATTCAAACTGTAAATATAGGCGTTAATATATTGGTACAGCTTTTGCGCTTCCTGGTAAGAATCTTTATATTTCTGGGTATTACTGGCACGTTTTGCCTGAACGGTGGCATCCACAACTTTGAGATAGGTGTCGGACATATTTCTTATGTTTTTCTCCAGAAGTTTCATCTCGTTATCGGTAGTATCCGCATTCAGACGACTGATAAATTCCTGATAATTCTGGTTATTCCGATAATAATCTTCCAACGCATCAGAGCTTCTGGTCTTCAGATACTCGAAAATATCACCCTGCATATTTCCCAATGCATCTGACAGATCATTCAGACTTACATTACTTGCATAGATGCCGTCAATTTTCTGTATGGTCTGGTTTACTTCCCCATATAACAACAGGTTGCTGGTCAGCAATATAATAGAAGTAAAAGCAAAACTCAGTAAAAGCTTTGTACGGATGGATAAATTTTTAATGATTTGTCTGCTCTTCTTCACTTTCCAAATACTCCTGTACATTATTTTGGTTGATTAGATATAGGTCTACACTATTAAAGTCACTGACATACCCCATCTTGTCATACTCCAGCAATGCATCGATGCATTTTATTCCCATCTGTATTGTATCAATCTCAAAGGTGGCGGGAACCACATTTCTTTTGATTGCATTCAAAATCTTTTCCGAGGGGTGATAGCCTATGATTGCCACTTCTCCAACTTTATTATAATCAATCACAGCCTGATAGGCACATTCCGTATCCACCTCATCCAGGCAAACCAGAATATCCGGAAGCATATCTTCATCCCGGAAAATACTTCGAATGGTTTCTTCCGAGTCAAATGCAGTCTGGTTCTTTACCTGATAAGAAGCTATTTCTATCTTTGATTCCTTTCCCAATGCGTCCTTCACAGTTGTTTTCATTTGGGCAAACACAAGATTTTCATTTCCATTTTCCGTCTCTCCCTTTAATAATACCAATACCTTTTTGGTATCATCCTCTATGTTCCGAATGATCTCCTGTCCATACTCTTCACCCATCTGTACGCTGTTTATTCCAATGAAGCTTCGCCTCTTCGTCTGTGGTGCATCATCCAATACAGTTACAACAGGTATTGCCTCAGATGAGGCTTTGTTAATCAGGGTCTCTATCTTCTTACTTCCGTCCGGATGGACGATGATTCCGTCTGCCTTTGCAGCAATTCCCACCTCCATCAGATCTTCTATTCCGTAATCCACCGACAGATCTGCACCTGCAAGTTCCAGATAGATTCCATTTTTTGCGGCTTCTTCTTTTGCACTGCTGTACACTGCCTGCCAAAAGGAGGATTTCATGTCTTCTGTGATAAGTACATAATGCTTCTCGTATTTTTGAAACTCATTTACCGGATCTAATTCACTTTGCCGGATCATGCGGTCATAATAAATCCAGCCTCCAGCCGTCACTGCCCCAAGCAAGAGTATTCCGGTAACGGCTGCGTATATTTGCTTTTTCATAATTTCCTCCGATTGTGCCATAAAATCCGCATTTATTTACTCATTATACTATATCAAAAATAAAAATAAAAGTGCCGGTTTACCTTATTGGTAAAACCGGCAAGTAATCTTTATTTCTATTTTTATTATTTTGTTTCAAAAAGTACCGCCTGACTTGATATTCTGAGCTATCTGTTCAAACCGGAAATCATGATGCCGGTCTGCTTCCGCAACGCCGCGGAACAGACGTGCCATATCATAAAATCCCTCTTTTCTTGCTGTATCTGCATACTCTTTATACCTCTGTGCCCAGTCAAAGTACTCTGTATGATAAGTATCCGCTACATTTTCATAAGTATCCGGTACTGCTCCCATATTCAGCTGCTCTAACCAGAGTCTGGCATTTTTCAGTTCATCATCGGCTGTCTCTGAAAAAGCCCCGCTGATATCCTGATATCCATCTGCTTTTGCTATCTCACTGTATATTCTGTATTTTGAACTGTTCTTTAGTTTCTCTTCATAAGCAGTCTGAAGATTTTTATATGTTTGGCTTTCTATAAATTCCATAATATCCGCCCAAATAATGATTTATAACATTGTATGTATTATTTATAACTTATTTACTAATATATACAAAATTACAAAAAATTTATTCACCCCTAAACTGTCGGACGATTTCAATCATATTCAGGTAACCTTCTGTGGGCACATATTCCGGAATGGAATTTCCTGTTCCAGCGGCTATTCCGCCATGTCCTTTACACTGTTTCAAAATATCTGTTATATATTCTCTCATCTCTTCTTTGGAGGCATGACAAATTATATCCACATCAAATCCTCCGAAGTTCCCGATTCTGTTCCCGTAACGCTTTACCCATTCCGGAAATGGTGCGATCTGGTCTTCGTTTGAATGCTTTGCATCGATTCCTATTTTATCAATTATATCATCCATAACGGAAAATATACTGCCGCAGGAATGTAATAAAAATGGCTTATTGTATGAATGCACCAGATCCACAATTGGCTTATAGCGCGGCAGTATCAAGTCTTTGATATCATCAGAGGATAATAACGTATTACTCTTATAACCCAGATCATCTCCAAAACGGAGTACACAATAGATATCTCCAAATTCCTTCATAAACCGCGTCCATATTTTATAATTGGTCTCTCCCACTTTTTGGAACAATTCACGGTAAAGTTCTTCATCATCAGCCGCTATATAGCACAATTCCTGAAAGCCTGTCACTTCCTGGACGCATTCGAAAATGCCGTTTCCCACACCGCCGATTGCTTTCATCCCTTCCGGCATGCATTTTCTTAATGCTTGAAAGTACCTGCTGTTCTTCTTAAAATAATATTCCGGTATCTCATCCCAGGGATAATGGTCAAAGTCATCCCGGTCCTTAATAACCGGATCGACCCGGCTGTCACCAAGGGCACCGCTTCCAGGCATAACAGTACCAATGCACTCTTCGAAAGTTACTACATCATACCCATATTTTTTGAAAAAGCTGCAATACGTGGCAAAAAACTCTTCTACATCTTTGTCATCTCCTTTATAAAGCCCTTCCATATCTTTTCCCATAATTTCTCCTATTTTTTTATAAGATACATTATGTTCATATAAAGGCAGCCTGACTGCCTCCTGATTTTTGGCAGCCTGAACAACATATTGGTAATTAGGTTGAAATTCCATGTATTTCTCCTCTCTGTTTTTTGTTTTTGTTTATTTATACAACATGCATAATTTATTTTTGTTTTACACTATTACATTATTGACTATTTACAATATTCATTATATGATTATTAAAAAAATAATGCAATCAGTTACATACACTGTACAAAATTAAAGGTCGTAAAGGAGAAGATTTATAGTGGAACCAACGAACTGGAAAGATGAATATTTTAAATCCGATGTACGTACTGTTCTGGCAGAGGAACAACTGCAGATACCCGGGCTTCGGATTCTTGCAAAACACACTTTAAGAAATGCCATTCCGCCTCTTAACTGGCATTACCATGAAAATGCCTTTGAAATTACCATGTGTACAAAGGGCGCACTTTCTTTTTCCAGTACTGATTCCAATTATAAAATCTCCGGAGGCGATGTTTTTATTACCACCCCAAACGAAATTCACAGTACCGATGAAGTTCCACTGTCCCTGGGGGAAGTATACTGGTTCCAGTTAGAAATCAGTGATCCCTCGCGATTCTTATTTTTGGAACCAGGCGCAGCCGAAGCACTTATCGCCGGACTTAACGAAATTTCTCACCACGTTGTGAAAATAAATGCGAAGGAATCCGAGTACCTTACACAAGCTTTTTATTTTGCGCAGACAGAAGGAAACCCATATGTAGTGGCTAGTTTCATCAACTTGTTTTTACATATTCTCATACTTGCTTCACAAAAAACAAAATTTCAGCTTACTCCGGATATCGGGAGATCCTTAAATTATATTATGGATCATTTGACAGTGGAGATTTCACTGGATGAGCTTGCTGCTCAGTGTCTTCTTTCAATCTCTCAATATAAACAAAAGTTTAAAAAACAGATTGGCATCTCTCCCCGAAACTTTATTAACCAGCAGAAAATAGAACTTGCCAAGTCTATGCTATTAGACGATAATTCCATTACTGATACTGCCATGGGTCTGGGGTTTAATACCAGCAGCTATTTTGCTACGGTGTTTAAACGTTATACATTTTATACTCCTACTGAATTTTTAGCAAATCATAAGAAAAAACCGGATATAGATTGAATCAGTTAAGGCTGCCACATTTGCGGCAGCCTTCTTTATCAAATTCAGTTTATCATAGCTCTTCTAAAAAACCGTATATTAATTTAAATTATACAATTGAAAGGCCTGCACTTGCATAACCAACTACGGAATTCACTAATGTCAATCCGGTAGCGGATGCTGAAAATACAAGCAGCAATCTTGTCTGCGCAGTGACTGCAATATTTAATCCGGTTGTGATACCATTACTGATATTTCCAATGGATATAAGTCCGGTTAACGCCGGAGCCAGAGTCACGATTGCACCTGGTATAGGTGAAAAGATATTGTTCGGTGTAACAGACTGGTACAACTGTGCCTGGATGGTAACGGTACTGCCAACCAGAGTAAGTGCCAGGGTGGTACTGAAATATGCGCTCAATGCAGTTATTGTTCCTGCTCTTGGAACAGAAAATGCAAAGTTGGTCAATGTGCCTGCAGCATTTGTTAAATCAATTGTCGTACCTAATATTCCTACGGAAGGTGCTGATGATCCAAATCCAATCAGACTTGGGATACCTACCAGTCCTCCTGCAATAGTAGTCATTGTAATCGGGATGCCGGATGAAAATGGGATGATAGCTCCACCGCCATTTAAGCCTGCTGCTCCGGTAGCCCCTGTGGGACCGGTAGCTCCCGTTGGGCCTGTAGCTCCTGTGGGACCTGTAGCTCCATTCGCTCCGGTATTTCCCGTGGCTCCTGTTGGACCTGTGGCTCCATCCGCTCCGGTATTTCCTGTGGCTCCCGTGGCTCCCGTTGGGCCTGCCACTCCGTCAGCCCCAGTGTTTCCGGTTGCTCCGGTTGGACCTGTAGCTCCATTCGCTCCAGTATTTCCCGTCGCTCCTGTGGGTCCTACTGCTCCATCCGCTCCAGTATTTCCTGTCGCTCCGGTGGCTCCTGTCGGACCTGCTGCTCCGTCAGCTCCGGTATTTCCCGTCGCTCCTGTGGGACCCGTCACTCCGATTGCTCCGGTATTTCCTGTTGCTCCTGTGGGACCTGTAGCTCCGTCAGCTCCGGTGTTACCCGTTGCCCCTGTGGCTCCCGTTGGACCTGCTTCTCCGTCAGCTCCGGTATTTCCCGTTGCTCCGGTCGGGCCAGTCGCTCCGGCTGCTCCCGTATTTCCCGTTGCCCCTGTGGCTCCGGCGGGACCTGCGGCTCCAGTTGCTCCGGTGTTTCCCGTCGCCCCTGTCGGGCCGGTTACTCCGTTTGCTCCGGCTGTTCCTGTGGCTCCTGTTGGGCCTGTAGCTCCGGCTGCTCCCGTGTTTCCTGTCGCTCCTGTGGCTCCCGTTGGACCTGCCTCTCCGTCAGCTCCGGTGTTTCCTGTTGCTCCTGTCGGGCCGGTTACTCCGGTGGCTCCAGCTGTTCCTGTGGCTCCGGTTGGGCCTGTAGCTCCGGCTGCTCCCGTGTTTCCCGTCGCTCCGGTGGCTCCTGTTGGGCCTGCCTCTCCGTCAGCTCCGGTGTTTCCTGTTGCTCCTGTCGGGCCGGTTACTCCGGTGGCTCCAGCTGCTCCCGTGGCTCCCGTTGGACCTGTAGCTCCGGCTGCTCCGGTATTTCCCGTTGCTCCTGTGGCTCCGGCGGGACCTGCTGCTCCATTCGCTCCGGTATTTCCCGTTGCTCCGGTAGGACCTGTGGCTCCATTCGCTCCGGCTGCTCCCGTGGCTCCCGTTGGACCTGTCACACCATTGGCTCCTGTATTTCCTGTCGCACCGGTGGCTCCAGTTGGACCGGCTGCTCCGGCGGCACCTGTGGCTCCTGTGGCTCCGGTTGGACCCGTTACTCCATTTGCACCTGTGGCACCTGTTACTCCGGTAGGACCTGTCACCCCGTTAGCTCCGGTATTTCCTGTTGCTCCTGTGGGGCCTGTTGGACCTGCCGCTCCGGCTGCTCCGGTATTTCCCGTGGCTCCGGTTGGGCCTGTGGCTCCCGTGGCTCCGGTAGCTCCCGTTGGGCCTGTAGGTCCCGTAATTCCGCTGTTTCCTGTACAACCTGTACAGCAATGAGGCTTACAGGTTAATCTGATTGTCTCGCATGCTTCCACATCATTTGGTTGTTGATCGCTGCCACAATTATCATGGCAGCCATAACGACTCTCAAAATCATTCGACATTATATTCTTCCTCCACTCTGAAATAAATTTTAGTTTCGTTTCCCAAAAAACTCCTTGTTACTTAAATAGGAGGGATGATTTGGTCTCACTTTTCCCGCAGACTCATTATACATCACCGCCTTTTCATTATCGCCAAGCGCATAAAAGCATACGCACAGCTGAATAAACGGGATGAAATCATAACAATCTGTTTGTACAAAAGTCCCTTTGTCATCCACTCTTTTACAAGACAGCGCCAACCTATACCAGTAAACCGCTAACTGATATTGTTTTAGATCCAGAAAATGCTTGCCAATATCGCAGCACACTTCCGCTCTTGGCTCATCATATTCAAAACTTCTGAAATAACAAGACAACGCTTCTTCCGGCTTCCCCAGCTGATAGTCACAATATCCCATAAACTGACAAGCCGAAATATTATTTTCAATCCACCCCTGCTTCCCATCCAAAAATTCTTTGAATTGTCCATAGGACTCTTCATATTTTCCATGGTAATAGAGTTCCCTCGCATAGTAAAACTGTTCTCTAGGTACTAAAACTTCGCCATTATTAACCATATTTTGAAAAATCCTCAGATTTCTCATAGGGTCTGCCACTTTTAACTTTCTGTGTGAAATTGCAATATCGCTATATTCAATCAAACCAGATGGAGATATAGCTTCATGAATGGCTCCTTTCCATTGAAAGGAATCAGAACGACGCAATAGTCTTTCTCGATAATATGTGAAGATAGGTTTACCATCCTCATCAAATGCAGTATTATATTTCATCATCACAACAGAAACAGTTGGATTCAGGTTTTTCTTCAGCTCCAGGAGCTTATCCTGATCCTCCTGCAACAGTACATCATCTGCATCCAGCCACATACAATATTCGCATGAAGCTTTTGAAAAAGAATAATTTCTGGCTTTCGAAAAATCATCGCACCATTCAAAATCATACACCTGCTCCGTAAATTTCTTTGCAATTTCTTTTGTAGCATCTGTTGAACCGGTATCTACGATGATGAGTTCATCAGCAATTTCTCTTACCGTAGATAAGCATCTTTCCAGAACACATTCCTCATTTTTAACAATCATACATACACTTATCGTGACCATTTGCATTTCCTCCTTTTTTAAAATATGCTTCTACCCGCAAAGAAGGAACAAATTGGTCATGTCAAAAAATCTACTATTTAATACATTTTTCAACAAAAATCCAGAATTCTATTGTATAATACAAATTATGCGCTGATTTATAACCCTGCTTTTTAAACGCAGCAGTAATTTTAAAACAGGCTCTAAGATTATCTCAGCCAAATGAAAGTGAAATCATCATTAGAATATAACAAGGGAGGGAGTCACATTCATATTTCAAAATCTGCCGGCTTTATGGATAGCAAAGATGATCCTATCGCCTACAATGATTTAAATCAGAAAGTAAAAGTTTTAATAAGAAATATCTTTGAAGAAACATTCAAACCTCTTGGTTTCAGACGGAATGGACAAAATTTCAGATTATATCAGGACAACGGTTTATGTAAAATCGTTAATTTCCAGAAATACAGATATCATCATAACCAGAACTGTAGTTTTACCGTTAATATTGGTTTATATTTTGAAAAAAATATGGTAATCCAAAACAAAAATTTTTGTGAATCCCAATGCCAGATTAAAATACGGCCATATCACGAATTCTATGGAGAAGAAAAATGGTGGTCTGTTAATGACGATCATAATTTTGATCAGTTTACAAATGAGGTCCGTTCCTTTTTGGAAAATCGTGCTCTGCCCTGGCTGAATGAATTTGAAAAAAAGGAAGATGTAATTGCAGAAATGCTAGACAAGAAAGCTATAGAAAAATATAATTATTATCTGCTGCATTATGACAATGCCTGTTTGCTGGCAGAATGCGGCTACCAGGCACAACTATATCCCTTACTCCTGGAAAATCAGGAAAATAATAATACTCCGGAGATGGAAGAGCTCATCCGGCATATTAAAAATACTTTATAGCTGTCTTATATCAGGATACAGATAATTCCGCCCGTCTAATCAGATTGCATTGATCAGGCCCGGCGGAATTATTCTATTCAATATTTAACTTAATACAAAAGAGCACCGTTTTCCGAATCCTCTTTGTGTGACGCGTTACCCCTTCACTGCGCCAATAGCAATCCCCTTTGCAAAATATTTCTGCAAAAATGGATAACAGCACAAAATAGGTACCATCGCTACAAATGCAATTGCCATACGAACCGAAGCTGAAGGAATATTAGCTGCCGCTACTGACCCTCCGCCGGACATGCCGCTTGACAGTACTTTTATATCGGTTATCATTTTATTCAATAAATTCTGGATGCCATAAAGATTTGTATCCCGGACATAGTACAAGCCGTTTGTCCAGTCATTCCAATACCCCAAACCTGCAAACAGTCCCATCGCAACCAGAATTGGTTTGCCAAGCGGAAGCACAATTGTCCCAAAAATACGAAACTGACTGGCACCGTCTATTTGAGCCGCTTCAAACAGCGCATCCGGAATGCTGTTTGCAAAAAAGGTACGTATAAGCAGCACATTCATGGCACTCATGAGAAATCCCGGCATAATATAAGCCCAAATTGTATTATTAATATGGAATGTTCCCGACCACATTAGATAACTTGGTACTAATCCACCATTGAACAGCATGGTGAAAAATACATAAAATGTAATTACTCTCTTAAATGGCAGATTCTTCAGGGATAACGGATATGCTAAAAGTGCACTGAGCAAAGTGTTTCCCACCGTTCCGATCACCGTAACCAGAATCGTAATACCATATGCCCGAAAAACGCCGGCTGCATTTTTTAAGATATAACCATAGGCTTCCAGGCTGACCTCCTTTGGAAAAAAGGAATAACCATCCCGGATTAATGCGTTTTCCGAGGTAATGGAGGACATAAACAATAAAATAAACGGTATAATGATCAGGATTGTCACGATTGCCATGACCGTATTTGCCAAAACCTGAAATCTTAGGCTGCTTTTACTCTGTATCATTGATCAATTCCTCCTTAAAACAGTGCATTTTCTTTACTAAACCTGCGAACTGCCATATTAGCGGTCAGTACCAGGATAAATCCAATCACGGACTGATAGAATCCGGCAGCAGAAGCCATGCCGATATTTCCAACCTGAAGTAATCCCCGGTAAACATAAGTGTCAATAACATTGGTGGTGCTGTACAACTGACCGGAATTCTGGGTTACCTGATAGAACAGTCCGAAATCTGCATAGAAAATTCTACCAATGTTAAGCAAAGTTAATGTAATGATACTGGGGGCAATACTTGGCAGCGTAATATATTTGATCTGCTCCCATTTACTGGCTCCATCCAGTTCTGCCGCTTCGTAAAAAGCCGGATCTATCCCGGTAATACTGGAAATATAAATCAGGCATCCATAGCCTACACCCTTCCAGCAATTGACAATTACTAGAATAACAGGCCAATATTTAGGCTCCTGATACCAGGCAACCGGTTCTTTGCCCAGCGCCGGAAGAATTGTATTATTCATTAATCCATTATCCGCGCTGAAAAATGCAAATGTAATATAACTCACGATAACGATTGACATCAGAAATGGCAGCAGGATTGCACTTTGGTATACCGTCTTCAGCTTTTTATTTCGCACATCACAGATAAATATTGCAAATATGATACCCAAAACTGTATTCAGTGTTATAAAAACCATATTATACAGAAGGGTATTCCTGGTTATCGCAAATGCATCCTTTAACAGGTATTCAAAGTTTTTAAAGCCTACCCAGGGGCTTCCAAATATGCCGTCTACTACATTAAAATTTTTAAAAGCTACCACAAGGCCCGCCATTGGCACATAATTATTGATGAACAGATAGATCAGACCCGGCGCCATCATTAAGAACAGCGGAAACCACTTTTTTATCTGATACTTTTTTGCAGTCATTTTACAGCCTCCTATCCCAATCTCCGGTTTATTTCTGATCACTTAACCATTTGTCAAACTGTTCCTGTTTTTGCGCGATTACTTTATCTATTCCTGCGTCTTTCAGTGCCTGGATAAATTCTGGCAATGTTTTTTCCGGATCTACCGTACCGGAACCCAGAGCAGAGATATACTGGGATTTTACGTTGCTGAGTGCTGATATTTCATTACTCACTCCGGAAGGATCATAGGTAAATCCAAAAGCTTTTGATTTCAGTGCCTTATCATTCATTTCTTTCGTTTCTTTCCAGACATCCGGGTCATCCCCCTCCCAGATATACATATCGAACTGATTAAATAACTGCCATCCTTCATTTAAGTGATAGGCTGCATTTTCACTGGTTACCCCTTCCGGATAGGTAATAATCCCCTTTTCCTCATCGGCAACTACATAGTCTTTGCCCTCTTCTCCCCAGTTCAGTAAGTTCAGAATATCTGTATTTCCATAAATGTAATCCAGGCACTGCATGGTTTTTGCCGGATCTTTCGTTGCATTGCTGATTCCATAGGTAAGCCAGGATACGGAACCGCTGAACAGCTCTCCAATAGGAACAATTTCCATGTCATAATTACAAAGTGCTTTTGCCCTCTGGTCATATCCCGGTTTGGTCGGACTGAAATAAGAGAAAGCAGAACCAGCCTTGACCTGTGCCTCATTCCCGTCGGTGGTGGTTGCCCCGTCCGGTGAAATATATCCTTTTTGCTGCCAGTCATGAAGTTTTAATATCAGATTTTTATAAGTATCCGTTTCATAATAGTTTACTACTTCCGTACTCTGCCCGCTGTCCATTAACACACCATAGCCATCTGTCAGTGGATCCATTACTTCATATTTCACATCCGGTGTGGTTCCATTACAGCTTGCAATCATATACATATCCGGATTTGCTTCTTTTACTTTTGCATAAACAGCATCCAGATCTTCGTATGACTTAATTGCTGAAGAATCAATACTAAGCTCATCTATAATGTCCTTACGCATTACCACCGCACTTTGGGTAAACCATTCTCTTGCTGTTGTAACACCATATACATAGCCATTAATATTAGATGCTTTTACTACTTCTTCTCCAAGAATCTTTTTCATATTTGTACCATACTGGTCTATTAATTCATTCATATCAATTACCTGTTTTGCATTTACCACAGAACTTGCCTGATCTATAAGCACCGGTACAATATCCATCTTTTCCCCTCCGGAAAGTACCAGTTTTAATGTCTCAGCATAAGAACCCCAGCTGATGGGCGCCAGTTCAATTTCCATATTGATGTCTTTACGCATAATTTCGTTCACGGCATTTTGAATTCTGTCTGTATCCGGCTGCTTATCTCCGATATATGCCAGTGTCACCTTATAAGTTTCACTGTCTCCCGCGCTTCCTTTGTCTTCTTTTTTCCCACATCCGGAAGCTCCTGTGAGCAACAAAACCCCCGCCAACAATATTGATAATAATCTTTTTTTCATTTCCTTCCACCTCTCGTTTTTATTCATTTGATATCCCCGTCGCTTGCTGTGGGGTAATTGACTTGATGAGGCAATTATATATATTTTCCTATGTGAAATATATCATAATCAGGACATTTTTCTAACAAAAACTAGACACAAATTCAAAACATCTCTATTTTTTGCTATACAGAACCCATGCTTCCTTATATAATCTAATCACAGACCCGGAACGGGTAATACAAAAACTACTGGAGATCAACCTATGAAAAGAACAAAAAGTGCCAGACACCAGCATTCAATCAGTTATTATTTCCGAATTGTACTGCTTTGCTTTATCCCTGTCTTCATTCTTTACTTTATTGTCAGCAGTATCATTATCTCCGTCCTGCACAAACAGACCATGTCCTTTATCGAGACATCCGCTTCTTATTATACAGAGGAAATGAATACGTCTCAGGCGGCCATCAATTTATTCTTAATCGATTATGTATCAAATAAACTGTCCGAACATGTTGATTTTGAAAACCGAAATACCGTCTCCTACATTCAGGATGTCAAATCTATTCAGGCAGATGTCAAACAACTCCGTGACTATTATGGAACCCAATATAATTATTTTGTATATGACCGCAATGCAGATTATTTTTTCCCCTGTAATACCACCGGAAGCTTTTATTATAAAGACCAGAGCGAACAGATTCAGGATGAAATTTTATCGGTGGTAAATACACCTGCCTCTGCGGCAGTTTCAGACCTTTGGAGCAATTACCAGGCAGGCTCTACAGTGTTCCTTATGAAATATTATCAATATAATGACTACGTAATGGGATGCTGGGTGGATGCAAAAGATTTTATAAGACCTTTCGCATCCATGAATCTGGGCCCAAAAGGTTTTATTACTTTAACAGACGAACAGGGGAATCCGGCAACGAATCAATCCCTGGTAAAAGAACAGAATATTTCCCTGACCACTCTAAACGATACGACCAAACAACTGTCACTGTTCAGCAAATACCTGATTCTTGGGTTTACCCTAAAAAAAGACCGGGTCAGCATTAAAATCATTGTAGACCAATTTGGTGCCTACGGTTCTATTTTCCTCGTTCAGATTGCAATATTTGTTTTCGTAATGATTTTGGTTGGGTTACTACTGCTAATGACCTTATATATGCGCCAGCAGGTTTTAAAACCTATTCGCTATTTTTCTGAAAATCTGGCAGTTTATCAGGAAGATGGACCTGTTCTGGATTTTAAAAGTAATGATATTATTGAATTAGAACTGGCAAATACCCAGTTTAAGAATCTGATACGGCAAATAAAGAAGCTGAAAATTGATATCTATGAAAAAGAACTGGAACACATGCAGATTCAAATGAACTATATGCAGCTGCAAATCCGCCCTCACTTTTTCTTAAACTGCCTCAACAGCATCTACAGTATGGGACAGACTGAGTGTTACGATGAAATGAACCAGATGATTGTAACCACTTCAGACTATTTTCGTTACATCTTTCAGTGCAAAGAGGATTTTGTCCTTCTGGATCATGAATTTACCCATACCAGGGACTATCTGGAAATTCAGAAAATCCGTTATGGATCCGGGTTCTATTATCACCTGGAGCAGCAGTCGGAAACAAAAGGAATACAGATACCTCCCCTCATTATACAGACATTTATCGAAAATTCAATCAAACATACTGTAACACTGGATGAAGAAGTGCACATTTCCTTATCAGCAAAGCTATTTGAATTACCGGATAAAAATCGACTGGAAATCCTCATTACCGATACTGGCAAAGGTTTCGATCCGGAGACCCTGGAAATATTAAATAAAGAACGCAGTCTGTCAACCACAGACGGCCACCGAATCGGAATTACCAATACCATCCACCGGCTGGATATGCTCTATGAAAACCAATACAGTATCAGCTTTTCCAATCTGAAAGACGGCGGAGCATCCGTATGCCTTCTGCTGCCAGCTGACAGAGTCCATACAAGTATCCCACTCCCATCTTGACCTGCATGACCCAGCCTAAACAAAGCGTCCCCTTACTCAGCGAAACCCAAATTTAAGTTGAAGTTGTGCACAGTAGTATTAAAATATCACAAATCATTTACTCCATTTTTTTCCGATATTCATTGGGTGTACAGCCTACCAGTTCCTTAAAAACCTTTGAATAATAAGAATAATTGCTAAATCCTGTATCTAAAGCGATCACATTAATAGGAATATCTGTATTAGCCAGAAGATCTTTTCCCTTTTCCACGCGAACCTTCATAACATAGTTATTTACAGAAATTCCTGTTTTCTTCTTGAACAGTTTTCCCAGATAATCCGGATTCAGATATACAATATCAGCAAGCGTCTTCTTATTAATTTCCTGCTCATAATTTTTCTCGATATATCCGGTCACAATATCGATGACCGACTTTGATTTTTCTGCAAATCCAGCATATTCCACTGCCCTTGTGATCATGTGTTCAAAACAGCTCTGATAATCCTCAATGGAACTCAATGCCCTTTTTTCATAATATCCGCTCTTCTCATCCATAAACAGGCGGTGTCCTTCGATTTCTTTTTCCTGCAGATAAGACAAAACCAACTGTTCCACATCCCGCTTAAATTTCCAAGCCACAGTATAAGTAAAAGTTTTCTTCTGGCACTGCTCCTGAATATATTGTCGAATGGCCGTCAGAACCTGCTCCTGATTATTGTGTTTGAGAAATATTTCTATCTGGCTGATACAGGCAGGCGCATATGCCGATTCCTTTTGCAAAGCAGGCGGATATTCACAGATATTGTTTCTGCAGAACAAATCTCTGGAACAGACATTGGTCAGCTCCTCAAAAGTGTCCGCACATTCCCAAAGGGAAACCGGCTTACTCATACAAAAACCGGAATCGTAACCCATACACCGCCCAAGATTCTCCATTACTGATTTCAAAATCTGTTTCACCGCTTTTGATCCGCTGACTTTTTCGTCCAAACGAATAACCGCCAGGTAATAAAACATCTGCAAATCCATAAGAATCTCTGCCTTTGTCCGGTTCTGTAAAAAAACCTCACTCCATATATTCTTAAATGAGAAATCCAGTACTGCTTCCGTATACTCTGCCGTCTGATCATATCCGGGATAAATTCCTGCAAAGATGAGTATGAAAGTTTCTTCTTCCCGGTAATCCAGTTGTTTTTGTTCTGCCTTACGCATGAGCAGTTCTTTTTCATCTGTTGTTTCTCTTTGCAGCAGTTCCTGCCAGAATAGTTGAATAATACTTTTTTTCGCCTTTTCCTGTTCCCGGATCTTCTTTATTGCCTTTTGGATAATTTCAGTCAGTTTCCCGTAGTTCACTGGTTTTAACAGATAATCCAGGCAGTCCAGCTTAACCGCATCCTGGGCATAGTCGAATTCAGCGAAACTGGTTAATATAATCGTTTCTATAGGAAGCTTTTCATCCCGAACCCAGGCAAGCAGTTCCAATCCGCTTCCCTGGGGCATTTCTATATCACACAGCATCAGCTGTATTGTATTTTCCTCAATCACTTTTCTCGCCTGGCGGATATTATATGCCGTGTAGACCCGTTCTACTCCCAGTTCGCGCCACATGACCTTTTTCTCCAATGCAGCCACAACGAAACGGTCATCATCTATTATCAGTACGTTCATTTATTTCATTCCTTATCTTTTCATCAATTTTCAAACAGGCTAGAGCGTGTTTTAAAATTGCTTTCTGGCAGCTGTGCGTCACAGTTTGTGGGAGATTTGTCCCGGATGAAGGGCGCGTAGCGGGCTACGTAACCTGAATTCGGGGCAAATATGCCGCAAAGTGGGGCGTGCAGATGGCAGGAATGAATTTTCAAACACGCTCTAGTACTAATACATTATAATGTAAAGGGGCAGGATAGAAAAGTGTTTCGGTGTAATTTATTAAATTAAATCTGAGAATACATAAAAGAAGACTGCTTTTACACCACGAAAAAGTAGTATAAAAGCAGTCATCAAAGACCTATCAGTCAGGCGGTGCCAAAATCTTACCATCACAATTTAAGTCGTATAAGTAGCAAAATCCTCATTTCTTATGATCCTTTTTACCCCGGCATGAAAACTGCCCTGTACCAGTATATAAACAAGATTCAGAAGCACAAATATACCCACTAAAATAAATCCATTCGTTTGAAACGGTATATAATCCCCAATCTGCAAAGAGAGAGTCCGAAGGATTGAACGCACTAACATAATCCCCGGAATCAACGTGAGTATAAAGGAAATCCGCATGATGGGTCCATAGATATTAATCAGCATTTTCCGGATTTCTTTTACCTTATACCCCATGAGGTGAAGAATCAGAATATCCCGGGTACTGTCTTGAAAATTAATATAAAGGGCAAGAAAAAGAAGAATACAGCCAACTGCACAGCCCATCACCTGATTAATAACCGCACTGCTCTTATTGGAAACAGAATCTCGTTCCAGTTTATCTATCCTTTGCGCTTTTGTTATCACATCGCCACCCAGATTCAGATCTTTCATGCTCCATATACCATTGCAGTAATCCGAAGGCTGCGACAAATGCTTTGCCAGTTCCTGTTTGGAAATATATACTGAATCTGTCGCCGCATTAAAAGCAATGCCTGATATAACTACCTCATATTTACTATTATCAAGAGATAACATAACCCTGTCTCCCACCTGAAACCCATAAATATCATTTAAGGCAGCACCAATCACCACCTCTTTTTCTCCGGGAATGGAAAGAGGTTCTTGCTCCATATCTATCAATTCAAACAGTCCGTTTCCCACCTCCACACCAATCACAGTCTGCTTTACCTTTACACTTTTATTCTCTATCACACTATCGGCAGTTAAATATGGCTGAATTTCCTGCTCCCTTTTTGCTTCTGTGTCGGGATAAGGTATTGGTTCACGAAAATGAGTATCGTATAAATAATTGTGCCCCCTCGTCAGGGACTCAAAGATTTTCTGACTGCTTAGATTTAAGGAATATCCAAGGATAAACATGACAGAAAAGCTCGTAACGGAAATAATGATTAATAGAACCGCCACCGGCTTACGAAGTGCCAGGCGAAGAGCACTTCTGTTTCTAGGGGGAAATATTTCTGCAATCATATTGGCAAACCGCAAGCCAATAGTATATTTCGATTTTTGAATTACACCTGAAAGCAGCAATCCGCTTTCTTTTCTTCTTATATAAAAATAATTACAAAAGGTAATGAGTAGAAATACTGTTAACGGAAACATCACCCCCACAAATATACTCTTTCCATCCAGTGCCTTTATTAGCCCTGCCAGCATATACGTCTGTTCACCGGCACTTATCAGAATATCAGAAGCAAAATACCCGCCACCGATACCGGTAAGACTTCCAACTGCTGTAATCGCGGCTGTAAAAATAAGAAAAATACTCCGAATCTCCCTATCTTTAAACCCAAGTGCCTTCAGGCATCCAATCTGTCTATTTTCCAGCTTAAAAAAGCGGTAATAAAACATGCTGAATACGAATCCTGTCATACATGTAAATGCTAATAATACGTTTCCTGCAAGAATCGTGTTGGAATTCAGACCGTTAAGGTACAATAACTGTTCTTTACTTAGTGAAGCCAGCCCTTTTAAAATTTTCCTGTTCCCGTCTATGGAGAAATGGACAAAAAAGTACATAAACGATGTACAAAACGTCAAAACAAGCAGTAATGCCGTATATATTTTATTTTTCAATAATTCCCTGAAAAGCTGTTTATATAATAATTTCATATGCTTCCCCATACCATTTCTTCTGCCTGAATCGGATTAGCCTGATGCCGGTCCTGATGAATTCGTCCATCTTTAATGGTTATGATGCGGTCAGCAGTTTCTGCAATCTGCAGGTTATGGGTTACAAATATCACCGTAATACCAAACGCTTTCTGTAAGCTGTGCAGTAAAGATACTACTTTTTTGCTATTGGATTCATCCAGAGATCCGGTTGCTTCATCACAGTAGAGAATATCCGGCCTTTTAATGACCGCTCTGGCAATCGCAACTCGCTGCTGCTGTCCGCCCGATAAATGTGCTGGAAATTTATCCATCAGATCATCTATTTCCAAAATCTCAGTCAATTGATGAAAATCCAATGCTTCCACATGTTTATTAATTCCTATTTCGATATTTTCCCGAACATTCAGATTGTTTAGCAACAGATAATTTTGAAATATATTTCCGGTATATAACCGTTTCCAATCGGCAAGTTCTTCTTCTGACATCACAGTAATTTCTTTTCCTTTATGGAATACCGTTCCTGTGGTAGGTTTTAGAAGTCCGGAAAGTATATTTAGCAGGGTAGATTTGCCGGATCCGCTAGGCCCAAGCAGGACATTAAAGGTATTTTCTCCTATGTCTAGTGTGATTCCATTTATTACTTTTTCCTTATCAAATGTTTTCGTAATACTGTCTGCTTTTAATATGGATGTCATATCCTGCCTCATTCTATCTTTTTATTTTCAATCTTTCATTCTTTTAAGCTTTGGTCTTTAACTTTTAACTTTTTAATTTTCTGTTCTTATAATTCTTTTAACTTTTCACTCGTTACTTTTAACCTTCTTTAACCTTTAATCTTTAATCTTTTAATCTTAATCATTAATCTTTTATCTTCTATTATTCAATTACTCTGTTATTTCTTTGCGCAGCTCTAATTGTTGATTAATATATTCCACATCTGTCTGCATTCGGAATATGCCAATAAAGCATCCGATCAGATATACTGCTATTCCCAGCAGAATCAGAACCCAGAGGGGTGTACTGCTGTACCAGCCAAAAAAATATCCAGATAAAATCAAAACAGCCAGTACATAACCGATTTCCACCGCGATTTCTACAATAAAAAACTTACTTTCAAAATGCTGTAATAATGCAAGCCCCAGATGGATGAAGATATTAGCAACTAATGTCTGGTATACACTTACAATAAATAAAAAACGCGCATGATAGAGTGTTGCAACAAAAGCAAGTAAGACCAGGGAAAGTCCGGTAGTTGCAAGACAATTTTTCATCATATTTTTCAATTGCTGTCACCTCTCCTGTAATTTTTCCCGAATGGAGCCCACATATTTTCTAGTGATATTGATCTTTTCTCCATTTGTCAATGTAGCCTCCATTTTACTGTTCAGCAAAGGACGTATACCGGTCAGCACATTCAGATTGATGATACATGCTTTGCTGACCTGCACAAATCCGGCATTCTCCAGTTCTTCCTTCAATTGATACAATCGCAATTCCGAACGGTATACTGCATCCCGGCAATACACAAATGTTCTCTTATCCACACTCTCTATATAATAAATATCACCTGCATTGACCCATAATTCACTGGAATCAAAAGTACATTTTACCGTTTTGTCCACCGTCTCTATGAAAGCAGCAAGCCGTTTTACGGTCTGATTCAATCTGGCATATTTTATAAGTACCTCTATATCTTCCTGTGTTAAGTCTTCTTCTAATTTTACCTTCATATGTTTCCTCCAGTATAAAGTATTTTAAGCCATTGGCAATAGCTGTTGTACTAAAGTGCAGATATTACGTACCAACATGCAGTCGGATTCCTTTGGATTTATAAAAATATAGTAGGACGGTGGTTTTGATTTGTCAACAATAAATGCAGCACTGGTAAGCGTACTGGATGCCCCTTCTCTGTCCATAATCCGCGAAGCGGCATCCTTAATTATGATATGTTAATTCATACTATCATATTTCATCTTCATAACACTATATAATTAAATTCTAATCTGGAAATTATGTATTGGCTTTTCCATTAGAATATGGTAGAATTTGTTTTGATATTCAAAGTATCTATTATAAGGAGGAAACTGAATTGGTAATTGAACCAAAAGTTAGAGAATTTATCTGCACTACTGCCCATCCGGACGGCTGCCGTGAAAATGTAATGAGACAAATAGAATATACAAAAAAACTAGGTAACACAGAGGGTCCAAAGAAAGTCCTGATTATCGGATCTTCTACCGGATATGGTCTGGCGTCGCGAATCACCGCCACATATGCCTGCAAAGCTTCTACCCTAGGCATCATGTTTGAAAAACCTGCTGCCCCGCCCCGCAGAACCGCTACACCAGGCTGGTATAATACGAAAGCATTCGAAGAAATCGCACAGGCTGATGGTTATTATGCAAAAACAATTAATGGAGATGCCTTTTCTGAAAAAGTAAAGCTTGAAACAATAGACATCATAAAAAAAGACCTTGGGAAAATCGATATGGTTATTTACAGTCTTGCAGCTCCACGCAGAACTTTAGGTGACGGTACTGTTTATTCCTCAACCTTAAAAACGGTGGAGCAGGATTTTACTAATAAATCATTAAATCTTAAAGATAATTCTATTTCAGAAGCTACCATTCATCCTGCATCGGAAGAAGAAATAACAGCAACGGTTAAGGTTATGGGCGGCGAAGACTGGATGGACTGGATGAAAGCCCTTTCTGAAGCTGACGTACTGGAACCAAATGCCGAAACAGTTGCATATTCTTACATAGGACCAAAGCTGACCTATCCGGTATATTACAATGGAACCATCGGCATCGCAAAGAAGCACCTTTACGATACCTCCCTTCAAATAAACAAAGATTTTTCCCATAAAGGAATTCATGCATATATATCCGTAAATAAAGCCCTGGTTACCCAGGCAAGTTCCGCCATTCCCATTGTTCCGCTATACATGGCGATACTTTATAAGGTAATGAAGGACAAGAACCTGCATGAAGGGTGCATTGAACAGATCAACCGGCTCTTCCGGGAGAAATTAAATTGTGGATGTCCGGTTGCTGACAAGGAAGGCCGCATCCGTCTGGACGATTATGAAATGAACGAAGATATTCAATCCCAGGTCATGGAATATTGGGATCAGGTAAATTCCGAAAATATAAATCAGTTAGCAGATATGACCGGATACTGGGATGATTTTTATCATATGTTTGGATTTCGGTTTGATGATGTGGATTACACAAAAGATGTAACGCTGGAGTAAATTCAAACAACGGGCGGTTCTATCTTTATTTTTACAAGATCGTTTGCCGCCTTACTAAGATTTTCATTGTATAACACGTTGTCGTAACGCTTTATATGCATCTGAGTGATGCCAAGCTGGCCTGCAACCTGCTCCGGCTTGGCACCATAGGCGAACATAATGCTGCCGCAGGTATTTCTCAGGTCCCTGGCACTGTATCCCGGAACACCTGCAGCCTTCGTGAGCTTCTTCATCATTAAATGGCAGTATTGAACATTTAATTTACTTTGTGAACGGTTGTAAAACAGATATTCACAGTCTTTTCTTATGCTTAAGTAATGTTCCAGAACTGCAGCTACATCTTCCGGAACATATCGTAGTTCATCACTTTCCTTTAAGATTATAAAGACTCCATTTGGATCAGCCACAAGATCATTGGGTTTTAAGGCACAGACTTCTGTAGAAGAAAGTCCCATACGTCCAAATAGGACCAGCATGGTATAGTACATTGGGTTGCTTTCTGCCACTTTTAAAAGTGCATCCAGATGTTCCATGGGAACAGGACTAACAAGCTGATCTGCTGACACCAGTCTGATTAAATATTCATAGAAAAAATCGTCAAATCCAGCCGGTGCCTGATATTTTGCTTTATCACGGGCAATGTACTCGGAAAATTTATGGATTTCACGGATCTTCTTTCCCATCGTTGTCGCTTTCATTTTTCCATCTCCAACTTTTGAAAGCAAATATTCATAATATCTGTCAGCCTCTCCTTTTTTCGTCTGCAAAAGATCCTTCTTGCAAAAATCAATATACTCATTTATATCACCGCAATAGCTGCTGCGGGAAATAGCTTCCAGCTTTTTTGAAAAATCCAGCCAGGCATTGTTAGTTTGCCGGGAAGCATATTCACTGGGTTTTCTCATAAATGTGGCCTCCTTCCGTAAATTTAGATTTGATAAAGCAGAACTTCACTAAAATTTATAATAAGTTTAACATACTATCATATTAGATGCAATTCCTGATAGCCTCAATTGCCACACTTCCACCGTCATGCGGGAAATGGAGATATCCTCTGTTGAGCCTACAGTTAAACTATTTAAATTATAGGATTTACCAGAAAACAAGCCTGCAATGCGTGCCAAAACACCAACTTCATTTTCAACTAAAAGACTGATCCATCGTTTTTTCATCATCGTTAATTTCCACCTCCAATTATCATATCTTTCAGGGGATTTCCCGGAGGAACAATCGGCAGTACGTTTTCTTCCCGTTCTATTATAAATTCAATCACCGTAGGTACCTTTTCATTTTTCTTTGCCTTTAATAATGCATCCTTAATATCTTCTTTTTTCTGTACCCGGATACCTGTGGCACCATAACTTTTTGCCAGATGAATAAAATCAGGAATATATTCCGGGCAGCATTTCGTTGGCGTATTGCATGTAATGGAACAGCTTTTTCGGTAGCGCATACACGTACTGGAATATCTTTTATCATAAAACATCTCCTGCCATTGCCGGACATTTCCCAAGTATCCATTATTAAATATGCAGATGATAATCGGCAATTCATAGACAATGGCAGTTGCCATTTCCTGTATGTTCATTTGAATACCTCCATCACCGCAAATTGTAATAACATCCTTATCGGGATTTCCTAATTTTGCTCCAATGGCTGCCGGAAAGCCGTACCCCATCGTGCCTAAACCGCCGGAAGTCAACATTTGCTTACTCTCTGTTAATTCCAGAAACTGAGTAGCCCAGAGCTGATTTTGTCCTACATCCGTCGTAATTACCGCATCATCAAAGGTGTCGTTGATTTCATTTATAACGGCCAGTGGTGTCACACCCGTTGCCCTTTTTTGCTCTGTTTTAAGCGGATGCCGCTGTTTCCAAGTGTAAATCTGTTTTATCCATGCTTCTATTTCTAAAGGTTGTGCTTTATCCAAAAGTGTAAGAATTGCATTTTTAGCATCTGCCACAATCGGAAAATCAACTACGATATTCCTGGAAATAGATGCCGGATCAATATCCACATGGATAATAGCTGCCTTTTTAGCAAACTCACTTACTTTTCCGGTGATCCGGTCGTTAAAACGTACTCCGATGGAAAAGAGTACATCACATTCACTAATTGCAGTATTTGCCGCATAACTGCCATGGATACCAAGATTGCCGATATATAGAGGATGATTGGTTGGAACGGCACCTTTTCCCATAATCGTAGTTACAACCGGTATACCAGTTTTTTCTGCCAGTTTTGTCATTTCCCTGCCGGCATGGGCAATGTTGACTCCGCCGCCTAAAAGGAATAATGGTTTATCCGAGCTCCCCAGGCATTCCAATGCCTTTTTAACCTGGCCAATATGTACTGCAGTGTTTGGTTTGTAACTCCTAACTTCAATTTGTTCGGGATAAAGATCACTTCCCATTTCCTGTTGGATATCTTTTGGCAGGTCAACGACAACCACACCGGGCTTACCGGATTTTGCAATATAAAATGCCTTTTTGATGGCCGCTGCCAAATCCTCACGTTTACGCACCGTAATGGCATATTTACTGATGCTTCTGGTGATACCGACAATATCAACTTCCTGAAAAGCATCATTTCCAATCAAATGAGTTGGCACCTGACCGGTAAAGCAAACCAGGGGTACGCTGTCATAATTGGCCGTTGCAATACCTGTTACCAGGTTTGTTGCACCCGGACCGCTTGTAACCAGACAAACTCCCACCTTACCCGTTGATCGTGAGTAACCATCAGCGGCATGGATCAATCCCTGTTCATGGCGGGGCAGAATAACATTGATACCTTCTGTTCCATAAAGTGCATTGAATAAATCTATGGCCTGCCCGCCGGGATAAGCAAATAGCGTATCTACCTTTTCTTCTTTTAATGCTTTCACAAATAAATCTGCTCCTGATATTTTCATTGTATATTCCTCCTTTTTGTATGCAAGTACTTGCTTGCTATATAGCTATTTTTTAACGGTACGCTCATGAGATTGTACCGTTGCTTTATTTTTGTAATATTCCATTAACAAATGTTGTAACCGTTTGTTTTATAAATAGATCCCGATCTGTTTTAATCAGATTTTGTTCAAAGGAAGCACTGAGAAATGTATAACCAAATGTGCTTGAAAAAATAGTCATTGCCAGACATTCAAAATCTGAATGTGGTACCTTACCCTTCTGCTCCATTTTTACTAAATAATCAGTTAACGAAGATATAAATGTCTGTGGTATTTTCATAATTAATGGAGCTACGTCATCATAGATCTGCGGAGCCCGAAGTCCAATCGAAAGTTTTACAAAATCAGATGTTATCCGGTTCATGTATTCCATCATAAACATCTCCAGATCCGGCTGTAAATCCCACTGAACATTTTGAAATATCTCCGGAGTGATATTTCCCCTCCATTTTTCCTGTTCCATTCCACACATTATTATTTGCTTTTTATTCGCAAACTTCCGAAACAATGTACATTCATTCACCCCTGCTAACCTGGCAATGTCCTTCGTGGTTGTCGCCACATAACCTTTACCTCTTACTAAAGTTAATGCAGCATCTATTATTTTTTGGCTTGTATCATCCATTTTTCTCGCCTTTCTGTTATGCAAGTAAGTACTCTCATTCTATTAAATATAGTGGGTCTTGTCAAGCAGTTATTTATAATTAAACTCTATATACAAATTCTATAAATCGCTCTATTGGGTTTACTATTCTGTCTCAGGATATAATACTGGTGTAGTAACTGTTATAAAATAAAGAAAATACAAAAATCATTAAAAAAGGAGCGATTTCTAATGAAATCTTTAAAGACTAAAGTAATTGCACTTGTTTTGGGATGCATGCTATTATCTTCATTTGTCATTGGAAGTTTCAGCATTTTAAGTTCAAAACGTGCCGTATCAGCCGATTCTGCCCAGATCATGAATTTAATTTGTGAAAATAAATCACAAGAAATCAGCGCTCTTCTATCCAGGATTGAACAGTCAGTTAACACGCTGACCCTCTATGCTTCCAGACAGATAGAAAGCACTGAAAAATTTAAAACGGATTCTGCTTATGTGGATCAGTACACAGAACATCTAACAGACATTGCAATCAATGCAGCAACAAATACAGAAGGTGCCATGACTGTTTATATACGTTATAATCCTGAATATACCAGTCCCACATCCGGACTGTTTTGCAGCAAAAGCAGTACTGACAGCACCTTTCAACCGCTAGAACCTACTAATCTTTCCCTCTATGATTCATCTGATACCTCCAGGGTCGGATGGTTCTATGAACCTGCAAAAAACAAAAAGGGCACCTGGATGGCACCTTATTTGAACGATAATATCAATATTGAGATGATTTCCTTTGTAATTCCATTTTACGTTGATGATGTTTTTATAGGCGTTGTTGGAATGGATATTGATTTTAGTGTACTTCAGACAATTGTTGACGAAACTAACGTTTATCAAAATGGGTATGCATATTTAACAGATGAGAAAGCTAATCTCATTTATCATCAGGACTTGCCCCGGGGTACATCGTTAATGGATTATAATAATGGGGAGTTTCGGGAAGCTGCAGAAATGCTTCTTCAAAATTCCAGCGAGAACTCTCTGATATCTTATAGCTATCACGGCTATCAGCGAAAAGCTGCATTTCGCAGCCTGCAAAATGGAATGAGGCTTGTACTAGCCGCTCCTATCTCAGATATCGACAAACAGGCTAACCTGCTGATACTGCAGATTTTGATTGCATCATTTGTGATTGTGGCGCTTACCGCCATACTAACCTTTATTTTTACCAGGCGACTTGTGAAACCACTGCTGGAACTAACTGCAGCAGCACAAAAAATAGCTGCGGGAGATTTAAGCATTTCCATAACTCATCATTCCAATGATGAAGTAGGAACTTTGGCTGAGAGCTTTCGTGAAACTGTCAAACATCTTCATAAGTACATATCCTATATCAATGAGCTTGCATATCGTGATCCACTCACAGGTGTAAAGAATAAGACTGCATACCTAGAAGTTGCAAACAAAATGGATGAGCTTGCCAGATTAAAACGGCCCGAATTTGCTGTGATCGTTTTTGATATTAATGGGCTGAAAAATGTAAATGATACCTATGGACACGACTTTGGTGACATACTGATCGCAGATACCTGTAAAATCATCTGTCATACTTTCAAACAAACTCCCATCTACCGGATTGGGGGGGATGAATTTGTGGCGCTGTTAGAAAATGATGATTATAAAAATAGTATCCAATTACTGAATCAGCTGCAAAAGGATATTGATGCTTACAATGAACAGCCACATAATACAATCAAAATTTCTGTAGCAAAAGGAATTGCTGTCTATTCAGAGGCAACTGACTATACATTCCAGGATGTATTCAAAAGGGCTGACAATGCGATGTACTATAATAAAGCAAAAATGAAATCCAGCGTTTAAGTACAATTTATAAAAACAGCAGTAAATATCTTTACACATATTTACTGCTGTTTTCCTGGAAACAAATAAAATCTTTCCGCGGGGCGGAATTTTTTACCACGCACAAGCTATATCTCTTTTGATGTCGCAACTGCAATAAACCGTTCCTCTTTATCATTACATGCACAGTAATAATGGTATACAATCCCATTATATTTCAGCACAAATGGTTTATGGGCGAAAGTATTCTCCCACTCTTCTTCAGGCTCAATCAGGGGCTGCCCTTCCCATTTCCTCCAGTGCACCAAATCCCTTGATACCGCAAAGGTGTCAAAAGCAGTACATATACCGTCTTTAGACATTGCAATAAAATAATTCATTACCCACAGATCCCCCATTTTTATAATCTGAGGATCACCGGAAATGAAGTTTCCTTTGGTGTCTCCGTTATCTATGACGGGATTTTCTCCATAACGTTCCCACCTCTCCATGTCTTCCGATACGGCAATCCCGATTCGCTCCGGCATATCAGCAGCTCCTTTGCAATTATAAAACATCACAAACGGATAGCCTAAAGTTTCCTCATCATCGCGAAATACATATGATTTGTACAGGGTAAATGCTTCAAACCACCTGCTGTCCTCATCGTCCATGCGCAGTATCGGCTCGGCTTTTACTTTCCATTCTTTTGCCTGGGTTGGATCATCGGTGCATGCCAGACCAATATGCAGTGGCGGTGTCTCATAACCAGGAAGCGCTCCTCCAATATAGGTTGCCCAATATTTTCCCTGATAAGAATGCAGTGCATGATCTCCTTCCCATGCGGTGTCCATCAATGCCAGACCTGCATCTACCTGACATCCGTCCCAGCCGGCCTTGCTTCTGGTGAGAATCCTTCCGCTTTCCTCCCAATGCAGTAAATCAAAGCTTTTAGCAAGATAGGTATCATATCCCATATTTTCTGCACTGGGATTTATTGCTGTGTACATCATATACCAGATTCCGTCTTTTTGGAAGATTGTGGGGCAGTCTGTCAACTGCTGTTCCTTTTTGATGACTGCTCCCCATTTATAAGGTGTCTGCAGTTCTCTATATACTCGTTCCATCTCTTCATTGGAAACAAATGGAGTATCCTTTATATTTTTTTCTAAAATTGGTATCATGCTGATTTTCCTCCTGGTTCTTCATGCTTTTGCCTGTTGACAAGCATAATTATATAGAATATATTTATGAAAGTATATGTTTTCCTGGAACCGTCATTTGTTATTTTGGAAACTAAAGCAGTATTTATCATTCAGTATAGTATCCATCTTTTCAAAGCTTCCATTTACAATAAATAATATGAAAGGGGATTTTTATGCCTGTATCTACATATAAAACAGCCTATCTTTCCAATCTCTCCCACAGCATGCCTTCTTTTATTTTTTGTGGGCGTAAAGACTTTGTGCCAAACGAAGTTCATGTTAAAAGAATTTTTCCCGCATTTAACATCATGTTTGTCCGTTATGGCTGTATACACATTATGGAGGATAACCAGCTTTACATTTTAAAGAAAGGGGACTGGTTTATACAGACTCCGAATCTGCTGCATTATGGGGTGCACCCCCAGCCGGATCCGGCATCTTTTAATTTCATACACTGCATGCCCCTGGAGGAATGGAATATCAGTGATCGGGGTGTTCCCACTGCGCCTTCTATGGAAATCCTGGACACCGGTTCAGGCATGTTTCCGCCCTATTTTAAACTGCAGATGCCATTGCAATCTTCCTGTTCAGAAAGCACAATGGAACTGGCCGAGCAATTCGTAACACGATACCATCATAATACCCTGTTGGAAAACCAGAGTTCTTTTCAACAATTGCTTCACAGTATGATTCAAAAATCACGCAGATTTACATCGGAACAAAACATTGGAGATGATATTGCAGCTTATATGTATCTTCACTTTTTAGACCGAAATTTCAATCTGGATCTGCTATGCAGTAAATTCGGATTTACCCGGCAGTATGTGACAAAACTGCTAAAAAAGAAAACAGGGAAATCGTTCCTGGAATACATCCGTTATCTTAAAATTGACTATGCCAAAAAGCAGCTGTCTGCAGGAAACGTACAGATAACTGCTTTGGCTGAAAAACTGGGATACAGTGATACGGCAGCTTTTAGTCATATGTTTAAAAAAGAGCTGGGGGAATCCCCCAACTCTTATTGTAAACGCGTATTTCAAGCATAGGATAGAGAACATATAGTGTTTTACTTTGCAACACTGATGCAAAAATGCTGTTACCAACATGAATAGCTTACAATGTTTCTCCCACGGTGCAAAGCGCCTAGTCGCGTACATTGGGCCGTTCATATATGGGATTATGTCCCGCCCCAGGAATAACGGTTAGGGTTTTTACCTTGTATAGTCTACCCCGCCTGGTATCTCATATATTTCCTTACGCCGAAGATACTGCCTCCCAGAACCAAAAGGAATGAACACCCATAACTTAAAAAACGTTCTATTGGCATTCCCCCTGTCAATATATTAGCAGGCATATAGATTGGAAACCATTTGACTATCATACTGCATAACATAATAAACCTGGTAGGTCGTAACGGCGACAAAATGATTGAGTAAATAATTAAAGGCAGAAGATACATCAGCAGTCCCCAGATCAGCGCAGCAAAACTCTGTTTATGCCTGGCGGAAAAATATAGCGTTATACAGGTGGTTGCCCAGGAGGCAATGAGTCCTGTTACCACATATTGTAACAATACATCTCCTACTGTTCCATAATTTGTTTTTGAAAAAGCCAAATCTGGAAAAACCAGATCTGCACTTACGAAAAACCCACTGATTCCATATGCGGCTGCAAAAGCACTAAATACCAGGGCAGTGACCGCCAAATATAAAATTGAAGAAAAGCATAGTGCCGCCAATATTTTAGAAACTGCGCTTTTTCGTCTTCCATGTACGGTAATCAGAAGGATATCCGCCGTATGCAGAGCATATTCATCGGAAAATACAGGCGCTGCCGCAATGATAATCAGAACGGAAGTGATTACCATAACCATCATCTGCATCTCCCGAAAATCGTTTCCCCATCCATCTGTGTAACCAAAAGTGTGCGATCCATCCATTAGCTTAGCTATATTCGGTGAATCCTGCTCAGTAACCAGCCTGATTTTTTCTTCTCGGTCAAACCTTTTCGTTGTTAAATTTTCCGTGATATATCTATTGATGCTGTTTTCATAATATCCTTGTTCTGTATTTCCGGTTTTAACGTCTACATCCATTTGGTCAGCTTCAATGGTATATCCAAACCGTTTTATGATATCCTGCACTTTTTCTGTTGTCAACGGTCCTGCATACTCCTGAGCTGTCTTGATATTTTCCCTGATTGCGGCTGTTCTGGTATAGCATTTTCCATCGATATACATATATTCACTGCCAAGAACCGACATCCAGAAGTAAAATGCCAGAAACAGGAGACTCCCGATCAAGCCGAAATATATTATTTTTTTTGAATAAATTTTGAACAATTCCATTTTAAAAATTGTCATGCTGTCCACCCGCTTCCTCTGTAAAATACAAATATACATCTTCCAGATTTGGTTCTTCCGGGACAGCATTTTCCATAGGCTTTTCTTTTGCAATAATACGAAGCATTACCTGTCCATTCATATTTTTCAGGTTGCTGATGGCATATTTACAGTTATATTCTTCCGCCTTATTTTCAGGAACGAGACATTCCCATACGCTGCCTCTGGCAAATTCTGTAAGATCATCGGGCACTCCCTGTTTTATAATCCGCCCCTTTTTCATGATCAATATTCTGTCTGCTATATACGCAATATCCGAGACAATATGTGTGGATAAAATTACGATGCGGTTGCTGCCAAGTGCGCTGATAATATTGCGAAAACGGATTCTTTCCTTGGGATCTAACCCTGCCGTAGGTTCATCTAAAATCAGGATTTCCGGATCATTCAGCAGAGCCTGGGCTATTCCAAGCCTTCGTATCATCCCTCCGGAAAAGGTCTTTATTTTCTGTTTTGCCTCCCCAGACAGACCTACCAGTTCTAATAGCTCCCTGCATTTTTCTTTTGCCATTTCCTTTGGCAATGCTTTTAATGAAGCCAGATACATCATATAGCGCCATGCCGTAAAATCCGGATAGTAACCAAATTCCTGTGGAAGATATCCCAGCATTCTCCGGTAATCTCCACCCAGTTTCTGGATCGGGCTCCCATTACACAGAACCTCTCCTTTAGTAGGCCGCAGTATATTACATATCATACGAAGCAGCGTTGTTTTACCTGCTCCATTGGCACCCAGAAGCCCATATATTCCATTGTTAAAAATAAGGTCTATATGGTCAACTGCCGCCTTTTCGTTGTACTGCTTACTTACCCCCTCCAATTTTAATTCCAGCATAATTCTTTTCCTCCCGTCTTCAGTTTACGTAATAATGCATAAATTTCAATTGCCAATAATATGGTTCCAATCAAGAATACTGCTGTCCATACCGGCAGATAAACTGTGCGGTAAACCCTGGGAATGACAGCCGGTATTGCCGATCCGATACATAAGAAAACAGCCAGGATTATCTGTATCCATTTTCTTCCTGAATTTCTGCCTGCAGACACAAAAAACAGGTAACAGACATTTGACACCACAAACGGAACTAAGATATACAAGCACACTGCAAAAATACTGTACTTCACTTTATCTGCCACGCTAAAAATCATTGCCGTCAAAATGCAAAGGTCTATTGCTCCTGAAATCAGCATTTTTATACTCCATATCTGTCCCAGATTCAGAAAACAGCTCTGCTCCAGTTCTGCCATATTCCAGGACAGGCTGCGGCTGATTTCAAATACAGACACCAGCCCCATCAAGGCTGCCAGCATGGATGCCCCGATCAGATACTCCTGCATTTTATCCGGAACCACCCCATACTGTGTAAATAGCAGGATTGCTGCAGCTGCTAAAAGTGCCTGCCCGCTCCAATATTCTTTGGAAATATATTGTAACTGGATTTTCAGTATCTGAAGTTTGGAGGGGCTGTACCTGACTTTCTTCAATTCAACATCCTGGCGGATATGATTTAATGCCGCTGCTCTTCTATCCTGGTCAATTAAAATCCGTGGTTCCGGGATATCCTTTTTATTCATAAAAATCCTCCTTCTTCAATAGATGTTTTAACTTCTCCATTCCCTGCTTCATTCTGGATTTCACCGTTGCCGTCTTCGCACCAGTCATTTTACTGATTTCTCTGTATTTCATTTCATAATAGCAATGAAGAATAATGACCTCTTTCTGCATCTGCGGAAGAGCTGTCAGCGCCTTCCATATATAGCCCGAATTTTCTTTCTTTATCATTTGAAACGTCAGATCATCTCCCGATATCTGTTCTGCTTCATATCCCGCTTCTTCATCATTGAGGGAAATATCCACCTGCCGTTTTTTCTCTCCATGATAAAAATCACGGCAGACATTCATTGCTATTGTCAGAAGATAACCTTTTAAATTGCGGTAACGGTAGTTATCTATGTAACGAATGAAACGAAGAAATGTTTCCTGGGCAAGATCATAGGACTGGTCCCGGTCTCCGGTCTGATAACAACAAAACCGGTAGATGTCATCATAATATTTTTCTGCTATATCATTTAGATATTGTTTATTGCCATGTTGTACTTCATGAACCAACTGCCTGTCATCCAAGTATCTTCCTCCTCCTATGTCTTTTTCTCCATAGCTTCTCTTTCCTTCTAAAAATAAACTTTTTCTCCATAACTTTTCTTTCCTTCTAAAACTTTTTCCTCCATAACTTTTCCTCCACAACCTGTCTTTCTTGTTAAAAATAACCCTTATATTTAATATAACTGATCTCTGTCCAAAAAGGTTTTAATTATTTCAAAAAAATACTGCAGGCCTACACATTTTTAATGTGAAGCCTGCAGTATTATATAAATTTGCACTTATTTTATTTGGTTAAATCTATGTCTATGCCGTACAATGCTCTGGAAGCCATTGCTTTCTGGTCTTTTTCCTTAAAAGTAGAGATTGCATTTTCTCCCACATAGACAGACAGTTTCGTTATTTTCCTTCCCTGCAGCGGATATACCTGATAAGATCCGTTTTGGGAACCTTCCTCATAGCTAAAATCCAGTTTTTGGCCATTTTGATCGAAAACTGCCGCTGCATAATCACCGGTTGTCGCAATCCAGTAATTCTCATCTATCTCTTCATCAGTCAGATCCTTCCAAGTATTCCCCTCCTTAAGTGCCGCTGCTTTACCCTCTTTATAATATTTTTTCTTAACTGCAAAGATCTCTTCCTGATTGGCATATAAGCCAGGCAGTATGGTTTTCACCTTGACCTCATACGGTGTTACGATCACTTTTTCTATACCAAATCCATTGCTTTCCTTATTTATATCATATACTTTTACAGAATCTGTATCAACCTTGACATTTAAATCCATCTGCCAATTCCCCTGTGTTGTAACCAATGGAATTATTGGCTCATATCCTTCCTTAAACTTAGGCTTTTCATTTTCTCCTACCGGTATCTCATATTCCTTTTCATTTTTTATCGATTCCTCTGCCAATTTACTGTCTTCATAGGTTATCGAATCCAGATTCAGCTTAAGATTGAAAGATTTATCTGATTGGGTGTAGTCCTCATCCAGATCTATTTTCATCATTCCCTGAAATGTATGTTCATCAATTAAACGCCCTTCTATTTTGCTTATTGCATTATCCTGCAATTCTCCTCCTTCACTAATCTGGGCATTACCTTCGAGCATTAAAGTTGGCAGATGCGTTATTCCATCATCGTCAGTGTACTCATCATACATATTCTGAAACGGCTGCTCTCCCGAAATGGAAAGTGTTACATAAATGGAACTTCCATCACAATAAGCCTCTTCTGCTTTCACTAACAGCCCTGCATCATTTGATTCCATAGCAGCACCCTCCAGATTTTGTGCCTTTTCAGAAAAATTTCCTGAAAACTCTACTTCATTTTCTATATCTTTAAAAATCCCCCCAATCACCGGTATCTCAGCTGCTAAAACAGGATTATAAAATCCCCAAATAAAAAATGCTGTAATTAAGGCTACTGTACTTCCGGCGCCCAAGGTCACCTTTTTTATTACCTGCTTTTTACGGATTTTTTTCACCTGTTTCATGCCTCCCATAATTGTTTCATCCAAACGATCCGACGTAGGTACCTCATTCCAATTATTGAACATAAATATAATCCTCCTTTAAGTATTTGCGTAATTCTTCCCTGCCTCTACTCAGATATGCTTTCACTGAGCCTTCCGGAATATCTAATATATCTGCAATCTCATTTACTTTTAAGTCATCAAAATATTTCAGTAATATAACATTTCTATATTTTTCTGGTAGTATATCGATAGCTGCATACAGATCCCATTTTTCTTCCAGTGATACTTCCCCTTCCGGGGCTGAAAGGGGAAGGTCATCATATGGTACCTGATCTTTGTGGCTGCGGAAATAATCTTTTGATGCATTGATTAAAATTCTGGTCAGCCATGTTTTAAAATATTTTGGTTCTTTCATAGTTTTAATAGACGAAAACGCCTTGACCACGCAATCCGAGACGATGTCCAGAGCAGCATCTTCATTTTTTGCATAAAGATACGCAGTCCGGTACAAATAAAGCTTATGCATCTCGATTAATTGCCCGTAAGCATTCACATTGCCATGCATTGCTTTCTTCGCCAGTTTTATTTCATCCAATTTTTCTTACCGCCTTCCTCATGTTTTTCCGGAAAAATCATGTTTTGTAAGATTTGTTTTAATTTTACACTATTTAGACGCGTTAAAGAGGGAAATGGTTACAAATAATTGAGAAAATGATAAGAACTTTTAGAAATGATCTAAATGATTTTAGATCCTGACCGGCATGAATTTATCAGCTAAAACTTGACATTCCATGTCTCGTTTCATATGATGATATCTATGAGGTGAAACAAATGAAAAGTAATCGTATGTTTGGCATATTATGCATTTTATTAGAGCAGAAAAAAATCACTGCAAAAGAGCTTGCATCCTATTTTGAAGTATCTGTCCGAACCATTCACCGGGATTTGCTGGATTTATCCAGTGCCGGATTTCCGGTTACCGCTCAGCAGGGAATCGGAGGCGGAATTTCGCTGATGCCGGATTTTTGCTATAGTAAATCAGCTCTTAATAGAGATGACATGGACTTCCTTATTGCCGCCATTCAGGGGCTGGCAAGTATCGACGATCAGGTAAAAATCAAAACCCTTCTGGCAAAACTGCGTTTCAGCAATGAGGATCATTTATTGTTGGAAAATGATGTGATTATTGATTTTACTTCCTGGAATCAAAAAAGCACGTTGACTCACAGTATCAAAAAAATCAGATCTGCGATTGCCGGTCACCAGCTTTTAGAAATGTGCTATTATAGCGGAAGCGGTTATTCCCATAGAGCAGTGGAACCCTATAAATTAATTTTCAAAGAAGAAAACTGGTATCTTTTTGCTTATTGTACCTTCAGGGAAGATTTTCGTATATTTAAGGTCAACCGTATCACTGATTTAAAAATCCGGGAAACCACTTTTGTAGAACGGAAAAATTATAAAATTCCTTCTTTGAACAGCCAATTTGCAAATAACAGCGGTGTTCAGGTCTCCATAAGAATGGATCAATCCTTTGAATTTCTGGCAATTGATCTTTTTGGTTTTGAAAATATAAATACAATAGATAACAAATTATTTATTACATTCTCAACCGAGAATCCCCAATGGGTGATCAGTACCATCGCCAGTTTGGGAAATAAGGCTGAAATACTAGAACCGGACAGCCTGAGGAAGGAAATGAAGCAATTTCTAAATCAGGCAAAGAATTTATATGAAATATGACAGACTGTTGTCTTATTTATGCTTTATACTATGATTTAGGAATAAAAACAGATAAGAAACGGAAGGTGCTGGAAATGACTGTAGAAAAAAAGATTATAGAAAAACAATATTTTTCTGATATTGAGGCAATATTATCCCACAAACAGGATAATGGTGCAGATTATTGGGCTACACCTGATAAGAATCTGATTAAAGGTTCTCCATTTTCAACTTTGGAAAGTGTACTTTATCTATTGGATTTAGGTTTGAATCCGGATGATCCTGTTTTAAAGGCATGTGCAGAACTGATATTCAGTGTCTGGAGGGAAGACGGACGTCTGAAGTTAACCCCAAAGAGCGCGATCTATCCGTGTCATACCACCCATGCTGCCAGTATACTCTGCCGCATGGGATATTCTTCTGATGAAAGAGTTAAAAAGACATTACAGCATCTGCTGGATACACAGTACCACGATGGCGGATGGCGCTGTAATAAATTCAGCTTCGGCAGGGGACCGGAAACGGAATACTCAAATCCCCATCCAACTCTGAATGCCCTGGATGCTTTCCGGTACAGCAATGATTTCGGCAAAGAACCGGCGCTTGATCAGGCTGTTGATTTCCTGCTTTCGCATTGGACAATCCGTAAGCCAATTGGTCCATGCCACTACGGAATCGGCAAGTTATTTATGCAGGTGGAGTATCCGTTTCGCAGCTATAACCTCTTTTTTTATGTCTATGTCCTATCATTTTATGAACGTGCGAGAAAAGACAGCCGCTTCCTGGATGCATTTCATGCACTGGAATCCAGAATGTCGGACGGACAGATTGTAGTGCAGCGTATCAACCGGAAACTGTCCGGGCTTACGTTCTGCAGACAGGGAGAACCCAGTGCATTGGCAACATTGCGGTATCAGGAAATTCTGAAGAATGTGGAACCAAACACGCTCTAAAACGAACAATTTCATCTTAAATTGGGGTTTAGCTGAGTAACCTGACAATCGTTTGATTACCTATAATGGACTTGGACATGCAGCCTACGAAGAAGCCAAAGACTTTTATACACAAGTGAACGATTTTCTATTGAATTGATTTTGACGACCTTTCGGCTTACAATGAGCAAGTACACCAATTAGTTAGCACTGCATTGTTTTGAACAGACAAAAGGATGGCAACGGAATATGCTTCCGCTGCCATCATCATTTGGAGACAGTCCATTTTTCGGCTGAAATTCAGTTAATCGGTATTACCTTAACAGATTTGAAAAACACGGATTCCTTCCTGCATTCCATAAGGAATCAAATCGTATTTATCTGCCCCGGGTCTTCCAAACCGTGGTGACTGCCTCCACATCTCCGGCCATGCCGACCTGCGCGGCTGATCTGCGCAGTGGTGGGGTCCCAGAAGATTCTTGAAGCCGCCGCAGACCCGGACTATTATTTCGTTATTTCCGGGAACGCAGTATTCTGTAATGTCAAAGAGATAATTTCCATTTACTCCAACCAATCCCGTTTCTATCCCGTTTACAAATAAGGAAGCACAGGTGGTCTCCATCTGCGGAACGGATACTATCACTTTCCCCGCTTTTTCTTTTGAAAATGTATAGCTGTACAGCACGGCCCCTTCATACATAGGATATCCCTGTTCTATCCAGGTTCCGTACTGAAGTTTTTCCTTCTTCGTAATAGTCCAAATTCCTTCTCTTGGAACTACGTGGAATTCACCCCGGATATAAACAGGCTCTACTTCCAGTCTGACATCAAATCTATCGGTTTTTAAAACTACAATATTTTCGCCCTTTTTCAGCATCCCGGCAATATCAGCGACCGCAGTAAGGTCATCCAGATAATATCCTTCTCTCCATATAACAGGTTTCCCGTTTAGCATAACTTCATACTGCTGCCCCTGTTCTGCTGCAAGCTCCGCTATTTCCGGAACATCTTCCACGCAGAAGCGGTAAGACGCCGTAAACCCAGTGCCTTCCCCAAATTGATTGCTGCCCAGATAACGTCTCTTATACTGAACCTGGTTATCCCAGGGATTATCGGGATATCCCCGATGCCGGTAGACCTCTTTGCCCGCAAACAGCGCACACATATCCTTATATATCCTGCCGTCCAGCTCCAGATCACAGTAATCTATAATCATGCTGTTTTTAGATTCGGCTTGGATTTTATCTAACACTACCGGAATTTCTGCTTTGTCCTGCACTGCTGGTTTTGAAAAGGTTTCATCTGTGGAATTAATCTCTGGCTCTGACTCATCTGCACCCGGTTGGCCTACCAGGAACATTGCTGATTCATAACGGTCTAAATCCAGTGAAAAAGAAACTTTTCCATCTTTTTCCTGATAAGGATACACCTTTGCTTTGCCATCCCATAAGTCCAGGTATTTCACCTGCCTGCCATCTAACGTTATTACATTTTTCACTTTGCCCAGACTGTGGTTCACAAAATAATAGACATTGTATTTCTCATCTAACACACGTCTCATATGTTCCACTCCTGTCTCAAAGGGGTGCTCTGCTTCGATTCGGCTGTTTAAAAATTCACGCAGCTTTCCCGACATTTCATAAGGGGTATTTACCATTATCCAGTTCTTATGATGACATAATTTTTCTTCCACAACATGGCTTTCCCTGCCCTCCACGTAACCTCCCGGAATGCCAAGACTGATTACATGACCGCCTTCGTCAAGGTATTTCTCCAGCAGATCCACCGTGGTCTGAAGCATATTTTTCATTTCACCGGTTATCAGGATTACCTGATACTCCTGGTTTTTCAGCTGTATCCTGCCGGATATGGATTTGCCATGACGCTTTATAATGTCTTCATTTCCAAGATCAAAATCCCACTGATCATCGATTAATTGCTGCATGGCGGCATAATACGGACGCATATCCGGTGTCTTAGCCAGATCATCCTTTACAACTAATCCCGATGGCTCCCCGTCCATAATTCTCATATATCCGGTAAGTGTGGGGTGCATCAGCAATACGCGCTGTTCCATATGTCCCTGGGATAAAAGTGCGCATACCCTTCCAAAATAATCATTCACACCGGTAAACTGCTCCCACCAGGGCTGTCTCCAGTCAAATGACTGGGGATGATCCCGCTTTCTGGCTCCGATATAGGAGGTATAGGTCAGATGCTCATTGATAAAATTAACACCATTTACCATTAGCCAGTCTCCGATTCTTTTGAAATCCGCCAGTGTGGAATCCCATCCCCCCGCACCAAACGCTTCGCAAAAACATCTTTCCTGTCCGAATTGGTTAACGGCACTTCTTAATTCCTGCATAATTAAGCCCACATGTTCATTGGGCCGCTCCAATAACTTATCATTGACCAGCATATCAATTGCAGGCCATCCCATATATTCAAAATTTGCCATAATATTAGGTGATGTGGTACCAGCGCTCGCCCTTGGCCAATCATCTTCCATATAATGTCCGGTAAGAGCAATCCCGTGTTCCTCACACCATTTTGACAATGGCAGCACAAAATTCCGTACCCACAATTCCCGTGTAGTATCATAATAATCATGGCGTACTTCTTTATCCGTATGTACAAACCACTCTGCTTCTGCGTCCGTAAACAAAGACGGAAGGTAGTCCTCCAGATGATATCCATTTCTCTTGTAGAATTCATGTGAAAACCAATAGCTGTAAGGCAGTGCTTCACTTCCGGCTGTTCCATACACACCGCTTCCGGTTATGGCAGGCTCATCCATAAAAATTGCCGGAATCGCCTTGCCGAATTCTCCGCCAAAGTGGTCATAATAAGGCTGGTATACCTTTTCGATAAATGTATCTGTTACTTCTCTGCGCAGGAGGTCCACGTTAGCAAATCCTGCCATCCATCCGGTCGTCTCCCCTTTTACAAACCCCATGATGATAAACCAGTCTGATGTTTCTGCCCACTTATTTCCCGGAAGCTGGGTAATGTCTTTTAATAATCTGATCTTCTCACCAATTTCCTTCCCGCCAGCTATCTTCTCGCAGGCAAATACCCGGACCTGACTGATATCGTCAAACCATTTCTCTGCCTTTTCTTTTGTCTTCAGCTGATCTTTATGTACCAGCTGATAGCTGACGGAAGTTCCAAGGCAATCCGGCAACTCTGCCGATACATGCCCCCCTCCAAATCCGGAAGGATATGAATTTTCATCATAGATATAGAGCTTCATTCCCCGCTTTTTTGCCGCATCCAGGGCATATCCCCATTGTTCAAACCATTCTGCGGATAAATAGGTAATTACCATTCCGGGTCTTGGATGTACGATTGCCCCTCCGAAACCATGGCTTTTTAATTCATCCAGCACATGGTCAATCTGGCAGTCTGTCATGGTATCATTCCATACCCACAGCGGAGCCGTCCGCATAATTGCACTTGGATTTTTCAGTTCCTCCATAAATTTTTCCAGTTGAAATCCCATAAAAATACCTCCGTTCTTATAATAGATATTGCGATTTCTCATCTTCTGCGTTATCATCATTATATCAAGGAATAACCAGTATTCAATCATGATAATTGCGGAATAATATCAAATAATTGCGGAGGTATGCATATGATTCATTACAATATGGATGTCCTGAAGGACTCTTTTACTGCGGCTGTTGCTCCTGATTCTGTTAATGCTCCTTTTCCTTTTTCTGTACTGGCAGACGGTATTTTTTCGACCGGACAGAATTATTTTACGGAGCGCTCCGGGCAGAATTTTCATATTCTTCTCTATACCCTTTCAGGAGAAGGACTGATTACCGTAAGAAACCAGCAGATTACACTTTCCAGGCATCAGGCGGTTCTTCTGCCATCTTATGAATACCATCGATATCAGAACGCATCCGCCAGTCCCTGGGATTTTGCCTGGGCACATCTGTCCGGTAGCGGTGCAGCTGACTTTGCAGCTTCTTTAAACATGGAAAAAGTCCATGCTATTTCCCCAAACGACACCGACCATTTTTTCGAAACTTTCCAGAATTTGTACCGGATCACAAAAGAAGGAACACTGCTTTCCTGCGCCCGGTGCAGCCATTGTATTTCCGGATTGCTGACCGGAATGCTGGAGGGTCTGGTACAGGATACCGGTCTGTCCTCCCCCGGGAATTCGGATATTGCCGCTACCGTGGAATATTTACAGATGCATTACCAGGAGGCAGTCTCCATTGATGCCCTTCTGGAAAAAGTGCATTTTTCCAAATTTCACTTTATCCGTCTTTTCAAAAAGCAGGTGGGCACAACCCCCTACTCTTATCTGACGGGTTACCGCATCAGCCAGAGCAAACGCCTGCTGTGTACCACCCACGACAGTATCAGCGATATTGCCAATCAGGTAGGATTTACCGGCGAGAGTAATTTTATCCACCAGTTTAAATCCATCGTAGGTGAGACACCTGCGGCATACCGGAAAAATAATTGGGGGTTCTAAACTATTTTTTCCTATATTTGGTAAGATCAATTGCAACTGCTACAGCAATGATAATACCCTTAATCACCTGCTGCCACATTGGGCTTACGGCGATAAACTGCAGTCCGTACTGGATAACGGAGAAAATCAACACACCGCTGACGATTCCGCTGACTTTTCCAATACCACCGTTTAAGGAAACACCGCCCACAACGCAGGCCGCAATTGCATCCAGTTCATATCCGTTACCGTACTGGTTTGTGGCTCCCGCTGTTCTTGCTGCTTCCAGTACTCCGGCAACACCATATAAAACAGATGCCAGAACGAAAATCCCCATAATGGTTTTGAATACATTCACACCGGAAACGATTGCTGCTTCCCGGTTTCCTCCGATTGCATACACGTTCTTGCCAAATTCTGTTTTGTTCAGGATAAACCAGATGAGAACTACGAAAAAGATGGCAATGGGAACTAAAATAGAGATTCCCGGAAATCCGCCGATTTCAAGAATTTTTTTCTGTCCCAGCACGATAAAATCACTGCGGATACCGCCGATGGGCTGGGATTTGTTTGGTGCCATGTCAAAATAAAGGGAACATGCTCCATACACAATTACCTGTACAGCTAACGTGGCAATAAATGGATGCATGTCGAATTTCGCTACTAAAAATCCATTTAAAATTCCAAACAGGGCACATGCCGCAATTGCTAAAAGAATTGGAAAAATGACTGCCATGTACGGAAGGTCCGGAAAGAATCTGTTGGCATAATCAGCCGTCTGCAGCATGGAAGTCGAAACGACTGCCGCCAGACCAACCATACGTCCCGCCGAAAGGTCTGTACCTGCTATCAGCAGTGTAAAACAGATTCCCAGTGCTACAATCATTTTTGTAGATGACTGGGTTAAAATATCCAGCAATACCTGCAGCTGCATAAAACGCGGCTGGATAAACATAATCACGACAATTAAAACCAGAAGTGCGATCATAATCGCATTATTTGTAATAAACCTCTTTGCCGTCTTACCTGACAGCTCTACATCTGTACCGTGGAATCTCCGGGCTGCAAGCTGATTGATTCCATAACCCAGGGCTGCTAACCCTACCAGGGCTACATACAGGTAAAGATCATAAAAGACTGCCGGATCTAATGCCCAGTATAGAACAATACCCAAAGCCAGCAGCAGAACTCCTGCTGTAATAAATGAAACGGCAAATGGCTTACGCGCAACCATCTTCCCTGATTTCTGCATATGTATTACCTCTCTCTCTATCAAACTTAAAACCTTGCACAAGGATTAAGAACTTTATTTCATAAATTTCGTTGCACAATTCATGACACTTACCGAGTCTGCTTCTTCTGTTTCTAAAATTCCGGTTACCCGTCCTTCGCACATTACCATAATGCGGTCTGACATTCCCAGTAGCTCCGGCATTTCCGATGAAATCATAATGATAGATTTCCCCTGACTTGCAAGCTTGTGCATAATTGTATAGATTTCATATTTTGCCCCTACATCAATACCTCTGGTAGGCTCGTCCAGAATTAAGATATCCGGTTGGGTCAGAAGCCACCTGGCAAGCAGTACTTTCTGCTGATTTCCTCCGGACAGGTTCTGGATTGCTTCTTCCAGGTTAGGAGTCTTAGTCCTTAACTCTGTATTTGATTCCTTTGCAGCTTTTACCCGTTGGCTCTCTCTCAATATTCCCATGCTGGCATATTTTTTCTGGTTGGCAATCACGGTATTATCCAAAACAGATAGAATCCCGAATATCCCGGTTGCCCTTCTTTCCTCGGTCAGCAGCGCGATCTTTTCTTTAATCGCATCCCGTGGGGATCTGATCGCCAGTTTTTTTCCATTCTTTGCAATGGTTCCTTCCGCAATCTCCCTTAATCCAAAGATCGCTTCCACCACTTCTGTTCTCTGGGCTCCTACCAGTCCGCCAATACCCAGAATCTCACCTTTTCTTAATTCAAAACTAACATTTTGAAAAGATTTGGGAAGCGGAGAACATAAATTTTCTACTTTTAGTATCACTTCATCAAGAGGCGAATATTCTTTTGGAGGAAAACGGTTGGTCATATTTCTTCCTACCATCCTGCTGATAATCAAGTCCGTTGTCAGGTCTTTCGCATCCCAGGTACCCACATACTGTCCGTCCCTCATAATGGTTACTTCATCTGATATCTTCAGAATTTCCTCCATTTTATGAGAGATATAAATGATCGCACAGCCTTTGTCCTGGAGCTGGCGTATGATCTTAAATAAATGGTGTGTCTCATTTTCCGTAAGTGACGAAGTGGGCTCATCCATGATAATAATCTTTGAATGATAACTGACAGCTTTTGCAATTTCAACAAGCTGCAGGCTGGATGCAGACAGGGAGCCTGCCAATGCCTGGGGATCTACGTCCAGATCCACTTCCTGGAAAAGCTCTTTTGTCTTACGGATCATATTTTTCTTGTCTACAACAATTCCCCTTTTTGGAAATCTTCCAAGCCATATATTCTCCATTACAGGCCTGAAACGAATTGGATGCAGCTCCTGATGAATCATAGAGACTCCCAAATCTAAAGCCTGTTTGGAGGTCATGATTTTTTCAGGCTTCCCATCCAGGATGATTTCCCCGCCATCTTCATGATATATTCCGAACAGGCACTTCATTAACGTTGATTTCCCGGCACCATTTTCACCCATCAACGCATGTACACTCCCTTTTTTTACAGTAAGGCTGACCTGGTCAAGTGCCTTTACCCCTGGGAATACTTTCGTAATATTTTTCATTTCTAATACGATATCTCCCATGCTGCCGCTCCTTTCTATCAGAAGGGCTGTTACATTAACATACTGTCAATGAACAACCCTAAGTCTGATATCTATCCCTTTATTTCATATATTCCTGATAATTGTCGGCAGTTACTTTTACATAATCAATCCAGACATATTTGCCGTCGGTAACCGGATAGCCGATATTCTGCTCATTAATTTCTTTGCCTTCTACTGCTGCTTTTGCAACATTAATGGTAGCATTTCCCTGATTGGCTGCATCGTTTAATACGGTACCTAACAGAGAACCATCTTTCATCGCTTCCAATGCAGGAGCTGTGGCATCCACACCAACTACCGGAATATATTTTGCTTTGTCTTCTTTATTGTAACCCTCTGCCTTCAATGCCTCTACAGCCCCCAGTGCCATATCATCATTATTGGAAATAACTGCCTCAATCTTGTCCAGTCCCTGTCCGGTAATAAAAGCTTTCATTAAATCCGTTGCTTTTGCCTTGTCCCACATAGCGGTATCTGCCGCCAGTTTTTCTGTTTTAAATCCGGCTTCTTCAATGGCTTTAATCGAATATTCTGTACGGAGTGTCGCATCCTGATGTCCAGGTTCGCCCTGAAGCATTACGTACTGGATGGTTCCGTCACCGTTTTTATCAGCATCCGGATTAGCTTTAAAGTAATCAGCAATAATTTCTCCGGATAACTGTCCGGACTGCTCTGCTTTCGCACCTACATACCATACCTTATCGTAGCTTTTCATATCCGTTTCTTCCGGTTCACGGTTTAAAAATACAATAGGAAGACTCTTTGCTTTTGCCTTTTCTATAATAGGACCTGCGGCAGTTCGGTCTACCGGGTTAATTGCAAGTGCAGTTACGCCCTTAGTAATAAAGGTATCTACCTGTTCATTCTGGGTAGGCTGCTTGTTCTGGGAATCCACCAGTTCAAGTTCTATTCCCTCTGCTTTTGCCTGGTCTGTCATAGCTGTTCTTACACCTGTCATAAAGGTATCATCGAATTTGTAAATTGCAGAGCCGATCATTACATTCGCGTCACTTTTCGTTTCGCCGGATGTACTGCCTGCATCTTTGGCAGCGGACTGGGCAGTTCCCGTGGCCGCGGTTCCTCCGCCTCTTGTTCCGCACCCGGACATAACACCCATTGTCATAACTGCTGCTGCTCCGCAAGTCAGAACCTTCATTACTGTCTTTCTTTTCATCTTAAAATCCTCCTTTTTTATATCTCAAATAAGATATGGAAAAATACGATTATGTAAGGCTTATAATTTGCCTTTTCGTTTTTCTTCGTCATTATAGCATTTAAGTATAAAAAGGCTTTAGTATTTAATTTATTAGATTTTATACTATTTTGGGCTTCTTTTTCCTCCAATTAGGAGATTATTAAGAGATCGGTACTTTTTAGGCAAAAAAATTCAGATACCGATGATTTGGTATCTGAATTTTTTCTATAGCTGTGGAACCTGTTCTATTTACAATAAATCCGAAATTTAGATTTTCCATATCCATCATTTACATCCACCTGCCACTGTATCAGAAATACATGTTCTGTTTTACCTGCATGATTCTTATGTTCCATAACCTGATAAGATATTTTTACATCCGGATCATCTATCTCTACTGTACAATCCTCATTCCCTCCGCAGATCTGCACTTTATTGCCCCTGATTCTTGGCACATACCTGGTAACCAGATTTTCCTTAACATCCACCAGTCCGTTCCCGCCTGTAAAGGTATCTGCAATCTGCATCATACCGGTTTCCCTATTGAATCTGATTCTCCTGACAGCTTCATCCAGTTCGTCCAGATCATATGCATTTCCAAAACTGATTTCTACATTGCCATTCTTATCTGCTTCAAACCGGTCACAGGCAAAGCGCTCACCTTCCATTTGTAAACTGCCATTAATTACAGGTACATTATGGCCAAGGGAACTATTGCACAATATTTGGTAACGCTTGCCGCTGAAATAATCTTTCGTATACTCCCCGGCCCCCAGATCAGCCAGAAGCATGGTATTTTTACTTAGGTACAAGAAACTGCCCACATCATTATGGTTATGATGTTCCGCATTATTGCCGCCTTTAGCCGCCATGCCGCACATATTACCACTCTGTGCAATATACCACTGGGCCTGTTCAAAAATGACAGGCTCTTTTACCAGCCCACTGTGTACTTTTCCATGAACAGAGTTATTTGTGTCAGGGCAAGGCTGTATGCGTTGGTATTGATTTTCTGAAATTTTCTCCAGATAAGCTTCTACCCATATATAATCCCGGTAAAGTGTCATAAAACGATAACAGCTGTCTGAATCAAATGCTGCCGCACACTTTCGGTTTGGAAACCGGACATTCGGAAACCTGCCCGCCAGATAACAGGTCAGGCCCATATGAAAACAATCGTTCATATATCCATCCGAAAAGCTTACGGTCAATCCTGAATCAAAATAACATTTCTGCTGAAACTCTGCTATGGAGGCTATTTTCTCATCTGCCATCAAGTCTGCTGCCCCATGGCTGTATTCCAGATACTGTTGGGAAAAACCTGCATAATATGCCATTCCATATGAAAAATACGCCAGTCCTTCCATGCAGGCACCATCATCCGTAAATCCTTTCAGATAATGTGTCAGGGAGTATCGGATCCGTTCCAGACATTTCTCCGGTACATCTTTTAATAAATAAATACTTGCACTTCCTATTGCCCCCGCACATACGGCACACCAGTTATTGGTATTGTATTCCCAGGGCTCGCAGGGTGCCTCTGACTGATAAAATGGAGTCAGAACACGGCTTATCACTTCTTTTTTCACATGTTCTCTCAGATCTTTTTTCAAATCCTGTTGAAATATAGTGATCAGCTCTGCCAATGTCTGCCCGGTCTCACAGGCAAATAGGTCCACTGTATTTCTCCAATCCGGATTGTTTTTACGATCTGTATGAGCAGGAAGCGCCCAGCTGTTCTCCATACAGACTGCTTCAATGACTTCTTCCAGTTTATTTAGATCTTCTTTTTTTCGCCCAATCCAATAAGCCATTGCATATACCGCCAGATATTTCCTTCTGATAAAATAATCTTCTTCATAGATCATACGGTTTCCTGTCTTTTCGAACAGCGAAAATTTCTCTTCCGTTAATTCCGGCATGGGCTGGTTTCTCAGCTCCAAAGCATAATTTTCCACACAGCTTCTGTATTCTGCCAGATATTTTTCCAGGTACTCTTTCATACGATTAACTGACCGCCTATCCTTTTTATTCTCACATTTCTATATTACCAAAGTATTGATCCTGAATGATTTTATTCTCTAATTTATTTTCAATCAGTTCATTTTCTTTAAAAACATTAAAAATACAGTTATTGATGCTGACTTTCGTAGTTCCATAGTCTTCTAACGCATGATTTCCATGAAAACAAATGGTGCTGTCACCAATTACGGAATTTGTTATATGCACGATATCTACCGGAGTGCCGATCTCCATAAGGTGTATTTTCTTTTTATGAAGAACCCGGATGCCATCAAATAATACTTTTTCCTGGTAAGGCACCTCAGCCCCGGGATAATAAGACCTGCTGTATCTGTCATTATCAAAATGTATGGAAAAACCGGTTCTGGGTTTCTGCAGGAAAATATTACGAAACATTACATTTCTTACGCCTGCAGTATAGGTTATCTCATTCTGTACAACAACCCAGTGTATTCCTTCTTCGATTTCCATACCCTGTTGGTGAGAAGGGCAGATGGTGGATATATATTCTGTCCCGTCTGCATCTTCTTTGACACGATATAGCTTTCCATTGGCAGCCACCGTATCTGATTTCTGCAATTTTATCCCCGGAAACCAATCTGTCCAGCCCCCGGCCAGCATACGGCAGAAATATCCGTCCGTAGTCTCTCCATCATGAGTCACATCCTGGCAATTATCGATCAGACCATCCTCAATCCATCCCAGTTCCGGATTTCCCACATCGTAATCATGTCCGTTCAAAGCAATGGCGTCGTCATAGGTGTCGAAGATTCCATCCCGAATTGTAAAGCGCCTTCCCCTGCCTAAATGCACACCGTCTTTATCCCCTTTTATAATTATATTCTGTATTGTAATATCTTCAAAAGTGCAGACCTGTATGCCATACTGCAGTTTCCCCAGATCCATGCACCGAAACCCCGTAATCAGCAGATCCCGGATGTAGAAAAAAGCTAATTGGCCATGAAGCCCCTCAACCTCAAACTTTCTGATGTCATTTCCATTAACAGCCAGATGCAGGTTATGGATCTGAATTCCGGTATCATAGATTCTTGTCAGTGCGCCCTGATTTAAAAATACATGAGCGTATTTTCCAAGGTCTTCTGTTTTTTGTATGATAACACCATTTCCAAAAATCAATGTGGTGCAGCTGCTCAGATAGACTGTCCCTGCCAGCCGGTAGGTGCCCTGCCTGGTTATAAGAATTGTCCCGCCATCTTCTACAGCAGACTGCAGGGCTTTTTGATTTTCAACGCCGTCAGCATCCGGGGAGAATCCATAGTCAAATGCATTTTTAAATCCTTCTTTTAATAATGTTGTCATTGAATCGTTCTTCCTTTCTTTTGTCTCATTGGCTTTCATGCTGCATTACGGATCCTTCTACATATACTTCTACGATTGTGATCCCTTTTTTTATTTCATATTGGAGATAGGGAAGCAGGGTTCTTGGATGGAGCAGGTTTACATTTGCTTCGCACAAAATCACTTTGCCCATTCCCTGTCCTTGTTTTAATTCTATGCGGCTTCTTCCCCGGTTGCTGCGGGTCTCTGCATATCCCTCACGTTCTGTGCAAATGACCTCATTTATTTCATCCACCGGCAGTGGAAATCCACCCTCTGCAGCCATACAGTCCTCTTCTGCCCTGATGATATGGCGCCTGAAATGGCCTGCTCCATTTGGAACCAATACCGTCTCTACTTCTACCCCGCTCATCGGGCTCCACCATGAGAGAATCCTGTCTTCACTGATCTTAACCCTTTCACACCTGCGCCTTACATGATAATATCCGTCTCTGTAAAAGGCGAGCATATTATCAGGTGCTGTCTGAGCCAGGGAACAGTATGAGCGCGGTGTCTGAAATCCAAAATAACTGGAATAGGCAAATTTACTATATTTTTCAGCACAATGAACCGGTTCCCACTCTGCATACTGTCCGGAGGTAAGCGCTGTAACATATCCATCCTTACCTCTTTGCATCATCATCATAGGCTGCTTTAAAACACGAAGTTCCTTTAACTTTGGCAAAGGTTCTTCTTCTGCCTCCCAAAATGGATGATTGGATGGCAGTGCCAGAATTAAAAAGCTCTTAAATGCCCAGTAGGGTGAATTAGGTGAATTATAACCTTCCCCCACTGTCAGATTCGGGTAACAGTAACCCAGCGTCAGCTTATCCTCACAGTCCAGAATCGGCTTTTCAAACCAATATCGAAAGTGCCTGTTTATGATTCCTTTCATTACACCCCAGGAGAATACTTCTTCGTCTGCAAAAGCCATTGCACACCAGAATCCCGCCTGAGCAAACCGGTATGTAAGAGAACGTCCATAGGGAAGCGCTTCCCCCCGCTCACCAAACCAGTAAATATAATCTTCTGCAAATAACCTTGCCCGCTCTCTGTATTTGGCAGATCTTACAGGATCCTCATTTTTTTGTACCTGTGCATAGATTAGAGAATAGAAATGCATGGCAAATCCAATATAATAATCTACCTGCTTTGTGGCTCCGTCTGAATACCAGCCATCCCCCAGATAGAAGTCATCTATCCTGTTCAAATCCTGTTCCAACTGTATCTCACTATATTCTGCATTTACATTCTTCAAGCCGCAATTAACCAGTACCCGGAAAAAAAGCCAGTTATTATCCGATATTCTGTGCTGGTTTATCTGCATTAGCCACTCATGAAAGTTTTTCTTATCTTCCAAAGCAAGCGGCTCCCAGACTTTCCCGGGAGCCAGCAGCAAAGCCAGACCAAAAACTGCCATTTCCACGTAAGCCTGTTCGCCATCTCCGTAGCTTCCCCAGTATTCCTCAGATTTTTTATCGCTTCCATGCATAATTCCCCGGCAGATGAACTCATCCAGGCTGCTTTCACCGCCTCCTGCCCACAGCGGTACCAAACCCCAAAGTATTCTTGAGAAGCCTTCTAACCCAATTGTGCTGCTGCCATAGTGCGTTGCCGTATATCCGATATTAAGCCTTGCTTTTCCCGGGGAGTAATATTCCTTTAAAGCATCTGCCATCGTTAATAATGCCTTACTGTAATCTTCCCTGGTTTTAAAATTGTTACGATCCATTTCTGCTCCTCTCTTACCAAAACAGCACATCGCTTTCTGCTATTTTCATCAGTGCTTCTATAAAATAATAATCTCCATAGATAATTGGAATATTTGTTCCTTCCCCATACCGTTCGGTTCCGCAGATTACAATTCCATCTTTATTCATATCCCAGCTGCAATAGTTTTTCTCGATACTGCGGAGTATTTTTACTGCACATTTCTGGTACAGTCCTCTTTCTTCCTCCGGTACAGCTTTCCCGATCTCCCACAAACCGCACGCTGCTATCGCTCCTGCCGTGGTATCTTTGTAAACCGGTTTTTCAGGTGCACGGAAATCACAGGGCGGCACATAATCCCTTTCCAGAGACAGTGCAGCCAGAAAGTAGTGTGCCGTCTTTTTAGAAGCATTCAGGTATTTTTCATCTCCCGTATGCAGATAGCTTAATAGGAATCCATAGATTGCCCATGCCTGTCCTCTGGTCCATGCAGAACCTTTCTGAAATCCCTGTCCACCCATTTCCTCTATGAAGTTCCCATCCTGAAGGTCAAATGAAACAATATGCCGCACACTTCCATCCTCACGGATAAAATGATCCATCACCTTATCCGCATGACTTTTGGCTATATAGTAAAAACGAGGATCCTTCAGTTCCCTGCTTGCCCAATAAAGAATAGGTATATTCATCATACTGTCTATGATTGCCCACCCTCCATTCTCTTCTCCATTCCAGGCTCTGATGAAATTCCCCCGTATGTTGAATCTGGATGCCAGCACCGATGCCGCATGAAGTCCTCTCTTTCTGGACCTGCTGTTTTGCGTAATCCGATAATCTGCCACTGCAGAAGTCAGCCACATGAATCCCGCATCATGATGCAAACCTTCAAAATGATTAAGCGGAATATCCAGCATACTTTCATAATCTTCAGCCAGTGTCCTGTACTTTTCATTTTTGGACATCAGATAGAGTTTCCAGAGTATGCCGGGATAGAAACCATTGGTCCACCATTCATAATCATGCTCATATTTTGATTCCCGGAATCTTCCCTGCTCTACTGTATAAGGGAAAAAATCTTTGGGATTTCTGTCCGTTATTACGCTATATTTTTCCTGAATTCGCTGCAGCACCTCTGCAGCCCAGATCTGATCCTCCGTTTTGCTCATACTTATACCTCCTGCATATCGCAGGTCTGCCTGCGATACTACCTTAATAAGTAGTTTGAAAGTGCTTTCCTTTCAAACTTGACACCATGAATAGCGCAAGCCTGCCTGTGCTATTCCCAAATCAGTAGTGTGAAAGCGATTTTCTTTCACACTTTCCTCCATTGAAAAACTGTACCATCCTAAATGGCATAGAATGATACAGTCCGGTTCTCTATTTACTTTTCCATGTATCAATCTGCTTTTGCAATTCTTCTACGATTACCGGCAAGCCCGCCTGTTCTAATTTTTCTTTCTTCTCTGTAATAAATGCATCAATGTCATTGGCGGTAAACTGGCCGTTAAAATACTCTTTATTCACTGCCGACACCTGTGCTAATTCGGCTTGTACATTCGCCGGGTTGAAAGTAAATCCACGTAGTACGGACACCTGGGCTTCTCTATTCAGTTTATCTGTTTCTTCCCATAATCCTTCTTCCTGACCCGGTAAGTACCATGCATTAAACTGGTTACCGATTTTCCATGCGTATGCGCTGTAATTATAGGTAGAATCCTCTGCCGGTTCCACACTGTTTTCTCCTGTTTTTGTATAATGGGTTCCTTCTAAGCCAAATAATAATTCATTAAAGATTTCCTTATCCGTGTATACCAGATTTAACAATTTCATTGCTGCTTCCGGATTCTTGGAATTGATATTTACAGCTGTCATCGTTTCAATTCCGGATGTTGACTGAACATAAGAACCTTCAATAGGCACTGCGATATATTCTACTCCCTGTCTGGAGGAGAATTCTGCACCCTGTCCCGGTTTATAAGCACTCAGGGAGCACACATAGCGGTTTGCTTTTACGTCTGCAGAATTATCCGTCACGGTTGCAATATCCTGTCTTATATATCCTTTTTTGTACCACTCATTATCCAGTTTCATCTGTTCTTCAATAACATCGGTAGCCGGGATTAAGGTTGCCTCCGGGTCATCCTTTCTAATATATGCACTAGAATTATTAGCTACCGTTGCCAATCCTTCATATTCTTTTTCTATTGCAGGATCTACCCTTTTATCGATTGCAAATAAAGCAGGCTCATTTTTGACGATTTCATCCATAAAAGGTTCCAGTTCCCGGATATCTTTTAATGATGTTTTATCAAATCCGTACTTGTCAGCATATTCCTTCTGAATTACAACGCCCAGCTGTCTTGCAATCACCTGCTGGTTTGGAACCGCATAGAGTTTTCCGTCTACTTTTGCAACATCCAGCAGCCATTCCGGCATAGAATCTTTGATCCCCTGACCATACTGCTCAAACAATTCATCGATAGGCATAAATGCGTCTCTGGAAATATTCTCATCAAAGCTGTTTAGCCAGTTTGAAGTAAATACAAGATCAAAGTCTTCTCCGGCTGTACTGGCAAGCTTCATTTTATCGTTAAATTCACCCTGTGGAATTACATCCATTTCCAATTGGATATTAATTTTCTCTTTCAGCTTCTTGTTCAGATCTTCCATAACCATATCATGATCCTGTGCCTTGTCACCGAATACGCACCATTTTACGGTAACTGTTTCATCTGTACTGCTGTCTTTTGCAGTAGTCCCAGCTTCTGATTCCTCTTTTGTACCGCTCTCACTGGATTCTGTCTTCACTGCCTCTGTTGTTTCCTTGCTGCCTGAGGAACATCCTGCAAGCATACTCGCGGTCAATACACCCGCCATACCTAAAGCCGCTAATCTTCTTTTCATTAATAAAATCCTCCTTCAATTGTTTTATATAATAAATGTTTGCACAATTATTTCTTATATGAGCTTGCTTTTCTGAGCTTGCTTTTCTGATTCTTGCTTATATAATTCTTTCTTTTCGATTCTTGCTTTTTTGTTTCTGGCTTCATCATCCTTTAACAGCTCCCACCGTCATACCTCTTGTAAAGTATTTCTGGAAAAACGGAAAAATCAATAGCATGGGGCCTATGGCAACAACCAGCATCGCCATTCTCAGATTTTCTCCAGGCAGGTCCTGAAGATTTACCATTGCAGGCGCATTCTGCATTGCATCCAACAGCGCCCTCAGATTCATCATCATCCTTTGCAGCAGATATTGAAGCGGCACCAGTTTGTCATCTCTGATATAAAGCATTGCATTATACCATTCATTCCATTTCGCCAGTGCACTTAAAAATGCTACCGTAGCGATTACTGGTTTGGATAATGGGAGTGCCAGTTTAAAGAAAATATGATATTCACTTGCCCCGTCTATTTTTGCTGCCTCAAACAGTGCTTCCGGAAGCTGTTTGAAAAAGGTCCGCAGCATAATTATGTGGAAAACATTGATCAGGCTTGGCAATACCAGTGCCATTAACGTGTTTGTCAAATGCAGATACTGGGTATTAATAATATAGCTTGGTACCAGTCCCCCACTGAAAAGTGTAGGGAAGAAGATGAAAAATGTCAGTCCTCTCTTAAACCGGAAGTTACTCCTCGCCAGGCAATACGCTGTCATTGACATGAACATGACTCCCAAAAAAGTACCTGCTATTGTGATAATAATTGTGACCATATAAGAATTAATAATCAGTTCCGGGTTCTTAAACAAGTATTGATAAGCTGTAAAGTCAATTTTCCTTGGCAGCACTGAGAACCCGTTTACCGCCAGATCTGTTTCCCCGGAAAGGGAAGCAGAAATGATAATCATAAATGGCAGGATACATAAGATTCCAAAAACGATAAAGAAGATATGTACCAGTATACTTGTTTTTTCTTTTTTTTTCTGATCCTTTATCTGACCCATTTTTTACTCCTCCTTTCTTAGAACAATGCATTATCCGGCGACAGTTTTTTCACTATAAAGTTGGTCGTCATCAGTGTCACAAAACATATGACAGACTGGAACAGTCCCACTGCACTGGACATTCCGATATTCCCCTGCTGCATTAATGCCCGGAACACATAAGTGTCAATAACATCTGTTGTAGGGTAAAGTGCTCCCACATCCCGTGTAACATTATAGAACAAACCGAAATCCGCACGGAATATTTTTCCTACATCCAGTATTCCCATGATAATAATAATCGGCACAATCTGAGGCAGCGATACGTACCAGGTCTTTTGCAGTTTTCCTGCACCATCTATTTCCGCCGCTTCATACAATTCATTATCCACACCCATTAAAGCAGCATAATAAATAATACTTCCAAGCCCCACACCCTGCCAGGTCTTTGTTATCAGTAAAATAAACGGCCAATACTTCGGTTCTGAATACCAGGATATTCCTTCTTTTCCAAAGAACGCTAATATCTGATTCATTAAACCTCTGGTTGGGTCCAGCAACGCATATACGATATATCCAACTGCAACCCAGGATATGAAACTAGGAATAATCGATGCTGTCTGATATATTTTTACATGTCTGGCTTTCTTAACTTCGAACATTATCAGTGCAAATATAACACCGCAGATAATACCGATTACAATAAACATCAGGTTTAATCCGATTGTGTTTCTGGTTACTCTCCACGCATCCTGGGACTTTAAAAAGAATTCAAAATTCTTGAATCCCACCCATGGACTGCCAAATATCCCTTTTGGCACTTTGTAATCCTTAAAAGCAAGAACAACCCCGGACATTGGCCAATAAGAAAAAATGGACAGTAATATAATGGTAGGCAAAGCCAGCGTTAACAACTGCAGATTATCTTTGAAATGTCCCTTCTTCTTCCCTTTCACTTTTCTTCTCTCTTTTATCAATTGATTCCCATCCTTTCTCTTTGTTTCTGTTGTCTTTACTCCATAAGTATACTGAATATTCCTGGAAGTTAAAATGACACAAAACGGAAAAAAGGGGGTACAAATTTGACCTGTGCACCACTTCTGACAACACTTTTAACTATTGATTAAGGGGAATCTAAGCTTTACTGTGGTTCCAACTCCCTCCCTGCTGTCAATGACAATGCCATATTCCTCACCAAAATAAAGCTTCAGCCGCTGGTTGACGTTTGTAATGCCAATATGCCCGCTTTCCCTGATCATCCCACTTCGCATATTCTGGTTGAGTTCTGCAACTTCCTCTTCCTTCATTCCAAGGCCGTTGTCTTTCACACACAGCTGCGCCACTCCTTCTGTGATCTCTCCGGAAACACTGATAATTCCTTTATTACTCAAATGCTTGATTCCGTGATAGATGGCATTTTCAATAATGGGCTGTAAAATAATGCGTATTGTCTTACAGGTGTACAGCAACTCCGGTATTTCCCAGACCACCTCAAATTTATCCTCATAGCGCTTTTTCTGTATCTCAAGGTAGCACTTACAATGATCTATTTCCATTTTCAAAGGGATGATGATATCCGTATTTTGTAATGACATCCGCAGCATTTTCGATAGCGCTGACGTCATTTCAGAAATCTCATTTTTCCCTCCCAAAAGGCCAATTGCCATCCAATTAATCGTATCCAGTGTATTGTTAATAAAGTGGGGGTTAATCTGGGACTGGAGTGCCACAGACTGTGCTTTTTTCAACAGTCTGACCCGTTCTAAAAGCTCCTCCTCCACATCCTTTTTCTTACGAACGGTCTTCTGAATGGAATCCATAATATACATCAATTCATCTTTGCCTTTGAGCATATCATCCTCCCCTGTCAATATATTGCTGTACTCCTTAATTGAAGAAAATATTGTTTCTATGGGACTGAAAATACGTATGGAAATTAAAGTTGCAAGACAGAACGTAATCAGAACCATAACCAGCAGAAATGTCAGCATAAAATTGCGGATTGTACTTAATTTATTCTGATAAGTCTGAAGATCAAAGTATGATATCACCTCCAGTCCTGACTCTCCCAAAGACTTTGAAGAAATACAGAATTGCTGGTTAATAACGGCACTGTCCTTCTTACTTTCCCGAAATCCTTTCATGTTTTCTATTGGCTTGCCTGTCTGCTGCATATCGTTGGACAACAATATATTTGCACCGTCACTGACACAGATCTGAGCCTCATCTGACAGATTTAGTTCCTTTATTAATTCATCCAGCCGGAGATTCATAACAATTGTTCCGGTACAAAGTGACCCGTAACAGATATCCTGAAAGATAGACAGCTGCATCTGGGGATATCCCCGTTCATTGCTGGTAGTCAGCATAACCCACTGCCTGTCCTTTTTTGCCTGCTCCGTATACTGCAGCAGGCATTCCCTATCCCCAAAAGTTTCAAAATCACTGATCCCCTCCATGGTAATCACCTTATCACTTTTAAAAGAATGTATATAAATGCTGTCTATATAATCTTTGGAAACTACCGGCAGCCTGATCAGTTCCGAGATACTCTTAACCTTATAATTCAGCTGTCTGATTTCTTCCGTATCATACATGTAAAGCTCTACATTTGAATTAAATCCAATATAAATCAACTGGGTTCTGGCTTCTTTTACCACTCTTTCCAAACCGGAAACAGCCTGATTCAAGATGGTTTCGTTATAAGACTGAATTTCATTTTTCTGCATATTATTATAGGAATAATATGCCAGAACAACCGTGCCTGAAATCGGAACAATGATTAACATTAAAAGCAGTATCAGATTCTTAATAAACAGGCTGTTAAACTTATAATCCTTTACATATTTTTTTACCACTCTGCTAAATTTCATCTGCTCCTCCGCCTATATTTAATACTTTCCCCCGGTATTCACTTGGATTCATTCCCGTCTGCATCCGAAAAAGCCTTGAAAAATACCTGGGTGTTTTATATCCCAGAGCTTCACTTACCTGATAGGTTTTATATTGGGGATTCTTTAATAATTCGATTGCTTTTTCCATCTTCATTCTAGTTACAAACTGTGTGAAATTTTCCCCGGTCTGCTTCTTAAACAGCCTGCTCAAATAAGACGAACAGATAAAAAGCTGATTGGCAGTCTCTTCCTGTGAAATATCTTTGTGGATATTATCAATAATATAACGCTTTGCTTTACTGATTAAAGCCGTTGTATCATAGTACTCTTTCTTTTCCTCTGCCAGTTTGATCCGGTCAAAGATACGGTCACAATAAGCTTTTAACTCTTCCACACCACTAAAAGACAACACCTGGGAATAATTAAAGTATGTACGCAGGGAATCGGATAATTTTACGTTTACTTCCTTTATTACCGTGTTCATTGTGGATAAAATCTCTATTACAAAATTATTGCGGAAGATAGAAGGCGCTGTATTTAATTCCTCCAGTATACTGTGAAAGATCTTCTGGGCGGTGACCATATTTCCCAAACTAATATTGGACATAATCAGTTTCTTCTGCTCCTGAAGGTGCTGTTTTAAGCTCTCCTGGGAATACCCCTGGCTAAATAGCCCCTCCTGGATTCCATTGATATCAAATATATTATGATAAATCTGTTTTATTTCATATACAGCCTGAAAATGAAAGCTGCTCATTAGTTCCTGTACCAGCAGATCCAGCTCTCTCTTGCAGATTTCAAGTGCATCTGTTTCATCACTCTGCTTTATCAGAACACCGAATATTTCCAATATTTCCCCTGATTTAAATACCAGATGGAAAGACATTTCTTTATGATAAATCTGTAGAAAATGATGGATATTTATTTCAAACTGGTCATAATTGTACTGCCAGACATGCTTCATAAATTCCGGATAATTTTCTATCCGGATATCAGCAAGCAGGCAGTGGCACAGGTTAATATCCATCTGTGGATATAAGACAGCCATCCTGCTTCTGATATACTCCTCGCTTCCAGCCACACCTAATATCAGATCTGAGAAAAAGCGTTCTTCCAGCAGCGGAATTGCCTCCTCCATCCGGTATTTTTCTTCCTGCGCTTTCCTTTCCTGTTGTTGTTTCTGATCCAGTTCCAACTTCAGCTTGCTGAATGTTTCTATTAAATTGTCAACATCAATGGGCTTTAGCAGATAATCTTCTGCTCCGTATTTAATTCCCTGCAGTGCCAGTTCAAATTCCTGGTAGCCACTGATCAGAACTACTTTACATGGCATTTTGTGGTCAAATACATACTTTGCCACTTCAATGCCCGAAATATGGCTCATTTTAATATCTGTCAGAATAACATCCGGTATTGCATAATCCAGATATTCAATGATTTCCTGCCCATCTGTAAAGATATCTGCAATCTCAAACCCCAGATCATTCCAGTCGACTACATTTTTTAAACCTTCCCTGATTATTTTTTCATCATCTGCAATCAATAACTGATACATTTTTTCCTCCTTCTCATTTACACTGTCTGCTATTTGACAGTTTTTCTCCCTTTACCCCTGTCAATACCTCGTTGAAATTCATTTCTATTCTTCCATATAAATAATTGACCACCCGGTCTATTTCTGTTATACTACAAATAGACCGGTCGGTCAATTATTATTTATCAGGAGGAACCATTCATTGAAAAGAGAATTGAAAACATTACAAAGCCGAGAAAAAATATTACATGCGGCTATAACTGAATTTGGCAAAAACGGATATGACAAAGCATCCTTAAATGCAGCGCTGGCGCAGAGCGGCATTTCAAAAGGACTGGTATACCACTATTTCAAAAATAAAGATGAATTGTATCTGTGCTGCGTAAAATCATGCTTTCAGGCTTTAATGGAATACCTGAAAACAAATTGCACCAGTACCAATCAGTCTAAAATCCGGCTTCAGGAATATTTTGATACACGCCAGCGTTTTTTTACGGAAAATCCCTTTTTTATACGCATTTTTTTCAATGCCGTCATACAGCCTCCTTCTCATTTGAGCACGGAAATTAATCTGCTTAAGAAGGACTTTGACCAGCTTAATCTTCAGCTATTCGAATCTGTACTGTCCGGGCTGCCCCTTCGGAATGGAATCTCGATTGAAGATGCCTGCTCCTATTTCAGTGCCGTTCAGGAAACATTTCACCAACAATATTTTAAAGAACTTTCCAATTGGGATACCGACAGCAACTTTATTGAAGTTCACGAAGAAAAGGTACGAAAATCGGTAGATATGATTTTATATGGCATCGCAAAGGAGGATAATTTATGATACCTGCAATTTTACGACTGGCAGCAGCAATTGCTTTGGCATATGCAGCTGGTAAATTAGTCTCAAAAATCAAACTGCCCGCAATTTTAGGCTGGCTCATCGCAGGCATGATTCTGGGACCTCATGCCCTCCAATTATTAAATGTTTCACTACTGGACATGAAATGGTACCAAACTTCCAACCATGTACTGGAATGTGCTGTGGGACTGATGATCGGTACCGAAATTATCTGGAAAAATATAAAGCGTTCCGGCAACCAGATTATTGTAATTACAGTTGCCGAATCTCTGGTAACCTTTGCTGTAGTTACGCTTACTTTTGGCGTGATCTTTTATATTTTCCAGATACCGCTCTATCTTGCTGCTATTATGGGAAGCATCGCGCTTGCTACAGCACCTGCTCCATCCTTGTCCATAGTAAGGGAATTCCATACAAATGGCCCGGTAACGAAAACTTTGATTCCCCTTGCAGCAATTGATGATATTATTGGTGTTGTAATCTTTTTCACGATTATATCAATTGTATCTGCTCAAATATCCGCATCTGCCATGCCAGTTTATATGATTATACTCACCCCCGTTCTTCCAGTGTTAATCGGATTAGTAATCGGCATACCCGCAGGTTTTCTGTTCAAAAAAACATCTTCCGCAAACCTCTGTTTTATAGAACTGTGCCTCTTTATCCTATTAGCAGCCATATGCGGATTTATATTTAATACTTATATCCTTCCGGAACCTGTTTTGAATTTTATGTTAATCGGAATGGCATTTTCCGCTGCATTTTCCAATATTATTCCGGAAGAACAGCTGTCTACACTTATGAAAAAATTCAATCCTGTTCTGGGATTCGCCCTGATAGCAGTTATCCTGAATCTGGGCGCTCCGCTGGATTACCACCTGATTCTGGGTGCCGGCATATTTACGGTTATCTACATTTTGTCCAGAGCTTTCGGCAAATACAGTGGTGCCTATCTTGGAGCGCGGCTCTCTCATTCCCCTGAGGTGATCCGAAGATATCTGGGATTCACCCTGCTTCCCCATTCAGGTGTATCGCTGGTCTTTACCGGAATTGCCGTTGCTGCACTGGAGGGTCCTGCACCGGATTGTGCCCACATTATTCAGGGAACAATTGCAGCTGCTGCCGTAATTAATGAAATTATAGCTGTTATTCTGGCACAAAAGGCATTTAAATGGGCCGGTGAAATTCCAGAATGTGATGCAGCTGTTTAACTAAGCAGCGCATCAGCTTTCATCAGGCAGGCGGCAATGAGAAAATAATTCTCACTGCCGCCAATTTTATACCTTTATACGTTTCCTACCTTGCCTTTATTGTGATCGGGCTGCTGTAACGGCCATAAATATTCTTGCCTTTTACTTTACAATAAGTTTTTACTTTATAAGTGTAAGTCTTACCTTTTACCACCTTGTGATCAACGAATTTGAAAGTTTTATTATTTACAACTGCAATCCGCTTCCATGATCCTCCGCTCTTCTTAAAGATCCGGTATCCCGTAACTCCGGAAACTTTATTCCAGCTTATCTTGTTCTTTCCTTTATAAGCCTTTCCATTTATGGATACAGCCTGTGGTACCACCTTAATTGTCTTGCTTTTCCATTTACTGTAAACAGTTTTTTCTCCTGTTTTCTTATATGCTTTCACAGCAAATGTGTAATTCTTTCCAAGGCTTCCTTTCGTGTAGTAAAAATAGGTTCGGTTCTTTTTCACCGTTTCCAGCTTTCTATATGTCTTACCTTTTTTCAGATAAATAATATATCCGTCTGCTCCTGCTATTTGATTCCAGCTCAGTTTCACATTATCTGTTTTGCTGTTTTGTGCTTTTACCGCCACTGTCGCTGCTTTTAATCCGGCTGCTGCCGCTTTATCAGAATCCACTTTCAGATTCCTAATGGCTTTGTCCAAAGCTTCTGTCTGGGCATTCACTGTACTTTGTAATGCATTCGGGTCATCTGCCGTCTTTTGCGCCTGGGAAATGGCTGCGGTCAGCGCACCGTAAGACTGGTCTGTATAATTACCCGGTTTAATTGCCTTTGCTTCCTCAATCTTTGCCAGTAATGCACGTTTGTCCGGTTTGACAGGCTGTACTTCTTTTTTAACCAGACCTTTTACAGATGCGATTAATGCACTGGCTGCCTGATCAACTTCTGACTGCTCTGCATTATCATTTCCTAATACTGCCCGGGCATAGGCTAAAGCATCCAGCATCTGATCTACGCTTTTCTGTGTATACAGGGTGAGATCTATTCTATCTGCCTGTCCGACAGCATCTTCCAATGCCTTGTAATCTGCCCTGAGCCGAAGTGCCTCTAAACGGATACGAAGCTCTTTTAAAATGCTGTTAACGGCTGACTGGCTCTTTGGATTTACGGCTTCTTCTTCTGCAAGCCGCAGTGCATTTACAAATTCCTGCTTGCCTGCTTCTCTGTAAGCATCCAGTTTTCCTGAAATTTCCGCTGCCCTTTCAAGTTCCTTGCTCAGTCTTTCCAGATCAATCACCAGCATGCTGTTCATCGACGCCAATAATTCTTCATAGGCCTGCTGCAATTCACTTTCTAAAGGCTGGTCATCCTCTAACAGCTGATTCGCCTGCTCCATTGCCAGTAAGAATCTTTCCCTTGTTTCCTCAGGATACTGTTCTATCTTTGCAGCCATGATTTTCCCTGCTTCTGTAAGAGCAGCTAAAGATTCTCTCACAGATTCCCCGTATTTTACCTGGATAACAGCCTGCGTTAATTCATATGCTATTCTGTCTGTTTCTTGTTGTGATGCACTGCCATCGGCTAAAATTTCCTTTGCCATAAGAAGTGTGTTCCGGTAGAATTCTGCTGTCTCTTCTGCCGTATTTGCAAGATCTTCCTCTGTAATTGTGCTTTCTGCATCCGAGATGATCTTATCCAGCCCGTCTTTGCTGACGCCGTCTTGCGTTACCGTCACACTGCATTCTGCATGTATTTCAGGATAACCTTCCGGATACACCCGTACTGTTGTCTCCCCCTGAGTGATGCCGGTAACTGTTCCCTGCGTAACTTCTGCTGTTGCTGGATCATCTGAAGACCATACCAATGATATTTCTAATCCTTCCGGCATCATCTTCGCACCAAGTGTGATGCTCTCTCCGGCTTTCATGTTAACTTCTGTCTGATCCAGTTCAATGCTATCCGGCGTAATTACTTTCACCAGATTTAATATGGCATTTTCCAGTTCTGCATTCTTCGCATCTACTATTTCCTGGGCTGCCCCGTCGTTTTGTAATATTTCTTTTGCGGCCTTAATTGTGTCTTGCAAAGCCTGATAACTCTCTTTTGTGTAGCCGTCCGGTAATATCGCTTCCGCTTCCTTTAGGGTTTCTGTCAAGGCATTTTTATCCGCGGTAACTATCACTTTACACTCAGCCTTTATGTCCGGGTAGCCATCAGGATATACGCTTACTGTTGTAGTTCCAATGCGGTATGCCGTCACTGTCCCTTCCTCTACCCTTGCAATTTCATATTCGTGAGCCAGCCAGTTTAACGTTACTTCTGCGTCATTTGGTGTTACTTCAGCATAAAGCTCTGCCGTATCGCCAACTTTCATTCTTAATTCCGTCTGGTCCAGCGAGATGGTTTCCGGAACTATTTCTTTTATTTTGGAAAATTCAATCTTCAGGTCATCGAAATAGACATTAGATGTTCCATTTCCGCCTGAGCCTGACCAATAATCTCCCAGCGCAACGGTATTAAATCCTGTCCGGTAATCGGTAGTATCAATCAGGGTATCATCTATGTAGAGTTTGCAGTCTTCCCCCGATGAATAATCCCACTTCAGTTCATGCCATCCCTCCGTACGAACAACCTCTGACCGGTAGTTCTGGCTTCCGATACGGTAATAGTATTTATCAGGTGATCCGGGTGCCCGGGTTTCAATTCCCATTGCCATGAAGTCGCTTGTAGAAGGGTCTTTGTCATCCGTAGTTACATTTGCCACTACCTGGGTTAACGGCGCTTTTGTCATATTATCGTATAACCAGACAGAAACAACCCCGTTTTTGACTTCGTTAAATTCTTTTGAAATAACAACCATATCCTGGTCTGTTTTAAAACTTTTTTCCCCGCCATGTGCTTTCTCAGTGCTAGTCACAGGAATTCCTTTTTCTCTGTTCCATCCCGTAAATTCATTATTTTCATATTCAAAATCATAGGTGAGTACATCCGGATCCTCGTTAGAGGTGGTAAAGCAATATGTCTCACTTGTTTTCGAAGTGCAGTCCATGCCATCACCCACAGCAGTTACACGCCAGTAGTAGGCAGTGCCTCTCTCCAGGGCTGACACATTTAACCAGTCATTTTCCGTGGTCTCTGAGCAGCTCACGTCATTAAATTGTGCATCCCGGGATACTTCCACAAAATATTTTACTGCATTTTCTGCTTTGTTCCAGGTCAGTTTCACACCATCGATAAAAGTGAGATTTTCCGAATTATTTTCCGGAGATGTTAATACCGGTGTGCCGGTTTCTGTTTTCACAACCGTTCTGTACTGATCTGAATACAGACCCACTTTTGTTACATCAAAGTGGTTTTCTCCCATGACTTCTTTAATCATGGAATTCTCTTTCACTTTAAACTGGGATAAAGAAGAATTCTCAAATCCGATATCTGTTCCCGCGGGCAGCGCATGTTCCCGTTCTACCGTTCCCAGTTCGTCTACTCTTTTGCTGATATTGCCATATGGATTGGCAACACCTGCCAGTATATTGTCCTTTATAACTGCATTGGCCGGTTTGCGGGCATTCAGAAGATTCCCCTCACTATCACAGGTTTCCACATCCATTACCGCCAGATCCGGATATTTCTCATCCCACAATGCTTTGTCATAGCGCTCGTCGCTTCTTAAATCCATAAGTTCGGCATAGCAGTTACCATTGGGTTTCTGTGCATGATAATATGCCCAGCCTTCACCCCGGTTATCATAATGAAGACCTCTTCCATTGTTTTGGTTCAATACAATATTATTGGTAAATACGTTATCCTGCCCGCCGCCTAACAGCATGACGTATCCGGTAATATTATTGAATAAATTGGCAGTGATTTCAATACCGCTGGATAAATCGTCACAGTATACTCCGGCAGAACCAATGCCTCCATTGGAGTAAATATCATGAAGATAATTATTGGTAATCTTTACGCCCCGGTAGGTCCATGTTCTTACTGAATAGATGGCTCCGCAGTCAGATGTCTCGTAGCACACATTAAATATATCATTGTTGCTGATCACATGATCATTGCCATCGTAGCTGATTGCCATGTGGGGAGCATTATAGATCTTGTTATTGGATGCCGTATTTCCACATCCGAAAATTTTAACAGCCGGTGTGTAGGTTCTGTTAATTACCGAGAAATCACTGATATCATTATTGACTGCCCGGTTATTGCCCGGAGTCAGGGTATAACGGTCGCCGCCTCCCAGAAAGATTCCTCCCTGTCCGGTCCTGGTGATATTACAACTGGTGATGGTATTATTAAATCCACCGTGAGCACCAGTATTAATAGTCTCGTAATCGGTGCCTTCTATTCCCACTACTACTGCCTTTTGCCCTAAATCCGAAAAACCGCAGCCACCGATTGTGACATTATTACAATCTACTAAAGAAATACCATGACCGTTGGAATATCCAAAGTTCATATTTTCTACTTTTATGTAAGACGCATTTTCCATGCTGATAAACGGTGTCCGCGCCATTGAAAGTGCTACCTCGCTATCGGAAAGAGCTTTCTCAGGATACAGGTATAATTTTCCGTTTTCTCTGTCCAGATACCATTCTCCCGGCTGGTCTACTTCGCAAAGCAGGTTAAAAGCGTAAAAATTCTTACCGCCAAACACCCCGTATCTGGAGGGCTGAAGTGCTGACATCTTCATTCCGGCAGCAGTTTCTTCAAGCTTATTAATCTTCATCGTATCATCTGCCCAATCCCAGCAGAAATAGCCAAATACCCACAAGTCACTTTCCAGGGACCACAGCGGGTACTTATTTTTAAACACAGATCCTTCCACTGTGAAGATGCCGCCTTTTTGATTGATCCATTCATCCTCCGGATATTTACATTCACATGGATTTCCACTGTTTTTGCTGCAATCCGGGCAGGTTCCGTCAGGATTCGGCATATGGTCTCTTGGAACGAAGCCTTTTTCCAAAGCTTTAGACGTCTTGATAAATCCGCTGTTTGGATACCTGGAAAGACGCTGATCTTTTCCATCTACAGAAACGGATATACCCGGTGCCTGTGAAGGCCATCCAAAACCATTCTTTACAATCTCACCAAAATCTGTGATACCCTCATTCGCCGTAATATCATATACGACTATCTGATCACTTGCCGCCTCCGGCAGTCTTGCCAGAATTTCCGAATCTGACACCGGTTCGAATTTTTCACCGGGCAAAACCAGATTGCCGTAGAAATTAACCTCTTCATCATTATATGCTCTGTATACGATGGGATTTTCTTCTGTTCCGGAATCTTCTTCCGTCAGATGAAAACTGTCTCCCAGCCGCCTGTAGGTTCCGCCTTTTACATTTACCGCAACTCCGCCGTCCGGCAAACCCCTTGTTTCTTTTAGAACTTTTACGGCATCTCTTGCCGCCTCCAGGCTGGCAAAGGGCTTCTCGATACTTCCGTCATTCGAATCATCGCCGTCAACTGCCACATAAAATTCTTTCCCCGGTTGAAAATCCCGGGCAGCTTCCGTATGACCGGAATCCGACGCTGCATTTGCCGGTAATACGCTCGTCAAAAGCATCGCAGACACCATAAATAAGCTCAGTACTCTTTTCAATCTACTTTTCATACCTTCTACCTCTTCTTTACATAAATTTGTATTTCCTTCATCTCTCTGTGCATCCTCCCCGTATCTGTCTTTCCTCCTTTCTCATTGAAATATATAGATTTTTCTGTATAATAAAGGTACTTCGACTATGGAGCTTCCTTTGCCGTGCCCTTATTACCTTTTGTATAACCGCCCGTAACAAGATCATTTCACCTAGTACTATTCCGGACAGTAATAATAGTGACAGCACTGTCCGGATGGAGCACTATTTTTAACTTTAATATACTTAATTTACCATTTTACGGCAATGTCAGGATTCTGCTATTTGGTGCTACTATTTTGACCAGTTTTTAGAAACCGGCGGAACTTTCATGTTTTCATGAACATTCCAGGCTAAAAAAGGGATATCATAACCTTTTAATGGCTACGATATCCCTTTTTTGACCTGGATTAGCAAATGAATTACTTTTTGGTTTTCACTTTCTCTGTTTTACTGTATGCCCCGTATACCTTCTTTCCGGCTGAATCCTTTTTGAATCCCCGGACCTTTACATAATACGTCCTGCCTTTTTTCAATTTCTTAATTGTCTTACCTGTATTTTTTGTCTCTAAAACCTTTCTTCCTTTGGTCATTCTGGAATTATTTCCATAAACAATCTCATAACCGCCTGCATTTTTTACTTTTTTCCAGCTAATTTCCATGCTGCCGGCTTTTTTACTCTGGGCTTTGCTGATGGATGCCTTTGCAATCTTGATTTTCTCCCATTTTGCGTAAACTTCGACGTTTTTCCGTGTTGATGATGGAATACTGGTTATTTTCTTTTTATATTTTTTATCCGAATACCAGCCCTTGAAAGAATATCCTTTTCTGGATGGTGCCTTCAAGGTTACTTTTGACTTATAACAGGTTTGTGGATTCCGCCTGCTGTTGGTTCCTTTATTCAGGTTATATTTAATTTTATAACCTGACGTTACTTTACAGGACGCATATTTTCCACTGCCGTCAGCCGCCTGTACTTTGATCACAGCGGTTCCGTATCCCTTTGCCGTCACTTTACCTGTTTGATCAACTGTTACAGCTTTTGCGTTGCTTGTGGTCCATACCACATTTTTATTCAACACATTGGAGGGGGAAACTGCTGCCTTTAACGTAAATGATTCTCCCTTTGTAATCGTTTTGGAAACTTCATTTAGAGTAATTTTTTCAACACTGCTTCCTACCGTTACTTTACAGTCTGCATATTTTCCGCTGCCATCGGCTGCTTTTGCCCGGATGACTGCGGTTCCATATCCAACTGTGGTGACTTTACCGGCCTGGTCTACTCCTGCCACCTTCCCATCGCTGGTGGACCATATGATTTTTTTATTATCTGCATTGGATGGTGAAACAGTTGTCTTCAGTATAAAACTTGTTCCTTTTACAACTGTTTTTGCTGTTTCGCTCAGTGTAATTTTATCTACCTTAACTTCCGGATCCGGTGTGGGTACCGGTACGGATGACTTCTTTATCCGTATTTCTGCAGCCGCCTTTTTATCTGAACCATTAACGGCACCTTCCACAAAGATTACACCTGGATCTGCCACCATATCCGGTGTTATGTTATCCCATTTTACCGCTTCTTCTTTTGTAGTAAGATCACTGTAAACTGCAGTAACTTTCTCCGGCATTTTGGGAATAACCCCTGTTGCGGTCTCTGCATACACCGGATAATATCCTGTAATCGTACTTTCCTGAGTATCTGGTGCACATAATATCTTTATTTCAGCCAGTCCCCGTTCACTTGCTGCCTGATGGTATTTTTCTTCGGGATCAATGGTAAACTTTATGCCAGAAGCTTTTACCGGCTGCTCCAGTTCCACAAGATTATCCTGGGAATTTTCCCATTTCATATCCTGCACTGATTTTTCATACACTTTCTTTCCGGTATGATCATAGAATTCCAGTAATCCTTCTCTTATGGCATTCACTTCATGTCCACGCTCATTCAGTATCACTTTCTCAATCATTTTTTCTTCATCAAAACTTAGTTCAATCCATGGAGAATGATCGGATTGTTTTGCAGCCCAATGGGTTTTCGTATCTCCATCTATTGCTTTTTCGGCTGTATACCGTTCGTCTGCGTCATTACCATCCGGTGTTCCGGTACGGGAACGTACGGAAGAAACTCTAACGTCTGCTTCCGGTGCAATATTGCTTCCTGCTGCTTCTAATGTTATGGTATTGCTGACTGCCGTTACACCGTCAAGAGTTACTCTGACACTTACTTTTACCTTCTGCCTGGTTGGTATTTCCTGCGGCATGCAGATGATGTCAGCGCCTTCCACCTTCTGCAGGGGGGCTCCTTCACTAAAGATATATTCTACCTGAGCGTCCGAAAGTCCCGCCGGTTTCTTTGTATTTAACATGCCCTGAATCCGAACGGCTGCCGGATGATTAACACTGACTGTCTCCGTATCAGCAGTCAATGTGACCTTCTCCAGATAATCGCCAAAGAAAATATGGCCATTCTTATCCACATCAGCGTACAGAGAAGTCTCTGCAATTGCTCCGGCTGCCACAGCAGTTACCGTTATCCGGGTTCTGCCCCCGGACACAGCTTTCAGTTTGAAATTGTCATAAACGGAAATGATCTGGGGATTGCTGCTTTCTACGGAAATGTCTGCTCCGCTTATATCCATTTTGGCACCTGTTCCATCATATCCGGTAATCACAAGTTCTGCGTCAGTGTCGGTAAGTTTCTCACCTTTTGCTGTAAGCTTTGACAGACGTCCTTCCATAGATTCCCCGTTTAATGAGACTTCCAGAATATCAACTGCACTGCCGTTACTTCCCTTGGGGAAATTCAGTCTCACATATTTTGCAGTAACTGGTTCCACGTTATAAATATCGGAAAATCCAAAATATGCTTCTTGTCCTGCTGATGGTGGTATCACGGTTTCTACTGTTCTCCATGCCTCCCCGTCATCGCTGATCTGAATCTCCATTTCCTTTGGTGTATTATAGTATTTCTGGCTGCGTGTATTGAAATGAATTTCTACATTTTCAATTTTACTTTGATTCTCCAGCTCAAAGGATAAGAAGGATTCTCCCTTTCCGGACACGGACCATTTCCCTGCATCAAAATCTGCACCTGTTATCAGTTCTCCGTCCAATACCCGCTGTGGTGCATAATCCTCAATCTGTCCGCTTGCGGTGACTTTCGCACCAGCCATTAAAGACTCATATGGCTGAATATCCATATATACCCTGTTTGTGGTAAATGTTTTGCCATCCAGCTGCACTTCTGCCCATACGGCAGCACGGGTAGTTTTCTCTACAGACTTTGCAAACAGCTTTCCGTCTTTAAAAGAAATGAGATCACTCTCTGTAATAGCCACCGGAGTATATTTATCACCGCCATCCAGGTCTACGATTCCACATTTCATCGTTATCTGTGCGGCATTTAGTCCAATGGAACCGCCCTTGTCGGATCTGCCCTCCAGATAATATGGATATCCTTCCAGATTGTGAAAGCTTCCATAAGCGCCTTTTTCGTCTACCCACAAAGACGCTCCTATCATGTTTTCTCCAACATAAACTTTACCATTTGCTGCCTTCACTTTTAAAGTGTCTTCCTGCTTAACTCCCTCATAAGTACCGGTTACCGTTATTTCTGCCTCACCATTACCTTTCGGTATTACGAGTCCTGTTTCATCCACGGATGCCACCAACGGGTCTGAGCTTTGGAAAGTCACTTTTTCCAGATTTGCTTTTAATGCCTGATACGTCATATAACCCTCTGCTTTTACCTGCAGGCGGTCATCTGAGAGCTGCTCACCTTTTGCAGTTATATTTGTCAGCTGATAGCTGCGCTGGGTATTATCCGTTACAATCTTGATAATGGTGTCAACCTGATCTTCTGTGACATCTGTCAAATCTATGCTTACGAAGTCCCCATCCTGGGTAAAGGAAAGTTCCTTGTCTTCATTGAGCCAGATTACTTTTTCAACGTGATCCCTGATCGGATCAGCCACCAGAGTCTGATCGGTTATTGCATCAAATCCAATTTTTCTGTCCGGACCTTTCATAATATGCAGATACACGTTATTGTCCCGGGACATTGCATATCCCCATTTTGGTCCATGCCCATCTTCGAAATGGTCAATATTGCCTGCTCCATCATCAGCACACTGACAATCCGATCCATTCAAAAAGCAGGGCTGGGTTCCGGTGGTAGATTCATGACGCTCCGGCTTCCCTTCCGGGGCAAACCAAGCCGCCAGTTCTTCTCTTGCATCCACAAATTCCTGAACTGATTTTGGATATCTTTGTGCTACATCCTCGGGAGAATCCCAGTTAGTACCTCTGCTCATTAACGGCATCTGGTCATTATTATCTACCATGCCTCTTCCGGCATTCATAACCATCTCCTGGGATACAAGCCGGTAGTCATCCCTTCTTGCATAGTACGGTGTATAATTATTTTTTGTATGCAGGGATTTCCATGGTTCCATAATAGTGCGCTTCGTTAATTTCGATCCCCGCTCATGTCCATAGATACCGCTGCATTCCCCGGTTCTTAAATCCGGATCTCCGTATTCCGAACCCCAGACGTTGGCATTGATAATAATTTCATCGCTGTAGTTGCGCACATTGCTGTACATGACATCATAATTTGCACCGCCCATTGCCTGGGGACCGTCAAAATAAAGGTATGCCGGATCGTAGCGTAAAATTAAATCCTCCACATTCTGCACAAATACATCGGTAGAGTAATGCTGCAGTCCGCCTCCCTCTGTAGCATAATACAATCCAAACTTCATTCCATAGCGCTTTACTGCTTCCTCAAACTGCTTTAATCCATCTACCACATTTCCGTTTTCATCCTTTGGCAGATATTTATTCCTGTCGTGGTTCGGATCTGCAAAACGGGATGGCCAGTAGTAATTCTGCTGCAATGCCTCAATGGATACCAGGGAATGCCCCTGTCTGCTGGCACGTTCTGCCCACAGATCTGCCGAAAAATTCGGATCTGCAAAATACTGGTAGACAGGAATACAGTGGCTTAATGCGCTGACACGTCCTTCCTCAAACCATTTATTCGGGCGTTCTTTGACCTTCAGTGTATAAGTCTGCTGTGCAGCAGCCCCATCCTTGTCCGTTACCTGTACGGTAAAGCTGTAATCACCGGGGTCTGCTTCTACGATTCCCCCTATGGTTCCATCTTTCTTAAGCTCCAGTCCATCCGGAAGCGCTCCTTTTGTTACTTCCCAAGTATAGTCAGGCCTGCCTCCGTCAGCCATGAACTGAAAAGGGGATGCTTCCAGATTAAACTGATTCTGATTATACTGAGATTTATTCCACACGTAAGGCCACTCCGTATATCCTATAGGCAAAATGTTCTGGGGCAGGCCTCTTCCCGGCTTTCCATCCTGTACCACATCATCAGCAGAAAGCCCCGCCGTGGTGATGGATAAATCGCTGTCTGTTCCCGTCACGGAATAGGTTAAACCTTCCGGCTCATTACCGTCTTTATCTGTAATCCTGCCATAAAATCCAAGATAGTACACATCATTATCTTTTGCAACCGGCACTCCATTGGCATTCTTGTCATCTGTATAAGTATGCTTGATCTGGAGCAGAATCTTATTCCATCCTTCTTTGAGCTGAATGTCCTTAACTGCCATATCCTTCTGTACTTCAGAAGGCTTGGATGGACTTGTGACTGCAGTATCATTTACATACAGACGGTGTTCACCGCTGCTGCCAAAACGAAACTGTACTATCTGTTCTATATCACTATATACGTATGTATGGGCATACACATATTTATTTTTAGTGTCAATGCCCTTTTTAACACCGTAATATCCATATAAGTCCTGGTAATCATCATAGGTACGGTTCCAGATGCGGTCATCGAAATACTCCCATTTCTGTCCGTCAAAAGTCATGCTTTCTCCCAGTTTTGGAACGATGGTTTCTTTCGCTGCTGTCTTTTCCGTAAGTAATTCTTTTACTTCTCCCTGGGTTTCAGTTTGTTCTGTCACCGCCTCTGATGCAGCTGTTTCTTTCGTTGTTTCCATCGCTGCTTCTGGCATTATCTCTGGCATTGTCTCTGGCGTTGTTTCTATCGCTGTCTCTGGCGCTGTTTCTGGCTCTGTTTCTATCGCTGTTTCTGACGCTGTTTCTGGCTCTGTTTCTATCGCTGTCTCTGGCGCTGTTTCTGGCTCTGTTTCTATCGCTGTTTCTGACGCTGTCTTTTCCTCTGTTTCTTCCGTTAACATTTCCTCTTCTGGTAACCCGGCACTTACATTCAATAAGCTTTTCACAGCTATTTGCGTATCTTCCAGTGGATATGGGTATACTTCTATTTCGCTGATTCCTGTAATTCCAGGATATGGCTCAAGCCCGTCATCAACGATTACCTGCAATTTTTTCACATTTTCAAAAGGGATCTCAGGCTGGTATACAGTTGGATAATCGGCATTTTGACAGGTACTTTCTATTCGTATCGGATCACTTGCAGTTCCGTCTTCATAAGTAAAAATCAGATCATACCATTGGTTTCTATGACGTCCGTCATTCCACAGTGTGATCCCAACACTGCCTGCCGTAATTGGTTCATTCCATTCCAGCTGTGCCCAACAGGGAATCTCTGACCCTTCTGTCACCCATTGGTTTCTGACGGACCCATCGTTAAGAAACTCCGGTGGATTCGAACTAAGAGTAGCGGACGATGCAGAAGCTGCTGCCTGCTTGGCTAAATTTGGATTGTCCGGGATCTCCGTGCCATAAATCTCATCAGCAACCGGTGACTCAAAAGGTCCCGCAACCAGCCATGAATTTATGAATGGGGCTGTTCCATTTACATGCTGCGCGTTTACTATAAGCGGGTTCCAAGACCCTGCTGCCAATATGGCTGCCATTGAAAGTGCTGTGGTGCGCTTCCACAGATTTTTAGAAAATCTTTTTTTCATTATAACCCTCCTGATTTAGAATGAGATTACCTTATCACATATTTCACTAATTTCAGACACTAAAAAGTACTGTTTTTATTGATATTACCTGTTTTTATCACTCTTATTTTTAATAATTTCTCACATTTTTACAATGTTTAAACCTTTCCCTTTCTAACTAATGACGTTTTCGGCACCAGGGCGCAGATTAATGAGCTTGTCAGCGTCGATGCAAACCTGTGTTGAACTATAAATCTTTTTCTTCCTCCTTCTTCCTGCTTTTTATGATTTTCCATTTGTAATAACTGATTTCTCAGGGTGCTTCATTCTTTCTGTTTACGGAAACTTTATAAATCACATTATAGCAATCATCCGATTCTTACTGTGAGGAAGTATTTTACTTATTTATGGGGATTATTTTTACCAGCGTTCGTACAAAGTTGTGAAAATTGCTCTCTGACAGCTGTCTGGCAGGAACTGATCTAAACTGCTGTTCTTAAGTCGAAACTTTAAAAAACAGCATCAAAAGCCGCTCCCAAATACACTCTGGAAGCGGCTCTCTTAACCCAATTCTTTTTAATTTTACTTCTGATTTTTACTTTTTAATTTTCACTTTCTCTGTTTTACTGTATGCCCCGTATACCTTCTTTCCAGCTGAATCCTTTTTGAATCCCCGGACCTTTACATAATACGTCCTGCCTTTTTTCAATTTCTGAATGGTCTTGCCTGTCCTTTTTGTCTCTAATACCTTTCTTCCTTTGGTCATCCTGGAATTATTTCCATAAACAATCTCATATCCGTCTGCATTTTTTACTTTTTTAAAGTTTACTGCCATACTGCCGGCTTTTTTACTCTGGGCTTTGCTGATGGATGCCTTTGCAATCTTGATTTTCTCCCATTTTGCGTAAACTTCGACGTTTTTCCGTGTTGATGATGGAATACTGGTTATTTTCTTTTTATATTTTTTATCCGAATACCAGCCCTTGAAAGAATATCCTTTTCTGGATGGTGCCTTCAAGGTTACTTTTGACTTATAACAGGTTTGTGGATTCTGCCTGCTGTTGGTCCCTTTATTTAAGTGATAGTTGATTTTATAACCTACCGTCACTTTACAGGACGCATATTTTCCACTGCCGTCAGCTGCCTGTACTTTAATGGTAGCCGTTCCATAACCTTTTGCTGTCACTTTACCGTTCTGGTCTACTGTCGCTGCTTTTGCATTGCTGGTGGACCATACCACATTTTTATTCGCTGCATCTGCTGGCAATACCGCTGCTTTCAAAGTGAAACTTTTCCCTTTTAACAACGTTTTCTTCGTTTCATTTAGCGTGACTTTATTTACCTTTACTTCCGGTTTCGGTTCTGGTTTCGGTTCTTGTTTCTTTGGCAATACGGTTACAATGGCTTTTGCCTTTAATGCTGTACCATCCACAGAACCCAGTACCGTAAAGTTACCGGGTACTGCTACCTGCTTATCCGTGATTGGCTCCCAGCGTGCCGATACCATGGCGGTTGTTCCGTTATTATAGGAAGCCTTCACCGTCTGGGGCAGCTTCGGGATGATTCCCTGGACTGTATCCGCCTGAACTTCTTCCAAACCTGTGATTTCCGGCTTATGGGTTTTGACCACATAGGTTTTCTCAACTACTTCACTGTAGAGGGAATCACCGCCGATTGCAACGCATTTTAATGTCACCGGATTATCATTTTCCGGCAGTACAAAGCTCTCATCATAATAGATACCATATTCTGGGTCTTTGGGATCACTTCCATCCAGCGTGTAGAATATCTGATCCTTTTTGGATGCCGGTGTAATTTTAACTTCAACCGGCTGCTCATATGTTCCGGAATCCGGTTCCACACTCGGCTCCGGGGTCTGGACTTTCGTCACTTTCATGTCATCGATATCGTATTCTCCCCCAAGGGAATTAAAGCCGATACCTCCGGACTGTAAAGTTCCATCCACTACAGTTCCTACCAGATTGCCATCCAGATAACTGCTGAACTTATCACCGTCTGCCACAATCTTCAGATCATACCATCTTCCTGCAAACGGAGGATTCAAAGGCTCCTGTCCTGCCTCTTCCGGTGTCTTGGCGAAGAAATCCTTATCACCGGAGGACCGCATATAAAATTTTAATTTACCTGACTTCTCCATCTTTAATGTATAGCGGCGGGGATTTGATTTGCTGTTGGAGTCTTCTTCAAAACGAACGCCTCCCGAAAATACGTCGTATGCTCCGCCAAGGGGACCTTCCCCGGTCCATCGATTCAACCGTACCCTGGCTTCCAGTACATAGTTCTTCCAGTCGCTGCCGCCTGTATAATAGAAGGTATTATCCTGAGAATTAATACGAAGATACTGATTGTCATCTTCCCTGATTAATTCTTTTACCATTTTTCCGCCTCCTACCCCTTTCCAGTCAGGCAGTATATCCTCTGCATTCATGGAAGATGCAGCTGTTTTCTGTATTTCCATTTCCTGCTCATTAGCCTGGGGCTCGCTAACCTGCTCTATTGTCTCCGGTGATTCCGTCTCCGGTACTTCCGTCTCAAGTACTTCTGTTACCGGTACTTCCGTCTCAGGCACTTCCGTTTCAAGTACTTCTGTCTCCGATACTTCCGTCTCCGTTTTATCTCTTACCCGGACTTCCGTTTCTGTCTCAGAAGCATTCTGGTTTTCCAATTCTTCATTTGCAATATCACTATACTGCAATGCATCCTCCCGATGACTTTTGTTACCTGCTTCGTCCGCAGTCATCTCATAGCTTTCAAAGTCCTCTTCATACAAAACCCTGTCTTCCGGCTCTGCAGGTGGTTTTGGCAGCGGCACTTCGCCTGCTGGGGGAGCTTCCACGCCTCCATAAATCATAGCTTCATCGTAGTACACGGTGCCTTTTCCTGCATCACATCCAATTTCCAGAGTATCAAATCCTCTGCTGTTTACCTCTTTCACCAGCCTGCCGTCAATATACATCTGTAATGTACCGGGCGTACTGTAATCGAACTTCAGCTCATGCCATCCAAAAAGACGCGGAACATTTGTGGGGATCTTTTCACCGTTTATGTTCATGTAATAGCAATCCCATTTCCCCCACTCTATGCCAAGACCAAACATCTGGTCTTTTGTCCCTGTGCTTACATAAGAAAGAGCATTTCCAGAATTCTGAACGCCGGAATCATATCCAGCCATATTGCCGGACTGGCGGTCAAACATTTTAACGGTAACTGTTTTATTCAGAAGATCCTGAAACGTTCTGGATAATACACTGTCCTGGTTTACGATGAGACCCTGTTTTCCCACAAACGGGTCTTCTGACATCCACTCTGTGGTAATCTCCGGCTGTGCATTACGGAACGTCCATTTGCGTTTCTGGATACCCTTTTCAAAATCATCTTCAAAATATATGTCTTCCGGTTTTTGGCTGCTTTCCTTCTCTTCCATATATTCTATTGGGAAGCCCTCGGTCAATCCAATCTTATCATACTCCATTTTGGAATCATCAAATTCTTCCAGATGATTTACCATGGTTCCATAGTCGATATTTACATTGTCAAAGAGAATATCATCTTTGTACTGCAATATGGTATTGACTTCAATATTAAAGTTCATGGGATTGACAGATTTCACATTATGTAGTTCAAAGCCGGAACATCCCATATCCAGGTTCATATTGTTGGGACTTAAATCCCTCATGGTAGGATTGGCACCGGTGCTGTCGATTACCATCTGGTTGATGATATTGGGTTTCCCCTTGCCGTCTTCATTTCCATGAAACAGCATACATCCAAAAAATGCGCCGTCATCCCCGCCGTCCTGCTGGCAGTCATGTATGTAGCAGTATTCATAACGGTTGCTATGGGTATATAAGTGCTTCATCGCATCATAATTTTTATCGGCTCCATTTTTTTCCCTGCTTGTTCCGCCTGTGGTAAAAATTCCTCTTCTGGGTGAATTATACACCTCGATATTAGAAAATGTACTGTGGCTTACCTGCTGTACCGTTAACCCGGAAGCCTGTCCGATTAATTCACCAATATCATGTATCAATACATTTTTCACCATATTGTTTCTGGAATATCCATCTCCGTTTTCATCTCCTGCCAGTCCCGGATAACCGCCGTCCATACTGATACCGCCATGACCGGTATAATCAATCAGACAATTTTCCACCAACGCATTTGTATTGGCATCATACATAGCAATGCCAAACATTCCCGAGTTGGTCAGATGACAGGCTTCAATCCGGATTCCGTCGGTATTTTTCAGCGTCATCACCCCGTAGCGGAAATCATTCTGTTCCCTCTGTTCGCAGTAAGATGGCTGCGTACTTCCTTTGGATTCGTTTGGCCAGAATCCCAGCGCTGCTCCGGTATCCTTTGCATTCCAGCCGTAGGCATACCAGTCTGTGCTCTCCGTGTCCTTCATTTCAATACCACGGAAGGTCAGATTGCTGACTTTTGAATTTCTGTCTTCGCCCTCTGCGCGGATTACCTCTTTTACCAGAGGGATGATAACCTGCTGATCTTCTATATTTCCTGACGGATAGTAATACAGATCCCCGGTTGTCTTGTTGTAATAGTACTCACCCTCCTGATCCAGTAATGCCAGATTGCCCTGCAGGAAATACCGTGCATTGGTTCCGGTAGTATATTTAGGGCGATAACGGGCAGAACCATCCAAATCAATTTCTTCATCTTTATAATGCAGCCTGCGCTGTGCAGTATTGATTCCTTTCAGCGGAATTGTATCTGTCATCCAGTCCCAGTATCCGCCGTCCCACATATATACAGAAGCATCCAGATCGCCCCGTGCCTCAGCGTTTGATAAACCGTCTGTCACCGTCTGCGGCAGATCCCCTGCTTTCCACTGCAGGTCATGCATTCCGCCCCCCGCAGTAAACAGATAAGGAGTCATTGCTGCTGTAAACCCCTCATACTGATCCAGGTTAGGGTAACGTGCCTGGGTTGCCCGTCTGTCATTCACGTACAGCGTATTGAAGCTCCGGTCCGTTCCAACGTTCGTTTTATAGACAAGACCTTCTGCCTCTGCCGGAAGGTCGGCATCGGTTGCCCCTTCCCTCTGCACCAGCTCCCAATCACTGTTATCCACGGGTTTCCCCCCAATAAATTTAGCACGGGCAACCCCATCCTTACTGGTATAGACAATCTGATGTCCATTGGTGCCGGAATCTTCGGGTCCAAATTCTACCGTTTCATCCATATAGTACTCTCCGCTGTCCAGATACACATAGATATCCCCTGTCATATCGGAATTGATTTTCTGCACTTCACTTCTGGCTCTTTCCAGGGATGCATATGGCTTTTCCTGACTCCCGTCCCCGGCAGCATCATCACCTGCCGGGGAAATATAGATTTCTTTTTGTACCCCGGATGCCTCTGCTGTCACGGAATACGGTGCCGACATGCCCAGGGTGCCCGTCAGCATGGCTGCAGACATTAAAACCGCAAGCTGCTTTTTCATCTTATACATATCTTTTCTCCTTTTTCATACAGATTCACTTAAATCCCACAATAAGTTTTAGTAACCGGCATTACCTATAAGCCGGATACAGTTCAGGGTGGATATGCAAATCTTAGCATAGTCCACCCTGTAGTAATCCTTCTTCAACCAGAAACAGTTACGCTCTGAACATATCATGAACTCTTTTCGTTTTCACTTAACCTCAGGCACTGATCCTGATTATGATACCGTTTTAAATACTTCCTCTTCTGAAGATTCTTTTGCCGCCATACAAACTTTTGCACTTATGATACCTTCCCCAAGAGGTGCCACTGATTCTGTTGTTTCTCCCAGAATCAACTGCACAAAATTCCGTGCCAGTTCGTAATCTCCTCCACCATGCCCTGCAGGCGGAGTGCCTATCTTAATCACAGATACCTGATCACTCATATGATCGTACACCTTGATTTCATCTGTTGTAAAATTAAATTCCAGCGTTCCTTTGTATCCATACAACCGCGCGCCCCGCCTTGCTGCTCCTTTTCTTGCGAAAAAATTCTGTGAATAGACTGCGTGCATACCGGATTCATACCGGATCAGCATACTGCCGCTGTCTTCGTTTCCGGTATCTACCCCATAACAGCAATAATCACTTCTTGGGATATCATTTCTGGTCTGGGTAATATGATAGGTGCTTTCCATGCAGCTGCCGCAGCAGTCGCACTCACTGCAGCGCAGCCCTGCCCTCATATTACCTTTGAAAATCTGCTTTGATTTCATCCCACAGACCTGCACCGGTTTTTCTCCGGTCAGATAATTGATTACGTCCACATCGTGGGTTGCCTTCTGTAAAAACATACCGTGAGATACCGCTTCATTCCGATACCAGTCATGGAAATAGACAAAACCGTAAGGAACGTCATTAAATGCCTGTACATGCTCTACTTTTCCAATGACACCGCTGTCTATGATTCTCTTTGCTTCCCTTACCATCCTGGTTACCCGAAGCGGAAAAGACACTACCACAGGAGCATGAGGTTCTCTGTCACAGCATTCCAGAAGCTCCAGATCTTCTCTTGTGACACCTACGGGTTTTTCCAAAAATAATGGAATCCCCCGTTTCATTACCATTTCTGCCAATTGTGCATGGGTATCACAGTTGGTGCCTACTAAAACACCATCCAGTTCTTCCTGATCCATCATCTCTTGTGCCGTATCATAAAAGTGTATTGATTCCGGATCCATAGGACATTTTCTCCATAAGCCGTCAATTTTGTCAATTTCCATTTCATGCATGATTTCCCTGGAATCCGTCTTGGTTAAAAGCGCTTTCACACGTTCCGGATTTTTATCAGCTATTGCTGTAATCTGTACTTTTTCCAATAGGCCCATAAATTCATCTGCCAGCATATCCATGCGGACACCATAACCTATTACACCCAGCTTTACCATCATTCTCCCCCTATTTTGCCGCCATCCAGGCATCCATCTGTGCCTGTTTTTCAGCAATGACGTTATCTACGCCTGCAGTTTCCAGTCTCTTTAAAAAGTCAGGCAGTGCCGTTTGGGGATCTACAGATCCTGAGCTTAAAGCAGGAACCATTTCTGTAATCACAGAGGTACAGTTTGCCAATTCCGTCTTGACTGGTGTGGGATCAAACACAAATCCGGTTACCGGTGAAATCTCAGCTTTCTTATCTTCTTCAAATACCATGCTCTGGGATTGTTTCTGTAAATCTCCTGCTTCATTGCGGTTATATAATGCTCGGGTAAAATCAGGACTGTAAGATTGTCCAATCTGCCATTCATTAAAGTTAAAGTTATATTTTCCTTCCTGCAAAGCATAGGTTCCGTCATCACCATAAACGTAATCCACGCCTTCTTCACCCTGTGTGATCAGCAAATACAGTTCGTCATTTGTATTCAAAAGCTCAATTAATTCAACTGCTTTTTCAATATTTTCAGACTGAGCATTCACTGCAACGGCAGCCGTAGGTCCTGCCGCAGCAGGAATCACTGTTCTGGTTGTGGAAACTGTTCCAGCCGGCGCTATATCCTTGGTACACATACTCATTTTTGCAGAATCCTCATTACCCGGGAAGTCCACGCTGTCCGGCCATCCTGACCCGACTTCTGCAATCATCTTCGCTGCTTTTCTGTCCGGGCTGGTATCTTTCACCGTAGCACCGTCTTTTCTGACATAGCCTTTTTCATACCAGTCACGCATAATCGTACAGAATTCTGCAAATTCATCGGTACCAAATTGATTAATTACTTTATCCGGTTCATCAAAACGAATCCAGCCCGGGGTAGCCATATCTCCAACAGCTTCCATATCCCAGAACAGAGGTTCGTTCGCAAATAAATTCCAGGTGGAGGAAGTTTCCCAGCCTATCATATCCGGGTGTTTCTCCAGCGCTTTGCCTATGAAATCCCCAGTCATCTGAAGTGCTTCCAGGGTAGGTTTACCCTTAACTGCTTTCCAGTCAAATCCTACCTCATCCGCCAGATCTGTCCTATAACGGAAGCCTTGTCTCTTTGCAACGCCCCATTGCTGGTAGTTTACGGAGCCATAGATTTTACCATCCACCTTAACGCCTTCCCACAGGCCTTCCGGAATTCTCTTATAAGTTTCCGGTGCATATTGGGGAATTAACTCTGTAAGATCTGCATAAGCGCCTTTTGCCGCATTTTCATAAAAATTAATGCCGCCCCAGTTTGCGGTAAAACATAAGTCCCAGTCATCTCCTGAATTAATCATCAGGTTCATTTTTTCTCCATAAGTAGCACTGTCAATCATAACCAGGTTCAATTTTGCATTAATCTCTTTTTCAATGATCTGGTTCGCTTTTTCCATAATACGCTCAGCATCATTTACCGGTCCGTTCATCATATAAAAGCTTAATTCTACCGGATCGCCGGAAGCTTCTTTTGTTTCTTCCTTATCCCCATCCTTGCTTTCCCCGGTACCCGCATCACTGCCCGGATTCTCCGTACCATTTGTTTCTTTCGATGTTTTCTCTGTTGCTGCTCCACATCCTGTGAATGTAGTTGCCAGCATTGCCCCAACAAGTAAGACTGCTATCAGGTTCTTTCTTTTCATGTTGTCTTCCTCCTTAAATTTAATTTATTATTTTTCTGATTTTCATCAGTAAAAATCACTCTTTTACTGCTCCAATTGTCAATCCTTTTTCAAAATACTTCTGGAGCAGCGGATATAATAGTATGATTGGTCCGATTGCCAGAACACAGGTTGCCATTCTCGCACCCTCGCTTGGCAGTACCCCCAGTGCCTGTTCAATGGAACGGGAAGCCTGGGCATTGGATTGCAGATACCCGATGTTATTCATTAATGACTGCAGCAGATACTGCAATGTATATAATTTCGGGGTTTCAATATACAGGGAACAGGTCATCCAGTCGTTCCAGTATGCAATTGATACAAATAGTCCAATCGTTGCCAGGGATGGTGTGGACAGAGGCAGTACGATCTTAAAAAATGTCCGGAACTCTCCGGAACCGTCAATTCTTGCCGATTCAATCAGCGAATTGGGAATGGACTTAAAAAAGTTTTTCATAATCAGTACATTTACAGCCGATACCAGATTGATTAAAATTAAAACCCAAATGGTATTCTTTAGATGCAGGTATCTGGTCATTAACATATACTGCGGCACCAGACCGCCGTTAAACAAGACCGGTATGTATACAAAGAATGAGATTTTTTCTCTCCAAGTCACTTCATCTCTCGTCAGCGAGTATGCCAGCATAGCGGTGATCAGAAGATGCAGTGCCGTACCCATAACCGTTACCACAATCGTTACTACATATGCCTGTGCCACAGATGCCGCTCCGCTGAACACATAGCGGTAAGAGTCCGTGCTGAACACTTTCGGAATAAAATGATAACCATCCACCATCAGAGAGGTTTCCCCGGTAAATGAAATCCCCACAACCAAAAGCAGCGGCACGACACAGATTAAACTAAGGCATAAAAAAATCGTATGAATGCCTACCTTAAAAACACTTACAGTTCTTTTCTTTTTCATAGGATCTCCTTCCCTTAAAATAGTGCGCTGTCCGGATCGATTTTCTTAATGATTTTATTGGAAATCAGAACCAGGGCAAATCCAATTGTAGACTGATAAAGCCCCACTGCCGCCGACATTCCATAATCATTAATTTTTTTCAGGGATCGGAAAACGTAAGTATCAATGACATCTGTTGCCGGATATAGTGCACCTGCATCATTTGGCAGGGTATAGAATGCATTCCAGTCTCCAAGACCGCCGTTAAACAGCTTTCCTACCCAGAGCAAGGACAGAACGATCATGGTTGTACGGATCAGAGGCAGTGTAATAAACTTAATCTGCTGCCATTTCGTAGCTCCATCTAACTGTGCCGCTTCATAATAGTCTGTATTGATACCCGCAATTGCAGCAACATACAGGACAGAGTAGTAACCGACATTTTTCCAGAGATAAGCCAGCGGCATAATCGCTCTCCACTTAGACGGCTCGCTGTACCATTGTATCCCTTCTATCCCGAATTTTCCCAGGACATTATTAATAATACCTCTGTCTACGCTTAAAAAACTAAATAATATATACTGAATAACGATCCAGGATAAAAAAGTAGGAATCAGTATGGCGCCTTTATAAGCAGCGGATACATATTTGTTTTTCACTTCATTTAACAAGATGGCAAGTGCCACCGCCACTACCGTTACCAGAACTGCTTCTATAATATTGTACAGAATCGTATTCATCGTAACAATTCTTGCTGTATCGGATTTAAAGAAAAACTCAAAGTTCTTAAATAAAGGGTTGATAAATTCACTGCCGAAAATCCCATCCGTGGGTTTATAATTTTTAAAAGCCAGTATTACCCCCGGCATTGGCAGATAAAAAATCAATGTGATCATGAAAAGTCCCGGAGCCATCATTAAATAAAATGGCATTTGTTTTTTTACCGATCGTTTCCAATTACGCTGCCCGTTTACTGCAAAACTTTTACCTTTCTTACGATTACTTATTTTCTTCATTCTAAATTTCCCTCCTTAATCTGTTCCCTATTATGCCCTTAATGCCTACGCTTTTCAACAAAGATAATTTCGAAAACCTTCGTTTTCTTCCTGTTTTAGCATTTTTATACCCCTGCATACCGCAGACGGGTCTGCGGTACTGCTTCAATAGAAAGTATGGAACGCTTTTGTTCCAAACTTATCTCTCTGAAAACGAACACTTTTCAGGATTACAGCAGATTTCATGATTTTAACACGATGCAGCGGGAAGTCATGTGCTCCAGCATGACCGGCAAAAGTATCCCGCCTTCCCTTTTTTCAAATTGCAGCGGAACCGGCTTTCCTTCTTCTCTGGAAATTTCAAATGCGTCCTGTACCGGAAATGGAAGATCCAATTTCACATTTTCAAAATCATCCGTTGCATAATTGAACAGTAACAGCACTTGCTGTCCCTCCCGGCTAAAATGACTTACGGTTACATAGGGACAATTTTCTATGATTACAGGCTGCCGTACATCCTTCATGGATAAGATGAGGTGCCTTAGCATTTCCTGTCTCACCGGGTTTAACAAAAAGTTATGCCTGTCACGCATATGGCCGTAGGGCAGTATCACGGCGCGGTTCGTTACATAGACAACTCCCTCTCCTACGACAGAACCATCCGGCGCTTTTAGCACAGAAACTGTCTGGTGCGGCTCTTTTGTATACGTTATATTAAGGTAATCCCCCGTTTCCCCCATGGTCTGAGCAGAAATCCTGGCATACGGCAGGTTCTGGAACCGTTGTTCTGTAATCACCTGTTCGTAGCTGTGCTTACCGGTATTTGCCGGATACCATTCACAGGAAGTAATTCCCAGCAGACAGCCAAGCCCCATATCCACCAGGGTTTCCACTGCTTCTCCTTCCAGCAGGAGGACATTGTCAGAAAACATCTTCGTGATTTCACATGGTTTTAAATTTCGAAAATACTGTCCGCTGACCGCCATAATCTCTCCTGTTTTGGAACAGTCATCACAATAATGGTTCGCCATGCCAAATGCAGAAAGGTATTCTGCCCAGAATGTCTCCCAGGGCTGTATGGCTGATAAACATCTTGTTCCGTCTGTATGTATGGTATAGGAAGAATTGCTGCTGTACATTACACAAATGCCTTTTTCCTCACTGCCTTTCAGATGCAGACCTGTGATCCCGGTTAAATATGGTTTTGCCCTGCTTAGCAGTTCATCATATTTTTGTTCCTTATTTATGCCGTTCCCTATCATATCGAAGAGATTCATGGTGATTCCGTCTGCCCCTACAGCCAGGGCACTTTCTATTTCCAGGCGTGTAAAACGGTGAGATTTAGAAAATGTTGTATGGGGGAAATTATCTAGCTCAGGCCAAAGCTGCGCCTGGCCTTTTGTCATGGCTGCACTCAGTTTGGTAGTCTTTTGGAAATCCAGTGCATACTGGCGGGGCGAAGCTTCTGCATATGCCGGCAGATGCGGGCGGTTCAAAGGCGCCGTCTCACCAGATAAACCGGAGAAAATACCGTTCCAGTCACGTCCCTCCACGCAGTGCACCTCCGGACCGGAACTCATAAGTCCCATCCTTGTATGCGGAGATATCTCATGGACCGCCTCACCCAGAAGAGCTGCAAAACCACACATGGTATCTCTTGCGGTATCCAGCCACACCTTCCGGTAAGGATGCGGGGAACCCTGGCACAGAATGCCCTCCAGAAAACTTTCCATATCCACTTCTTTTCCTATACGTTTGGCAAACTCTCTCTTATGCAGTTCACAAAAGCATCCTCCCCATTCCAGCGGGGGATGGTTGTGCAGCCTGAAATCATCTTCAATCCATATAACCGCAAAATGAAGATCTGCATACAAACGATAAACAGCTTTCATATAGTCCTGAAATTGTTGATCCAAAGGGCAGGCTACTGCGTCTGCTTTCCTGCCGTTATAATCAGCCATAGTGGTAAAATTCTGATCTTCTGCTAAGGTTCTTCCCCGGTCTGCATGGAGAACCGTTGTCCAGGGGTTTAAGGATACGCTGATTCCCTCTTCATTTAACTTGGGCTTAAACTTTTCTATCATTTGAAGCCACTCTTTTGTCTTCTCCAATGATAAATGCCCCTGATTGACTTCTTCCATATTCAGAAAAAACTGGACGTCATCAATCTGTGCAGATTTACAAAACTTCAATAAATCATAAAACTTCTCTTCTGCGTAAAAATCCGGGCAGATGCCAATACGCAGCGAGTAAGTAAATTTTTCATTCATTCTTCTTCTCCTTCACTTATTTTTTCCCATTATGCTTTAATTACCGGAATTTCACAACGATGACTCTTTACAAATTCACGTATTTCTAAGAAATATACCTCTCTGAATTTTAATCTTTTCTACGAATAATATCACTTTCCCCAATCCTCTATTGAATCTTTTCTTATTTTTATTATAATGATATTATCAAAAGGCAAAGGTGGAAGAAATAAAATGAAAGCATTTATATTTAAAAAGCTGCATACAGACTCACAAAAAAGCAGGAGCTTTTTTAACAGCACGCTCCTTAGCTTACTTGCAATATCTGTAATTATTACCATTCTTCTTTCTTCTTTTCTTTCCATTAACTATGGAAAAACTTCGCTGAAACTGACTTCCGGTTTTAACCAGAACCTGGTATCACAGACAAATTATACCGTGGAACAGCTCAATGACAATATACAGCGGGTGACCCGTTCTCTCATTAATAATAATGACATTATTTCGTTTCTTTATATGAATAACCGCTCTTCCACCACTCCGATTCTGGCAAGCCGCGTACTGGATAACCAGCTGGTTGTACTTCCTTATGTTGAAAGCATCTATCTCTATAACGCGCAGCTGGATTTATTCTTTTCGTCTAAAAACGGCAGCCAGTCAGGCAGCAGTGAATTTACAGATTCGGATTGTGTAAAGTTGGTGACAGACCCGGACTTTATCGCCGCTTATGATAAACACCCGATTCCAAGAAGGATTAACGAAATGACCCAGAATGCTGAAATTCTCTCCTACGTCTACTATGATTCCTACACCGGCAAGGACGGACGCAGGAATGCTATTATAATTAATACTTACGCTTCCTCTCTGACAGATGCCATCCATTCCATGAACAGATATAAAGAGGGAACCCCTATGGATTTCATTGTAATGGATTCTGACATGACCGTATTAAGTTCTGTACTGACCCCCAGGCTTCTGGAAAATGCCGACACATTCTCATCCTTTAAGGAAAAATTTGCAGACGATAAACGATTCGGCAACGGTTTTTTTACCATTGATAAAACCCGCTATTTTTATTCCTTTACACGTGACAATGTGAATAACTGGTACCTGATCAGCTTGGTTCCCTCCAGTATTATTTTTAAAGATATTATCTCAGCCGTACTGATCAGTTCCGCCATTATGATATCTGTTTTTCTGTTCTGCATCCTCCTGTGCTTATTCTTTGCCAAGAGGCTGAATACACCGATACAGAAAGTAACCCACTTGCTGGAAGACCAGGCCTATGGCGATTCCGATGTAAAGCTTCAGGTTCCAACTGAATTTCAGCATATTCTGACAGTATTTGAATCTTTGCACCAGAACAATCAAAAATTGAATACTTTAAAGAAAAAAAATGCCCAAAGCTATAAAGAGTCTTTCCTGAACAGCCTGGTCACAGGAAACCGCACTGAGCCTGTTGACAGCACTCTGCGCGCACTGGAGTCCCAGAATCTTACTTATCTTACAGACCAGCCGATATGCATGGCTGTCCTGAAAATTGATAACTACCAGGATTTTCTCAATGCCAACGCACCGAATGAATTATGGGTATTCCGATTCTCAATCGCTAACATCGCCGAGGAAATTGTCAGACAGTCCTTCACCTGCAATCTTTTCAGCCGGGAAAATGACAAATTTGTAATATTAATTAATTGCGGGAAAGAACTTCCCAATGAAGCTTTCCATCAGAAGCTGCAGAACATATTCCTTTCCATTCAAAAAAACGTAGACCGGTACTTAAAGCTGTCATTAACCGTGGCATACAGCACCCTGTTTAAGGGTCTGGAACACTTGCCCAGCATGTATATCAATATGGAGAACTCACTGCTGCAGAAAATACGTTACGGACACTCCAGTATTATCAGCCCGCAGATGATGGATGACCTGAATTCCGATATTTTCTTTTTCCCTAAGCAATTATCAGAACGACTGTCTTCCGCTGTATTAAATGGAAAAACGGAACAGGCTTTGGAAACCTACCAGAAAATTTCCCAACAGCTCTTTTCCTATGACTATAATGAGATTATGTCTTCCAGCATACGGCTTATTTATGACTTGTATTTTCAGATATCCGATAAATATCCTGTTTTAAAAGAAGACTGCATGACACTATTAAAGGACTGTCTGGTTGACCTGAAAAATGTAGAAATTGCATCTGATATCAGCCGGCTCATGGATACTTTACTCCAGTCCCTCTGCAGCAAAATAGCGTTTCTCCATGATAATCCATTCAGCCAGAATACGGATATCGTAACACAGCGTATCTGCCAGATCGTAGACCGGGAATTTTCCAACCCCTCTTTATGCCTGAGTTCTATCTCAGAAGAGATTGGGCTTTCCCCCAATTATATCGGACAGATTTTTAAATCAGCCATGCAGAAATCTGTTGCCCAGTATATCACAGATCTTCGAATGGAAATGCTTGCCCACTATCTGAATGAGACAAAACTTCCATTAAATAAGATCCTGGATAAAATCGGCATGGAAAAAAATAATTACTTTTATACCCGATTCAAGAAGTACTTTAAAGTATCTCTTGGTGAATACCGCATGAATACACACTTACGTAATGATGAGTAATGAAAGAAAGGCTGTCCCCGGACGATCGTCCGGGGACAGCCTTTTAGAAAACTCTCTTACCATCTTATTTTTCACTCTCTGCAGGAATCACTGAAAATGCATCCTGCAATAATATGATTCATTCTTTGCCACTCCCTTCTATAACGGGATACAGGGAGGCTTCGTACAGTGCTTTCAGATTCTGTATTTTCCAATCCGGGGTTGATCCATTCCCCATAGTCATCATCAGGCGTCCATCCCTTCTGCCATATGCTTTCATCAGAAATGCAATTTCTTCCTTTACCTCTTCTGCAGAACCAAAAGCCATCAGATACTGTACATCCACGCCTGCTAAAATACAAATCTGCCCGCCAAATTTTTCCGCAATCTCCTGCTCATTCATGGTATTCTTCTGGATAGGATGGATCACATCCAATCCGATTTCAATCAAATCGGGCAGAAACAGCTCAATATTGCCGCAGCTGTGCAGCCAGAAATGAGTTCCCAGCTCATGTGCCTTGTCAATGAGCTTTTTATAATATGGTTTGAAAAACTCCCGGAAAATATCCAGGGAAAAGAAAGGTGCCGTCTGTGTCCCAATATCATCGGATACAAAAAAACCATCTACATCCAGCTCTTCTTTTGTCCGCTCCATAATCCGCATATAAAAATCCGTCAGTCTGGTAAATAAACGGTGAATTTCTTCCGGATACAGATAAAAATCAGTAAGCGCATTTTCCATTCCCCGCAAGGACCAAAGCCGCTCAAAAAAACAATACCACCATCTTCCCAGCAGGTAACGCCCATCCTTTTCTTTTTTTCCCAAAATAAGAGCCGGTGATTTTGGATCTGGAAAAGTATCATAGAATTCCCCCGCATCCTCCCAGTCCTCAATCAGACACTGAGCATCCAGCCCCCTTCCCTCCAAACTATGTTTTCCGGGTGCCGCCCAGTAAAAGTCAGGATCTTCTTTTGGTCCCTCAGTCATTCCCGGCATCTGTAAAAATACTTCATCCACATCACAGGGGTACTGCTCCAGCCAGGCATTGCGTTTTCCGGCATCATTTTCAAATACATTATCATAGATCCAGATATCATATAGGAGCGGAATTCTTTTCGCTGCCCCTTTTCCCTCAATTACACGTAACACATCCTCTTTCTTCAATACTTCCATGCTGCATCCTTTCTTTGTGTACCTTCACTAACCGGAATAAATCCCGTATTTCTGCCAGATCTTCCACATTCTTTCATACCGCTCTAATGCCATGCCCGTATATACGCAGTTAGAGGTGGAGAAGATGTACCCCTTTCCCGCCTCCATTCCCTCACGCAGAGATCTTTGTACTTCAGCGTCGCATTCATCATCCGTTCCAGTCTGTAGCAGACCGCAGTTTACATTTCCGATAAGTGCAATGCCGTCTCCCACAATCTTTCTTGCTTCTGCCAGATTTACGCCCCCCTGGGGATCCAGGGAATGGATCGCATTTGGTTTGCAGTCGGCAATCTGTTTTAAAATGGGCATCACATTCCCGTCTGTATGTTTGATAGAATAATACCCCATTTTTCTGTATTCACTGATGATTTCTTTTAAATAGGGGATGATCAGTTCTTCGAACTGTTCCGGGGAAAAAAATGGATTTGTATTAAAGCAATAATCGGAACAAAGGGTGAATCCATCCAGTAAATGACCTTTTCGGTCCAGCTTATCTGCAAAAGCAGCATGCTCCTCTACTCTTCTCTTAGATATCTCATTTAGTTTTTCCGGCTCCTCCAGCATCTGTACTGCAAAATCAATCATGGTATCCCCATCCGGAATTGCCCAGGTCGGATCTCCATGCATCATCAGATAATATTCATCTCCTGACTTTTCCCGGATGGTTTCCAGTAACCACTGGATGTTATCAAAGCCCCCCGGGTTGGAGTGTACAAAAATTGCACTGTGATCATATCGCTTTGCAGTATCGATATAAATATCAGCAATCTCCTGAATATGAAGCTTCTGCTCCGTGTAACTCATCTGATTCCACTGTTCATAGAATCTGTGGCTGGGATGTACCTTACCAAGTGCCTCCATGGTAAGGAAAAATACCAGTTCAAAATGGGGCACCCTTCCCCCGATATCCTCACATTGTAAGGTCTTTATAAAACGTTCTTTGTGTGTCATATTAATACCCGTCATATATTGCAGGTTAGCCTGCAACACAGCCACTAAAAACAAGTTGAAAGAATCATCTCGTGGCTTCCTTTCTATATCATAATTTTCTTTCAACTTTAGAGCGTGTTTTAAAATTGCTTTCTGACAGATGTGCATCACAGTTTGTGGTAGATTTGTCCCGAATGAAGGGCGCGTAGCGGGCTACGTAACCTGAATTCGGGGCAAATATACTGCAAACAATTCGAGGCTTTATTTAACTCCTTTTTGTTCCCTGAATTGTTCCCGGTATGCCTGCGGGGTCACGCCTATTTTTTTCCGGAAATAAGTATAAAAATAATTTGTGCTCACAAATCCGCATTTTTCTGCAAGATCTTTTGCTGCCCGCTCTGTATTCTCCAATTCCTTTAACACCCACTGCAGGCGTTCCCCATTTATATAATCCGCCACAGACATTCCCATATCTTTTTTAAACAGCCTTCCAAGATAATTTGGTGATACACTGAATTCATCTCCCAGCTGTTCCAGTGTGAGATTAGGATCGGAAAAGTTTTCTTCAATATATTTTTTTACTTCATCCAGCTTCCCGATCACTCCTTTTTTAACTGCTGCCTTTTCCTGCTTTTCATGTATTTTTTCAAAAAGCTGTAGGAACAGTTCATCCACTTCAGCAGCCTTTTCACATGCTGTCAGCTGAACTAAGAAGTCATTTGCTTCGGTTTCATAAAAAGAAAAGTCCTTTACACTACGGACAACAGTTATGCCCAGCCAGATAATCGCATTCATATATTCCACCATACTGCACTTTTTAAGTTTCTGTGTAAAGCTCTGGTAGACCTCCCACACATCCTGTCCGGAACGAACTGCCTTAGGCAGGCTGCCCGCCTCCAGCTGCTGGAACTCTGCCTGTTCTCCATGCTCTGTCTGAATCTGTTCGTATGTAAAATAAGTATTCGGCGGATAAAAAAAGCTTTCCTGCATAACCGTTTTCAGATTGCTGTTCACTTCCGGAACCTTTTCCAGATTAACAGTTTCTTCTGATCCGACCAGGGAAAAATTCCATTCAATAAAAACTTTCACATTTTCACAGAACGCGTGGAAACACTCCCTGATCTTCTCCTGCATTCCAGCCTCCTGCGTTGTTTCCAGAAGAAACGTCAGTGTGTGATCCCGGTTAATCAATCCCATTACCTGAAAATACTTCCCAAAAGTTTCTTCAAATATATTCTGAAAGCCATATTTGATATCGTAGGTACCTGTTTTGCCATAAATATCCCGGAATTTTTTGTACGCTTCCAACTGTAAAATCAACACGGCATACTTCTGGTTTTCGTCAACGGAGAATCCAAAGTTATCTATCTGCTGACGCAGCTGGTTTTTTCCAAAAAGCTTTCTGTTGTGAAGAAAATCGCTTAAGAATCCTTCTCTCAGAAGATACCGGTCCGAACGCCTTTCAGACAGGGCATATTTTTTTTCCAGCCTTCTATGTATTTTCAAAATGGTTACTGAATTAGCCAGGGCTATTACAACGACCGCAATTACAATAGTAAGCGTAAATCCCACGATCCAGCGGCGCAGGTCCAGAAGAACATGGAACATTGAATTCCACCTGGTAATTTTGACATAATTCCATTGGCTTTTGCCTGAAAAAAGATAGGAGAAAAAATATTTCTCTCCATCCACCACTGCTTCCTGATACTTAATCCCTTTTTCCGCCAATTGAAGTACCGTTTCCCTCATCTTCGCAGTCTCTTGGACCGGATAGGTCTGTAAATCCACAAGCCTTTCATTCTTTTCATCGATAATAAGCATCCGGCTGTCTTTCAGAATCTCCATATCCAGAATTTCCTGCAGCATCTTATCAAATTTCATATTGACAATAACCACACTTCCCGTTTTTTTCTGTTCTGCTGCATATAATAGATAAGAATAGACAACCTCCTTTTTCTCTGTCTGATTGGAATATTTCGTTGTCATCTCTCTGCGGATCAGATTTTGTGTATGATACTTTTGCGGATTTTCTAAGATGCTTACTATATTCTGATCAGAATATTCTGCTTTTCCCACTGCCCCAAACCTGCTTCCGGAGGTGATAAAAAGATCCAGGTCATTATTATAAATATAGATGGATTCAACTTCGGGATTCGTATTCTGGTACAGAGAAAGCTGGTTGCGCACCTTGCTCAGGGTGATACTGTTCAGCGTCTGTCCCGAAACGGCTGTCAGCAGTTCGGAACAGACGTCATCAAGCATTACCTGGGTGGCAATCATATTGGCTGTGCCGTTGGCTTCCTCAAAATCCGTCTGCACCTGTGAAAATGCCTGCATGGACATCCGGATATTCTGATCGATAATGACCTTTTTCACCATGCGGTACATCCATCCCGAACCCGCCAGAATCACTACCAGCATACTTACGGAAATCCCAAGAAAAATTCTGCGAAATAATTTTTGATTCTCCATCTGCTTCTGGTCTTTATGCTTACGAGCAAGATATCCCTTGCAGCTTTCCATCAATTTCATTTCACTTCCCCCTGTCAGCTAATTTTATAATAATTTTCTAACAGAACCCTTCTTTTTGCAACTACAAATTGTGGCAAAGACTTCTTTTTTTATCACTTTCTTCTTTTTCCATGAAAACGCCGTGGGTGGAAAGCTTCATCTACCCGCGGCGTTACATATTTATCTCTGTATATCTTATTATTTTGAAGCGAGGAATTCATCAATCTGCTTCTGCATTTCAGCCATCACTTTATCAATTCCTGCCACATTTAATTTTTCCAGGAATTCGGCATTCGTTTCTTCCACAGGCAGCTCACCGCCCACAAGGCTTTCATACTCTTTTACAACTTTAGACACATTTGTCACTTCCATTTTGACTGCCTCCGGATCAAAGGAAAAACCAAGGATCGGAGATGTCTTCGCACTGTCATTCAGTGCCCTGGTCTGCTCCCAGATATCTTCCGGCTGTCCGGCAAGTGCATAGGTGTTGAATACATTTCCCAATGCCCACGACTGACCATGGGAATAACCGCTGTCAGAAATCAGTTCAATTGTATTCTCACCGGTCTTTTTATAATGTGTTCCTTCGATACCGTAGGAAATCAAATTTATGGCATAAGGATCTGTGTTGATCAGTTCCAGATACTTCAGTGTTTCTTCCGGATGTTTGGAGGTTGTGGAAATGCCATACATGGTTGCAATTACACTGTTAGTGGAAATATAAGGATCCGTTGCCGCCGTAGCCATTACACATTCATATCCTGCTCTTGCGGATTCTTCGGCTTCCACACCGGGCTTATAAGTTCCGGAATAAAAGGCAGACGTCTTTTTTGCAACACGCTGGCTCTCGCCGTATTCATCCATATATCCGCATTCGCCGTCCAGAAGCCCTTTTTCATTCAGACTGACCAGCTCATTCAGCATATTTTTCCATTCATCTGTTGCATAGAAGTTTACAACCTTAGCGGATGTATCATCCATCTTAATCGCACCGGCTGCCATGTAATCGCTGATATATTCATATCCGCAGTAATCCGCTGCCTGGGCACGATTTACCCCTCCTACCTTTGCACCAAACTGATCAAAGGCTTTCTGTGCATACTCACCCAAATCTGTGAGGTTTTTAACTGTACTAATATCTGTTGCTGTTCCGTCCACATAGTCTTTTGGCATCAGTGCACCGATCTGGCGGGCCACAATCTGCTGGTTTGGTACTGCATAAATTCCGCCTTTTACTGTAGCTGCCGTCCATATATAGTCCGGAATCGCCTTCTGAAGTTCCGGTGCAGCCTTTGGCAGCAGCTCTGTAATATCTATAAATGCACCTTTTACCACATTGGTATTGTAAGGATTCAGCCAGTTTGACGTAAAGCAGGCATCATACTCTTCACCGGATGCAATAATGGTCTGGATTTTATCACCGTAAGCGCCTCCATGAAATACATAGTCTACGGTTACCCCTATTTTTTCTTTCGTATACTCATTCAGTGCTTCCATTACTGCCTTTCCGTCTGTCTGCTCCGGAACCGGTGTATGAATTTTCAAATTGACAACTTCCTTGTTTTCTTTTTTCTCCGCTCCGCCGCCGTCTCCTTCTTCCGATACGTCATTTTTGCCGCCAGTCTCACTGCCGCTTTCCGCTTTTGCGTCAGTTTGGGAACTTTTCTCTGAATTACTGTTTCCGCTGCATCCAGCCAGTGTCCCCATTACCATTACTGCTGCCATTCCAAGAGCAATCAAATTTTTCCTTCTCATCTTTATTCCTCCTCATAAGATTTATATGTAATTGACATAGCAATTTACATTCTTTATCAGCCTTTTACGCCTCCGACAGTCAATCCTTTTACAAAATATTTCTGGAAAAACGGGAATACAGCCAGCATAGGTCCTGCTGCAATCACGCACATCGCCATACGCATAGATTCCGTGGGCATGTCTGCCATGCTGATTCCCATTCCGGATATTGCTGAATTCTTAATCATTTCCTGTACATCCCGCATCAGAACATAAAGCCGGTACTGGAGATTATAAAGCTCCCGGTTATCAATATACATAAGCGGCTGGAACCAGTCATTCCAGTAATTCAATGTTATAAACATCCCTACCGTTGCCAGGGCGGGTTTTGCAAGGGGCAATACAATTTTCGTAAATATTGTCAGCTCCCCTGCACCATCCACGGTGGCTGCTTCCATCAGCGATGCCGGAAGCTGGGTGAAAAATGTTCGCATTAAGATGATAAACCATGGAACAATCAGCATAGGCAGCAGCATTGCCCAGATCGTATTTTTTAAATGCAGGTATTTTGTCAGCCATATATAGGTAGGAACCATACCGCCATTCAGCACCATGGGAATAATCAGAAATACCGTCAGCGGTTTGCGCCAGGCATAGTCTTTTCTGGACAGGACATATGCAATCATGGAATTCAGTGTGAGCCCGAATCCAAGCCCCAGAACAGTAACTAAAATCGTCACACCATAAGACCGGAGTATTGCAGCCGCATCCTTAAATACAAATTTATACGCATCCAGCGTCATGCCTTTTGGAAAAATTCCATAGCCCTCTTTCATGATTCGGATATCACTGGAAAAGGAAATGGATACCACCGTGATAATGGGAATTACGCATAGTAAACAACACAGACCCAGAAATGCATAAATGATAATTTTAGGTCCTAAGGATAAATCTTTCTTCATCTTTATTCCTCCCATTTAAAATAATGCACTGTCTTTGTCCAGTTTCCGTACAACCAGATTGGAGCCCATAATCAGTACAAATCCTATCACTGCCTGGAAACATCCCACAGCGGAACCAATTCCGATATCACCGGTTACACGCAGTGCCCTGTATATGTAAGTATCCAGTACATCTGTAGTTGCATAAAGTGCACCCTGGTCTCTTGTCAGATTGAAAAACAGTCCGAAATCCGCATACATAATTCTTCCTACCTGAAGAATTACCATTACTATAATAATTCCTTTCAGCATTGGAAGCGTTATCTTCCATACCATCTGCCATCTGCTTGCTCCATCCAGAGCTGCTGCTTCATAATAGGTATCATCGATTCCCATCAGACCTGCATAATAGATTACACTGTAGTAGCCCGCCATCTTCCACGCATACATAAAAGTCAGTATTACCGGCCAGTATTCTGACCGTGCATACCACGAAATACTGTGCAGCCCTAAAAATTGCAGCAGCTGGTTAATGATACCATAGTCATGATGCAAATACGCATACAAAAGATAACCCACTACTACCCACGACATAAAATATGGGAAAAACATGATCGTCTGTGTTACCTTAATCATTTTTCTGCTTCGCACTTCGTTCATCATCAGGGCAATTGCCACTGAAACCACCAGGGTTATACCGATAAAAAGTACATTCAGTCCAATCGTATTTCTAAGTACTACCCACGCATCGTTAGATTTAAAGAAAAATTCAAAATTTTTAAATCCGATCCAGTCACTTCCTAAAAATCCCTTGTCATACCGAAAATCTTTGAAAGCAATAATCAGTCCTGCAATAGGAACATAAGAAAACAGGAAAAGAATTACGGCTGCCGGCAGGGCCATTATGGTTAATGTCGTATTCTTTTTTCTGGAAACGCGTCCTCTTTTACGTTTTTCCTTCATCTTTATACCCATTGCTTATTGCAGTCTTGCCTGCAATACTGCCACAATAAAACAGGTTGGAAGAATCACACCGTGGCTTCCTTTCTTTATTAAAATTTTCTTTCAACCCTCTTCCCCTTTCCATTTTATCAGCGGTTTCATTGTTTTACAAAACTCACTGCCGCTCTGTGCATATTCTCACGCATTTCTTCCTTTTTTACAACTTTTAAATCCTGCAATTACTTTGTTTTATAGAGAAAATGGACTTTCAAATCTGTACTTTCAAAAATTAACCTTATTCACAATGGATATCAGCTTCCCTGATCATCACCAGACTGGATATCAGCTTCCCTGATCATCGCTAAAATATTTTCCGGCGGAATTATATCCACCATCGTATTACAGGTAGAGAGAATAAAACCGCCTCCGGGGCTTGCTGCCTCTATGGTTTTTCGGACATCTGCCTGCACTTCTTCCACGGTGCCAAAGCACATGATATAGTCCAGATCAATATTTCCCCACAGACACAGCCGGTCACCATATTTATCCTTAATCCTGCGGATATCCATACCGGCAGAAGGCTGCAGGGACTGAATGCCGTCAAATCCGCATTCCACCAGATCGTCCATAACGCTGTTCAGGTTCCCGTCGCTGTGAAGAAATACCGGAATATTTTTATATGCCTTGATTTCCCGAATCATCTGCTTATAAAACGGATAAACATTCTCTTCCATCACGTAGGGAGGCAGAAATACTCCGGTATTAAATGCCATATCGTCCGCAATAAGAATGGCATCCGCCCCCTTATCCAGGAATAATTTTGCTTTTTTTATCTCAAAAGCAATTACTTTTTCCGTTAATATATGGGTTTCCTCCGGATATGTAATGCAATTCACCATATAGTCTTCCATGGGATACATTTCATTCAGCATAGAGATTGGTCCACCCACCTGGGCAAACACAAAGAAATCCGTCTCCTTTGCGTACTTTTCAACCAGTTCCCCGGTTACCCTGGCAATATCCGGCTCCTGATATTCCCCGGCATCCTCGATATCAACCGGAGGCTTCAAAAGACACTTACTCTCCTCTCCGGCCAGGAAAGTCTGTCCATACACACTTTGCAGCACTTTTTTGCCGTCATCCGTCTGACCTATCTCCCATTCCGGCCAGTCCCCCACATTGACCAGATCCATATGCAGTAATTCCCGTACCTTTTTGTCTCTTTCAAAATGCTGGTGATCCGTCGGATAATCCTCTCCCAGAAGTTTATTGGCGATCTGTGGCTGAATATATAATTCCCCTTTTGGGACTCTGTCACTTTCCATATGTCGTATTGCCGCCCAGACACGCTCCTTTTTTGACATCCGGACCGTGTTTTGGTTTGTTATCGGATTTGCTGCCTGATCTGTTACCTGATTATTCATCATCCAACTTCTCCTTCCTTTTTCCCTGCCCATGCCTGAAATACTTCATATACATTTTCCGGTTTTGCTCCCGGACCAAATTCACACTGGGCAATGCATCCGCCGCGTTTCCACAGAGTCTCCCGCACTTCTTCCACTGCATCCCGGATATCGGCGGGACTTCCTTCAACCAGAAGATGCTGCCGGTCCATTTCACCCCAGAACGTGATTCTTCCCGCCAAAGGTTCCAGATTCTTAACACCCATACAGAAGATCTGGGAATTGACAGCATCCAGCCCCATTTCTGCTAAATCCGGTAAGATATCCAGAATATATCCGTCAGAGTGCATAAAAATTTTTTTATGATGTCTTTTGGCAATTTCAATATAATCCTGATACATAGGTTTGAAGATTTCACGCCAAATCCGGGGATTAATCAGCAGACTGCTCTGGCTTCCCCAGTCATCCATAAAGTTGATCGCATCCACTTCTGTCTTAGCCCATTCCTCCAGCAATTCGCAATAAAAACTATGCATTTTTCCCATCCAGTTTTTCATCCGTTGCGGAATGTCCATTAAATCCATGTAGAGATTCTCCGTTGTTCTGATAAACTGCAGCTGTTCAAAGGGCCTTGGGCAGCATCCGCAAGTCACAAAACGATCCGTGCTTCTGCAGAATTGATTCACCTGATCCCGGTCAAAACTCAGCCATTCCCTGGGGATGTGAATCTTATCCGCATCCTCCCAGTCATCATCCTGAACCAGTGCATCCCGCACTTCACCGATAACTCCTTCCTGAATATTGGTAACAATACAGCCCCATGCATCCCGGCTGATTCCATATCTGTACGGCTCCCCTTCTTCAATCGTTTTCTCCTTAAAATTGCACACTGCTCCAATTATATCATCGGGAAAATCTCTGTGTATCTTATTAACCATCTCCTGGTGATTCCACTCGCTCCATGGCAGTGTCCACATCTGCCGCGGTACTATTCCGGTCTGATTTCTGAATTCCAGTGTTGCATATACCAGTTCTCTTGGTGTCATTATTCTACCTCTCTTCCTATTATAAAATACTTTTTGATATTCTTTTTTGTATATCGGTTCACTGCTTCCTAAATACATCTTGCAGGTTTATTTCTCTATTATTACATTTCGTTCCATGCCGGCACAAATTTCGATTTTCCTCATGTCTTCATAATACAGATGGCCCATAGAAGCAGGATTCCGGCTATGGTCCACCATTAATGTTACTACTGCATTGTAACGGGTAGGATTTGAGATTTGCAGAAGTATTTCTCTCTCGTCTTCTTTTATAATCTGAGCATTGACATGATCCGAGCACTGCAGTACTTTTCGGTCCAGATCCAGATAAATTCCCGGAATCTCTACATAGGTCAGAAGCATTGACACTTCGGGCCAGTTGGAACCATACAGAAATTCTCCTATTGTTTCCTTTCCTTCCCAGTCGCTGGTCTGCACTCTTTCATTGAAATATCCGGCGGGAAGTGCACGCCCTGCCAATGTATCAACGGGTCTTTCCTGCAGGGAAACAAACTGTGCCAATGCATGGCTGATCCGGCTCATCCAATTCAAATATTTTTGATCCCCCGTATAGCGGTAAAGTTTCAGCATTGAATTTCCGGACAGGGTGCAGATTCCGGGTGCGGAATGTTTATTCTGGGCATTTGCAAATATGGTTCCCCTGGTGTGAGCCCTCATTTTTGCCGCGGTGCTTCTCTCCGGTAAGTGGAAATCATAACTCATTACCCAGGTGACCGCCAATTCAAAAGCTTCTCTGGACGCCTGCAGCCATTTTTCTTTTCCCGTCGTCTCATAAAGCTGTACACAGGATTCCAGAAAACCAAATGCAGATTCACTGTCCGGTGCCTGACAGATTTCTCCGGGTCCTCCGTTCATCATCCCTTTTTTCAAATAGTCCTCCCAATAGAGATCCCCCAGTGCTTCGGCTGTTTCCAGATATTCTGGTTTTTGGAAATATTCATAAGCCAAAGCCAGCGCTGCACAAATAATGGCTGCACTTGCTGTATCTCCCTGTAGAAGCGTTTCCTGCTGCATGTTAATAAATTGTCCCAGCTGTCCGTTTTTTTTGAAAAACCGCACGAATGCATCTGCCTGACATGCTATACTGCATTGCATTTCTTCTGTCATTTCCCCATGACGCTTCAGATAAAAAGCCTGTTTCAGAAGAAAATATAACAGATCTGCATCTTTTCTCACCAAAAGAACCGGACTGTTTTCATTCAGAAAGTCATCTCCATAGCTCTGCCCATTTGCATACATCGGGATATACCACCCATTATCCCGCTGCAGGTGTTTCGTGATGAACTTCAGGCTGGAAACTGACTGACTGCGTGCCAGCCCCTTGTCTTCCAGAAGGAATGAATAAGTATTCATACCTCCCCCCACCCAGCCTGCCTGCCAGAAAGAAGGCGGAACATCATTCTCTGTCCCCACACGGAAATATCCCTCTTCCGTAAAATTCATCTTGTTATATTTATCTTTGACTGCATCATAAGCTTTTGAAAATGGGATGTCACAGAACTCCTGGCCCGTTTCCATTTCTTCCCGCAGTTCATTGAATTTCATAAAATACTGATTTAGATTATCGGCGGGAAACTGATAATACCGAATTTCCATTTCCAATCGTTCCCCTTCCAGCAATATCATTCCCACATCATCCGATGGCGCCTCACAGGTTGGATAAAAACCGGATCCATCGGGGAGCTCTCCAAAAAAGTATTTTTTCTCTTCTCTGACAGCCGGACAGGAAACCCCAAAAACAGCTCTCTCTACATTGTCTGTTACTGTAAATCCGGTATATCTCCCATGCACCATATGATTTGCCAGAATCAGAACACCTTCCTTTCGGTCCTCCTGAAAATATCCCATGGCAGGAGTACTCATATCACCGGACCGCAGCTGGATACTGGAAGTTTCCCCCTTATAATTGAGATGGGGAATGTCTGTAATTACCCGGTCCCATCCCCCCTCAGTCTTTCCTACGTGATAAGGAGGATAGGAAAGCCGCTTGCTTTTCATCCTGTTCCCGTCATAAACAGCTGCCGGCATAAATACATATTCTCGTCCTGTCCAGCCTTCTTTTATAAATTCCAAAGAGATAGAAACCGGCTCTTCCAGACGATGTATCATCTCCGTGCGTATAAGAAAACGCTGCTCATTGCCTTCGTCACTTCGGATACACTGAATCCTGCAGGGAAATTGTTCCAGATCTTTCCACTGTTCATTTTCCCCTCTGTCCGGCTCCCAGCGTTCCTCCTTAACCGGTATACTTCCATGAAACTGTTTAAATACGACCTGATATTGCATTTTATTTCCTCCATTTTAAATTTTATTTTTTTATCTTCGGGATAACGGAAGGAATCATCGGACATTCAGCCATACGGCATGTTTCCGGATCCAGTTCCAGCGTTTTAATTTCATAGGGATTCAACCATACCCTTTTTTTTGCTTCACCCCAGAGACTGACGGTTACCTCTCTTGCCATTCCGGTACTTTCAAATAACCGCATAAGGTATGTATCACTTCCCCGGATTTTTTTCATTGCCCCCAGAATGCAGCCGGGGTCTGAGATTTCAATCCATTTCTTTTTTACAGATGCCTTTTCTGTTGGAAAAAATGCTACCGCCAACGGTTTTTCCTGGAATATTGCAGCCTCTGATGCCACATTTTCCATGCGCTGCTTAAAGCTTCCTCCCCCAAGGCGGAAACAGAAGTTTCGTTCGCCCTGATCCATGCATGGAATACTCCTGTCCTGGTCCAGCAAAGTCCTCTCTTCAATGGGATGTGCAGAATAAGCTGCGGAATGGATCAGGGAAATCCTCATGGTTCCATCCCGGAAATCTCCCCCATAGCATCCGTTATTAATACAGGTTAATGCACCATCTTTTTCTTTATCAAAAACACCGCACCATCTTTGAAACACTCTTTCTTTCTCACTTGCTTCATATATCTGAACACCATAAGCCGTTTCACAAAGATTTTCTCCATTCAGGCAGGTGGGTATTTCCAGTTTTAGCATTTTGCCTTTTTCCATCCATTCCACAGAAATCTCCAGATCCACATCCTTTCCTTTTTGAGGCAATATATAATGTATCACTGCTCTGGAATTATGATATCGAAATAAAGCTTCCACTATGGTTCGAACCTGGCCGTTCTCGATAATCCGCACACTTTCCAACTGGGCATCCACACCGGAGAAAACCGCACCTTCCTCTTTTTCCATCAGCAAAAATCTGCCTTCCTCTTTTGGAAAGCTCTGCACATTCATTGCCCAGGGATCAAATCCGCTGTCCCGCACGGAAAGCCCAAATGCCCCTTTCTTCAGATACTCAATTCCGTCTATTCTCAGGGAATCCATCAATCCTGTTTTTTTGCTGATCACAGCCTCTATATGCTCCCCGGTAAAAGAAATCTCTGTATTTTGTTCCTGCCGCTCCATTTCTGGCTGCTTCTCCATAAACCTGATCGTACAGTCATACCGGTTCATCTGCATGGGTTCCAGTTCAGCGTAAAATGCTACTTTTTTTCTCCAGTCCAGATTCATATTGCACGCTTCTTTTTCTACCTGGCATGGAATCACTGTATCCCTATAACAGATCTTTGGCATTCCAAAGCTGGAATCCCAGTTCTGATTCTGCATCTGGAATTCACAGGTTACTACTCCTTTTACCGGATAGGGATGGGGATTGTAAATTAATATGGGATATTCTCCCTCTTTTGCCGGCAGCTCCCCTTGCGCCAGGGCAAAAAATGCTCTGTTTTTCTGTTTTTCCAGCAGTTCCATGCCATAGTTCATGATCCGTATACCGGACTCTTCCACTGACTTCACCGCTGAGCCGGGTAAAATATCATGGAATTCAGCAGTAAGCAATGCTCTTTCTGCTTCTTTTAGCTCTTCTTCGGGATATTTCATCTTTTTCTGGAACACTGCTGCAGATACCATTTTTTCCGTCATATACAGCAGTCCTTCCAGTTTTCTGTGCATCTGTTTGATTCTGATCTGGGCAGTATAACATCCTACTGCCCAGGGATTCAGATCACGATCATATTCAGGCAGAATTTTATGTTCATTTTCAATCTGCTCAAAGTAGGACTCCGGAATAGAATGTCTCAGTTCACACTGGGGATTTTCCTTTCTTTTATTCTGAATCTGCGCCATATCCACATGGGACGGTCCGCCCCCATGGTTACCGATTCCCCACAGAAGCAATCCCGTTTCCTGTTCCCGGTGGCTCTTCAGAAACTCTGTGATTTTCTTTCCCGCTTCTCCCATCAGTGAATTATAATGTTCACTGGAACGATGTCCTTTTATACTGGAACCATCAAACCCAATCCATAAAAAGTCATCATCCGCAAGCTGGCAGTCCTCCTGGGACGGGCGGCAGAAAATATAGGAATCATACCCTGCCTTGTGCATAATCTGTACCATCCCCCTGGAGTGTCCGAAAGGATCGAAATTCACTGCTGTTTTGGGAAGTACTCCGAATTTCTCATAAAAATATTCTCTTCCCGCTTCCATCTGACGTACAAAAGACTCTCCGGAGGGCATATTGCAGTCCGGCTGTAAAAACCATCCACCCATAATATGCCATTTTCCTTCTTTCACCAGATCCTGAATTGTTTGAAATAAATCCGGTTCATATTCTTCTACCCATTGATACAGTAATGCTTCATTATGATTAAAAATAAAGCCATCATATTCTTGGCAGAATCTGGCTGCAATCCGAAAAGTAGATAATGCCGCTGCTATCCCCTCTTCCCAGTCCCACAGCCAGACAGGATCCAGATGTGCGTTACAAATCATATGTAATTCTTTCATTCTTGTATTTCTCCATTTCTGTTCTATTAATTCCCCCAGACAGCGAATCAGGTAAAAATACCTGCATTGCAATTATTCACTGCCAGACTTAAATACCCTGCAGATTAAGACAGAGTATTTGACTCTACTTTATAAAAACTATCTCCGGATCACAACTACAAAATTTAATCTTTCCTTTGATTTTTAACAATTCATCTCTTTGATTTCCATCACTCCTCTTTTTCTCTGCAAAGTCAGATACCCCGCATGAAACTGCGGGGTATCTGACCAACGCACCTGTTGCCAAACGAACCTAGAAGTATTACCGTGTTTAGGTCACTGCCGCAAATAAAAAAGCTGATGCATGAAACGGCATTTAATGCCTTTTTTGCAACAGCTTTCCACCATGTTACTTGTATTTCTCGTAGTATTTTTCAGCGATATCATAATTCAAGTTAAAACGTTTCTGTAGATTTTCAACAATTCGATCATGAAAGATACCCTCTTCCAGATTATATTGTATAAATACTTCGATGCCTGCTTCCCGGCCGGATTCCCATCCTTCCTTCTTCGCCATATAAATCATATGGTTATGATCCCGGATCGCTTTTTCCCTTGATTCGTATTCGTATCTTTTCTGATCGTCGGCGCTTATGTTTTTTAAGATCTGGTACGCTTCGTTTATGTACTCATTTTTCTCTGCCATCTCTTTGAAATCCTCCTCCCGTTTTCCGTTTAGAAATTTCGCCCATTGCAATAGATCATTTTCCGCTTCTTCCCCATTCCCCAGCTTTGGCAGTTCCAGTACATGCATCTCAAGTTTATCGGAATATAAACTACCTCTCTGGTCTTCCCGGAGATGAAAACAGGAATACCATTGATCTGTATCCTTTAAAAATGCAAAGTCAAGTATACTGATCTGGATACATTTCACCAGAACATCATAATTATCGCCACTAACAATCTGGTCTGTGTACATCTTGCAGGCATAAAACAGGGTGCGCTCCTCCCAACAGTGGAAAGGAAGTACCTGCATTTCCAGATCAATCTGGGTATTGTCATGCATTCTTACCCTTACATCAAGAATTCCTAGCTTTTCATTTTCGTTTTCCTTTCGCAGGCTTGTATTCATAAGTACCGTTTCCTGAATATCCTTTGGGTCCAGGTTCAAAAATGCTGCAATTAATCCTTTCCTGGCTTTCTCACTACACATCAGCTCCTTAAAACAAAAATCAACCGTAGGCAGCATGATAAATGGTTCTGTTTTCTCTTTTTCAGTCTGAATATTACTTATTTTGGGCGAATGATTCATAGTAGTCCTCCTCTTACTTTAAGGCAGTATCCTTGCAGCGTAAGAAAAGTCAGATATATTTTAAATAGTAAATATCGGATAACCATTTACGTCAAGCATAGCAACGCCTCATATATTATTATAATGTCAATTGGAATTTGTCTGGCAGAACAGCCAGCGTGTAGAATATTTGAATATCTTTATGATAGCACAATAGTATAAATATTGCAACATATTTTTTTTACAAGTAACATATTAATATAATTTAACAGTTTCAACCAGAGCGCACCGTTTATAAGCAGAATCATGATACCCTTAAGTTAGAGTTTGTTCAGTTAGCGTTCGACAATTCTGACTAATACAAAACTGCAGCACAGATGCTTTCCCATCCATACTGCAGTACCTTCACATATTTATTCTGTTTCTCTCAGCTGCTCAACAATACTTCCTTTATGAAATATTTTCAGCGATATTGTTGGCACAATAATGGCTATCAGCAGAAAGACAACACAGATAATCACTGCCGGAATGATATTCAGATGGAAGGTCATAAACCAAATATTCGAACTGATCATCCGCACAAGCGTCACTCCTAAAATTCCTGAACTGATGATTCCAAGGATACCTGCACCCAAAGCATAGTATATTCCTTCCAGGGTCATCATCCGGTTTAACTGCTTTTTCGTCATACCGATACTCTGCATTGCTGCAAATTCATGACGTCTGGTGATAATGCTGGTGATAACCATATTTATAAAGTTTATTATGCCGGCGATTCCCATTACAATTCCTATAATACCACCTATGACGTACACTACCTGCTGGGTTTTCTTTACATCTGCTTTTAGCAGGCTAACGGAATTATAGCTTCCGTTTGGATTTTCATTCTGAATATAATCATCCAGAAATTCCTCCATCTGCATTTCATATTCCGGATCTATATTAAAGGAATAACTCAAAAGTGTAGGATTTTGATAAATTGTTTCAAAGTCGTTCTGAGACATATAGAAATACGGGCTGTCATTTCCTACCTGGACTACACCTGTATTAATTGAGGGAACCTCATATTCTACATCGTTCAGAAGCGCCTGAGCCAAAACCGTAAATGTTTTTGCCTTCTTTCCGTCTACATAAACATCCACCTTCTGGCCAATTTCACAGTTGTATTCTTTGACAGAAACATTGCCACTGCCCCGGACCTCGCTGACTCCTTCAATTATATAGTTTCCTTCTGCCAGCTTCTCCCGCAATACGTTCAGGTCTTTTTCGCCGTTTACAATAGTCATTCTGGATAAAACAGCATCTGACATTCCAAATGCATTACACATTGGACGTTTATCATCTGCAAGTGTAAAAGACTCACCCTCTGCTGTAATTCCATAACTGTACCCGTCACTCTCTTCTGTATCCACGATCTTGAAACCATAATCAAAGCTGACACTTTTATCATCCAGTGTATTTTTAAATAGACGTCCGCCATCTATCACACCAGGTTGTTCTTCCACTGCCTTTACCATATTTTCATCCAGCGCATCGTCATGGTGAATAAACCCTTTCATATTATTAAACGTGCTGGAACTGGCAATAATAAAGTCGGTTTTACTCAGGGACTTGATCCATTTATCAGTATCAAAGCTTCCGGCTATTACAAACACAGAATTTAATAACACGGTACATAACAGTAAAGAAATCATGATAAATGCAGTTCTGGTCTTATTCCGACCCAAATTTGCCCATGCCATATGTGTAATTCTGGAACCATTTTTTCGTTTGCTGGTTTTTTTCTTGCTTACCGCGCTGTCACCCACATATCTGGACGCTTCCAGGGAAGAGATTCTGGATGCTTTTTTTGCAGGTTTGCGGACACTTAAATAAACTGTTATTACGGCAAAAAGTGCAGCTCCTATAAAAATTATGGGATTTGGTGATACTTCCACGGTAATTCCTTTATTTGTATTCGCAAACATATCCATTACAGAAGGCAGTACACTCTTCCCAAGGAAAAATCCTAATATCAATCCGATCGGTATTCCGATGCAGGAAAGCCACACTGCCTGCCTGTTTACCATCTGCCTGATCTGTTTTTTTGAGGATCCAACCGTACGCAAAAGTCCGTAGTGCCTGATATCCTGAGCTACTGAGATATCAAAAATATTGTAAATCAGTAAATAGCCGCATATGATAAAAAGAACTGCAAAACCGGCAATACCAATAACCAGTTTCATATTTAACGGAGGATTTGTGACTTGATTCACTGCACTTAGAATATAATCAGGATCTTCTCTGTCCTCAGGTTCTCCTCCTACTGAACGGATAAAGGAAAATAACTGATCCTGAATATTTGCATTACTTTTTAATACAATATCAGAGAAATAAGTGCCTGCCATTTCCAGATCCTGGCGGTAAGTGTAAGGAAATAATGCGTCATTTTCCGTCATAAACGCTTCCGAAACAATCATCATGCTGACCGGCATGCCGCCAGCTTCCCACCAGCCGGACAATATCATATCAAAATGGTGTATTTCTCCCCGGAGTTCAAATTCTACCGGGATCTTTGCCCCGACCTCCGGTGTAATTCCAAGATCCTCCAATGCTCTATCAGTAGTTGCAATTTCATTCGCCGCCCGGGGTGCCTTTCCATGGGTAGGCACACTAAAGGTCAGCTCCTGCTCTACTGCATCCATATAGTCCAGCTCAACATTGTGATGGTTTGTATTTGACAGAAAACCGATTGGACGCCTCTCTCCCATCGTTTCCACCATGTCACTTTCTTTCAGCTTCTGAAACTGGTCTGCCGTCATGTAACGCAAGTCTGCATCTGCCTTACTGCCTTTTTGTTTCTGGCTCGTCAAAGTCATTGACTGGGATGCACCGATTCCTATCGTTATGATGGAGGTAAACAACAGTGCGGTGAGCGCAATTGCTGTCACCGCTGCAATATTTCTCATTTTATTTTTGAAAAAACTGCGCTTTGCCAGTTTATCTACGATTTTTTTATTATTATTTTCCAGCATCTGTTTTCCCCCCTAATTGGCAATCCTTCCGTCTTCAATCCTGATAATTCTGTCTGCGAGCTGCGCAATCTCATTATTATGAGTGATCATGACGATTGTCTGATGAAATCTTTCACTTGTCATCTTCAGCAGTCCCAGTACATCTGCACTGGTTTTACTGTCCAGATTCCCAGTGGGTTCATCAGCAAGAATAATAGCCGGCTTTGTAATCAATGCCCTTGCAATTGCCACACGCTGCTGCTGTCCTCCGGATAAATTATTGGGCATATTAGTAAGCTTATCCTCCAGGGTAAGCATCCCAGCCACGTCCTTCAAAAAATGTTTATCAATCGTACCGCCATCCAGTTCCACCGGGAGAACAATATTTTCATAAGCATTTAAAATAGGAACCAGATTATAATTCTGGAACACAAATCCAATATTGCGTCGCCGGAAAATAGTCAGCTGTTCGTCATTCATTTTTGCAATTTCCTTATCCCGGATCTGCACACTTCCCGATGTGGGAATATCCAGGCCTCCCAGCATATTGAGCAATGTGGATTTACCGCTTCCAGAAGTTCCCACAACTGCCACAAATTCTCCCTGCTCTATTGATATATTTACACCATCCAATGCTCTTGTGATATTTGGATCCATCCCATAATATTTTTTCAATTCCCTGGTTTCTAATATAATACTCATATAAATTGTTCCCCTTTCTTTTGATGACTTTATCTTACCATTCAATTATCTCAAACTTATCTCAAAAGCAGATTATCTCGAAACTGTGATAATCTGCATATATAAGTGACGCCTGGCGGCACAAGGAGCATAAGGGCAGACATCTGTCCCTATGCTCCTTGGAAATAATCTCAATTAGGAAGGTAAATCATAAATTCTGCCCCTTCCCCGGGCTTGGATCTAACTTCCACATACCCCCCCTGTAAAGTTATGATCTCCCTTGTAAGATATAAGCCTATCCCCACTCCTTCCTGTTCATGTACTTCTTTTTCCCGATAAAAACGCTTAAAAACACATGCCTGGTTCTTTTCCGGAATCCCTTTGCCGGTATCGCGTATTCTGATTCTGGTATAAAACTCCTGCCGCTCTGCAAAAACAGCAATTTTCCCGCCACACGGTGTATATTTCACCCCGTTATCCAGGATATTCGATATCGCCTCCGCCGTCCATTTTACATCATGACACAGGAAAAGATCTTCGGGACAGTCAACCGATATATCGATCTGCTTCTGTTCTGCTTTTGGAAAAACGCTGTTTAATGACATTCCAAGTGTTTCGTAAACGGAAGCTCTTTTTTTCCGCATCTCAAATATGCCGGTTTCCAGTCTGGACATTTTAATCATTGCTTGTATAAGAAAATCCAGTTTATTTACCTGAACCGTAATGGAATGCAGGAATTCTTTCTGTTTCTCACGGTCTACTTCCCGATCCTGCAAAATTCCGGCATACATTTTTATATTTGCAACGGGTGTCTTTGTCTGGTGGGAAATATCCGATACCAGACTCTGAATTGCCCTCTTTTCTTCCAGACTGTTTTGATTATGCCGCTGTAAAATTTCATATAGCTTCCTCAGTTTAGACTGCAGCTTCGATAAAAGTGTCTCGCTGATCTCATCAAACACAATATTTTCCTTTTCATCCAGCATCTCATCCAGGCAGGTACTCATTGAATCTGTAAAACCTGTTATCTGTCTGCGCATAACTGCAATTACCACTGCGCCAATTCCTAAAAATCCGATTCCAAATCCAAGCAAAAGCACTCGCATGAACGGATTATCCGTCACATTCCAAACCAGAATGCCGAATATTGCAAGCATTAAAATACCTGCTCCATAAAATATTTTGTAAATCCATACTGTCTGCAGCTTAAACTTAGCACCCATGATTCTCACCCGCCCATTGATACCCCATACCATAAATCGTCTTGATATATTTATGGATATCATCTTCAATCTTGGAACGAAGCCGGTTTACATTTACCGCAAGGGCATGTTTATCTACAAAATTGCCTTCACTGTCATACAGATGTTCTAACATTACCTGATGCGTCAGAAGCTGTCCGGGATGTGCCGTTAAAAGTTTCAGCATTTTATATTCCGTTGGCGTCAGTGTCAGCTCCTGATTCTTGATTCTGGTTTCCGGTTTGTCAAAATCAATCTGTAAATAAGAATCCCTGTACTGATTTTTATTTTCTGTTTTTGAACACCGCTTTAAAACCGCCGCAACCCTTCTGCGAAGCAGCTCCATGCTAAACGGCTTTGTAATATAGTCATCTGCTCCAAGGTCAAACCCTCTGACGGCATCACTTTCCATATCGCAGGCAGTTAGGAAAATAACAGCAGTATCCTTTGTCATTTTCAACTCCTGTATAAATTGAAATCCATTGCCGTCCGGAAGGTTTACATCCAGGAAAATCAAGTCAAATGTCTGTTCTGTCAGAATATTCCGCCCTTCCTCCAGGGAAAAGGCGGATACTATTTCATAATTCTCTGCTTCCAGATCAAAGCTCAAGCCTGTATTTAATGCTTCATCATCTTCTATAATCAATATCCTGCTCATATTGCCTCCCTTCGTATTACGTCCTTTCAGATATTTCTCCTGCATCATTATACGTATATTTTCCCATCCTCTTCCTGTATCTTATAAAATACCGGCCGTTCCTTAAGAGTTTCATTCGGGGAATGAAGGGATAACATCAACGCTCCCTCTTTCGTTTTAAAAAGCATCCCGTGCCCGCCGTCTTTCTTAAACAGCAGTTTCGGTTCCTGCTCCCATTTTCCTGAGATATCTCCATTATCGCTTCTGGCTATGGCCTCCGTATACCCTTCTTCTCCAAAGCTCGACCAAAGCATTAATAAGGTGCCGTCCTGACAGCGATGCATAAAGGGTCCATCGGTGCAATAACATTCCACGTCCTTGCCAAGCCTGTCCGTATCCAGCTTCTTTATCCAGGGAGCCTGCGATGCCCTAAATAATACCTTCGGTTCGCTGACGGGTTTTTTCAAATCCTCAGATAATGCAATGGCACACACTTCCCCGTCACCTATTTGTACCCATTCATGGCAGAAAACGATGTAAGGAACCTGGCTGGAATCAATATATAACGTTCCGTCCAGACATTCCCACTCTTTGGGTGTAACCGGAGATTCGCTGTGCACTTGAAATGGTCCCAGCGGATGAGCAGATCTCAGGATCTGGGTACCCCTGCAAACCCCATCTGCCTTAAAGGAAGCAAAAATATAGTAATTTCCCCGATATTTATGGCACTCCGGTGCCCAGTAATTCTGATCTGCCCAAAAGCCCTCCGGTTTATGGAAAACTTCAACCGGTCCTGTCCACTCGTTAAGATCCTTGCTGTAATAACAATCCAGTCCGTCATCACTGCCCCAGCATCTGGGGCCTCTGGTGCCATACATGTAATAGGTATCTCCGTCTAATAAGACAAAAGGATCGCGTATATTAATTTCATTTGTTTTCATTTCAATTTTCCTCCATATTTTCATTGCTTTTTATTTTAGCACTTGCAAATACATAATTCCAGAACTTTTTATACGTAATCTTTAAGTGATCATTCCTGATTGCAGTCCTTCAGACATAAGTGCTACTTGACATTTTCTGTCTGATTTTCCTATAATAGCTTAGGCGGTGATAAAAATGATAGATAAGACAGCAATCAGCAATTATTATGACAACAGACGCATTTTACTAAAAACAGATGATTATTTATATGTGCTCCCAGATACAGCATTGAATCCATACATATCAAACTATACCCTTACTTTTCCCAACGAAAATATAATATCTGATCAATATACGGTTATTCCACATGGAAGTTCAACACTTGTCTTTCATTTTGACGGAAATAAGATGGAAGGAGATTTATTTGGTGCTGCAACAATAACTAATACAGTGGGTAAACAGGCAAAAGACGCTATATTGATCCTGATCATTGAATTTCAGCCCTGGGGGCTTTTTCCATTTATAAAAGAAAATCAGGCAGATCTGGCAGACAAAACATTTTCTCTGGCTTTATTTCAAAAAAGTTTGCAGAATTTTATTTTTGAGATTATTGAAAAGTCAGGGAGTGTAGATTTCCTTTTTTCTGAATTAGACAAACTCTTACTGATGTATATTGCAAAAAATTATGAAAATGAACAGTATCAAGAAAACCAAGGTTTAAAAATGGCCGCAAATCATATCATTCGGGCAGGCGGCTCGATATCTTCAAAAGACATTGCAAAATCCGTTCATTATAGTGAACGGCATTTAAACAGGATTTTCAAACAATACATCGGAACCAGTACAAAATCCTTTGCTCGTTTAGTCCGAGTCAATAAGGCGATTCAGTTACTGCAAAATACAAATGCACCTACAACGATCGCTCATGTGGCAGACCTGATGGAATATTATGACCATTCTCACTTTACCCGGGATTTTAAATTGATTTGCGGTGTTACACCAGCTCAGTATTTAGAAAACATGTCCGATTTTTACAACGAAATATCTAAATTTTAATTATATAATGTAGGCAGCCAAAGGAGGTGAATGAAATGAAATATGGTGGAACGCTGATCGCAGTCCAGAACATGGAAAAATCAAAATATTTTTATGAAACCGTAATGGAACAAAAGGTAACCATGGATTTAGGTGCCCATGTATCATTTGAAGGTGGATTATCCTTACAAAGCAATTATGCAGAATTAGTGGATGCAGGTCTGAAGCCTTTAAGTAAAGAAAACAATTTTCAATTGTACTTCGAAACAAATGATCTAGAGAAATGGTACGAAAAAATAAAACTTATTCCGGAAATTGAATTTTTACATGGCATAAGGGAGTACCCGTGGGGACAGAGAGTCATGCGGTTTTACGATTTTGAACAGCATATCGTTGAAGCGGCGGAAAGTATGGAGAGCGCAGCAAAGCGCTGTCTGGCGCAGGGATGGTCTGTTGAACAGACTGCAAAGAAGACTATGCTGCCTGCTGATTATATCAGGCAGTTGTTGTAGGTGAACATTTTTTTCACTGACTCCGTCAGCTGGCCGCTAAAAAACACTTTCGGAAGGATAGAAAATGCCAGTTCTGCGGCCAGCCGACAGAGTCCATGTAATTCCTCCACGCCCCTTCTTTTCGTACACTACCTGCTGAAACAAAGCGTCCCCTTACTCAGCGAAACCCTCTGTAAACTATATAAACAGCCTGTTCATCTCCCGCTGCATTCTGCTAATCATATCCTGAATCTCATCTTTATCCGGTATACTACCCGATTCTAATTTTTTAAGCATAGGCAGCAAATATTTATATATTTTATCTTCCTCACCTTTCTCACTGATAATCTTCCCATCTGCCGTTATTGGTGTCAGCCTTTTCTTAGATTTTTCAAATCCCCACAATGCTTTTGGAAGCCATGGATATAAAGAAACCATATCGTAATTACGATATACGGAAATATTGGGTGACTGACCTCCTAATATGGTATGTGCGATAGCAATCTCAGATCCCGAAGCCCATTTTATAAATTTAAATGCATGTTCCGCTTTTTTTGAATTATGACTGATTCCCAAACACCACCCCGCCATAACCGAAGTGCCGGGAAGGGTTGTATATCCAAAATCATTTACAATAGAGGAATTAGAACGTTCGACAATATCTGTTGCATAATTATAAAAGGTACATAGCATTGCAGTTTCTCCAGCCATAAAATGCTGAACGGTATCCGATGGCCTGTCACTTAAAAACTCAGGCGTAGAATATTGTACAGCTTCCAACAGGCTGCGCAGTCCCTTTTTTATGGCATGGTTATTTATAATAATATCATTTTGACTGTTATACAAGTCTCCATGATAATCCCATATTCGCGGCATTAATTCACATACCAGCTGCTCCGGATAAGAAATAGACATAGTATGCCCATATGGCACCGGGGAATCCGGATTGTAAGACCTGGTAAAATATTTTGCCAATGTATTAAACTGAAACCATGTTTGTGGAATTTTTAGCGGTACCATGAATCTTTTGTCCAAATCCCTGGCAATACTTTCACTCTGGAATAAACTCTTCCTATAAAACAAAAGCTGAGTACATGCCATATAAGGTAGTGCATAATGCCTGTTTTTAAACATACTATAATGATCCATTGTACCTGTGAGATAATGTTCTGTATGAAAATCAGAATCCTGCATCATTTCATCCAGACATAAAAGGCAGCCCTTATCTGCAAAATAGGGAAGCCAGGGCAAATCGAATAAAATAACATCTATGTCATCCCTGCCACTCTCAAAATAATCACAAATATATTCAAAAGCATTTTCAGGAAGAACCTTCTTTATGCGTACATTAATTTTCTCTTTTGCATAAAAATCAATCAGCAGCTTGGATAAACCACTGACAGAACTCTCATCGTCTAATAATAGAACACAGATCTCATCTTCAAATATCAGGCTATTTTCTTCAGCAGATTCATGGTAATCCTTAATATCTTTTAAGAGAAAACTATCCTGAAAACACAATTCTTCTTTCTCAAATACGATCGGAGATTTAATATTTTTCAATAGCAGTTTTCCCGCTTCTTCTCCTATATTGTAGGCAGAACGGGATGTCTTAATAATGGTTTCATCGTGATAAAAAACATCATCTACCGCATCACCCGTGGTGACAATTGATATATGTTTCCGTTCATCAATATGATAGATCTTCATAGCATATTTAATACCTTCTGCCAACCGGTAAGAGGTTGTAAAAATAATATCGGGTATATCATCTGCTCCTTCAAATAACTGGATTCCTGCCCGAAATCCACACTCTCTAATCGCTGTTGTGGAAATCACAATATTTTTCTCATAAGAAATGTCCTTATCTACAAATGCTTCCTGATACCCCTTCAAAGCCATTCTGTTTTCAGCAAATTCATAGGGCCCCAGGATCATAGATATTTTACGGAAACCTTTGTTCAGTACTTCTTTCGTAAGCCGGTAAAATAAATCTTCATGATCCACAGATATAAAATTACAATCTAATTCCTGCGGTTTGTGATCGATTAAAACATAAGGTATTCTGGAACGCTCCAGTTTTTCAAATATAGACAAATTATCAGGCTGGCAGGAATATAGTATTATCCCGGAAACACTCCTTCCTATGAGATTTAGAACTGCTTTCGTCTCTTTTTCCGTATTATTATCCGATAACTCAAGAACAAAGTTTTGATCATACTGGGAGAAATAACCCTTGATGCTACTTATTATCTTTTCTAAATATGGATCGGAAATATTGGGAAAGACAATACCTATATCATTATTTTTCTGCATTCTAAGTTCTCTTCCTGAATTATGGACTACATAATTCAGACTCCTGATTGCTTCATCAATACGGGCCGCCGTCTCTTCCCCCACCTTCTTTTTATTATTGATATAGTTAGAAACTGTAGCGATTGAAACACCTGAGCGCTTAGCTACATCCTTGATATTTGCCATATTGAAGACCTCCTTTCACACATTTAATCTTTCAGATTTTATTGACCTCAGTATACTAAAGCCGATAAACAAAAGCAAGTAAATAAATCAGTTAAACGTTTTACTAACTGGTAGTAAAATAGAATTGAATCAAAAATTTTACTATGCTATACTTAAACTATTAAAAGAAAGGACAGAAATGCTTATGGAATTCAGAAAATATTTTTACAGCTGCGGCGTTAAAAAATCCATGGTTATCAATATTGATGAACAATTCTTAGAACAGAAGCTCCCCATCATTTTACTCTGTCACGGACATTCCAGACATAAGAATGACGGGCTTGATGTTTTGTCAGACCACCTGGTTCAAAGTGGATTTTGTACTGCACGATTTGATTTTAGAGGATGCAGTTCACTGGATCCGGACCGATATGAATTGTACTGTGCAACACAATGGCCGGAAGATCTTTTAAGCGCAGTTTCATATATCTCTACACTTCCCTGCGTAGATAAAAATCGAATCGGAGTTGCCGGAATCAGCATGGGCGCCTCGACTGCAGTATATGTCAGCGGCATCGATACACGAATTAAAAGTACTGTCTCCATGTCTGGTATCGGAAATTGTTATGAATGGATGAAAGGAGTCTGGTCCAGAAATGAGGGGGATTTTCAATATTTTCTAAAAATATTAGAAAAAGATGAAGAAATTACAGCTGCAACTGGAAAATCCCAGTTGATTCATACACTGGAAATGTATCATTCCAGTGAAGAAGAAAAAAAGAATCTCCAACTAGACAGCTTCCTGAATAATGACATCAACGCATTCGTTTCCCTATCATCTCTTCGTAATATGATGAGTTACAGACCAATTGAAAAATGCGGTTCCATTCATCATCCCATCTTCTTTGCACATGGTGAAAAGGATGAACTGGTACCCGCAGAGGAATCCATGCAGATGTATCAAGCGGCTGCATCTTCCATAAAAAAAATAAAAATCTATGAAGGTATTGATCATAATATCCCAATGGACCCCAACCGGCAGATTGTTTTTGAAGACATATCCAAATGGTTTCAAGAAACTTTATAAATAAATATCTATTTAATTAAAAGGAGAATGAATTATGAAAAAAAAATTATTATCTGTTCTAATGTGTGCAACAATGGTTACCGGACTTTTGGCTGGATGTGCTTCTGCCCCAAAGGATACTGCTGAAAAATCTACTGCAGCTGCTTCCAATACTGCCGATACAAAGTCAGCAGAAGCTTCAGGCGAAACTAAAAGTACCACGGCCAATTTAAAAATAGGTGTTGCTTATTGTCAGCTCAGTGCGCCGGCTGTAAAAGTTTTTGCACAGGGAATACAAGAAAAAGCAAAAGAACTTGGAATCGAACTGATTGAACTGGACGGTGGGTGGGACCCCAGTAAGCAAACAGATCAGATTAACTCTCTCGTATCACAGAAAGTAGATGGCATTGTTTTAAATCCCGTAGATGGAACTTCCATCATTCCTGCTGTAAAAGCAGCACATGAAGCCGGAGTCCCTGTTGTCATGGGTGCCATGAATATTGATGAAAGCGGAAGTGAATACATTACTTCATTTGTAGGCGCTGATGATGAAGATGTAGGAAAATCTGCAGGCGAAATGCTGAAAAAAGCCTTGGGCGAAAAAGGCGGCAAAGTTGCTATCGTTGAAGGAAGCGCCGGAACCTCCGCGCAAATCCTGAGAACGAAAGGTTTTGAAGAAGCTGTTGCCGGAAGTAATATTGAAATTGTAACAAAACTGGCCGGTGACTATGACAAGGCAAAAGCCATGACTGTTACAGAAGACATTCTTACTAAATTTCCTGATATTGCCGGTATCTGGGTTCACGATGATACAATGTGCGTAGGTGTGGTACAGGCTATGAAGTCTATGGGTGTAACAGGAAAAGATGTGGCCGTAGTCAGCTATAATGGAAGTAAAGCAGGTGCCGACATGGTTAAATCAGGAGAAATTATTGCTACCTCCGTTCAGCCACTCGTTGAAGAAGGACGTACCTCTCTTGATGTTCTTGTAAAAGCAATAAACGGCGAAAAAGTCGAAAGCTGGTATAAAGATAAAATAGATCTCTTAGACTCTACAAATGTAAATGATTATGACCCGTCTCTTCTCTGGTAAACTGAAACACAAGAAAAGAGGGTATTTATGAAGCAAACTACAGATGACTACATCTTAAATTTAAAACATATTACCAAAACGTTTCCAGGCGTGACAGCCTTAAATGATATCTCTCTGAAAGTTAAAAGAGGGGAAGTTCTTGGGCTTGTGGGGGAAAATGGTGCTGGTAAATCCACGCTTATGAAAGTACTTACCGGAGTAATTGCAAAAGATTCCGGCACCATAGAAATTGATCAGAAGGAAGTGCGGATTTCTTCCCCTCTGGAAGCCCAGCAACTTGGACTTAGTATCATATTTCAGGAATTTAACCTGGTTAACTCCCTCAGTATCGCCGAAAACATTTTTGTAGGAAGGCTGAAGAAAAAAGGAATTCGCGGCATCGATTGGAAGAATATCTACGAAGAAGCCGCAATTCTTCTTAAAAAGGTTGGATTGTCCATTGATCCGAAAGAAAAAGTAGAAAACTTAAGTGTTGCACGCAAACAAATGACTGAAATTGCAAAAGCTTTATCCTTTCAATCTAAAATTATTATTATGGATGAACCTTCCGCAACTTTGACTTCTAAGGAATTAGACAATCTATTTGCGATCATCGATCAGCTAAAGGCATCCGGAATTACTGTAATCTACATTTCACACCGTTTAGATGAGATATTCCGCCTCTGTGACCGTGTAACCATTATGCGTGATGGTGCTGTGATTGATACAAAACCAACTCAGGAACTGACAAAAGAAACAATCATATCAAAAATGGTTGGAAGAAGTATGGATCAGGAATATCCACCACGAGAAGGCACATTCCAATCCGAAGTTGTATTAGAGGCAGTAAATCTTACCAGAGTCAAAGCATTTCAAAATATTTCCTTTCAGTTACATAAAGGAGAACGCCTTGGCATCGCAGGGCTGGTCGGTTCAGGGCGTACAGAAATCGTCCGATGCATCTTCGGAGCCGACAAGTTAACTTCCGGTAACATTACCTTAAACGGAAATCCAGTACATATAAATTCTCCCAAAAACGCCATAGATATGGGAATTGCCTTTGTTACCGAGGACAGGAAAAATCAGGGACTGATACTCGAAGAGTCCCTGAGTGTCAATACATGTCTGGCAGCCTTACATAAAGTTACGTCATTAGGATTTGTAGACAAATCTCTTGAAAAGAAAGCTGCACTTTCTTATATTAAAAAACTTCACATCAAGACATCCGGTGCGGAAACTTCCGCACTGAGTTTAAGCGGAGGCAATCAGCAGAAAGTCGTTCTGGCAAAATGGCTCTTTACGGATGCGCAGATTATCATACTGGACGAACCTACGAGAGGAATCGATGTAGGTGCAAAGTACGAACTATACCAGCTAATAAACCAATTGGCCGACGAAGGTAAATCCATTATCATAATCTCTTCCGAATTACCGGAAATCATTAATATGAGCGACAGGCTCCTGGTAATCCATGAAGGAAATCTAAAAGGGGAATTATGCGGAGCGGATAAGACCCCTGAAAATATTATGAAAACTGCAATCTTAAGGGAGGAAAAATGAGAGAGAAACTGTTTAAATTTTCAAATTTGATTTTGCTGCTTATTTTCATCCTGATTGCATCCTTCACAGCAGATAATTTTTTAACTGTTCAGAATTTAATTAACGTAATTCGGCAATGCTGCATTCTTGGACTTTTAACCATCGGCATGTCCTTTGTATTAATCTGCGGTCATATGGATCTGTCTATTGGAAGTATCATGACATTTACCGGGATCATTGCCATCTCTTTCAGTTCGAAAATGCCTGCCGTTCCCGCTATACTTTCAGCACTTTTCGTGGGGATCTTATGTGGACTGGTAAACGGTCTGATCGTTGTCCTAACTCATGCAAACTCCGGAGAATCCCTTATGATCACATTTGGAACCCAATTGCTTTTTTCTGCATTAAGTCTGTTATACACACAGGGGTTTTCTCTGGAAGGAAGCAATTCCAGTTTCTATAATGCAATCGGAACCGGAAGTATCGGAAGATACCTGCCCATTCCTGTCATAATCTATTTTCTGTTAGCTATCATCTTGTCCGTAATAGAAAGCCGCACAACGTTTGGACGTAAAATGCATATCACAGGCTTTAGTACCGTATGCAGTCAATTATCCGGTATACAGACGGGACTTGTAAAGTTAATATGTTATGGAATATCAGGGTTAATGGCTGGAGCTGCAGCCATTGTATTAACTTCCCGTACCCTTGGTGCAACACCGACTGCCGGGACCGGTTATGAAATGGATGCCATTGTGGCTGCCGTTTTAGGAGGAGTCAGCCTGTCAGGCGGTGTTGGAAGTATCGGCAAAGCTTTTGTTGGGGTTCTTACTTTGGGCATTCTTGGAAATGCAATGAATTTGTTGGGATTCCAGACTTTTGATCAAAATATCGTAAAAGGTCTTGTCTTGATTCTGGCAATTGCCTTTGAAGTTTGGAACCGCAAGCAAAATATGCAGATCAGGAGGGCAAAAAATGTTAATCATCAAGAAAATCATTAGAGAGCAGAAACCACTAATTGTACTCCTCGCTATTATTATTGTAATGAGTATTGCTTCTTCATTTTTCCTTACCATTGATAACATAACAAATATTTTAATTCAGGCATCCATCTACGGAATTATGGCATGCGGTATGACTTTTGCAATTATCGGTGGGGATTTTGATTTATCCGTCGGTTCTATTATGGCATTATCCGGTTTGATCAGTGTACTTGCAGAACCATATATTGGGCAAATATTCTCCATTATGATGGGTATTCTCTCAGCCTGCCTCCTTGGACTGGTAAATGGATTTTTAATTGCAAAATGCCATATCAGCTCCTTTATTGCAACCATCGGAACCTCCTATATTATAAAGGGAATTGCCCTTAAAATATCTGATGGCAATCCCATCATCAGTAAAAATAGCTGGTATGCAGAAATTGGAAATGGAAAACTATTTGGTATTCCTTTCCTGATTTTACTTCTTATCGCTCTGGTTCTGATAACCTGGTATATTTTAACCTCTACCCGCTTTGGAAGAAATATCTATACTATGGGTGGAAATTCAGAGGTTGCACACAATAGCGGAATAAATATTGCATTTTATAAAATTTCGGTATTTATTTTAAGTGGTTTAGCCGCAGGTATAGCCGGAATTTTGAATTCTTCAAAATTAAACACTGCTTCTGCATTGCAGGGAGACAATGCCGCTCTCTCTGTCATCACCGGGGTAGTTATTGGCGGTACCAGCCTGATTGGAGGGGTTGGCAGTATTGGGAAAAGTATCATTGGAATCTTGATATTCAGTGTTATTACAAATGCACTTGATTTATTAGGTGTCTTTTCTTACTATCAGACAGCCATCAGAGGTATTCTTCTTATATTGATTATTGGCCTTGGAGCCTGGAGCAGAGCAAAAATTAAGAGTGAATAAGTCTACTCCGACTTACTCACTCTATTTTAATCCATTCCTCTTCCTCTACTTCCACATTTTCCAGACATCCGGCTGAAATCCCACTGTGGCAGATTCCCCATTTCTCACAATAGGTGTCTTTAGAATCTGCTGATTCTCCAGAACCTTCTCGGCTTTATCTTCCTCAGCAATATATCGAACCAGCGCTAAGATATCCTTGTCCCTGCTCTTTTCATCAAGCATATTGTCAAGCCCGCCCACTGCCTGCCTAACTTTATTGAATTCGCCTTTGCTCATCCCTTTTTCTTTCATATCAATAAACTGAAAAGAAATGCCCCGTTCTTTGAAATACCGCTGTGCCTTTTTCGTATCGAAACATTTCGTTGTTCCAAATATCTGTATATTCATTTTAATTATTCCTTTCAACAATTTCCTGAACTCTGCCAACCATTCCACCTTCCAGCATCACTTCTGAGATTTTACCATCTAATTCTTCCCATGGTACAACAGTTCAACAAGGCATAGCGTTACTCCTTTTGAACAGCATTTAACATTGTTCAAATTATTATATCTGGCATCGTCCGCTATGTCAATAGAATCACAGATCCTGCTTTGAAAATGAACGCACTGCCATCACTACGCCCGTGGCCATACAAATTAAAACGGAACAGACTGCAGCATAATAATACGGCGTTGATGGATCCAGCATGGCTCCCACTGATGCTGCTGACCAGGGAATAATGCTGGCCCAAACAAGCATTTGCGGTGAAGTCTGCCAGGCAGCCAGGCCAATGACCGCAAACAGAAGAGTCAAAAGTAACGAGGGATAAAATAATTTTTTCTGCTTAACTGCTGCATAGAGAACCGGTGACAGACTACAAAACTGAAACAGGCAGCTCTTGGTAACAAAAAGGAAAGGTGCCCACATATCTGCCATACGGAACCGGGACGGAAATAAAAGCCTGTATCCCAACAGTGCAATTCCATCAATTCCTATGATTAAAACCAAATTCCACAAAACCCAGATCAAAAACTTTTCCAGTATAAATGCTGTTTTGGATACCGGAGCCGTAAGCACATTAATAATCGTGTTATCCTGGTACTCCTTTTGAACCAGAAAAGTAAGAAACAACCCATTCATAACTGAGAATGTGATACCGGAAAACATATTCATCGTACGTATCCACTCATCATAATTCAGTGCTGAAACTATGAACAATTCCTTTATAATCAGTAATCCTGGCACTGCCCAGACTATAACCGTCAATATCCAGACCATCTTACTTTTTCTTAGTTTCAAGATTTCTGCTTCAATCAGATTAAGCAATTCCCTCACCTCCCGTAATCTTCTTAAAATAATCCTCCAGACTATCCTTATAAATCTGCAGGGAAGATACGCTGATTCCGGCATTGTAAAAAGCTTCATTGATTTCGGACGGATTCTGCTGGACATCATATATACGAATAAAATTATCTGATTCTACTGTATATTTTTTTATTTGAAGTTTCTTTTCCAGTTCCAATACCGCTTTGGGGACGGATGAAACCTGAACTAAAATATACTTTTCATTTTTCTTTCTCAGCTTTAACATATCGCTTTCTTCCAGAAGATTTCCCTCATGCAGAATCCCAATATCATCTGCAAGCTGCGCTACCTCTGACAGAATATGACTGGAAATTATGATTGTTTTCCCCTGCTCCACGCTTAACCTCTTCATAAATTCCCGCATTTCTGCAATGCCAATGGGATCCAGACCGTTTGTTGGCTCATCTAAAATCAGCAATTCAGGATCATTTAAAATGGCATTGGCTATCCCAAGCCGTTGTTTCATTCCCATGGAATACGCGGAAAAAGTTTTCTTATCCTTCCAGGGCAGCCCCACTACATCCAGGGCATCATGTACTGCATTTTTCTTTACCGTCCCTCTTATCTTCGCAAATACTTCCAGATTCTGGGTTCCGGTAAGTCCCGGATAAAACCCGGGTATTTCGATTACTGAACCAATACGGGAATAGACCGATTTACCACTCTCTTTTAAATTATTTCCAAAAAGATAAATCTCTCCCGCTGTAACGGATACCAGTTTTAATGCCATCTTCATAATCGTAGTCTTCCCGGCACCGTTTCTGCCAAGCAGCCCATAAATCCTACCCTTTTTCACATGAATATTTACATCTTTCACTACCGTACGGCTTCCGTAGGTTTTTTTAAGCATGTTTGTCTCCAATATAAATTGATTGCCCATGTTTTATCTGCTCCTTTTATTAATATAGGAATATCTTAACATATGAACCTTACCAAAACCTTACCGGCAGCTTGCATTTATCATGTTTCCGAAGTGTTTTTGGCGGATAGTATTCGACTGGCTCCCATCGGATACTATCCGCCAAAAAGCACTCCGGGTAGGTAAGAAAATCTAGATCATTTTCATCCTTATGATAAATTCACATCCCGCCTTTTGGCTGTCCCTGCCGCCTTGTCCCGGAATACAGTGTTCCTGGCTGAAATGTCCCTGGCCGCTTCGAACTTCAATGGTTCCCTGATGCGCCTTTACAAGCTCCTTTACAATGGAAAGTCCCAGACCGTTTCCTTTGGTCCCCCGTGCAGCGCTGCATTTATAAAGCCGCTCAAAAACATGGGGCAGATCATCTTTCGAAATTCCGCTCCCGTTGTCTGCAGCGTGTATTTCCAAAACATCTTTACTGCATACAGTACTTAAGAAAAAGACGTCGCCGCCACTGTGTTCCAATACATTCTGTATCAGATTATTCATGATTCTCTGAAACGCACTGCGGTCTATTTTACATATTAATTTTTTATCATCCGGTATATTTATTTCAAAATCAAACCCATTATTTTCCAGATGGGGTATCCAATCAGTCATGATGGTACGGAGTAACTCATATACATCCGTTTCCTGGAACAGATAGATGCGCTCGCCCGATTCCAGCTTAAGCCATTCAAAGAGCGTATCTACATAATCCTTCAGGTTATATGATTTCTTAAGAGCTGTGTCAATATACATCTCCCTGTTCTCTTCGTCTACAAGGTGGCTTGACAATGCTTCCAGGTATCCTGCCACCGACGCCAATGGAGTTCTGATGTCATGGGAAAGGCTGGTGATCAGGCTGCGGTATGTTAATTCCGATTGTTTCTGCCTGTTCATTTCCTCTTTCATATTAACCATAATTGTATTTATTTTATAGATCAGCTCTGCTGTTAAACTGTTCTCATGATCGATCATGCGCCTGTCCGGATTCCCGTCTGCGATTTCATCCAAAATCACGGATGCCTCCCTGAGTTTCTTTTTTACATAGTGCTTTTGTAAAAGAAGTATGATCACACTTGCCAGTAACGCTGTGCAGACAAAACTTAGAATCATCGTTACCATGACTATACCTCCCGGTTAAAGCGATATCCCACTCCCCGCACTGTTTGTATATAAACAAACTCCTGACCATCCGGTTCCAGTTTTTTTCGAAGTCTGCTGATATATGACATAATATTGCTGTCATCAAATCCATATTCATTTGCCCATACCTGTTCATAGAGCTGTTCCTTGGTGAAAATTCTCCCTTGATTGGAAGCCAGAAAATATAACAGATCGAATTCTTTTGCCGTAAGATAGACATCAGCTTCATTTAACAGCACTGCGTGGCTGCCAATATCAATTACCAAATCCTGAAAGCGAAGCACCTCCAATTGAGTATTCCCCTTCTCTTTTTCATTCAGCACCGTATAACGCCGGATTAACGAGTTCACCCGGGCAAGAAATTCCTTTATTCCAAACGGCTTGGTCAGATAATCATCGGCCCCCAGCTCCAGACCGGTAACTTTATCACTTTCATCGGCTTTTGCCGTCAGCATCAATACCGGTATGGAACACAGATCCCTTATTTTCGTCAGCACTGAAAAACCGCTGATATCCGGAAGCATAACATCCAGAACAATAAGCTTATAGTCACCAGCCTCACGCAAAAAACGAATTCCTTCCATGCCGGTTGCTGCCACATCAGCCCAATGTCCATTGTGCTCAATGCATTGTTTTAATAGAATTCCTAATTCTTTATCATCATCAATAATCAATACTTTTTCGGTCATACCGCTTTCCTTCCTATCATAAAATAAATGGGCTAAAGCGTATTTAATTCCTTCAAATACGTCCCCATATACTCCTTGCGTATCTCCTCCGGCACGAGGCTGCCACCGGTTGCCCATGCAATATGCACTGCCTGATCCATTTTCCCGTACAGATGATTCTCCATCAGATATTTCTTTGTCTCCGAATATTGATTCAAATGGATCGGTCCGGTAAATGCCGCGCAGGCACTTGGTTCCAAAAAGATACCCTCCATTTCTATTAAATCACGCATATAATCATACAGATGCCCATCCCTGACCGTAAAGATTCCACTTAACAGTGGTTTCATAATGCTGCCTGCTAATCCGGAAGGGCGCCCCACAGCCAGCCCGTCTGCATGGGTTTGCCCGGATAATCCGATATCCTGTACGGAAATGTTCTGATGCAGCCCGGTTGCCATTCCCACAAGCATACACGGTGCTTTAACCGGCTCCGCAAAGAAGCAGTGGACACAATTTTTGAATAGTTGTTTTAAGCCAAAACTGATGCCGCCCGGGGCTCCGCCAACTCCGCAGGGAATGTATACAAAAAGAGGATGCTGGGAATCAATGCTGATTCCCTGGTCCTTCAGCTGCCCAATAAGTCTCTTTGCTGCTACTGCATAGCCCAGGAATAGATTTCGGGAATTTTCATCATCTACAAAATAACTATTGGGGTCCATATCCGAACATCTTCTGCCGTTTAAAACTGCCTCACTATAATCCGATTCATATTCCACAACCTTGACTCCATGGCTACTCAGCAAGTCCTTTTTCCACTGTTTTGCATCTGCCGACATATGTACAATGACCTTATATCCGATTGCGGCACTCATAATGCCAATGCTCATCCCCAGGTTGCCGGTGGAACCAACCTGTATGGTATGGTCATTGAAAAAGGACCGGCTTTTGTCCGCTGCCAGGATTTCATAAGAATCCTGAAAAGAAAGCAATCCATGTTCTAATGCCAGATCCTCTGTATGCTTCAGTACCTCATAAATGCCGCCCCTTGCCTTGATGGAACCCGCAATTGCAAGATGACTGTCCTGTTTTAATAACAGCCTGCCGGTCAGGGCGCTCTGATATTTCTCATTTATGTATTCCTGCATTTTAGGAATGGGCGACAGTACAGATTCAATAATTCCGCCCTGTTCTCTTGTCTCCGGAAAACAAGTTGCTATAAACGGAGCAAAACGGTTCAGACGCTCCTCTGCCTCGTCGATATCCTTCATGGAAAGTTCCAGATCTTTTGCGGCAAGTTCAAATGAAACCAGATCCGGATTCATCCAGACAGACTCTCTTTCTTCTATTATAGAAGATAAAACCGGAGTATTTCTAATCAGGTCTGCTGTTTCATATATTTTCATTATTTATTTACCTCTTTCTTCTTTTTCACTATTATCTTCATTATTATGCAGGAATGATGCCGTAGTTTCCCCTATGAATATTTGGAATTTATATCCTGAAAATATTATCTTTTAATTATAAAAATTATTTAGATTCTGATTCCGGCATCATGTTTTTAGAACTGTTTCCATTATACCCGATTATCAGCCATTCAGCCAGTAGCACTCCACATATAATTTTCCATTTTTTAACTAATATACCTTTCCTTATCCTCACATATTTCGTCAAAATACCCATTTATTTTCGTTTATAGCAAATTAGTCTACTAAAAATAGCTAATTTAACAACACAAAAGTACCGTTTCCGTTTAACATAAATTTATCAATACTTATGGAGGTAAATGAAATGCTGGTAAATATGAATGATGTACTGATACCCGCCAAAAAAGGAAAGTATGCCATCGGTCTATTTAATGCAGTAAACCTGGAACTTGCCAGAGGAATTATCGCTGCTGCAGAGAGTACCGGTTCTCCCGTGATTATGGGAACTGCAGAAGTACTTTTTCCTTACGGTCCGCTGGAAGAATTGTCCTATTATCTGCTGCCTATGGCAAAGAAAGCAAATGTTCCCATTGTCGTCCATCTGGACCACGGCCTGAAAAAAGAAACCTGCATAAAGGCACTGGAACTTGGCTTTAGTTCTATCATGTATGACTGCTCTACCGATTCTTACGACGAAAATGTAAGAAAAGTCAGAGAAATGGCTGAAATCGCACACTCCTATGGTGCGAGCATCGAAGGTGAATTAGGGCATGTGGGTGACAATGAAGGTTCTTTTGAAGGTGATTCACATACAAATGATCCTTCCAGATTTTATACAGATCCTGCACAGGCGAAAGATTTTGTGGAAAAAACAGGTGTGGATGCACTTGCAATTGCGGTTGGTACTGCACACGGAGCTTACAAACTTCCGCCCAAACTGGATTTTGAGCGGATTCGAACAATTGCCAATACTATCTCCGTACCTCTGGTACTCCATGGCGGTTCCGGACTGACAGATCAGGATTTTAAAATGGCTATCCGGGAAGGTATCAGCAAGGTAAATATTTTTACGGATATCAATGTTGCAGCCGTAGAAGCAGCTTTCCGGGATTTCCAGTCTATGAACAAAGGCATCATCGATTTGATTCCGGCAGCGGTAGAAGCAACAAAACAGGAAGTAATGAAAAAAATTGAACTCTTTGGTTCCACGGGAAAAGGGCGGAATACGGATCTGGTAAAAGAGCTGGAGAGAAACCCCGCATTCATAGAGCGGATCGTAAAAGAAGTACTGCTGAAACTGCAGTAGACAATCAGGAGATAACGTTTGAAAGAAAAGCGCTTTCAAACTACTTATTATAGCAGTATCGCAGGCAGACCTGCGATATGCAGGAGGTAAACTATGAGTGAAGCAAAAGCAAGTGTCGTGGTGGCAGGACATATTTGTCTTGATATTACACCGGACTTTCCGAACATTAAAATTGATAAAGTAGATGATATGCTGGTTCCTGGACGATTGATTCAAATGGGATCTGTAGATGTTCATATTGGGGGATGCGTATCCAACACCGGTCTTGCACTGAAAATACTGGGAGCTAATGTAAGTCTGATGGGTAAGATTGGGAATGATGATTTTGGCAGTATCGTCTCCGACCAGATCAAATCACACAACGCCATTAACAGTATGAGTATCTCCGGGGAAGAAGATACTTCTTATTCTGTGGTAATTGCTCCAAGAGGCATTGACCGCATTTTCCTGCACCACTCCGGTGCAAATAATTATTTTTACGAGCAGGACCTGGATTTTGACATTATCAAGGACGCACGTCTCTTCCATCTTGGTTATCCGCCGCTGATGAAAAGCCTGTATGCTGACGGCGGCAGTGAACTGCTTAAAATCCTGCAAAGGGTGAAATCCCTGGGTGTTGCCACTTCCCTTGACATGGCAGCCGTTGATGAAAATGACGAAGCCGGAAAGGTGGATTGGGAAGCAATTCTGGAAAAAGTCCTGCCTTACGTAGACTTTTTTGTTCCAAGTATCGAAGAACTGGCTTATATGATTGACCGCCCCAGATACCGGGAATGGATTGCCAGAGCCGACGGCCGGGACGTTACCAGTATCCTGTCCGTGGAAGAAGATATTGTACCTCTCGCCCAAAAGCTCCTTGCCATGGGCTGCAAAATAGTATTATTAAAATGCGGTGTTCCCGGGCTTTTCCTTGCCTCTTCTGATCAGGAAACCCTGGAGAAAATAGGGGAACGCCTGGAATTCAATGCCGGCGCCTGGACAGGCATCCGTCATTTCGAACCCAGCTTTAAACCGGATAAAGTGCTCTCCGGCACCGGAGCAGGCGATACCAGCATCGCAGCCTTTCTGTATGCAATCTTAAATAACTACTGCTGGGAAGACTGTATGAAATATGCCACTGCGACCGGGGCATCCTGTGTCACTGCATACGATTCCTTAAGCGGACTGAAAAGTTTTGATGAGCTTAAGAAAAAGATGGAACAGGGCTGGGAAAAAGTATAGATGCTTTGCTGAGTCGAGGACACCTAAAACATACCATGATACGTTTCAAAAAACACAGCATATTACAACTACAGGTTGTGATTTGCTGTGCTTTTTCACTAAAAATACTGCTTCCTACATCCGCTTTTCTAATAACCGCAGACACTCTGCTTCTCCGAGGAACATCTGGGCAGTAGCTGCTTCTTTTTCTTCTGCTTCATTATAAATAATCCGTACTTTCCCTGTTTTTCGAAATTCCTTAGGCGTCATGCCCGTTTTTTTCACAAAAATCTGACTCAGATAGCGATAATCGGAAAATCCACAGGTAACGCAGATATCGGTCAGACTTAAATCCGTCTGGGCAATCAGGTATCTTGCCTTTTCAAAACGAAGGAGGGTTACATATTCCTGAAAGGACATATTGAAATTGTCCTTAAAAAAATGAGAAAGGTAGGACAGAGACAGACCTTCCTCTTCTACTAAATCCGAAAGCAGTATCTTAGAAGTATAATTCTCATCTATAAATTTTGTAATACGGGACAGCCTCTCCAAATGCGCATTCCTGGAACGTCTCTCCAGCTCTGTAATCCGGTGGTATGGGCAATAGTACAAAAGTCTGTAGAAAATATCGCAGAGTAATGACATACATTTAAACTCATAATTGGCATTTCTCAAAAAATACAGGTATGCACATTCTTCAATTTCCCTTTGTACCATGTACTTTATTTTCTGGGAAAAATATTTTCCGATATCCACAGAATCAAATTCCAGATTGTAAATATCCGGGTAAAACCGGGCACAAAATCCCGAGGAAATCTGCAATGATAATATAACTGCGCTGCCTTTTGAGGTATGCAGCTCATGTGGACGCCTGGGATTAAAAAGAAATACGGAGCCATCCGAAAATAAATAGGTCTGCTTATTGCAAAAAACCTCCACCATTCCGGATAGAACCATACAAATCTCAAACTCTTTATGAAAATGGGGCTTCCTGTGGGAAAGCTCCACAATAAATATTTTAATATCATTCAGAAAATTATGTTCCACAAATTCGTATTCTTGATCCATATGCCGCCTCCACAGGAACTCGGTTCCGTTTAAATAATATCTGCTTCCATTCGTTAAACTGCTGCTTACGATGATACACAATCTTGGATTACTGATATTTCTGTCTCCAGATTGTGGGTGATCCGTAATTAACAATGGAACAAACTCTGACTACAGTATACCTGAATAGCCGATGAAAGAAAAGCTAAAAAAGCAAATTAGTCATATAAAATCAACATATATATGAAAGTTAATTTTTTTGATTTCAGTATAATCAAGATATAAAGAATTATGGTAAAGCAAAGATTTGCTGAGCCATACAAACACATAAGGAGGATACAATATGTCAAGATTTAAATTTTCCGTAGGTCCCTGGAACGTACATACCGGAGCAGATTCCTACGGTCCCGCTACCAGAAATGATATTCCTTTTGAAGAAAAGGTAAAGAAATTTTCAGAAATGGGATTTTCCGCAATTCAATTCCACGATGATGATGCAGTGCCAAACCTGAATGATTTAAACGAAGAAGAGATCCGGGCAGAAGCCAGAAAATTAAAAGAGCTGCTGGACAAATACCATATGGCTGCTGAATTTGTAGCGCCCAGACTCTGGATGGATCCCCATACCATTGACGGCGGATTCATGTCCACTTCCAAAGAGGATAGGGACTTCGCCATGTGGAGAGCGAAAAGGTCTATTGATATTGCCAATGAACTGGGCACCGATATGCTGGTTATCTGGCTGGCAAGAGAAGGTACATTATGCGCAGAGTCCAAAAGCCCTGTATGGGCAACCAGGCAGTTAATCGAAGCCATCAACGAAATGCTGCGCTATGATTCTAAGATCCGCGTAGTCATAGAACCCAAACCCAACGAGCCGATTGACCGGAGTATCTGCGGCACCATGGGCCATGTAATGGCAATCTCCGCAGCTACCATCGATCCTTCCAGAGTGGGAGGCAATCTGGAAAGTGCCCATGCAATATTAGCAGGCCTTGACCCTTCCCATGAAATCGGTTTTGCACTTGCAATGAATAAATTATGGACAGTACATTTAAATGACCAGAACGGCATTAAATTTGACCAGGATAAATCCTTTGGCGTGGAAAATCTCCGTCAGGCATTTAACCAGATCAAAGTACTGATGGAAAATAATTATGGTTCCAACGGGGAATATGTAGGACTTGATGTAAAGGCAATGAGAACAACTACCGACGAAGACAGCTATAAACACCTGGAGAACAGTCTGAAAATTGTAAAGGCACTGGAAGACAAAGCAGCACGCTTCGATTACGATTTCCAGAAAAAGTGTGTGGAAAACAGAGACTTTGAAGGTCTGGAAATGTATGTTATGAATCTGCTTATGGGGATTGAATAGCGATTATATAATTTTTATCCAATGGGGGGGCTAACATGTCCCCCATTTCCTTATATCTATATCCTCATATCTTTCTTCTGTCTATATCACGGCGATGATTTTCAGATTAAATCTGGCTTATCAACACCTTTGGCAACAGATTTATTATTTCATCCCGCTCTGCCAGATCTTCAGAAAACGCTGTGGCACTTCCTGCCGATGCCGCAAATTTTAGCGCCAGTGGTACAGAACTTTCATATCCTTTTAAGAATCCTGCAACCATAGAGTCTCCGGCGCCTACCGAATTTTTCACAGTCCCAAAAGGTGCCTGTATCCGGTACATGCTGCCATCTTCATCACCGAATATGGCACCATCCCCTGCCCTGGAAACCAGTACGTTTCTGGCCCCCATTTTCTGTATCTCTTTGATGCAGCAGATGATTTCCTGTTCATTTGTGCAGGAAACCCCGAACACACCGCCTAACTCATGATGGTTTGGCTTGATCAGAAATGGGTGGTAGGGAAGCGTTTTAACTAGCAGTTCTCTCTCTGCATCTACCACGACTTTTACATTCCGGTCTGCCAATTGTTCCATAATTTTCTGATAAGCATCGGACGAAAGGCAGGCAGGAATGCTTCCGGCAAGAACAAGGGTATCGTCCCCGGTCAACACTGAAATTTTATCCAGCAGCTGCCTGAATTCATCCTCAGTAATATCTGGTCCATTGCCGTTAAGATCTGTTTCTGTTTCGCCCTTTACCTTTACATTAATTCTAGAATTCCCTCGGGATAAAGCCACGAAATTTGTATGTATTCCCTGCAATTCCAACTGTCTGACGATTTCATTTCCCGTAAAACCCGCCTGGAATCCCATTGCCACACTTTCTGCCCCCAGATGCCTTAGAACAATAGAGACATTGATACCCTTTCCCCCGCAAAAAAGGTGCTCCGAGCTGCTCCTATTTATTTCTCCTGAACTCATATGGAGAATATGCATAATATAATCCAATGCGGGATTAAATGTCACTGTGTAAATCATACCATCTCTCCTTCTACAGGGCCCCTGATGACATCCACCTGGGATTTCAGCCATTCCGTCGTATTTACATCCAGGCCATCATCGATGATCATGTTCGTTTAACTCATCCCTTTGAGCCTGCTTTGGTATTATTATACTGGAAAATACATTTACTTTCAACTTCCAATTCCACGTATAGGAATCAATACATAATGACAATTTTCTTTGTAGAGACCTTGTCTTCCCTTGCTGTTCCAGTCTTTTCATCTATAACTCACCTTCAAATCGGTAAATATTCTGCATCGCCTTAAAAAAAGCTTCCTGGGTAATTTCTTCCGCTAATGCCTTATCATGGCACAGACTCAGCAAATATTGATTTGTTCCCGCTCCGAGTTGTTTCCTTGTTATTTCCGATTATTTCTGTGTTGTTTCGGGGTTGTTTATTCCAATACGTTTGTCATACTTTTCAAACTGATCAACAATGTGGAAGTATTATGCAAAAGTGCAGATGTGGCAGGTGCCAGCACCCCGGTTACTCCCAGCACAATAAGTCCCAGATTAAATCCAATCACACTTCGGTAATTCCAGTTAATTCTTTTCATCAATCCCTTACTGATCATCTTTAACGTCACCAGTTCCCACAGATCATCCGCGGAAATTGTGATGTCGGCAATCTCTCTTGCCAAAGCCGCACCTTCACTGATTGCGATTCCCACGTCTGCTGCGGATAATGCCGGAGAATCATTGATTCCGTCCCCTATCATGATCACTTTATGACCATCTGTTTTGACCTTTTGTACAAAATCTGCTTTATCTTCCGGCAATACTTCGGAATAATATTCATCAACTCCCACCGCCTTTGCAATGGCTTTGGCAGTCCGTTCACTATCCCCTGTCATCATTACAATTCTCTTAAATCCGGAGCTTCTCAAAGCGCCTACAACAGCTTTTGCTTCTTCCCGAAGAGGATCTTCAATACATATAATTGCCGCCAGCTCTCCGGCAATCGCAAGATATAAGTGGGAATATTGATCCGGCCTTGCTTCAAACTTTTCCAGTTCCTCCGGCAAGATGCTGCTTTTTTCATCTTCAAAAACAAAATGGCTGCTTCCGATCAGGACTTTTTCTCCATTAATATAAGAAGCGATTCCATGTGCCACAATATATTCTACTTTTGTATGCATCTCCTCATGGGTCAGATTTCTTTTCTTCGCCTCCTGTATCACAGCATTTGCCATGGAATGGGGAAAGTGCTCTTCCAGACATGCCGCAATTCTCAACATCTCATTCTGGTCTCGCCCACCAAACGTAATGATATCCGCCACCACAGGTTTCGCTTTGGTTAAAGTTCCTGTTTTATCAAACACAATGGTATCTGCCTCAGCCGCAGCTTCCAGATATTTCCCACCTTTCACCGTGATGTGGTGATTCCCTGCTTCCCTCATGGCAGACAGTACTGATATGGGCATAGCCAGCTTTAAAGCACAGGAGAAATCCACCATCAGGATGGACAGTGCCTTTGACACATTCCGGGTGATCAGATAAGTGATCAACGTTCCTCCCAGACTGTATGGAACCAGTACGTTTGCAAGATTAGATGCTTTTCCCTCCACAGAAGATTTCAGCTTCTCTGATTCTTCAATCATAGTAACAATTTTCTCATATCTGGTAGCCCCTGCTGCCTGCTTAACCCGGATTGTGATTTCTCCTTCTTCTACAACAGTACCTGCATAGACGGTTGATCCGCTTTCTTTTTTTACCGGCATGGATTCTCCTGTCAGGGATGCCTGATTTACCATGGACTCCCCATATGCAACCATACCGTCCAGAGGAATCAGACTTCCCATATGGACTGTCACCAGATCACCTTCATGGACCTGGGAAATGGGTACTAATACTTCTGTCTCTCCCTGATTTAACCAGACCTTCTCAATGTTCAAAGACATGCTTCTTGCAAGATCATCCAGGGATTTTTTACGTGTCCATTCTTCCAGGATTTCTCCTACCCCCAGCAGGAACATTACCGATCCGGCAGTTCCAAAGTCTTTTCTTAAAATGGACACCGCAATAGCCGCCGCATCCAGAACTTCCACCTTCAGCTTTCTTTTCCAGAGGCTTTTTACGCCTTTTATAATATATTTAATGGACATCACTGCGGTATAGAGGACTTTTACCGGTGCCGGTAAAAAAATCTGGGTTATTGCCCGAAGTGCCACCTTATTGACCAGTTTCTCCTGGTATTTCTGGTTAAGAGCCCGCCCCGTATGCTCGGGAACCAGGGCTTCTGCCTCTTCCAGATCATACCGGAAATCTTTCACTGCTGTTAACAGCTCCCGGCGTTTTCCCTCATAACAGATAACCGCATCTGATGTTCGGTTATATACCTTTGCTTCTTTTACCTGGGGCAGGGAAGAAAGGTAGTACAGCAGCAGGTCTGCTTCCCCCAGCGTCATAGTATTCTGCTTTATATGAATACGCATCCTGCCGGGAATGTCATGTTTTATCACAAAATTCATCGTCTATTCCTCGTTTCCTGTGTATTAGAGCGTGTTTTAAAAAAATTGCACCCGGTCTGTCGACTTTACAGGCTGCAACCAGCCAGGTCCAAGCAGTTTTAAGACATGCTCCAGAATGATTCTTCCAATCATAAAAGCCTGCGAAATATTTCACCGCAGGCTTACCCTTATTCACATTCCTGATTTTCTTTACTTTCTTCTGCTCCGGAATCTTCACATTCACAACAGGCATCTGCCTCTTCTTCACGAACACGGTTGATTTCCTTTGCTTCTGCCAGTATATCTTCTGCGTTTTCCTGAACCTTTGTTGTGGTCTTCATAACGCAGTCTTTGGCACGCAGAACTGCTGCTGTACAATTTGTATAAACTTTCTTGGCATCTTTACTTGCCAATACCTTAACTCCTGCAGTACCGAATAGTACTCCACCTGCAAATGTTGCAATTTTTTTCCAATTCACATCCATCTCATATCATCTCCTTAGTTATTTGTGCTTATGACCTGTGTAAAAAACCATGATTAAACAGAACACCATGGCGCCTGCCCAAAACTTATGTTGTTTCATTTTTACCACCCTTTTGGAGCGTGTTTCAATTACTTGTATCAAGATGTCGGCCCGGTATAAGGCAGAAATGGCTCTGGGACACGCAATTGATGCAATGAATTTCTAACAGGCTCTAATCCTTTTTATTTGTTATTTTACCAGTCTCAGAGTTGAAGTCAACACTTTCCGCTTCTATTGATAAACCTTATCATTAATGGTAAATTTTGTAAATGCCGCTCAGATTATGTAACTTCTGAACGGCATTTCTATACATATTTTGAAAATCTGTCTGATACCCGGGTACTACGGCACACAGTTTTTAAGCGTCTTTTATAAACACCCCCCACTTCCCGGGGCATCTACCCCCGGTACTTGTCATCATCTGCCGGCGATATTTCCCTTATTACCCGGCAGGGATTTCCTCCAGCCAGGACATTAGGCGGAATATCTTTCGTAACAACACTTCCAGCGGCGATTACTGTTCCTTCGCCGATCGTAACACCTCCCAGGATGCATACATGTCCGCCAATCCAGACATTATCTCCTATTTTTACAGGCCATGCATACTCCAGCCCGCTGCCTCGCAATTGGGCATCAAATGGATGCCCAGCAGCATAAATGCCGCAATTGGGCGCTATCATTACATGATTACCTATCTCCACTTTGGCACCATCCAATATGATAAGATTATAATTGGACAGGAAATCATCTCCGATCTCAATATTGAATCCCATATCACACCGGAAGGGCTGTTCGACTACAAAATTCTTTCCGATTTTGTGTACAATTTTAGGGATAAACGCCTCCCTTGCCTGAATATCTCCGTGGGGAATCTGATTATATTCATAACAGAGGTTCTGGCATTTTACCCGGTTGGCTGTTACTTCTTCATCATTCTGAGCATCATATAAAATACCTGCTGCCGCTTTTTCTCTTTCTGTCATACGTTCCTCCAAACCTACATTTTTATACCCCTCAATAGCGCAAGCAGGCTTGCGCTATTCCCAAATCAGCAGTGTGAAAGCGATTTTCTTTCACACTTAACCCCCTCAATAGCGCAAGCGGGCTTGCGCTATTCCCAATCAGCAGTGTGAAAGCGATTTTCTTTCACACCTAGCTCTCTTACCGGATTATTTTCTCCAGTGCTTCCAGCGCACACTGCACCATATGATCGCCCAGTTCTTTACTGGTTTCCACGGAATTCAGTGCGAACCACTCCGTATTTTCTTTGGTTTTTTCGAGATTTACGTGGTTCGGATATAGCGCGTACATCAGGCTGGATTCATATTTACCCGCATGGTCAAACCCGCCGCACTTTTTCTGTGCCTCAGCGCTCAGAAGCGGAATCACCTTGATATAGGAGAAGGGATCATCCCCGGAACCCAGGTTCTGATAATAATCGGCATAGTCATTACTTCCCCACCATCCTTTTCCTCTGGTTTCCTCCATATATTCCATGATGACTTTTTTCGCAGCCTTATGGCATGCCAGTGTCATTGGCATCAGCCCGGCTTCCTCCGTCTGGTGGTGAGCCACACAATAAATATTTTTAACGCCCCCATAAATCATCGATTTTAGGATACAATAAATATAATTTTCATAGACGTCCACATCAACATGGATTGTTCCGCTTTCGGGACCTGCTACTGCCCAGCTTGCCACCCCATACCAGACAGGCGGGCAAAGGACAATTTCTTTTTTCTTTTCCAGTTCCCGCATAACACCATTTATAACCATGGTATCCGTACCATTGCTGGCGTGCAGCCCATGATACTCGATAGTACCGATTGGGATAATAAACGGTACCTTTCTTTCCTTCGCATCCTGAAGTTCCTGAAACATCAGATCTACCATTTGCATCGTTTTTTCATTCCTTTCTTTCTGTTAACCTACAAATTCTGCAGTCTGTCGGTTTATTTTAGAGCGCAAGAGCCTGTTTAAAAATGTGACCTGCCGCGTCAGAATTCCAGCTCATACAGTTTTCCAATCTCCGGTGACAGTATGTCACAGCCGTTCTCCGTAACCGCAATTCCTTTTTCCCAACGTACTCCAAAGGTGTCTGTAGAAATAAAGGTATCTGCCTGAAATGTCATATTGGGCTGTAATGCATAATCCGATATTGTTTCTACCCACGGTGCCTCAACTTCAATCATTCCAGTACCATGCAGAGGACCATATACAAAATTTTCTTTGTAGCCGTTGTCTGTAAAATACTGATAAAAATTCTTTGCAATATCGGATGCAGTCACGCCTGCTTTCACCTGCTGAACCGTCCACCTATGCGCTTCTAATCCAAACATGACCACTTCTCTTCTGCGACCTTCTAACTTTCCAAGGACAATGGGGTAACCGATTGCTGCAGAATATCCGTCAATCTTTGCTGATAAATTAAGCTGTACGATATCTCCTTTTTCAAACTGCCGGTACGAAGACCTTGAAATTGCGTGGCGGGTAGATGCCTCTGAAAAAACATACATAGGCAATCCTTCGTATTCTGCCCCATGTTCATATACTACCCGTTGGGCAACTCCTACCATCTGCAATTCGGTCATTCCCGGTTTAATTTCATTAATTACATGCTGGGTTGCCAGTTCTGCTATACGGTATCCTTCCCGCAGGCAATTTATTTCGTTCATAGATTTAATCGAACGAAGCTCCACCATAATATGGTCTGCCCTCACAATTTCCGCCTCCGGAAATGCTGTTTTGATTCCTTCCATTATTATAACGGATGTATCTAAATAACTTGCCACGCCGATACGCAATTTTTTTCCGGTTATCTGCAGCGCCTTAAATACATCCTGATAGGTATCTGCCTTCAGTTCCGGATATGCAGGATCTGCACCTTCCCGGTATTCTTTTAAAATGAAAATTTTATCGATTCTGGAACGGTCAGCGGCAAAATGGCGGCTTTCGGGACCTACCATCAAAGCAGCATCCCCGTCCGGGGTAATCGCTACGCCGCACCGTTCAAACAACGGCCAGAAACCGGAAAAGTATCTTCCATTTGCGTAGTCTGCCTCATTTGAATTGACAATCAGTACGTCCAGCCCTTCTCTGCTGATAATCTTCCCTGCCTTTTGTGCTCTTTCTTTGTATTCCTGATCGGGAATACAGATTGCTCCATGTCTGTTCATATTTTTATCCTCCATTTTATGCTTTATTGTAATTTAATTTTTAATATATTTTATGATAAGTTCATTAAAAACCATCAATCACAGCAGTATCCAGTCGTAGTATAAAAGCTTACCTGCCGTGGTTCTGCCCTCCCGTACTGCGCCACTATTGGTACGTCACTTTCCAGCAAGATGGCATACTGCTGTTCAAAGCGGGCGGTATGCGGTCCAAAGTCCTTAGTTTCATTTGTCCGAAGGCAGCGTACCCTCTGGCCCTCAACAGTAACATGAATGTCCTTCACCGGCGGGCTGTCCGTATATAAAAGCGTAATTGTAACGTGGGCATCCGACTGTCCTGTATTCGTAATGATTACTGATTCATGTCCCGGAATTGTGTTCAACCCTTCCGGAGGAAGCTCTGCATCAGGAAAGACCCAGACCTTTTTTCCATAATTCATTTTGACTTCTCCTTTCACTATTCCAGTTTAGCATTTGTAATTTTAACAACGTGATGCGCTATTTAAATATTGTGATTCGTAATTCCAAGAACGCTATACCAGATAAAAAATTTGTTTCATATCATGATAAAATTCACTGTCAGCAGAAAATGCACATTTTTCAAAGCAGGGCTTCGTATGAGTCCACCACCTCTTTGTTACCTCATCTGCTTCCATAAGCGCCATATCTTTTTCATAGTCACTGCCGGTATATTCAAAATAGGAAAACACCAGATCGTCCTGGACAAAGATGGAATAGTTCCTGATATTACAGGAATGGATCACCCGGCTTACTTCCTTCCAGACATTTGCGTGCAGTGATTGGTACTCTGCTATCTTATCTTTCTTTAAACGTCCAATCTGTCCGAATATTTTCATTTTTTATATCCATATTGCAGGATTGGCTGCAATACTGCCACAATAATACAGGCTGAAAGAATCACATGGTGGCTTCCTTTCTATATTAAAATTTTCTTTCTACCCACTTCTAATTGTAAGTACTATTCCTTCTTTGAGAAAGAATCAATCAGTACCACAACAACCAGGATAATTCCTTTGACTACCCACTGCCAATATGTATTAATTCCCATCAGAACCATAATGTTGGAAATGACCTGTAAGAACAGCGCCCCAATGACAATACCAAAAACTCTTCCACGTCCACCGGTAAGTGAGGTTCCTCCCAGCACGCAGATGGTCATAACATCAAAGAGCAGGTTATCCCCCAGGGTAACATTGCCTGATAAGGTCTTAGATGTCAGTCCCAGCGCTCCGATCGTGGTAAGGATTGCGCACATCACAAATGCCAGGATTGCAATAAAGTTTACGTTCAATCCGCTTAATCTGGATGCTTCCTTATTACCTCCCACTGCGAAAAAGCTGCGCCCAATGGCGGTATGGGCCGTGAAAACATTTAAAATTACGGCAACCACTATCATAAGAATTACAGCATAGGGTACGATTCCCAGTTTCCCCAATGCCATCTGCCCGAATTCATCGGACAAACCCGAAATGGGCAATCCGTCGGAATAAATATAGTTAATTCCTTTTAACATATTCATAATAACCAGGGTGGCAATGAACGATGGCATCTTTCCATATACCACCAGACACCCGTTCACCACACCCACCACGATCGCAATAAGTACAACCAGTAAAAATGACAGCCAGATGGGAAGTCCCATGTTCACTGTAAATCCAGCAAAAAAAATGGATACCATACCAATCGTAGAAGAAATGGACATATCCATTTCACCAATTAATATAACAAAAAATTCTCCCATAGCTATGATTGCCACAAAGGAAGCCTGACGAAGAACATTCATGATGTTTGTTGTGGTACGAAAATCACTGTTTAAGCAGCACAGTGCAAAAAGCGCTATAAATAAAAATGCAATCATCCAGTCATTCAGCAGAGTCTTCATTCCTTTGGTATATCTCTTTGATTTTACTTTATAATCATTCATCCGTTTTCACTCCTAACAAATTATTGATAATTACTTCCTGTGTCTTTCGCTTGCCTTCCACCATATCTTTCATTTCACCTTCATACATGATATAGATTCTGTTGCAAAGCCCCAGAAGTTCTTCCATCTCAGGCGACACCAGAATAACGGCTTTGTTCTGCCTTGTGAGTTCATGGATCAGCTGGTAAATTTCAAATTTTGCACCGATATCAATTCCTCTGGTCGGTTCATCCAAAAGAAAGATTTCCGTATCCCGCAGCAGCCATTTGGCAATGACAATTTTCTGCTGATTGCCGCCCGACAGCTTTTTTACATTCTGCCATAAGGAATAATAGTTTAGATTCATTTTCTCATTTATTTCATAGGATGCCTTCAGCTCTTCTTCATGATTTTGGAAGATTTTCATTTTCTTAAATAATTGCATAGAAGCTAATGTGGTATTATCTTTGATATTAAATTTCATATTCAGGCCAAGGGTCCGCCTTTCATCCGGCACCAGTCCCATTCCCATTTTCATAGCCTGAAGCGGGCTCCTGATTTTCACAGGCTTTCCTTTAATCAGTACCTCACCCTTTGTCACGGGGTGGCTGCCGAAAATTGCCTGTACCAGTTCCGTTTTACCGGCACCCAGCAGCCCTGCCAGCCCCACAACCTCTCCTGCACGGACTTCCATATTGATATTATGAAAAGCTTTAGGTGCCGACAGGTCTTTCACTTCAAGAATTACTTCTCCCAGATCTTCATTCAGCTTTGGATAAACATTTGTCAATTCCCTGCCGATAATCATTTTCACAAGCTTTGCATTATCAATATCTTTTACCTGCCCGGAATGGATGAATCGGCCGTCACATAATACCGTATAAGAATCACAGCAGGCAAATACTTCGTCCAGCCGGTGTGAAATATATATAATTCCGATTCCTCTGCTTTTTAAAATACCAATGATTCTGAAAATATTCTGGATATCCTTTTCCTGCAGCACGGCAGTCAGCTCATCAAAAATGATTATCTGCGGATTTTCAAGCATTGCTTTGGCTAACTGGATAATCTGCTGCTGCGCCGTCCGAAGCCTTCTAACCGGCACATGAAGGTCAACCTCACATTGCAGGAAATCCATCAATTCCCCGGCACGTTCTTCCAGGGCTTTCCAATCAATGAACCCATGTTTCCTTTTATACCTCCCCACAAATATATTTTCCACACCATTCATATCTTCCATCAGGGTAAATTCCTGGTGTACAATGGCAATTCCTTTGCTCTGTGATTCCTTAACACTGTATGAAGGTATCTTAATCTGCTCCCCTTTCACGAAAAGTTCGCCCTTTGTCATCCGGTTCTCGCCGGTAATACATTTTGACAGTGTAGATTTCCCTGCGCCATTTTCTCCCACCAAAGCGTGGCACTCTCCCGGCATCAGTGTAAAATTCACTTCAGACAAAGCCTTTACTCCCGGAAATTCCATGGTACAGTTTTTTATTTGAACCAGTGGTGTAGCCTCTGTTTTTTTATCCTCCATCTTACCAACTCCTTTACTATAACCATAGCCATCCAAGCGCTTCCACCCCGGAGCAGATAATATCTGTGTCCGGTGCTTCCGGGTGTCTGATATTATGTATCAGTCTTTTTATTTCGTGATATGGGAACATGCAGCTCTTTACTCCCGTTTCCGCTACCGGATTCAGATCAAAAAACATTTCTTTTGCAATATCAAAATCCCGTTCATTGAGATATAATATTTCATCCAGGAGCTGCTCCCTAATGACTGGCTGTTTTGCTTCCTCATAAGCAAGTGCCTTTAGAACCATTTCTATTATCACTGCATTTCGGCGCTGAGCATTTTCCCATTTGTCAAAATGAGGCAGCCAGCAGCGCATTTTGGGATTGTGTTTTGCCTGTTCCTGCAGATATCTGATTTTACCCATTAGGTTTTCATGGTTTCCTTTTGCCGCCATTAAGGCTGGAATATCTGCCTGAGTCATCTTATTTTTCTGGAATGGAAATGGAGTGGTATAGAGTGGAATCTGACTCTCATGAACCGTGACCATATTTTTCATTACATAGAGAACGGTATCCCCTAATTCTCCGAAATTAATCTCACATGCCAGTTTATAAAATGCCTCTTCTTCCATATCGGATCCCCAGCCATAATTGCCGTGGGCAAACAGATGCATGCACAGGCCATACCATTCAAACATAAATCCGTTAATACCGTGAACCCTCATTTTAACACTGCCCCGGTGCTGCCGGATATCTGTCTCAATTACCTGTTCATTTGCTTCATCCTCATACCGGATTACATTGGACTGAAACGTACGGTACAGGCGCCCCATGGTGGAAGTGATGGAATTTGCTTCCGTATCCCGCCCCCAGATCCGGTCTCTGCCAAAGACTTCACACCACTTCGTAAATTCAGCCTCCGGCACATACAGACCCGGAGCCCAAAACAGCATGATATCAACCGGCATGGATTCCACACAGGTTTTTAAAAATGCAGGATCCTTTTCCAGCGGCGGCTGCCTGAAGGCACGGATTCCAATTACTGCCTCCGGATTAATTTCCCGTACAGCCTGATAAATCTTATTTAAAAGCCACATATTTGCCTTGTGTTTTGCTTCGCCAGGCGAAGCCGTTCCCTTATGCCATCTCTTTTTGCAGGTTTCACATTCACAGTACCAGAAGCCTTCTTCACTTTCCTCCAGGGTAAATCCGTCAAACCCGGTTCTGGCAATCTGGCGCATGGATTCCACGATATAATCCACCGTTCCGGGATAACTTAAGCACAGAGAATCAAAATCATTTAAAAATTCACCTGTTACCGGCGGTTTCATCCTTGCCTGAGTATGCTTAATGGTATAGGCGCCATTATAAGAATTCAGTCCCACATAGGCAAATATCTTCACTCCCAGCTTATGTGCCAGTGCCGTAAAACGCTCCAGAAATGGTTCTTCCAGATTCGGATGTGAATAACGAACCGTCAGCCATCTCCGGTTTTCGGCATTCCATATTTTCACGGGCACATTATTAAACACCGTTTCTTCATATCCCGGCAGATCAAACGGCCAGTATCCATACAAGACCAGATTCAGCTGGTTAATTTTATTATCCAGACAGATATTCAGGTATTCTGCCCATTCTTCATACCCCCATAGCTGACTGTCAAACCCGATCCGCCCGTAGCCCGCATACCAGGAAAATGTCTGGGCTACTGCTCTGACCGGTATCAAAGGATAATCCAGGATACTGCAGCAAGGCAGCCGGAATCCCCCATTTAAACCCCTGGCTGTCAATTGTTTCACCGTAGTAATACCGTGGATATATCCTTCTTTCTCTTCGTAATACAGCGTGATGCCCTCTTCGCCGATTTCCAATACATACCCCTGGGTGCGGAACAATTCCCTGTCATTGGTTTCCGCCTCAAAATTGCCTAATGTGCGGATAATTCGAATCCTTAATTCCCCTTCTTCTACTCTTTCTCCCTGAGAAATATTAATTTCCGGATAGTTCCAAAATCTTAATTTTGTAATTTCCAATACGTCTGCTGCAGATTCTCTGTTCCCTTCCTGCGCGATTCTGATACTGGAAAATTCCTTCGTCGTTCCTTCCAATTCAACCAAATTCCTCGGTTGCGGCAGTAAATGAATCATAATCTTGAACCTCCTCGTCCTTTGACACGAATGGCGGCTGCTACTCCCGCCATTCGTTACTATTCATTTATGATGCTGTACATTTATCCCAGCCAGGACCAGTTTTTCCAGTCAAAATCACCAATATTGTCTTTTGTAATAGCATCCGGTTCCGGCAACTCATATTTTTCCGGCAGCTTTTCATTATTTACCAATACCCGGTACATGGCATCTGTTGCCTGATACCCCAGGACTACGGGATCCTGAAGCACTTCTGCCAGCCATTTGTCATTGCCTTTTTCTATCCAGCCAAGTACATCTATATCTCCGGCAATACCGATAAACTTTATTTCTTCCCTGCCCTGTGCCACAGCTGCATTGTAAGCTCCTACCACTTCTGCATCATTGTGTCCGCAAACTACATCGATGGCTGCCTCTCGTTGGAGAACGTTTTCCATAAGCGTCTGTGCGGAATCACGGTTTCCTGCTCCGGTATCCCCTTCTTCTATAACGTTTGCGTCTGGGTATGCCGCCAGAACTGCTGATTTGAACCCTTCAAAACGGTCCTGGGATACCTGCCCGGAAGTGGGGCGTGATATAAACAGGCACGTGGGATCTTTTTTCTCCAGCGTATCTAAATACTTTACGGCCTCCTGTCCGGCTTTTTCTCCCAGAGCTTTCATATCATGCCCTACAAATGTAGACCAGACCACATCGCTGTCTGACTTTACATCCTGTGCATAATCTCCTACTACAAAAGGTATCCCCTCACCCACATACTGTTTCATTGTAGGAATTGCTGAAGATGCGTCCGCCGGGAATAAAATAATGCCGTCACATTTCGATGCAACCATGTTTTCAACATTGGTCAGCATTGTCTGCACATCAGACCTGGAATCTTCAAAAGTAAAGTCGATTTCCACGTTATCTTTATCCCCATTCTCCTTAAGCCATTGCTTACAGCCATCAATTACCCCCTGATACCAGGTGTACGCCGTCAGCTCCATAATCGATACGCCTATTTTTAATTTCTTTTTTTCACCGGCTGCATTTTTATCCCCCGTTTTTGTTTCCTTCGCCTGGGTTTCCCCGGCGGCGGCTGCAGTTCCAGCTTCTGTTTTTGTTTCAGCAGCCGTCGTTCCTGTTGTTTTCTGATCTGCCCCACACCCAGCCATCATACTTGCAGCCATTGTTAACCCCATAAGTAATGCAATTGCCTTTTTCATTTGTATTCCTCCTTCTCCATTTGTAAAATGTTTTTTCTTCGTCATCTTGACGAAAGATTGTGTGTTTGACATCTTCATTTTAATGTTATTGCACATAATAGTCAATATTTTCATTTAAATTTTTAATAAATTTTATTTAAACGTTTCACTCTGCTTTACAAAAATTCCTTTGTATGCTATTTTTATATTTATACTTTACCTTGTAAGGACTGATGCTGTACCATAATCCTTTGATATATTTTCAATTACAAGGCACTGGCTTTACTTTTGAACATGAACAATATTATTGATTATATTATGATGTAAAGGGAGGTTTACAGATATGGCTACCATCAAAGACGTTGCGAAACTTGCAGGTGTTTCTATTGCCACTGTGTCAAATTATCTAAACAATACAAAGCCCGTCAGCAAGGCTGTCAGCGCTAAAATTAAAGAAGCCGTGGAGATTTTACAATATTCCCAGAATCTGCCCGCCAAAAACCTAAAATCAAATACTTATACGGATATCGGGGTAATCCTGCCCAACTTTAATGACTCCTATTATGTTCAGCTTTTTCAGGGGATTGAGAACTTTTTTCAAAATACAGGTTATTATATTAACTTATCTTTTTCCTATGATATCCCGGACTTTGAAAAAACCATTGTTAATAATTTTTTAAAAAAGCAGATTTGCGGATTAATTCTGGTATCCTGCCAGCCGGACAACTGGAAATTCTACTACGAGCACTTTACCTCTGCCCAGAAACCCATTGTTCTGATTGACCGTAATATCCACAGCCTGGATGCCAATTTTGTTTCTTTTGACAATTATTCCATAGTCCATTATATGACCAGGAATCTGATAGATCATCAGTATAAAAATATTTTTCTTATGAGCGGTCCGGAACAATATACCTGTGAAAGCAACTGTATAGAAGGGTTTAAGGCTGCATTTGCAGAAACAGAGCTTCCCTTAAATCCCGATGCTATTATTACAACAGCCGCCAGCAAGGAAGATGCTTTCCGTAAAACCATTAATATTTTTAAAAAAGAAAAACCGGAGACAATTATTGCTACTTCCGAATCCATTGCAACCGGGATTATTGAAGGCTTAAATATTCTGGGATTCAGCAAACAGGAAATCCCGGTCCTCTCCTTAGGTGAAGAACATTGGAATCTCCATACACATTCTTTTGCATCCATGTCTGCTGCCCGCCCTGCCCTGAAGCTGGGACAGACTGCTTCCTCTCTTTTATTTGAGCAGTTAAGCGCCCCTTTTACAAAAGAAACAGAGAAGATCATTTTAAAAAATCCTGCATTGGAAAACAGGCTGTCTTTTTGCAACTGTAAAACAATCGAAGAAAAGCCCCCTATGGATGATTCCGAAAAAACCGTGATCCGGATTTTAATGCTGGACACTCCCCAGATTCACGTATTAGAGGGGCTGCTTAAGAATTTTGAAAATCTGACCGGCATCCATGCAGAGATTACCATACTGCCCCACCATAATCTCTATGAAACCATACTGGATATTGACAAAATGCCGGAAGATCGGGTATACGATGTTATCATGTATGATTTACCCTGGCTTTCCACCCTGGCAAGCTTTCATATTCTGGAGGATATTACCGAAGAACTGTCCTCCTTTGACCTGGATATATTTTTTCCGGACTGCCTGCAGTATTTTAGCAGTTTTAACCATAGGTACTATGGTATTCCATACATGTATGCTCCCCAGATTTTTTATTACCGGAAAGATTTATTTGAAAACTTAACGCTGAAATCTGCATATGAACGAAAGAATAATATTACCCTCCGGCCTCCGCTGACTTTAAAGGAATTTAATACCATCGCAGAATATTTCACTTCCGAGACAAACGTAATTGACTATGGAATTACCATTCCTGCTGCCTATGACGAATGCCTGTCCCCTGAAATCTATATGCGGCTGCGGGCATACGGCGGCAGCTTATTTGATTCCAGGGGGAATGTATGTCTGGACTCTGCCCAGTCACTGAAGGCTTATATTAACCTGATTCGTTCCGTAAAATGCGCAAAGCCCAACTACCGTACTGCGACGGATGTGGTAGCCGTAGAAGATTTCCTAAAAGGAGATACTGCAATGCTGATTACCTACCCCTCATTTTTAACCGATGTAGTAGATCTGCGAAAAAGCAGCATGATCGGGTCGATTGGCTATCATCACATACCAGGCAGAAGTCCCTTATTAGGTGGCTGGGGACTTGGAATATCCAGTTACTCCCATAAAAAGAAAGAAGCATTTCAGTTTCTGAAGTGGACCTGTGATGAACAGGTCGCCAATTATTTAACCCTGCTGGGCGGGCAATCCGCCATTACCTCCACCTATACAAATGATGAATTAATAAAGCTATACCCCTGGCTGCCGCTGTATCACTCCACCTATAAATACACCAAACCAACGCTTCCCCCAAAGTCCAAAAATGATACCATTCTTTCGCAAAAAGAGATAGATTCCATTGTCTGCAAATGGATCTATCCGTTGCTGGATGAAAAGATTGAAGTACAGGAGGCAATTACACGAACCCACAGTGAGCTTGAAATACTGGCCGCCAGATACAAATAGGCCAGATACAAATAGGCCATTTACAAATCCCCCATTATAAACGTGCGCCGCCAGGCGCGCACTCGAAAAAAGGATCTCTCCATGACTCCATGGAAAGATCCTTTTTCGCTTAATCCGTTACATCCTGCTGATATATTTTTCGATATTTCTTTGCAGGCATACCCACCGTCTTTTTAAAAACCCTGCAAAAATAATTATAGTCGGAGAATCCCGCTTTTTCGGATATCTCGGTGATGGGATCGCCGGAGTTTTTCAAATAATCTTTAGCCGCCTCAATCCTTTTCTGCTTAATGTACTCCGCAATTCCCACTCCCAGATATTGCTTTGCAGCTTCATACAACCGGCTGCGGCTGACTTTAAACACATTACACAAATCTTTTACCGAGATATCTTCCGAGATATGTCCCATTATATAGAGATTTAATTTATGTAAGAACTGTTCCTTTTCCATAAAGATCATTTCTTTCAATAAAACATAAAACGTACAGGCTTCCAGAATCTTAGCCGCTGCCAGAATCTGTTCGCGGCTCTTATACTTAATTTTTGAAAATGACTCTTCGTAACCGGGCTGATAAATCTGATATTTTTCACAGACATTACGTAGGTTAGTAAAAAGTTCCTCTCTGCTGCTAATATCGCTAATCTGCCCAAACATAACGTATCCGATGATAATACCGTTATCCTTTAGCGGTGCCGCTGCCTCAATCAATCCGGCATGACATTCATACACCATAAGCTCGCTGTTACGCCTGCAGTAATCAAAAGAATTCTGATTACATTCGATGCAATGCTTCCGGGTTACCGGATTTCCATGCATAATTGCACAGAACTCACAATGCCCGTTTGGAAAGGAAAGTATCTCATGGTAATCACTGTCAAACAGAACCATTTTGATATCGGTTAAGGTATAGAAATCTTTCATTAATTCTTTTAGTTTTTTATTGTCTAGATTAAGATTCATCGGCTTGTCCTCTGTTTGATCATATTTACTGGCCCTCACTGGGTTATCCGTTCACGTAATCGGTTATTTCCTTAAAATCTTAATTTCATAGTACCAAATAAACAAGAGAACTGCAAGAATTAAACTGCAGAGAGAATTCATTCCGGTACACAATTGATAATACCTAATTTTTTTTACCGCTAAAAACCTCCAAGGCTGACTTCACATTACCCTTCATTGCATCGATTCCCCATTGCACAATTTCATGGTAATACACCGGCTTTTCCCGGCCTTCTTCCACAGTTGCATAATAGAGATTATATTTTACACCCCCATTTACAAAGGGCATCTTTTTAAATCCAAATTGTCCCTCTACTTCCTCCCCTCCGGCTTTTGCCATATAGGTATAGTAGTTCACTTTCCGAATCCCTTTTTGTATTACCGTCTTATAATCCTCTTCGCTGACACCGGACCCGCCGTGCATTACAAGAGGAATATCAACTCTTGCCCTGACCCGGTCCAGTACATTCATATCCAGCTTCGGCTTTTTCAAATACAATCCATGAGCAGTTCCAAAGGAACATGCAAGTGCATCTATCTTTGTCTCCCTCACAAACCGTCCTGCGTCTTCCGGATCTGTATAAACTTCTTCTGCCTGGTCATCGTGATTGGATTCATGTCCCAGACCCAGTTCCCGTTTTCCAAGGACACCAATTTCTGCTTCAACAGAGGCTCCTGTCCGCTTTGCCATTTCTACTGCAATACAGGTATTTGCAACATTTTCCTCATAGCTTAAGGCAGATCCATCGTACATAATGGATGTGAAGCCGATATCCAGCGCCTTATATAAATAGCTCAAACTGGTTCCGTGGTCTAAATGTACACATACCGGCACCTTTGCTTCTGTGGCACACCTGATCATGATTGGTCCAATCAATGAAATAGGCATCATCTCCTCATGGATTTCCGCGTGCATGATAATTACCGGAACGTCCAGTTCTTCAGCCCCTCTGATCACAGCTATGATACTCTCCAGGTTCGGTGTATTAAACGAACCTATGGCACATTTTCTCGCCTGGGCAAGCCTAAGTATTTCCTTTAATGATACTAACACAATATTCCTCCTCTTGCTCTGCTTACTTTCATTACATATTTTAACCGCATATGTTATTCCATCCGGATAACAATTTCCCGGTTCCGGTGAAATATCATATTTACCTTACTTTTACTGCCCCATTAAATGCCGGACAGACGGATAGAGCTGTCTGTATTTTTCATAATACTGTTCATATGCCTCCCTTTGCTCCAGCCTAGGGTAATATGTCTCTAATTCCTTTACCATCGCCTCAGCCGCCTCTTCCAGATCCCCAAATATATTGCAGGCAATCCCGGTCAGCATTGCGCTTCCGGCTGCTCCTGCCTCGCTGGATCCCAGCGATACGATAGGAACTCCTAAAATGTCCGCTTTCATCTGCATCCAGACCCTTGAATTCGCACCGCCGCCCACAGCTTTCAGTTTCTTTATGACGATTCCCGCCTTTGCCAGTTCCTCCATATTCAGCCTCATTTCATAGACCACTCCTTCCAGCATTGCCCGGTACAGGTCCGATACATTGTGTGCGGCAGTCAGCCCTGTAATTGCCCCTTTGGATCCGGAATCCATGTAGGGGGTGGCAGCTCCGGCAAAATGGGGAAGTACCAGAATTCCCGTTGGCCCATCTTGCATATTGCTTTCCAGCACTTCATAAACAGAGGATTTTTCCCGGTCAGCCAATGTCTTTTCATACTTTGCAAGATTATCAATATACCATTTCACCAGTGCTCCTCCGGTAAAAGAAAATGCATAACAGAGATATTTTCCCGGAAACACATAAGGAACAATGGCATAGCTTCCCTGATACAGCACATCGTTTTTAGGTATTCCGGTAAACACAGGGGTAATACACTCTACGGTGCCTGCCCCGTCAACTGCCGCAGCATCACCGAAAACACGGGATCCGATTGCCGCAGCCACCTGGTCATGGCTGACAGACACGATTATTGTTTCCCCAGAAAGTCCCAAATCCCCTGCAACCGCAGTTTTTACGGTACCTGCACAGGTTCCTGTGGGAACTGTTTTGGAAAGCAGCTTTTCCTTAATCTGCGCTGCTTTTAATATTTCCCGGCTCCAGCATAATTTCCGGATATCAAATGCCATGGTTCGGGACGCAATCGAGTAATCGATCTGAGGATTCCCAGTTAACATATAGATAATATAATCTTCCATAAGCAGAATCCTGGCAGTCCGGTTATAAATATCCGGCCGGTGTTTCCGCACCCACATCAGTTTCGAAATACTGTACATACAATGTGGTTTCAGCCCGGTAATATCCGCTATATACTTCTCTCCCAGCTTCTCCGTCAATTCCCTGCACTCCGCATCTCCCCTGGGATCTGTGTAAAGCATACAAGGTGCCAGCGGAGTATCGTTCTCATCTAACAGCACAAAGGTCTCTCCAAAGCTGGTGACACCGACCCCCTGAATATCCGGGCAATGTTCTGCTGCTTCCCGGATGACCTCCCGAACGGACTTCCATATGTATTCCACACGGATCTCCTGTACTTCCCCTCCTCTGGAGGAGGGATAATCCCGATATGCTTTATACCGGTATGTTCCCTGATTATCATAAACCGTGAGTTTACAGCCTGTTGTTCCAATATCCAGCCCTCCAATTGCCATTATGATCCCTCCAATCCTAAATTTCCATCCAGTCATAACCCAGATAGCGGATAAATGCTTCCTTAAGAATCTTCTTCATGTGTCCCATTCCAACAGCAGTATGGTGACGGTATCCATTTTGCCCCAATTGAATTAATTTAGGCTGTAAATTTTCAATAACCGCTACCCCGCCGCAGCCAAAATACCCATCTTCTATGGGGTCTTCCGTAAACTTCCCTTCTCCGGCATACACGGTTAGTTTTCCGTTCTCCGTTTTACAATTGGAATAAGTCATCGGAAATGCTTTTATCCGTCCTTCGTTGCTGCCCCACCCGCATCCCGGGTTACCTTTAGCAAACATTTTGTGGTCGGTCACAGTACCTTTTTCCGTCATCAGGCTCTGTGCAACGGGACCGCAATGGAACAGAATTACCTTATCCGGATCGTCTGTGTAATTATTGTTCCAGTCTAACACAGTTGTAGGCCTCCCGGATGCCAGCTGCATTGCATACATATTAATCGCAGAGCAGAGATCTATTTCACAGGATGCCACAATTCCCCTGTCATTTAATTCACTCAGCAGTACACAGGGTGCAATTCCAAGGATTTCATGCATCTCGTCCCAGCAGCGCAGAGCAATGCAGTCCAGGTCATAGTCTGCAATATATTCATCTATTACAACACTCACCTTTGCAAGTACCATGGTTTTATCTGCCGGCACACAACTGAAATCCGTATAAGCAACCAGGCTTCCCACCTTCTCAGTCACCCGGCTGTCGCTTTCATCCATATTCTGCACTTTAAAAATAAGTTCAGACAGATCAAAGGTTTCCACTGTTATCCCATATTTCTGTAATGTGATCTCATCAAAACGTACCGTTTTAAACTTACTTGTCCTGGCTCCAATGGCACCAATAGAAAAGCGTTTCATGCCATTTACAATCCGGCAGATTCCTGCAAAATCACGCAGATTATCAGCAAATGTTTTGGACAGCGGATGTACTACATGAGGCTCAAGCATGGTGAAGGGGATTCCATATTGGTGGAACACATCTGCAAAACTGAACTTCCCGCAATAGGAATCTCTTCTGTGCTCAAAATCCATTTTTCCGATTTCATCGGGGTATGCATGAAGCAGGATTGGAACTCCCGCGTCCTGTATCGCTGCAACTCCTCCATTTTCATCCCCAAAATTAGGCAGGCACATAATCACCCCATCATATTCCCCTTCATGGCTTTTAAGCCAGGCTGCATAGCGTTTCCCTTCTGACCTGGTCTCAACCGCTCCATAACTGGTCATCTCTTCATCCGGGATCAGATACTGAAATCCAGCATTTGTAACAGCCTCTGCCATTTCCTTTCTGGCTCCCGCAATTAATGTCTCCGGGAAAAACCCTCTGTTGGCAAAATACAGCGCAAATGTCAATTGTTTCATTTCCCCGATACCTCCTTATTTTTTATTGATATTTTAATCATATAAGATTTTTTCCAATAATAATAGAGATGTATGTACGAAAAACTGTAAATTCGTCCAGAATCGCAGCATTTTGTTTTTTCTATATTCAGGCTTGTTATTCCATTTATTTAATAATATAATATCATTAGTACTAATTTGACAAAATTCTCGTAAATATATTGTATGGAAGGAAAACTTTATGAAACCATATACCAGATGCTTTGCCTTTAGCCTGGCACTTATCCTGCTATTTTGCACCGTGTCCCCAACACTTTACGTGTCTGCCGGCAGCACTTCCAGCGCCCCCGCACCCCGCCGGGTACTAAAAGTCGCATACCCCACGACCAGGGGATTATCTGAAACGGATGTGAAGGGAAACCGTATAGGCCAGGTAGCAGATTTCTTAAATGAAATTTCAAAATATACCAACTGGGAATATGAATTTGTCGAGGGCGACGGCTCTGATCTGATGAACCGCATTACAACGGGCGAGCTTGATCTGATGGGCGGTATGTTCTATGACGAAAGCTATGAGGATTGGTTTGATTATCCCGAATACAACATTGGTTATAACCATGCCGTACTTTTTGCCAGGAAAGATGATACCAGCATCCGAAGTTATGATATTCAGACCTTAAACGGAAAAACAATCGGTGTATTTGAGAAAGCAGCGGATAAAATAGAAAGACTGCAAAGATATCTGGATCTCAATGGCATTACCTGTAAACTGCGGTATTATTCTAATGCAGATATGAAGAATGATTCGCTTCATTACCTTCTGGCAGAGGGAAAAGTAGATCTTCTTCTTGGCAATGATCTGGAAGCGGATGGTACATTCCGGGTCGCGACCAGCTTTCAGGCACAGCCCATGTATATTGTTACCACCCATGGAAAACAGGATATTCTGGATGAACTCAATCAGGCAATGGGTTATATTCTGAATGCGAATCCCAATTTTGCCCAGGATCTCTATGAAACGAACTTTACCGGCATTGCTGATACAAAACTTAACTTTACACCAGAAGAAGAAGATTACATCCGTCAGGCAGAACCGATTCGGGTTGCCGCTATTTCCCAGTGGCATCCCTTATACTGTCTGGAGGATGAGAGCGATCATAACGGTGTTGTTCCCGAATTTCTCAAGAAAATCGAAGAAGAATCCGGTCTCTCTTTTGAATTTGTTTTTGCAGATAATTACGAAGATTCCATTCGTCTGGTCCAGGACAAAAAAGCGGATATGCTTGGATGTTTCCTGGATTCTGATTCAACTGCATCAGAAAAAGGATTAGCACTCACTGCTTCCTATTCTTCTATGAGCAATATCATTATTAAGAATAAATTCGCAAGCTATCCCTCGGATGGTTTAACTGCCGCTGTTTTAGACGGGAGAACGCTTCCCGCCTCCATTAATGCAGATAAGATCAAGATCTATCCTACAACGCTGGAGGGAATCAAAGCGGTCAACAAAGGAGATGCCGATTTTATATACGGTTTGTCTGCAGGCATGGAAAGAGATCTGCAGTCGGGCGGATTTCAAAACATCACTATACTAACGACAAACACTACGAAAACAAAAGCAGCTTTTGCCCTTGCCAAACCGATTTCACCTACATTGCTGACAATATTGAATAAATCCATCAGCAATATAACCACTGAGGATAAAACGACAATTACCAACCGGAATATGGTTTCTCTTGGGTATAATAATATTACATTGTCCGCACTGGTATACTCCAATCCGCTGGCGTTTATTTTAACAATCACCGTATTCCTGCTGTTGCTGGTAGCCATTTTAATGATTATTGTCCGCTCCCGGGTCAGAAATACCCTGATGAGGAATGAACTGCAGAAGGCGGAAGCAGCAAATCGTGCTAAGAGCGGTTTTCTCTCCAAAATGTCACATGAGATCCGTACACCCATGAATGCCATTGTCGGTTTGTCAAACCTCGCCAGTATGTCCGATGAAGTGACTCCCGCAATAGCGAATTATCTTCAAAAAATACAGTCCTCGTCCCGCTACCTGCTGGCTCTGATCAATGACATCCTGGATATGTCAAAAATTGAAAACGGAAAAATGGTTCTATCTTCGGAGGATTTTTCTTTATCCATGATGCTGAATGAACTGGAAAGCATGATTCAGTCCCAGGCTGAGCAAAAGGGACTGAATTGCTGCTTTCAATATCAACTCGCCCATGATTGGTTTACCGGTGATGTGATCCGTCTGAAACAGGTGCTGACAAATCTCATGTCCAATGCCCTGAAATTTACCCCGCCGGGCGGCAGCATCCGTCTGGATGCCCAGGAGCTGTCACATTCAGAAACAAATGCCTGCGTCCGTTTTTCTGTACAGGATACCGGGATCGGAATTCCAGAAGATGAAATAGAGCGGATTTTTTCAGCATTTGAACAGGCGGGAACCTCTGTTTCTAAGAGTTCCGGTACCGGATTAGGTCTTCCCATCAGCCGGACCATCGTGGAATTAATGGGCGGTAATTTAACGGCAGAAAGTACTCCGGGAAAGGGATCTGAATTTTCTTTTACCCTGGATCTCCCGGTCTGTGCAGTAAAGCCCCAGCAACAGACGGATGAGCCGGAAACGCTTACACAGACCGACCTGACAGCCTTTCGGGTTCTTCTGGCAGAAGACAATGATCTGAATGCTGAAATTGCTTCAGAGCTTTTGGAAATGCAGGGTGCTGCTGTGCAGCGTGCCCAGAACGGGCAGGAGGCCGTAGACCTGTTTGAAAATAATCCAGCGGGATATTACCAGTGCATACTTATGGATATTCAGATGCCTGTTAAAAATGGTCTGGATGCCGCCAGAGAAATCCGGGCAAGCGAACATCCTGACGGGAAAAATATCCCAATCATAGCCATGACCGCCAATTCTTTCAAGGAAGACATGGATGCGGCATATGCCGCCGGAATGAATCACTTTGTACCGAAGCCAATCGATGTCAACCACCTGTTCCACGTATTAGGTGAAATTTTAAAATAACAAAATGGAAGCACTCAGAAAATTGAGCGCTTCCATTTTAATTTATTTTATTCTTTTATGACCACACCAAGAAGCCGTATCAAATCTGCTGCCTGATAAGCATCAATAACGGCTCCCTGCAGCTCCTGATAAGAATCAGATACAGTGATTCCTGCTATCTGGCTCTGTGTTAAATTGATTCCCTTTAATGGAGTCCTGAAAAAAGATGCCTGGTTCATTTTTACGTTATTCAATTCCATATGCGTCAATTTACATTCCGTTATACTGGCATGTTCTGCATCTGTATCCTCCATAACAACCACATCCATTTTTGCATGATCCAAGTTAACAAACCGCATATTACAATCTGCAAACTTTGTATGCTTCCATGTGCTGCTTCGAAAGTCCGTCCCCATCATCTTACAGGAACGCATCTCACACCGGCTAAAGTATCCGTTTTCTATACGGCTGTTAGATAAGTCGCAATTTTCAAAGCGGACGTCCACAAAGCTCGCAGTTTCCATATTACAATTGAGAAACCGACAGTTTTGAAATAGTACCCCTGCGAATTCCAGACGGGATAAATCGACGCCGGCCAAGTTTATATTCTGTATCTGTTTATGACGGATACAGTCCTCTTCTTCCTGTATCTTTTTTATGTAATCCTGAAAATCATCTGTTATGACTTCCAGATCTTGTTGTATTTCTGGTTTTTTTCTTTTCATTTTTCTTATCTACTCCTCAATCTTAATGATCATATGGCTTCTTCACTTCTACCAGACAGTAACCTTGCGCGCACCCTTCGGACATAGCTAAGATATAAGCCCTTCCTTCTTGAATTGCCTTTACCCTTCCCTGATTATCCACAGTGACTATTGACGTATTAGATGATGACCATTGTACATTAGGGTCATTTATTTTAGATAAAAAGCTCATTTCCCTTATGTTGAGAACAAACTTTTTTCATCTTCATTGAAGCTATTTTTAGCTTTAAATTACTAACTGTTCGTGCCTTAGCAGGACAAAGATCCACGCATCTCATACATGTTATACACAAGGCATTGTCAGTCTTTTTAAGTTCTGTAATTGATATTGCTCCAACTGGACACATTTTTGCACATAATCCACAATTCATGCAGCCTTTTCTGACCTTTGGCTTTAATGGAACACCGTTATATTCCCTATATGGATAATTTCCCGGTAGTTTTAATGGCTCACACTTTAACGATTTATTAATCTTGTCTAATATTCGTTTTGAAAAATCGCCAAGTTCTTTCTTGTCTGCATCATCTGGTCGTCCTGTTGCAAATTGATGCATGATAGAATGTTCTGCGATGGCTGCAATTCCTGCAATACAATTAAAATTTCTTTGAGTTAAATATTCCTGTAATTCTTTAAGTGTATCTTCATAAGCTCTATTTCCATAAGAAGCCACTAATATAGCACTTACACCATTTCCTTTAAATTCATTCATTCTTTCCAATGCTACCGAGGGAACTCTTCCTCCATAAGATGGTACACCGATAATACATATATCATTCTTATTAAAAATAAAATTAGAATTGAGTTCTCTATTTGCTAAATCAATTTCTATATAATCTTCAAAACTCTTTGCAATCTCTTTAACAATATTTTCAGTGCTTTTTGTGGGACTAAAATATATTACATAAACACTCATTACTAAATCCTCTTTTCTCTCTTCTTAAATTCCACCTTGACCACCCATTTCTATTAGTCAAAAGTATTTCTTGACGAATCTCGTCACACAGAATTATCATAATCGGTCTGGCAAGCTACTATGTTGAAATAAATTCACGCCTTTGAGTTTCAAATTCATTATCCAAAACGCCCCTCCAAGGGCAAACCTACATAAACCATTATATTACTTTTTATGATTATTTCAATACTCGTTCGGGCATCCAATTGCGTAAACATAATATGGATGCTACATCAGGTCAAAGTGACGACCCTATAAGTGGTGAATCTGGTTAGAAACAGGCTATTAGCAATGTTAGCCGGATGTGTACAAGAGAATAGAGAAAATAGTAAAAGTATAGACGATCAAACGGAGATAAAGCTCCTGTGTCATATCAGCATACCACTGGAGCTTATTTGTACGTCTGATAAAATATCCATTTTATTCAGATATATCATCTTCATTTAATTTTTTATCAATAGCTTCTTGTTTTTTATTGTTTATAAAATAAAAAATCTCTAAAACAATAAATGCAAGAGCTGTAGTACTAAGAAACGTGATTCCTGAAACCAGAGCAAGATGAATAGGAGTAGGGTGTTGGATTTTATCGCTGTAGTTTATATAGTTAATAATAGTACTGATAACGGAAACAGTTATTCCAGTTACTAAGCTATTAATAACAATGATTACTTGCCCTCTTTTTTTAGAATTAAATATGTCGTTGCCAATTATGATATTAGCAATAACTACATAAATAGACATACCGATAACTATTAAAAATTCAACAGCATATTGTGTAAACGGAGCTTTATACAAATATTGTTGAATTAAAACAGTAATCAATAGGACAAGCCAGACTATTTGAAACCCATGACTTTGAATTTTTCTCTTCCCATTTATAACTCTCTCATCTTTCAGTGTTTGATTTTTCATAGAATTTCCTCCCAAAATAAATCATTTAATGTTTTACCAAGTGCCTTGCATATTGCAATACATAAGTTAAGTGTAGGGTTGTAATCTCCTGCTTCAATAAGACCAATCGTTTGCCTGGTGACTCCAACAGCTTTTGCCAAATCATCCTGGTTCATATCACATTCAATTCTTGCAATTTTCATTCGCTTATTCTTCATGATCCCCTCCTTATATTATATAATATATACTATACAAAACATAATGTCAACTATATATTGCATTTTGTTGTAAATATCTCACATACAAGCCCATCTATGACTCTGCTTAATCTCCCCAAAACTCACCTGTAAGACGAGACGCCACTTTGTAAAGTGAAAAGCCATCTTTGTAATTAACAATTGAATTTTTGTAAACGAAATGCCACTTTTGTACTCGAAAAGCATGTTTTTTAAAACAGATGCCGCTTTTGTAACCGGAAAATCCACCCCTAATGTGATTCATCATCCGTCTGATATCGTCCTGCGTTAGATTCCCAAAGCTTGTCCCTTTGGGAAGGATTCCTGTGTATCAGTTCATGATTTACTTCGATAGCACTTTTTTGGTATGGACTTCCGGCTTTTTGTATCGTTCCCGAAATTTCACTTTTCGAGGAAGATCAATGTTTCTGATGTCGAACAAACGAAATTTACTGATTGGTTTTTATTGTATTTTCTTTTATATCATTTTATGATAAAATAAATAATTATAGGAATCACTTAATTTCCTATCAGTTATACAGCACATTGAAATCGGAGGAATTTTCTTGAAAAGCAGAGAAAATGAAATAAAGCAGGATAAAACCAAAAATACAAAATGCAAACCAAAGAAGAAACACAGGAAGCTAATCATGCTGCTTGTCCTTGTTCTTACAGTTATGATCTATACCGGTGTTTCATTTTTACTATCAGCAAATAAGATTACCGTGGAACAATACAGCTATGAATCAGATAAAATAGACCAGCCGGTTACAATTATATCTTTAGCTGATTTACATAGCCATTCCTTTGGGAAAAATAATAAACGGCTGATCCGGGAAGTGGAAAAACAAAAACCTGATATTATATGCATTGTCGGAGATGCCATTAATTATTATGACGAAGAGGATACGTACATCACTTCATTAATCAGACAGCTGATGCGGATTGCTCCTGTATATTTTAGTCCGGGCAATCATGAAATAAGTATGTTCAATAATCACAGATACATTAACCTCAAACAGGATATCGAACAGGCAGGCGCTTTATACCTGGATCAGACCTATCTGGACATCACGGTAAAGAATCAGAAGATCCGCATTGGCGGTTTATATGATTATGCTTATAATTATGCGGGAGTTACTTCAGAACAATACAGACAAAAGAGCAGTTATCTGTTTTTGAAAGATTACGAAGAGACGGATATCTTTAAGCTTATGCTCACCCACCGTCCCGAGAGCTTTTTGGATCAGGAAGAGGATGCAAGATGGCAGATCGATCTGGTGTTATCCGGACATGAACATGGTGGACAGATACGGCTTCCATTTATCGGTGCATTGTACTCTTCTCACATGGGAGGTGTATGGCTTCCAAACTTCGTATCCGGCTATCAGGTAATGAATGGTATCCCCATGGTGATTTCCAGAGGGCTTGGTACCTACAAAGGAAAAAATGTTCCGCTGCGTTTCAATAATATTCCAGAGATTACGAAAATAGAGTTAAAATAAGCCTGCACCGCAGAGACTGTTCTTCCCAGAGCGAATTTTTAACACGTTCTGGTGAACAGCCATTCCGGTACAGGCTTTTGTGTATATTCTGAAGCATCACTACTCCAATGTATCCCGTCTGTCAATTACGCTGATACTGTCTACCGTATTTTTATCTGAATCAAGTATAATTTCTGTAACAGCAGGAGAATCTTCTCCTTTCTGGACGATATAAACGGTGGATTCTGGTGTTTCTTCTTTCTTATATTTTACTTTCTTTAATAATTTCCGAAGTTCCTTTCCAGACATTCCTCTGGTAATTCCTGTTGGAATCATCATTTCTACATCTGCAGTTTTGGATCCTGCAGAAACTCTCGTAATATAACAATTTTCAATAGATTCCGGCCGGGAACTATAATTCTTTACCGTGGTCTGCAAAAACTGACCCGTTTTCGTTAAAATGATCTGGGTATCAGACATACCAGCTACTTCCTGATTGTCATTCTTCACATTGGATACCAGTTGTTCTAAAGTCCATCCATGGTCTAAAAATTCTCTCACCGGTACCGGCAGTTCATACAATTTATAATCATATTCTACGATAGAACTGTAAATATCATCGCCCAGATCAATGGGCTGTTTGTAGCGGTAAGGCTCTTCTAATTTACGATATGCCCCCATTACTGTAATACTTTCCATCTGCAGTTCCCGGTAAATTGGACGGTAACAGTGCATATCGATACTGTCCAATATCCTAGTTCCATTGTCTATATTTAATAAAATATTTTGTCCTGAATCATATTCATAAGAAAGCTGGGTATCTGCTTCCAATCCATATGTATTATTGGGGGGGCCGTATAAATACTCAATCTCTGCCTGGTTGGTGACTCCAAGCGTTACCCCTTTTGGCAAAACCACCCTGGCAGAATCCTCAGTCAGCATAGAGGTATCAATAATAATGCCTGACACGCTGCAATCCACCAATTTCTGTTTTTTTGACGTATCATTAAAAAACTGGGCATATATTGCTTTTCCATCTTTAAAAAATAACTTATCCTCTGATATCTCAAGCGGTTTTAGTTCCTGCCTCAGGGAATCCGTTGTTTCAAATCCCTGATCGGTTAAATCTGTATAACTCATAGGAAAGGTCAGTTTCTGTTTTCCTAATTTAATGGTAAAGCTATATTGATTTTCCATTGGATCTGCTGAGCGGTTATCTGCCTGTTCCATCACTTTAGCTTTTGCCGAAAATTCTACAGCCGTTTCGCCGCTGCCTGAAAAGTGGGGCTGTTCAATTACCGTAACCTTATTTCCGCAGCCATTAAGCATTAAAATTGAAAGGAATGCTGCGCCTATATATGTGATTTTTTTCTTCAAAATATATCCCCTTTGTAAATTAATACCTATATTTTATCACAGGGTATTTTGATTTACAATATATCCCAAAGATATTCTGTAACGTAAAATTGGGATTATCGGGGCCAGCGCTTTTCTCTGCAGGGCAAATCAGGAAGAGGCCGGTGCGGTTCTGACTGATACCAATATGCCACACTGGAGAGATCATCCTGCCTTTCAAATAAACCATTGTGAGAGACTCCGATTTGCTGGACTGTCACCCGCAGGTCATCTTCGAAAAAGACTGGATCAGGAATGTGCCACCGGTAAAATCCTCTCATCGGAGGGCAGTCATCATTATGATATGGATTGGAAAGCAAATCGTCATGCCGGGAGTAATAAGGGTATCCCAGATACGGCGTACAATAGGTAGTTTCTACTGTTTTCTGGTTCACTTGAGTAGCAAAACTCCAGGACCCTCCAAAGTAGTCTTCCATCCCTGTTCCGCAGATTGTGGGATATTCCCTGTCACCGTCTATGTAGAATTTCACCTCACCTTCTCCCCACCAATACCGCTGTAAAGTGGATAGTGCAAGATAGGTCCCGATATAATGTCCCTGTCCTTTGATTTCATCTGCTATGACATAGTCCATTCCCGTCTCCGTAACCGGCTGTCTTCTCCAGCTGGCATGAAAATAGCTGCATTCACTTGGCAGTGAATCATAGAGACAGTAGTCTATTTGATAGAAAAAAGCCGGTATCGGATTCACATGCTGGTTCTCCAGGGTAATGCGTGCTCCCTTATGAAACGGCATCTGAAAATATGAATTAAATCCCCTTAATGGCACCACCACAACCGGAAGTGAATTTACCATACATTCCTTCCCAAAGCCACAGCAGAAGAAATCCCCCAGGGGCACCTGCACAGAGGGATATTCTTCCCCGTCCCAGTACATGCGCAGTATCAGATCCCGAAGTACAAAGCAGTCTCCTGGTGATGTTTTATTATCCACCGTAATCCAGATATGACTGATGATGCCGCACCCCTTAATCTCTCCAAGAACAATCGTCTCGCCGGATGGAATATTTTTAAGACAGGGACTTCCTTTTCTGGAAGGCCCCAGGGGACTTGCCGACATACCGCCCTTTCCCTTTTCCCCTGTTGGATTTTCCGCATTCACAGCCCTAGATTTTCCACGCCGGAAAAAGGGAATTGCGCTTAATTCTCCCGGCATGCTTCCATATCTCTCCATATCTATATCACCCCTTATATTCTTTCTTTACTTTCTAGGTTTTGTATGGGTTCCTGTCACCATCATTCTCCATACCTTGTTTGTCTTTTCCCATCAATCAGTTTTCCTTCCTGATTTTCAGATATTTTTATCCCTTAGTAGCTCCCATAGTCATCCCTGATGTTACCCATTTATTTAACAAGAAATAAATCACCAGCGGCGGAAGAATTGATATTACGATAGCCGCAAAGGTAGAGCCCCAGTCTACATTTCCAAACGCACCTACATAATCTTTTAACCCCATAGCCACGGTTTTCGCCTTGGAATCGCTGATAAAAGTATTGGCGAAAATAAAATCATTCCAGATTAATATGCTATACATAGATGCAATGGTGATGACCGTATTTCTGGCTAAAGGAAAAACAATCTGTCCAAAGATGCGGTATGATGAACAGCCGTCTACAATGGATGCCTCAATCAGTTCGTTGGGAACAAAACTGTAGAAGCTGACAAACATCATAACGGACAGCGGAAGGGCAAATCCTACCTGCGGCAGAATCATGGAAAAACTGGTATTTAGCACCCCCATTTTGCTGTAAAATATAAAGAGCGGAATCAGGGTAATCTGAACCGGAACCATAATACCAAAAGTAAAAAACGCATAAACTCCCCGGTTAAATCTTATCTTAAATTTAGAAATAGCAAAACCGGCAGTCGCACTTAATGCCACAATTAAAATCAGGGATATTCCTGTAACTTTTAAACTGTTCCACATATAACCCCCGATTTTTCCGTCTGAAAGTACCTTTATGAAATTTTCAAAAGTAACTTTACTGGGCAGTGCAAATGGTGCGCTGGCAAGCTCCACAGAAGGCTTAATACTTGCGATAAATAGCCAGATCACCGGATAAATCTGAATAACCAGAAATCCCAGAATGAATATGATAAAAATAATTTTCCCGGCTTTTCTTTTCATCCCTTTGCCCTCCTTCGCTTTCTTCTTTCTTTTTCCAACGCTTTCATTTCCCGATCCTCTTTGCTGGTAAACAGTTTCCGGAGTGTAAATACCACTAATACACTTTCAATGATAATAAACACTGCAAGCGCACTTCCATAGCCGTATTGGTTGCTGGAAAATGCCTTCTTATACATATAAGTCGACATGAGCTCACTGGTATTTCCGGGTCCGCCGCTGGTCAGTAAGAACGGGATATCAAATCCTCTGAGTGCCCCCGTCAGGCACATGGTCAGGGTAAGCAGCAGAATATCTTTGATCAGCGGAATTTTGATCTTAAACAGAATCTGAAGTTCTGATGCCCCATCCATCTTGGCTGCTTCGTAGACAGAAGGGTCAAGAGATACCAGGGCTGCATAAAAGATCACCATGTACATACCCGTAAACCTCCAGCCCTCCGGTACCGAGACAGCAGCCAGTACCGTTTTGACATTCGCCAGCCAGGATGTCGCAAGTCCGCCAAGACCCACGGAATTCAGTATTTGGTTTAAAAGTCCCATGGGCTCCGTGGAGTAAATGCTTCGGAATAGCTGGGTTACCGCCACGGTGGTAACAATACACGGAACATAATACAGCGTCTTTACCAGCGTTACTCTTTTCGTCATATAGGTCAGCAATATGGCAAACAGCAAACCAATCGATAACTGTATTACCACTACAATCAGCAGGTAAACCAGATTGTTTACAAATGCTGTGTAAAATACCTTATCCTTAAACATGGCTATGTAATTATCAAACATTACAAAGGTTTTATTCCCAATCCCGTTCCACTTCATAAAGCTCAGCCTTATAGATTCCTCAATCGGGTAAAACACCGCAAATATGTAAAACAATAATGCAGGGAGCAGAAAAACGGCATAAGCCTTTTTATCGCGTATAATTCCCATATCTTCCTCCTTAAATTAAGTTGTCCAGGGAGCGCCGCCCCCTGGATCTCATGCCGGGCCAGAAATTAATTCCCCGCATTTGCCGCTACAGAATCGTCCACCAGTTTGCAGAAATCTTCTGCCGACATATCTCCCGATGCTAATAACAGCATGTTGTCCTGCATCGTGGTATTGGTATCCGCATCCAGATAAGTATCCCAGGGCTTTAAGAAATGTTCTCCGGTAGACTGCATATCTTTTTGTATTCTCAGATATAAGTCCGAATAACTGACTTCCGCCGGCAATTCTGTTTTAATGGGAGACATCTGCTGTCTTCCTGCATAAAGAGCACCATAATTATCAATTACATACAGAACAAAATCTTTTGTTTTTTCATCAAAAGTTTCCGTGTTAAAAGCCATTCCTATTCCGGAGTTTACACAGAATTCATTTGCTCCGGTCTTTGCCCCCTCTGTGGCGGGCAGATAAAAATAATCAATTTTTCCCGCATCATATGCTTCCTGCATTGCTCCAATTTCCCAGTCACCGATATAATACATTGCCGATTTCCCATCTAAGAACATAGACTGGGCGGTGGCATAATCCGTTGCCGCAAAGCCGTCGTTAAAATACTGACCGATATCCTGCAGGAATTTTACGCCTTTCATTCCCACTTCACTGCTCATAGACTCTTTCCCGTCACGCAGGCCGATAATAAAATCATTTCCGCTTTCCCGAAAAGGCATCATCGCCAGATAACGCTGCACAGGCCAACGGTCTACGCCATCCACGGAAATGGGTGTGACTCCATTATCTTTTAAGGTCTTGCATACATCCAGCCACTCGTCCATAGTCTCTGGTACCTGCAGGCTGTATTTCTGGAAAATCTCCTTGTTATACCAGGTCATTTCCACATGATATTCCAGGGGAAGCGTATACATCGTACCATCTGTAAATTCCTGATATTTCAGCGCCGTGGGATAAAAAGAATCGTATTTTCCATTGTCCTCCAGGAATTTCTTCACATCTACCAGCATTCCGGCTTCCACCAGTTCCTTACAGTAGGGATCCGCATCAATATCTATAATGTCCGGCATATTTCCGCCAGCAATCAAAGTCTTTAATTTTTGCAGATAAGACGGGCGGTCTGCTGTTGTCTCGATTTCAATCTGCCAGTTTCCCCCCTTTTCCTTACTGTACTGCTCTGCAATTTCCCTCATTGTCTGGTCAATAGCACCGTCTACCGGCCTGGAAGTTAACCACTTTACACTGGTTACCCCCTCCCCGCTATCCTGTGCTGCTTTATCTGCAGTCTCACTTCCTGCCTCACTTCCTGCCTTCTTTTCCGTTTTCACTTCCGTACCTTTATTACTCCCGGCTCCACATCCAACTGTAAGTACCGCTGCAGCTGCCATCGCCATCAATACAACTAATGTTTTCTTTTTCATAAGAATACCCCTTTCATTCCTTTTACAATTTATTGGTTTTCACACAGTAATTTATTAGTTTCACACTGCCCTGAATCACATAGATTCCGGCTTTTCCGCCCTTATAACGATACATCCTGGTAGACATCGCTACCTCATCATTTATATATACCACACAGATATCATCCTCCCGGATCAGAAATAATTTAAACCGTTTTCCCTGTGGAAGCTTCCTTGCAGTTTCGATCTGATACGGAACATCTCCTTTAATCTGCCATTGGTAAAAACCCTTTTCGGATCTGGGCCACATATCCCATGCCGCCTGATTGCGGCTCCTGTTCATACGCAGGAAATACCCCGTTTCCAGTCCTTTATCCGTATGTAAGGCTATACCGAATTCATGGGCATTCGCAGCCTCAAACTCCAACTCCACAGAAAAACAATCTTCCGGTATATCATACAAAATTGCCCCTAAGGTTTCACTGGAAATATCTCCCTCCGGTGACAGACTGCAATTATAGCAGTCCGGGCTTACCGGTTCTGCTGCTGTTTGATAGAAATCTTTCAGAGCCTTCGTAGGCACAGTACGTAGCAAACCGGATTCCGGATCCTGGATCAGCTCGTGAAATGCCATGGTACCGCCCCATTCCCAGGGCCCAAAATCATCCGCTCCAAACTTACTTGCAATCCAGCCGAATGCATAACGTTTCTTCCCGTCAGAAGCTGTCTTAATAGCATAATTTGCTCTGGTGTCAAATACATCATCCTCCGGAATCAGCCAGGGTCCTGACAAACTTTTTGAATAACGGTAATGGGTGGTAAACTGATCGGAAAACGTGGAAAAAACCAGGTACCAGTACTCACCCATCCGGAAAACTTCCGGACATTCCATTGTAATATACATTTTCGGGCTGTAGAAAGGTTCTGCATAAGACCAGTTCACCAGATCTGAAGATTTTGAAAGACCGATGCAACCGCCTCTTAAATCTCCGGAGTCTTTCAGCCTGGCAGCTAATAGCATGTAATAACAGCTTTCCTCTTCATTCCAGAAAACAAATGGGTCACGCCAGTCAAATTCTTCATATATCTCACCATCCGCCGCAAAGAGGAAATCCTTTTTTGTTACCAGATGTTCCGGATCCTCTCCCAATGCCTGCATTACGGTCTGCACGCTTTTTCCATTTATTTTGATATCCGCATTATATGCCGTATAAAATGCATGGTATATCCCCTCTTGGTCTTTCATTACCGATCCGGTGTATGCATTTTTGTTCGGTTCCTCATCTCCTCCTCTTGCGATAGCTTCTCCTTTGTATTCCAGATTTACAAAATCCCGGGTTGTCACCAGATGCCAGGTAGTTTCTTCTGCATACTCTTTCTCTTTCAAACGAGGATCATGAAGATAATAACCATAATAAATTCCATTCTCATAATAAGGTATTAAATCACCTACCCAAGCATTTTCCGGTTGGTAAAACAGCTTTTTCATATCGCCTCTCCTTTCGTGCATAATCTATTTATGCACTGGTGCATTTTGTTTTGTTTGTAACTAAATATTATCATAACGCCTCATCATTTTCAACCTTTTTGCCCCATTTTTTGTATATTCTCTACAATTTACTAGTATTTTTTTATGCATTTTGTGTATAATTTATATATTTATTGTTTATTACCGTGCATTTCGTGCATATTAGATTGATTTTTAATTTTATTGTGCTATAATGGGTATTAAACAGGAGGAGTATCTATGAAATGCACGATTAAAGATATCGCAAAAGAACTGAATTTATCCAGAAATACTGTGGCGAAAGCCCTAAAAGGAAGCAGCGAAGTTTCTCCCAAAACCCAGGAACTGGTTCATGCAAAAGCAAAAGAAATGCACTATACTAACCACTCAGAGTTTTCTCCATCCGCGGCAAAGCCTGCTAATAAAGGTTCCATTCTCTTTTTAACCCGTACTTATGCAAATGATTCCGAATTTTGGAGCAGCGTACTGAAAGGAATTGAAGCCATTCTCTCTGCGGCAAACTACCATCTTGTTCTGGGAATTATGTCTGACACCGATTTAAAAACCCTTCAATTTCCGGGTTCCATCTACGATCCCAATATAAAAGGCATAATCATTGTTGAGATTTGTTATGAATCGGTATGTAAAGCGCTTTTGCAGTTCCACCTTCCCATTGTAACTGTGGATATGCCAAAGAACTACCACGACCTGATTGGAAAATTTGATATTATTACAATGGAAAACAAGATAAACATTTTTAATATTACAAGACAGCTCCTGAAAAAAGGAGCAAAGAGATTTGGATTTATTGGTGATATTTACACATCAAATGTAGGGCGGGGATTCCAGGAGAGATATGATGCCCTGAACGAATGTCTGAAAGAACATAATTTAAAATTGGACCAGAACTGTTCTCTGCTCCACGAAACAACAGATGACTTTCGCAATTTTGGGTTAGTAATTGAAAAAATCCAACAGATGTCCGGTCTTCCTGACGTCTTCATCTGTGGAAACGACTGGCTGGCAATCCAGCTTATTTATGCCCTGCAGTTTTTGGGTTATAAGGTTCCCCGGGATGTCAGTGTTACGGGTTTTGATAATATTCCCGCCTCCGAACGGATTGTCCCGGCGCTTACCACCATCAGCACCCCCAAAGAATATCTCGGCATAGCTGCCGCCAGGCAGATTATTGAGCGAATCGATCATCCGGATGCACCCTGCATTTTTGCCCAGTATGCCACTGAACTGATTGTCAGGGGATCTACTGTTTGATTTTGTTATTTGATTTGTTATTTTATTTGTTATTATATTTTCATTGTTGCTTTCTTCGTCCTGAAACGTATATAAATACAGGGGGATGTACAAGTGAGGTATGAAAATGATAGAATTTACAGATAAAGACGTGAATAACCAACTTTCCAATTTCCTAGTGAAATTTGGAGAAACAGCCCTTGTAAGAGCCTTATATTCCTATGAAAGTACCAGTCCCAGTTATATATGCAAAAGCAAAACTAAAATAGTAAAGCTGAAAATAAGTGACATATATTTCATTGAAAGTTATGGTCATCATATATACATACATACGGACCATGGTACTCATAAAAAATATGGGAATCTGAAAGAAGAAGAAAGCATTTTAAAACCTTTTGGCTTCATTCGCTGCCATCAAAGCTACCTGGTATCTTTAAATAAGATCCAAAAAATTGAAGATAAACAGATCCAGCTAAAAAACGGCTGTAAAATATTTATCAGCCGTAATCTGGTACAAAATGTAATTCAATTGTTTCATGAATGGCAGCCTGTAATACAATAAAGCAAAGTGTGGAAATCAGCATTATTATAACAAAATCCCCCTGCAATCTGAATTGCGGTATACAGACGGCAATTCTCCCACCTCATTCTTAAATACCTTTGTAAAGGTACGGTAATCCTGAAAACCTACCTGCAGCGCAATTTTCGCAATGCTTTCATCGGTTGTCAGCAATAATTTCTTAGCCCGCTCCATTCTCAGTCTGGTCAGATAAGCGTGGTAATTCACACCTGTTTCATTTTTGAAAATCCGGCTGATGTAAGCAGAATTTAAATAAAATTCATCCGATAATATTTGAAGGCTGATGTCTTCCGACAGATGATCCTGTAAATATTCCGTCATTCGGTATATGAGCCGGTTGTCAGAATCCGGCGTTAGCTTTTGCTTCTCCTTTTCCATTTTTTCATGCAGAAGCTTTACTTTTAAGTCTTCAATTACCTTTCCGAAACCGGCGAAATTAACCGGCTTTAAAATATAATCCGCCACCTGCAGCCGCAGCGCTTCCCTGCAGTAGGAGAATTCATCATAGCCGGATACCACAATGTATGCGGTATCCGGTCTGTGCTCCTGTATAATGCGGATTGCTTCCAAACCTGAGATAATTGGAATATTGATATCCATCACGACGATATCCGGTTTATATGTTTTCGCATAGTTGACCGCCATCATGCCATCGGTTGCTTCACAGACAATCTCACAGCCATACAAACCCCAATCGAATAATTTCCGAAATCCTTCCAAAATGATTACTTCGTCATCTACAAGCATTACTTTCAGCTTCCGCATATCTTCTCCCTTATTTCATCTTATAATTTCATCTTACAATTTAATCTTTTCATTTCATCTTTTCACTTCATCTTTATTAAATTATATTTTAATCGAATTATCAATTGGTAATGATTTATTTTTCTCTCATCAGGGTAACTTTTACAACCCCATAGGAGTGGCGTCCCTCCAGTGCGGTGTCAACGATCAGTTCCAGTCTGCTGCCTTCAAACTGGTCCGGATTAAACGTAAATTCTATACCGGCATTTGATCCATGTAGATTATTAAGGGGCAGTAATGCGCTTTTTGCTCCCAGAATCTCCACTCCGGAAGGGGTATATAAGGTAATCCTTGCCCACTGCTGCTGGCACATCGCCTTTACATTTGTTACCATAACTTTGATGCTTCTATTTTCCCCATGCTTAAAATGAACAGATCCCTGATAGTCCACCATAACATGAAAAGCCGGAAAGGACTGGCGAACCACATATGGCGAGAGAGCACAGAGGCTTTGTATGGGCAGAAGTTCATTTTTCCCGCCTCCAATACCATTGATAAGCGGAAGGTATTCATCTGTTTTCCTGCAATACAAGTCCTCTCCCTCTTTGCAATTTATATCCATGCCGCCCTCTGCAAATATATCACAAATCTCCTGCCCCAGGAAAGAAGGCATAACCCTCATAACACGGTTTGACAGTTCCGTTGCAGTCTGTGGAACCCACAGCATATGACTGGTTTTGTCAATGCACAAGGTTGCTATTTTATCATCCAGAGGATCCATCCACTTTTCAGGAAGATTGGAAACACCTTTTATAATACCCAGAATTGCCCCAAGCGTAGCACAGGTACAATCCGTATCTTCTCCAAATGCAACCGCCTTACACAGACAGTCACCAAAATCTTCATTTCCATACAGCCAGCCCGCTATAGTAAATGCCACATTTTCAGGTGCGTCAAAACCAGGAGCTCCAACTTCCATCCCTTCATTATCCGGAGTGTTTATTTCACTTAATTTCATTCCCTGTATTCCAAAAGTTCCCGGTGCGGTATTATGAATTTCTTTTCTTGCTTCCCTCAGGCTCATGCCATTGTCGTAACAGGCTATTGCTTTTTTTATTGCTTTTGCGGTAGTGCTTTCCTCTGGAATATAGGACAGCCCGATATCAATTAGTTTCCTGGTGCTGCATTCCACAAATGCCGCACTCTGAAGTGCTGCAAAAAAGATTTCTCCGTACATGCCTTCACCCGCATGGTCAACAATAGCATCTTCATAAGCATAACGCGCCGCTATTTCCGGATGTCCTGGCGCCAGACATGCCCAGATCTCAGAGCGTATATAGCATCCACAGCTGTCTTTATAGGTATTGTCTACCTGACCGGAAAGGGGCGGCTGCAGTCCTGCACGCAGATTTGCCTTCCCCATGCCATACTCTACCCAGTTGGGAATAATGAATGACAGCCAATATTCCCCTAGTATAGATGCGTCAACGCTGCGGCCGTAACGTTCCACTGCAGCAAGCCATACAATCTGCAGATCCAGATCGTCATTGGGAGGCGGTCCCATGGATAAATCCTGTGTATAAAAATCAATTTCATTTATCTGACGCAAACCCTCAAAAGGTGCGCCTAACACTCCTCCGATATTTTTACCTGCCCAACATCCCATTACTTTGTCCTTATACTGTTCAAAATTTAATTTCATTCTGTATCTCCTTTACTATTTTTAATATAAAAAGTTACCGTAACCCCACCTTGTGGGTTTTCCGTATAAATCAGTCCCCGCTCCTGGGGATAATACATCATCAGCCTATTCTGCACATTTTTGATACCAATATGCCGGTCTTCCCTTTCATCAGTAACAACGCAATCCCCTTCGCTTAAAAGCTGCTCTACCATTTCCCATGCTTCTTTTTCCATACCAACTCCATTATCGGATACCGTTATCTTGACGTAATCCCTGCGGGTCTCGTCCGCTTGTACCGAAAGGCTGATCATCCCCGTATACCCTTTATTGCGCAAACCGTGCATCACACTGTTTTCTACAATGGGCTGCAAAATAAAATTAGGAATTTCAGCCTGTTCCAGCATCTGATCAATTTCATAGGCACACCGGAGGTTGGGATACCGGCAGCTCATCAGTCCCAGATAAGCCTGTACTAATTTCACTTCATGGGCAATGCTGACGATCTGGCTGTCTACTTTCACACTCAGCCGAAAAAAATCTACCAGCATCAGGATCATATTGGCTACTTCCATATCCCCGTTCAGTTCCGATTTCAGCCGGATTGTATCCAGGGTATTGTACAAAAAATGCGGATTGATCTGATTCTTCAAATAAAGCAGCGACATTTTCTGCTGTAAAAGCTGCGCCTCCTTTAGCCTTACTTTTCCTTTATACTCCGATTGGATTAACTCATTGATTCTATCCATCATCTGATTAAATGCTGCAATCATCTGCCCAACCTCATCCTCCACCTCTACTTCAAACCTGAGATTTAGCTTGTCCGGATCAAAGTTTTCCAGGGAATGGGAAAGCGTTAACAGCGGCTGCAAAGTCTTTTTCGTAAAAAAGTAATTAAAGAAAACCGTTACTGCTACCAAAGCAAAAAATAATATACTTAATATCTTTATAAACAACATTGCATTTCCGGTAATAATTTCCATGGGCTTTCGTATCATCAGGGTCATACTGCTATATTCTGAAGTCTGGTACGAAACCAGATACTGCCCCTTTTTGCAGATGCCATTCCTGGCAACCACTCCTGTTTCCTTTACACGATACCGGTCAGAATGAATTTCATCGATATTTTTTCCAATATAGTTCTGACTGCTGTCACATACAATATCCCCTTCTTCCGTAATCAGGGTAAATTCCGAATCACCATCCAGATATTCCTCCAGTACCTCCTGCATCACCTCCACCTGGGCGGTTAAAACAATGTGCCCGATCCGCTTGTTTGGCGAAAACCCCTTCACTTCCCTTACCAGATACAGGCAAGTATTCTTTAGTGGGTTTTTTAACAGCGGCGTATAAAACCGCATGAATTCCGGCTGTATTCCCAAACGCATGACACAGCCGTTGATCTGTTCTTCCTGTCCCTCCCACATTTCCATTTTTCTGATAAAATTTTGTATATCATAGTCCAGTTTCCGGGCAGGATTTAAAGTGTCATTTGCCATAATTAAAGAATCTGAATTGAAAATATATATGCCGTCAATGTCCTCCCGAATAGTAATCAGGGAGGTATACAGCGCATTCAGGTATTTTTCGGATGCCAGCTGTTCCCCATAGGTATCAATGCCATAATTTTTCAATATGTCCTGCGTCTTTTCATCAGAATAGCACATCATGGATACACGCGCCATATCCTTTAATTTATTGTCCGCAGAACTCAATGAGTTGGCAAGATACACACCCATTTTCTGTTCTTCACCGGCTATCGACTGCCTGTAGTTGACTACGCCCAAAACGATACCCATGATTACAAATCCAATCAGGCTGATCAATGTATTTACCGCCGTAACACGTGTGCTTAAACGCCTGCCCGCTCTCCTCTGCACTTTTGGTTGCCCTTGATTTCCCTGCCCTTTTCCGGATGCAGTCACCCTTTCACTGCCCCGGCAGTCATCCCCGCAATAAGGAATTTAGAGCCAAAAATATAGAATATTGCGATTGGCAGCAGGCAGATCACAAGAGATGCATACATGACTTCTATGGGGAAATTCTGGGAACCAGCTGTTTGTACAAAGCGCAGAGGAACTACGGATATAGGCTGAACGGAAGTATCATTTATAAAAATCATTGCCATCTGTAATTCATTCCAGGCTCCAAGAAAAGTCTGTATCAGCACAAATGCCATGCCCGGTACCGCGATGGGCATCATCACCTTGACAAAAGTTTTAAATACTCCCGCACCATCAATTCGTGCAGCTTCCATTAGTTCATTTGGCAATCCGTCAAAATAATTCTTTAAAACCATCAGATTAAAACAACTGTTCAGTGTTGCATATGGAAATATCAGGGAAAATGCCGTGTTATTAATATGTAAACCCTTCACAATCTGGAATAATGGAAATATCAACGCTGAAGTAGGAATCATCATCCCTGTTAATAAAAGGTAATACAAAACCTTTTTTCCCGGGAACTCCAATTTTGAAAAGGAAAATGCACCCATTGCAGATACCACCGATACAATCAGCAATGTTCCGAATACTACAATAAAACTGGTCAGAAAATTAGGAAGCAGATTGACTTCTTCAAATACTTTTGTATAATTCCCGATCCCATTTCCTTCAAAAGACCTGATTAACATAAGAATTAAAGGAAATAGGAACAAAAATGTGAATATCACGCATATGATCTGTCCTAATAAACTGTATATCTTCGAATTTCTCATCAACCTGCCAACTCCTTATCTTTATCATTGTGGTAGTACATTTTTAATTGAATCAATGTAATTACCAGGGCTATCACAAACATAATCACAACAACCGCTGACCCCTCTCCCTGCTTGAAAAGTGCAAATGATTTTTTATAAATGTATGTTGAGAAAAATTCTGTGGCATAATTAGGGCCGCCTTTTGTCAGCACAAACGGCAAATCAAAACATTTGAGTGATCCCAGCATCCCCATGATAAATAACGTATAATGCGTACTTCTTAGCAGCGGGAAAGTAATCTTCGTAAACTGCTGTACCTTGTTCGCCCCGTCAATTGTTGCCGCTTCATACAGATCACCGGATATATTCAGCATATTGGCATAGTACATCAGCATACTGTATCCCGTCCACTGCCAGATATTAACGAACACAATACACGCCAGCGCCCACTTTGGATCTGCCAGCCATTGCTGACAAAGGCTCTCCAAACCTGCACTTCTTAAAAACAGATTCAAAAACCCCCTGTTTGTTTCAAAGATTTTCGAAAAGATATTCCCCACAATCGCCGGGGTTGCCACTACCGGTAAGTAAAAAATAATCCGGTAGAAACCGCTGAAATGAATCTTTCTGGAAAAAAACGATGCAAAAACAAGGCCCAGGAATGCCTGAAAAATAATCGTGCACAGAGCAAAAATCACAAAATTTTTCCCAATCTTCAGAATAACAGGGTCCGTAAGTATCGTGGCATAATTCTTGAATCCAATAAATGTCTTCTGGATATCAATTCCATTCCAATCGTAAAAACTAATTATGAAATTATAAATTATGGGATACACGATGAATATACCAAAAAGTGCTGTCAGCGGCAGAATAAATACATATCCGATTAATTTTTTGCCTTTCACATGGTGAAACCGCTTTTCTTTCACATTTTCCCCTCCCGTACTATCTTTGCTGGGCTTTTGAAGCAGTTTCTATGGTCTCTGCCGCCTCTTTCGGAGTTACTTCGTTCAATGCCAGCGATATCAATGTATCCGTTATACTCTGCTTCAATTCTGCATAAGACATTTCCCGGTAACCGGCAACATTGGTCTCTGCCTGCTTTTGAATATAATCCATATTTTTCAACCCATCCTCGCTCATTCTCCCCACATCTAACTTCAGGTCTGACCTGGACGGACAATACTGGAAATATTGATTGACCAGAATATCCTGCCCGTCATGCAGCATATAATCAATAAACTTCCACGCCGCTTCCGGATTTTTGGTATTTTTATTCATACACAGGCACACGTCCACACCGGCAGTTACCGGACTTACCTTCCCATCATTATTCCAGTCAATCAGAAAGATATCATGATCTGCTCCATCCCCGTTAAAGACTTTGTTTATCTGGGGATCTGCCGTATTCAGATAAGCAGCTCCCGTCCATGAGCCGTTTAGTATCATCGGAATGCTTCCTTCTTTTTCGAAAAGGTCTGTCGTATCACTGTACATATTTACACCCAGTGAACCATCCTGAAAAATGCCCCCGGTAAACAGCGACTGCCAGATCCCGAAGGATTCCACCAATTCATCATCTGTAAATGGTACCTCTCCCTCTATCGCTGCATACAGCTTCTCAGAGTTGATGTCATTAGCTATACTCATCCAGGTGTCAATATTAATCCAGGCGTCTTTTGCACCGATTGCCAGTGGATACTGCCCCTCTTCCCGCAGGACTTCTGCATTGTTTTTCAGGTCATCCAATGATTTTGGTACATCCAGGTTGTAGTCTTTTAGCATGTTCACATCTGCCCAGGCATAGCCTGCATAGGTGAGCCCCAGCGGGAGCCCGTAATAATTGCCGTCCTGTTTGTCCTTCAGCAAGTCTTTGCAATAGTCCAGAAACCCGGATTCCCAATCCTTTCCCCAGGCTTTCTCAGCAAATTCTGTCAGATTCATTTCGAAATCCTGAAATTCCTTAATCGTGGTTCCGGTCTGCATTCCAAATACATCCGGTCCCTGACCGCTCGCCATATCAATCTTCATCTTTTCCACGTGATCGGAATATGGCATATAGACATAGTTTACTTTAATGTCCGGATTCTTCGATTCAAAATCTGCAATCAGCGTTTCAATTGCCTCTCCTTCCCCGGGATTCCAGGTCTGAAACGTAATTTCCGTTACACCTTCCTTCTGGACTTCCTTGTCCGAAGCAGCCGTCTGTCCGCCGCTTTCCTTAGAAGAACATCCCGAAAGCCAGGCGCCCACCACACAAACTGCCAATCCACTGTAAATCCATTTCTTTTTCATTTACGATAACCTCCTTTTCTTTGTGATTACAAGGTACATTATATCTGTTTGCAGTCTGGCATTATACCCGTTTTTTTGTTCATAATGTGTCAATATTATACATATGACACAAAAACAGATATTAAAAAAGACGGATTTGAAATTTATTGATAATTTCAAATCCGCCAATACTGTTTAAATTTAAGTTTACTTTCCACCAACATGGGTGTTCACTGTTTTTCCTTTATTTTCACAAGTTCCTCCACAAACCGCTCTCCCTCATTGACCCGGGAGGCACTAGTACTACAGCGAACAATTTCATCTAAGACAGGCAGCCTGGCATTTTTCTATGCCAGTTCCCCTGCTAATGCCGGTAAAGCATCACCTGTAAGACGGTAAATTGTCCACTCATCCATAGGTATTGCGCCCATGCGTTTATAGAACGCAATTGATGAATTATTCCAATCCAGACAGCACCAGTCCATACGGTCGCAGCCACGGTCTGTGGCGATTTTCGCAATGCATGCCAGCATCAGCTTGCCATATCCATTGCCTCTTGCTTCCGGCAGAACAAATACATCCTCCAGATACATACAGGCTTTCCCCTGGAAAGTAGAGAAACTGTGAAAATATACCGCAAAAGCTACTGCCTGCCCGTTTTGTTCACCAAAGACAACCTCTGCCTGATTTTTTACAAATATGGAATCATAGAGAATCTCCTCTGTAGCAACCACCTCGTCCTCCATTTTTTCATATACAGCCAAAGCCTTAATGAAATTTAGAATTAAAGGTGCATCTTCTTTCTCTGCAAACCGTATTTTGAATGATGGATCTTTTGTTTCTAAATAATTTGCCATGTGTTTCCTCCATTTTGATGATTTTAACTTTTTCAGATGTGCTTGTATCTTAATGCTTTCGCATACTATACTACCGTCTTTTACATAAAATGTCAAAACCTTGTTTTTAGTATTACAGCGAGCAGTTATATTTGGGTGTAGCTGAGGAAAGACGCTTTGTATATGATAGGTAGTGTACGGAAAGAGAAGGAGCGAGCCAGGACATTGATTTGGAAGGCTTACCGCAGAACTGGTATTTTCTAACCTTCCCAGAGCCCTTTTTGGCGGCACGCGGGCATTCGCTCCGAAATCCTGATGCATTTCGCAGCTCACTGCCCGCTTACAATCCGATGGGAGCCAGTCGAATTGTATCCGCCAAAAAGCACTCTGGGAAGGTAAGTAAATACTCAGCTCTGCTATACGCCTTCCAAATCAATGTCCTGGCTCGCCCCTTCTCTTTCCGAGATAGCATTCGTTGATACAAAGCTGGTTTTCTCAGCGTGGTGGGACCCTGGGGTTGTGGCATGCTGGACGCTATTGGCGTTAAGCTAATGATGTCAAGCAATTGATCTTGAGAACGGGATTTGTTTTACATTCTGCAGTCAGAAAAAGGAGTAGACTTTCATCTTCTATTATGCATAAACTGTCAAAATACACAGCTCTACGTCCAATAAAGAACATCCATCTACACCCAGGGGATCTGTCATGCTGTAAAAGAGCACCATAAAGCAACTGAAGCAACTGAATTAATCACAGTGATTTGTTTCTTCATTTCAGAAAAAATAGCAAGCTTTCATCTTTTACGCATAAACAGCCGAAACATACTACGCTGCATCCAATAAACAACAGCCAGCCACAGCCCAGGGGTTCCAAACTGCTGAGAAAACCAGCTTTGTTGCGATAAACTGAATCTCGGAAAGATGGGGGTGGGAAACTGATATGGGCGGAGGAAGCGTAGAGCAGAGCTGAGTATTTACTTACCTTTGCGGAGTGTTTTTTGGCGGATAGTATTCGACTGGCTCCCATCGGATACTAAGCGGGCACTGAACCGAGAAATGCATCAGGATTTCTCGGTGAATGCCCGCGTGCCGCCAAAAAGCGCTCCGCAAAGGTTAGAAAATACCAGTTTTGCGGCAAGCTGACGGAGTCCATATCAGTTTCCCACCCCCATCTTTTCGTACACTACCTATCATATACAAAGCGTCCCTTCCTCAACAAAACCCAAATATAATAAACCTAGAGTGAGTCTCAATTTCAAGTAATGACTCATAAGAGTGTGTTTGAGAATTCATTTAAGTAAAAATATGTAGTATAGATCATAAATGAATAAAAAATGAAAGAGGAGATCAGTATGGAACTATTAAAAGAATCTGATATGGAGAAAAACAGACCAAATATTAAAATGGGGCCTATTGTGATGGACTGTGGTATGGGAGGCGCTAAAGTACTTTCGGAATTTTATAGCAGACTGCTTGGATGGAATCTCTCGCATCTGGCGCAGAATGGGACGTCTGCCATCACCTCTCCCCAGGGAAATGTGATGGCATTTCAGGAGGTTGAGGGGTATGAATCTCCGGTCTGGCCGTGGAAAGCTGGAAAACAGGGACAAATGATACACTTTGATCTAGAAGTGGAAGACTTGGAAGAAGCAATCAGCTATGCTGTGCTTTGTGGAGCAAGGCTGGCGGAAGAGATATTTTTCGAGGATTCCAGAACGCTGTTTGATCCTGCGGGGCACCCATTCTGTCTGGACACTTACCGAGAGGATTAATGAGAAAAAAGAAAATAAAAGAAAAATAAAAAAGAGTCGTTTTGTCCGAACGTGATTTTTAGCACGCAGTCAGACTAAACGATTCTTTTTTGCATTTTTTACTGGTGTCGTAAGAGATATTTTGCCTGAAGTTAAAAAAACGATACATTTAAGCAAAAAAGCTTAATTAAAATATCCGATAATACCTAAAAGGTAACCACTGTAGCCGACAATGCTTTCAAAAATATACTAAAATTGCAGAGTATAATTTCTGCATGCTTCTACATATGCCGTGATATTTTCCCAGGGTACCTCCGGCTCCAGCATATGGGTAGGTGCCAAAAAGAGCCTGCCGGTTTTGCCGGCAATATCTAGTAAATGGATGGCGGTTGCTTTCACTTCCTGCGGGGAGGCAAAGGGCATGGTGGTCTGGGTCCCAATGGTGCCATGGAATCCAATCTTCCCGCCATATTTTTGAAAAATTTCCTGAAAGTCCATGCATTCGCTTTGAATAGGATTCAGAACATCAATTCCTGCTTCGATCAGATAGGGGATAAAAGGGGTAACATACCCACAGCTGTGATAAAATATAATAATTTCCGGATTAACGGAACGGATTGTCTGAATTACTTTCTTCAGGCGCGGTAAAATCCATTCGCAATAGAGATCTTCACTCATCATCTGGGTGTGCTGCATCCCAATATCGTCACCCAGGTAAATGATATCCACACCTGCCAGGGCAAAAGACCTGGCACGAATCTGCGCCTGTGCCGTGACTTTGTCAAAAATGAAAGAAGCCATTTCCGGATCACAGATCATATCAGACATGAGATTTTCCATACCCCGGATGTACCAGGATGTTTCCCAGATAGTCACCTGCATACTGCCTACAGCAGCCAGTCCCTGTTGATGGATTGCTTTAACCTGTTCTGGCTGATGGGATGCATTGCCTGCAGCGAAATCGGGAAAAGGGTAATCCTTAACTTCTTCCAAATCCTCTGTCAGACTAAGCGGATAGCGCATTCTTGTCATATGCTTGGCAGCTGCACTGCCTGGTTCATGTGCAATTCCCCATACATCGATTTTAGATCCTTCTTTCAATCCGTAGGGATAATATTTAAGAAACTGTTCCGGATTTTCTTTGATGGCGATATCATCCACATAGCGCCAGGGCATCTGGAAATACTCCATATAGCTCAGGTCACTTCCTGTTTTTTCATGATAGGTCGCCACTAGTTCCGGGCATAAATTAAATTCTACGGGCACCTCCTGGTAAGGTTTACCCTTTAGCATAGCGATTAAGTTTTCTCTTTTTGTCATATCAGCACCTGTTTATATTCCTTTCACAATATTTTTCTTTTCTTTTTCTTTATTGACTTATCCACATGTTAGCATATATGATTAAGGATATGAATGGAATTATTGGTCAGGGCATGTCATTTTTGGAAATAGAAAGGACGAAGGAGATGAAAATACCGGAGCGGTTGTACCGCAATCAAACGATGCATTATAATATTACCCACAGTCCCCAGGACGGCGTTTTAAGCTGTGGTTTCCTGCATAAACCAAATACAGGTTTTTCTCAAAGTGATCTTGTTTTTGAACACTATGGTGCATTTTTGCTGCTGGACGGATCGGGGAGTTATAAGGATTCAGAGGGATATGAATATGATCTGGAACCGGGAGCTTACATACAGAGGCTGCCGGGCAGGAAGCATACAACCATGGTAAATCCGGATGGAAAATGGCTGGAGTTTTTTGTTTGCTTTGGCAAAAAAACTTATGAGAATTTAAGAGATCTGAAACTAATTTCGGATACACCTGTGATTTATCCGGGACTGACCCCTCATACTTTTCAAAAGTGCAATTATTTAATGGAATGTTTCCGGAAACTGCCGGAAGAGCAGCTGTCGGTTTTGTATCTTTACAGTCAGGAATTTGCAATTGAAATGTTTCGAAGTGCCAGAAATTCATATGTGGATGGCAGGGAAGTTGCGAAGATGCAGAAGGCAGAGGAACTGCTCTGCCAGAGGAAGCCATGCTTTTTAAATGCCAGAGAGGTGTCGGATTGTATCAGCATGTCTTATGACAGATTTCGGAAAAAATTTAAGGATATGTACGGGATTTCCCCGGGAGCATATCAGATTGACAGCCGGATTAATTATTCAAAGACCCTGCTGTTAGACACCGGGAAGAATTTAAATGAAATAGCACTTTTATGTAATTTTGCAGATGGATTTTCATATTCTAAAGCATTTAAGAAGCACTGCAATATATCACCGCAGGAGTTTCGGAAGAATCATTTGAATTTGTGAATAATAGCTAGATCTAACAGTTTATAAGTGGCTTATGGCTCCTGTTCAAAACAATCTTATGAGTCAATATTTGAAATAGAGAACATTAACGGTAAATTTAAACTTTATGAACTAATGGATAAAAAATATGTATCTCCGTTTTTGATATTATGTTGGATTGCAGTACATTTTCAACATGTGAGTAACATGTTAAGTGACATGTGAGCCTTTACATGTGAATATGACATAATATTCATATAAAATGACATTTTTATTATATGAAAAGTTAATTACAGACATTATAATAATATTCTATGCGGCGCAGAATCCTTAGTGATTTTTAAGTGGTGAGATTTTCTCCTGGCATTATCAGATTGTGCAGGTGAAGGTTTTGATTTGTTATTAAATCATGTATTTGGATTCCAAAACAGGCGCTATCATATAGAGTTGGAGAGTTTGCTATGTTTTCATTTTTACTAGTGATTATTTATGTTGCATTTATCAGTCTGGGACTGCCGGATTCCCTGGTAGGTTCTGCATGGCCAGTGATGCAGTCAGAATTGGGAGTTCCTTTTTCATACGCGGGAATCATTACGATGATTATAGCCTGTGGTACAATTGTCTCAAGCCTTCTGTCAGACAGGCTTACCAGGAAATTTGGAGCCGGATTAGTTACGGCATTCAGTGTATTTTTAACAGCCATGGCGCTGTTTGGATTTTCGGTATCGAATTCTTTTATTTTGCTGTGTTTATGGGCGGTTCCGTATGGACTGGGAGCAGGAGCGGTAGATGCAGCACTGAATAACTATGTTGCCCTGCACTATGCATCACGCCATATGAGCTGGCTGCATTGCTTCTGGGGAGTTGGGGCGGCTGTCAGCCCGTACATAATGAGTTTTTGCCTTACGGGCGGCTATGGCTGGCACAGTGGTTATCGTGTGGTCAGTATCGTGCAGATTATATTAACCGTTATTCTCTTTATCAGCCTGCCGCTTTGGAAGAGGGGAAATACAGATCATATACAACATGCGGAACTTGATAAGGAAGTTTCATCCAAACCCCTAGGGTTTGCGCAGATTTTAAAAATGAAAGGGGTTCCCCTGGTTCTGGTAACATTTTTCTCATATTGTGCACTGGAACAGACGGCAATGTTATGGGCAAGCAGTTATCTGGTGCAGCATAGGGGACTGGACGTGAGTATTGCAGCCAGGTTTGCCTCTCTGTTTTGTCTTGGTATCACAGCGGGGAGATTTCTCTGTGGATTTATAGCAGATAAATTAGGAGATAAGTTACTAATCCGTTTTGGTATTTTGCTTTCATTGTTAGGAATCATTTTCGTTGCCCTGCCGGTAGAAGGCACGTTTTTTGCAATGATTGGATTAATTATTACGGGGCTGGGATGTGCTCCCACGTATCCGGCTATTATCCATTCAACACCTTTTAATTTTGGCAGAGAAAATTCACAGGGGATTATCGGAATCCAAATGGCAAGCGCTTACGTGGGTACAACGATTATGCCGCCGCTTTTTGGTTTTCTTGCTTCCGCTATCAACATTAGTATATTTCCATTATATTTAAGTATTTTTGCAATTTTGATGCTGGTTATGTCCGAGCGGTTAAATAAAATTGTTGCAAAAAAATATGCATCGTCTAGGTAATGACTTTCCTAAGAATATGGACGCCCTCTGCAATATTTTCAAAACTCAAATGAGAGTAACCCATAAGTATTTCGCTGGCATAATTGCAGCCGGAGTGTTCCAGCAGATAATTTTCTATCGGGTATATGCGGATGCCCTGATGTGCTATTTCCTGTACCAGATCCCTGGAAAAGGTGGTGTTATGAAACCGGACTACCATATGCAGTCCGGCAGCCTGCCCGAGGATTTTAAACTCACTGGCAAATTGATCCGTTAATTCCCGGATCAGATGATTTTGGTTTCTGTGATAGTACTTTTTCATTTTCCAGATATGTTTTTCTAAAGATCTGCTGGATATGAATTCAGCCAGTGTGTATTGGGTTAAGGCATCCGTATGCACATCTGAGTATGTTTTCTGTGTTTTGCAGTCTTTTAATAGTTGATCGGGTAAGATCATAAAGTCCGTACGTATTGCCGGACTCAATATCTTACGTTTCTCTGTATAATTTGTTTTTTCTATGATCTGTAATTTTCCAGTGTTTTGAAATTTTCCAGTGATCTAAAATTCTTCAGTGTTTTGAAATTTTCCAGTATTCTGAAATTCTTCAGTGTTTTGAAATTCTCCAGTATTCTAAAAATTTGCCAGTGTTCTGTTATATTCCGGTATTCTTATATTTTTCCTTATGATGAACTTTTCCTGAATACTCTATTGACTCTGTATTAGCTGTTTTGTCTGTCTTATTCCTATCCCCTATAGTATTTATATCATCTGTCTGATTTAACTTATTTTTACTTGGATTCCAGCTATACCTGCATGATTCAGCGGTTTTTTCGTTTCGTTTCTCTCTTATGTGTTATGGTTTAAAGGAATAGAAAAAGTTCCCGCCAGCAATGCGGCAGTCTTTACCAGTATGGTTCCGGTCAGCAGTATTGTATTGTCGGCGGTTGTTTTGAAAGAAACTGTTATGGGGAACATATGGTTGGACTGGGTGTATTATTGGGGGGATTTTGATTTCCTGCCTGCATTTTACCGAAAAACAAGATTCTTCAAATTCATAGGCATAGACGGGTATCTTTTACATATTTCCATCATTTGGAATAAAATTCCTTGACACGGATCATATAATCGGCTATTATTAGTACTAAGTACTATTACTGTTTTATTTGGAAGATAGGAGAATTATAATGAAACGAGTTTTTGGAAAGATTGAAATTGCTTTTGATATATTGTACCTGCTTTCAGCCTTAATAATGGGGATTTTTCTGCTTATGGTATCTGCTTCCAAATTGCATATGCTGGCTGGAATTATGGCTTTGATATTGGTAATTGGAGATTCTTTTCATCTTCTTCCCCGTATCAGGGTTATCATTTCTAAAAATGAAAAAGCCCTGCGAACTGCATTGGGGCGTGGTAAGCAGATTACCTCTGTTTCTATGACTGTATTTTACCTTCTGCTTTGGCAGATAGGACTGCAGATAAGTAATATTTCGGTTTTACCATTCTGGAACTATATAATCTATGTCTTGGCTGTTCTGCGCATAGCACTTTGTTTACTTCCGTGGAACCGTTGGACAGATGCCCAACCTCCGGTGAAGTGGGGAATTTATCGTAACATTCCTTTCTTTGTTATGGGCCTTATGGTGTCTATACTCTTTTTTGTGAATCGAAATGTGATAGCAAGTGTCCATTATATGTGGCTTGCCATTTTATTAAGCTTTTCCTTTTATCTTCCGGTTGTTCTTTTTGCAAACCGTAACCCTAAGATCGGAATGCTGATGCTGCCCAAAACAGGCTGCTACCTCTGGATTATCGGCATGTGCTTATTTCTGTAGGGGATAATAATTTTTCGAATACATAATTATTTATCCCGCTATCGTTCTATTAACAGGGAGAAAAAGGAGGGGTGGATAGGTGGAAAAGGGCTGGTACCCGAAAAACTAAAAATTTAAGTAACGCAGCAGCTGTTCAGAAAGATACTCATTAACACATCACATATATAATAATTGAAAGGAGTTTTGCTATGAATGAACATAAAAATTTGACAAACGAGGTCGGCGCTCCGGTAGCCGATAATGAAGTTTCAATCACCGCCGGTTCAAGAGGACCAGTGATGATGCAGGATGTATGGTTGATGGAGAAAATGGCACATTTTAACCGGGAAGTAATTCCGGAACGTCGTATGCACGCAAAGGGCTGGGGGGCTTATGGGAAATTTACAGTAACCCATGATATTTCCAGGTATACCAAAGCAAAGGTATTACAGCCTGGCGCTGTAACAGAAACTTTTACCCGTTTTTCCACGGTAGCCGGAGAACGTGGAGCGGCAGACTGTGAGCGTGATATACGAGGTGTTGCCACGAAGTTCTACACCGAAGAAGGTAATTGGGATCTGGTTGGGAATAATACCCCCACTTTTTTCATCAGGGATGTTCATAATTTCTCTGACTTGAACCGTGCAGTCAAAAGAGATCCCCGCACAGGGCGCCGCTCTGCACAAAACAACTGGGATTTCTGGACCCTCCTTCCGGAATGCTTCCATCAGATAACGATAGTTATGAGCGATCGCGGAATTCCGGCTTCTTTCCGGAATATGCACTTTTTTGGCGAGCATACATTTTCTCTATACAACGAAAAAAATGAACGTGTATGGTGCAAATTTCATTTTAAAACGCAGCAGGGTATAAAGAATTTTTCAAATGAAGAAGCCGCAAAAGTTAATAGCTTGGACCGGGAATATCACGGGAAAGATTTGTATGATGCCATTGAAGAAGGTGATTTTCCCAAATGGACCATGTATGTCCAGGTTATGACAGAAGAACAGGCTGCAAACCACTATGAAAATCCATTTGATATCACTAAGATCTGGAGACACGCGGAATACCCGCTTATTGAAGTGGGAGAGCTGGAATTAAACCGAAATGCGGATAATTATTTTGCTGAGGTTGAGCAGGCTGCATTTGCCCCTGCGCATGTGGTGCCGGGTATTGGATTTAGTCCGGACCGATTCTTACAAGGAAGACTTTTTGCTTATGGAGATGCACAGCGCTACCGTCTGGGGGTAAACCATAATCATATCCCGGTAAACCGCGCAAAAGTGGAGGTAAATGAATATCATAGGGATGGTGCCATGCGTACAGATGGAAATTATGGCGGAGCTCCTGCTTATACTCCTAACAGTGCCGGGGTTTGGACCGCACAGCCTGAGGTCATGGAACCTGAGCTTTCTCTGGAAGGTGCTATGTACCGTTATGATCCAAAGGACGATCCCACGGATGATTGTTTCCGTGCAGGTGGTGACTTATGGCGGGTTCTGACAGAAGAAAAAAAGCAAATCCTGATACAGAATACGGCAGATGATATTGCAAGCGTTACCCCTAATATTAAGTACCGTCATGCCGTTCACTGCTATCTGGCAGATCCGGAATATGGCGAACGTTTTACTGAGGCTGCAGGTTTATCAATGGACAAGGTCAAAAAGCTTGCAAAATTGGACAATAAAAGCTTGATTCAGGCAACGATTTCACCTATAATGGAGTAAAATATAATTTGTTAGGTGTGTTTTATGAAACAGCAAAGAAATACCAGACAGCGTGAACTTGTGTTACAAATTGTCAGATCTCACCATGACCATCCAAGTGCAGATGAAATCTACCTGGAGGCACGGGAAAAGGATGATAAAATCAGCCGTGGAACCGTATACCGCAACCTAAATCTCCTGACTGAATCCGGAGAGATTCTACAAGTTAAAGTGCCAAGTGCAGACCGGTTTGACTGTCGGCTGGATTACCACTATCATATAATCTGTACGAAATGCGGAAATATAACAGATCTGCCGCTTTCTTATAACGAACATCTGGATACTACAGTCCAAGAGCAGACCAGTTATATTGTAATGCGCCACCGCACTGTATTTGATGGCATATGTTGCGACTGTCAGAAGTCAATACTTAATAAGGATTAGAAAACGTAGGCAGGGAAGATTGATTCCCTGCCTATTTCCTATATTTTAAAGGCTGTTTATTACAACAAATATCATATTTCTCAAAAAGCATAGTATATCACACCACATGAGGTCAAACGTATGAAGTTAGAAAAATGTACGATGTCGTCGGGCGGGGGCAAGTTACTGTATGATGCTCATTAATGCCTGATAGGCCATTCGGAATGCCTCGGCTCCATCTGTCCTCCCTCTTTGCTGCCCTTCCTGTTCCAGTGATTTCAGGGCATCAAAGTCCGCAAGATGAGGTTCCAGACTGATATATCCGCTGTATCCACACTGATCCAGCTGTTTCAGGATAGAAGAGATATGTCCGTCTCCTTTGCCGGCTGGAACAATTTCCCCGGTAGCCTGTATGGCATCTTTGATATGAAGATACACAATATATGGTTTCAGCATTTCGTAAGCTTCCTGGGTGTCCTGCCCGCATTGTATAAAGTTGGCAAAATCAAAGGTGGCACCGAAATTCGGTCCGTAGAATTGTTTCATCATATCCAAACAGCGTGATACAGTATCGCCGTAGATCCCTTTTTCGTTTTCATGAAGCAATATCAGATTTTTCTTTGCAGCGTAATTCACCAGCAGATCCATGCGTTTCAGGACCTCATACCTATGGGTCTGGGGCGCGCCATCTTTGGGGAGATAGAAGCTGAACATCCGGATATAAGGAGTCTCAAAAATATCAGCCAGTTCTGCTATATGCTGAAATTGTTTAAAGTGTGAAGTGAAATCATCAGTGATATGTATTTTCCCTATGGGTGAGCCAATGGCAGAAACAGCAATACGGTTATGATCCAGTTCTTTCCTGACTTTTAACGCCTCTGCAAGGGTATAATCTGCAATGCCTTTGTGATTGGCACTACGGAATTCTATAAATTGTATATCTAATTCTCTCAAAAGCTTCATCTGTTTTTTCAGGTCTGTGTCAATTTCGTCAGCGAAACAGGATATCTTTGCATTTTCCAACATATTTGTAATCCTTTCTATTCCAACGTGTTAAATACTATTTGAGTATGTTATATAGTTTTCACTTAGTTATCTAAGAGAAAAATTTCTTTCTGAGTTCGGGCGGATTCATAAGAAGCAAGCATCAGACGGATGGTATCCAGTGTTCCCGGAAGATCCAGGCTAAACCGGCTGTTTTCACAGAGGGATTTATAAAAATCTGCTATACAGCTCACGTGCCCGCTTCCCCAGTAGCTTTTCCCCAGTGCTTCCGCGGAGGAAAGTTTGGGAGTTTCTATGTGCCCATCCCGGTAGTAATAAGTGACCGCGTGGTCTTCAATCCGAATGGTTCTGTCTTCACAGGACAGTTCGATCAGTGGAGGGACATTTTCGCAGTAAGCAGTGGTTGCATAGAAGACAGCACTTGCATCTGGAAAACGGATATATGCCTCCAGTGTATCCTCTACTTCAATCACCCCTTTTAAATGATGATTGTGCATTCCGGCATCTACACTGAGCGGTGTCCCCAGCAGATAAACCAGCAGATCCATTGTGTGGATGGCCTGGTTGATCAGCGCTCCGCCTCCTTCTGTGTCTTGTTTCCCCCTCCAGCCGCTTTCGTTATAGTAGGATGCATCCCTTTCCCAGGTAACGATTCCTCTTGCACCTATGACATTTCCGGCAGCTTTTGACTCCAGCAGTTTTTTTACCAGGCGGATGCTGGGATTATAACGGTTCTGAAAGCAAAATCCCATATACTTTTCTGTATGGAGAGAGAGCAGTTCATTAAGCTGATCTTTTGAGATTACCGGTGGTTTTTCTGAAAAGACGTGAATTCCGTGCTTAAGTGCATACAGCATCATTGGTACATGTAAATAATGGGGTGTACAGATATGCAGCACATCCGGTTTTTCCTTTGCCAGCATTTCTTCCAGTGAGGAATAGCCATTTCCACCGTAGCGGTTCCTGAAATCCTGTGCCCGCTCCCCGATGATATCAGCAAATGCAGTCAGGGTGATATCGCTTAACCGGGAGATGCTTTCTGCGTGGACGTGGGCAATACTGCCGCATCCTACTATAGCCGCTCTCATGGTTTTCCCCCCGAACCGTAAGTTCCTTCTGTATTAAAGGTTATTTCCTGCACTTCTTTCATCTTAGAATTCGCGCGCAGCTCATTTAATTTTTCCAGGAACAGATTCTCATCTATTGGAAGTTCCACTGTTTTGCCCAGCCAGCCGGATAGGTACATAGCATTGGAAAGTGCAAGACCGTTTATGCCTTCTTCGCCGTTTGCCACCAGGGGCTCACCTCTTAAAATGTTTGCGGCAAATGCTCTTAAGACGCCTGTATGCTGTAGATTTTCGCCTTCTGTAACTATTTCGGTCCAGTGTCCGGCTGGAGGCCGGAAGCCTTCCGGGGTAGTAAAGCAGTATTCCCGTTCGCTGCAATCCAGTTCATAAAAGCGTAAAACATTATTTTCACAGACAATTTTGCCTTTTTCAAGGGTGATTTCAAGACGGTTGGTACCAGGGGCATCCCCCGTTGTAGTTACAAATACGCCGGTGGCTCCATTTGGGAACTCCATATATGCGGTTACATCATCTTCGACTTCAATATCATGCCATTTTCCAATGTGGCAGAATGCGTGTACCTTTGCAGGCATTCCGCAGATCCATTGCAGAAGGTCCAGGTTGTGGGGACATTGGTTAATCAGAACGCCGCCGCCTTCCCCTGCCCATGTGGCGCGCCAGCCACCGGAATTATAATATGCCTGGGTCCGGTACCAGTCGGTTATAATCCAGTTCACTCTTTTTAATGCACCATATTTTTGGCTGTGCACCATTTCATATATCTTACGGTACACAGGATTGGTGCGCTGGTTAAACATCATGCCGAATACCCGGTCAGTTTTGGCTGCCGCTTCATTCATTTTACGTACCTGCAGCGTGTATACACCCGCCGGCTTTTCACACATGGCATGAAGTCCATGGGCAAATGCGTTTATGACAAAACGCGGATGGTCATAGTGGGGGACAGCGATCAGTACGGCATCACAGCATCCGTCTTCCATCAGGCTGTCTCCATCTGAAAAGATCTGTACATTGTTAGGAAGCTGTTCTTTTGCCCAGCGCCTTCTGGATTCCCGTATATCGGCTACTGCGGTTAATTCCAGTTCAGGGATATTTCCCTCAATCAGCGAAACAGCGTGAACGCTGCCCATATTTCCAATTCCGATAATTCCAAGTTTTATTTTATCCATATTCTATTCCTCATTTTATTTTTCACTTTTTAAGGAGGTTGGGATGTGTCAGAGTGATAAAATGATTTTCCAGACACGCCCCGGGATGATTGTTTTAACGGTAACCTGCAGCAGCAAGATTGTCATAGCTTTTCTGCAGGCAGTCAAAGGGGCCGGTCTGGCAGATATCCTGTTCCACCAGCAGATATTTGCAGTTTGTATGTTCAAGGGTTTGCAGAATCTGAGTGAAGTTTAGGTTTCCTTCCATTACCGGTGCCATGACAGCAGTACCATGATCAACTGCCATATCTTTCAGGTGGACGCAGGGAATACGGTCTTTTAATTTCGTAATCCAGTGGCATACGTCACCGCCTGCAGCCTGGACCCAGTAAGTATCCAGCGTAATGCCCAGTTCATCCGGCGCAAAGGCTTCCAGAAGATATTCCAGGATACGCTTCTGTCCCAGTTTTTCAAATTCAAAGTTGTGGTTATGGTACATAAAGAGTTTTCCGGCAGCAGCAATTTTTTTAGCAGGTTCCAGAAAATCATCGGCAAAATGAGAAATCCAGTCTGTACTGCGGTATTTGTCCGGCATACAGCCCAGCCCGATATAGTTACAGCCCATCAGATTGTGTTCTGCAATCAGTGCATCCGTATCATATAGAATCCGGTCAGCACTATTATGGGTTAAAACGATCTCCAAACCTGCTTCATCACACACCTCCCGTATCCGATCAGCAGGAATATCCTTGCCGATCGCAGATATCTGCACCGTTGTATAGCCCATGGCTGCTATTTTCTTAATTGTAAATGTAAAATCTTTTTCCGTTTGGATATAATCTCTGACGGTATAAAGCTGTGCTCCTGTTATCATAATAATATCCTTTCTGTCCGGTGTTTTTATTTTTATTTACCGGAGCTTTGAAGAAACTATAGCCTATTTATAATAAAAATACCATTGCCTGCAGAGTCGATTATATTGCAAATATCGCTCTGATGTTTTATAGTATTTTTATGTTACGGTTGAGGGAGGTTATAAAATGCCAGAAAATGAAAAAGAACAGGACAGCCGTTATCTGGAACTGATCAATGTCGGCTATAGTGATACACAGTATATGACGGATCAGTATGATCTGCATTGTCACAATTATTACGAGATTTTTTACTTTGTAGAAGGAGATGCGGACTACCTGGTGGAAGGACAGCGATATTGCCTTACTTCCCACAGCCTTCTTTTGCTGTCGCCCCATGTATTTCATGGAGTAAAAATTAATTCCGACAGCCATTACCGGAGATATGCGCTTCATTTTCATCCGGATATTATCTCCATGGAACATCGAAGGCTATTATTATCGGTATTTCAAGCTTTTGAGAAAAATCCAAAACAGAAAATATATTTTGAAAATGTAAGACAATTTCAACTGGATGCCTGCCTGCAGGCACTCTGTGAATATGTGAAAAGCCCGTCCGGACTTCAGGAACAGCTAATCCCCATAGGTATGGAAGCCGTTCTTGGCCGTATTGTTGCCATAATCGGTAAAGAAAGCGGAGTTCATGGGCATAATCTGGACAATGACCTGGCAACAAAGATCTTAATTTATCTGAATCGCCATCTTTCAGAGGAAATTACGCTGGATAATCTGGCTGAGAAATTTTTGCTGAGCAAACATTATTTGAACAGAGTTTTCCGCAAGGCAGTTGGGACTACGGTTTTTGATTACCTGGTGCAAAAGCGGGTGATCTTTGCCCAGCAGCTGCTGATTAACGGGTGCAGCGCAGCTGATGCGGCGGCCGCCTCAGGATTTGCAGATTATTCCGCTTTTTATCGTGCTTATAAAAGAATCCTTGGACATTCTCCACTTAGGGACAGGGGAGTGCTTCCGCCTGTGAGCGGTATCATTGATCCGCATACTGCAGAAAGTATTATGGTGAAAAAGTAGGAAGCAGTTTAGCTGAGAAGGGGACGCTTTGTAGATGGAGATGGTGCAGGTCAAGATGGGAGTGGGAAACTTGTATGGACTCCGTCAGCGTGCCGCAGAACTGGTATTTTCTAACCTTTCCGAAGCGCTTTTTGGCGGCACGCGGGCATTCACCGGGAAGGTTAGAAAATGCCAGTTCTGCGGTAAGCCTTCCAAACGCCTGCCATGGTCCGCCCCCTTCTCTTTCCGTGCACTACCTCTATCTTCAAAGCGTCCCTTTCTCAGCTAAATCCCTGAGATTTATAGAATAGCAGTTGACAAAATATACAATCTGCTATAAAATGAAAATGATTTTCAAATTCATATTTGAAGAAAAGAGGAAAACACGGTGGGGGAACGCGGTCAGTATCAGACCAAACAAAGGGAGAATATCCTGCAATGTCTGAAAGCGAACCAGGAGAAATTCTATACAGTTGAACAATTTATGGATTATATGCGCAACGAGGGAATGCATGCAGGCCAGACTACTTTATATCGTATGCTGGAGCGGATGCACCAGGAAGGGATGGTTACTAAAATTCCATCTATGGACGGTTCCCCTGCTCAATATAGGTATATAGGAGATGAAGATAAACAGAATCATGGGAAACTGGTTTGTCTGAAATGTGGACAAACGGTTCCTTTAAAATGTGATTGTATGGAGGATTTTTCTGTCCATATTTTAAATGAACATCATTTTGAACTGGATCAGCAGCACACGACACTCTATGGCTATTGCAGTCTTTGCCGCAGAAGCTGAACAATAAATGCAATCTGAAAGGAGGGAGAAATAACGATGATGATGAATCTGCATAATAAAACTCAAGAAGTCTACAAAAAAGCTGCCGCCATTCTTCTGATTGCAGCTGTTTTAAGCGTTCTATTTCTCTCTAATTTTTTTATTGCAGAAAATATCCATCATCAATGTACAGGTGAAAGCTGTCCGGTGTGTGCCGAAATACAGCATGCAGAAAGTCTGATTCATCAGATTGGAAGTGCTATAATTTGTTTTGCTTCCGTAGTTTGTATTGTAGCAGGATTTATCGCTATGATACCGTCATTTTATCAATTCTTTCAGAGAAAAACACTCATATCTTATAAGGTAAGGCTGAACGATTAAATCAGCGGACGCAAGGGAGAATTCTGCCTTTTTGCAGAAGGAAACCTTGTTTTTTTGCGCCCATTTTACCAAATTACCAAAATTATAATTGAATATGGAGGATTTCATCATGAAAAAATCAGTGTACATTATCCTGTCTGCGCTGGCGGTTTCTTTGTGCTGCGCAGGTTGTGGAAAACAAAGCAGTATAGGGGCAGATGAGAACAAAAAAATGGCTAACCAGATAAACAGCAATGCCAGTGGGGAAACCGATGAAAAAAATGCCGGAGATAAGTTAAAAGTGATAGCAAGTTTCTATCCTATGTATGATTTTGCAAAAAAAATAGGCGGGGAAAAAGTAGAAGTTATCAATATGGTACCGGCAGGCACAGAACCTCATGACTGGGAGCCGGCAGCAACGGATATCAGAGAATTAGAGACGGCAGATGTGTTTGTCTACAACGGTGCCGGTATGGAACATTGGGTAGAAAATATATTGGAATCACTGGATAATCAGAAGCTGACTACCGTAGAAGCGTCGAAAGGATTAAAACTCATGGAAGAAACCCACAGCCATGAGGGGGATGGTAAGACAGACGCTGAGAGTGAAACCGATGATAAAGGCAAAATAAATACCGAGGGTGAAACCGAAGAAGCCTCTGGCTGCGACCCTCATGTATGGCTTGATCCGATGAATGCTAAATCGGAGATGGAGAACATTAAAAATGCTTTTGTGGCAACAGATCCGGAGAACAAGGATTACTATGAAAATAATTATGAAACTTATGCAGCGGAATTTATAAAGCTGGATCAGGAGTATAGAGAAGGAATTGCAAAAACAGCAAGCAAAGACCTGATTGCGGCGCATGAAGCTTTTGGGTATCTCTGTAAAGCGTATGGACTTAATCAGATTGGGATCGAAGGTCTTTTGCCGGATTCCGAGCCGGACCCGGCAAGAATGAATGAGATTATTCAGTTTGCAAGGGAAAACAATGTTAAAACAATCTTTTTTGAAGAGCTTGTAAGTCCAAAAGTTGCAAAAACAATTGCAAGCGAAATTGGAGCAAAGACAGAAGTTCTGAATCCGCTGGAAGGATTAAGCGATGAGGAGCTTTCGGCGGGTGCGGACTACTTTTCTGTAATGCGGGACAATCTGAAAACGCTGGAAGAAGCCTTAAAATAGAAGTGTGCTAAATAGTTAAAAATAATAGTAAGGAAGGAACGCTTCATGAACATAGTCAGCATGGATAATATCACTTTTCGGTATGCAGATGTACCGATTCTGAAAAATTTGAGTTTAAAAATCGGGGAAGAGGAGTATGTGCTTCTTACCGGAGAAAATGGAAGTGGAAAAAGTACCCTATTAAAACTTTTACTGGGGGAATTACAGCCCCAGGAAGGGCGAGTGGAAATATTCGAAAAGGAAACAACCCATGTTTTTTCCGATGGCCGCATAGGTTATGTCCCGCAAAACAGTATTAGCCATAACCAGAGTTTTCCGGCAACGGTGGAAGAAATTATGCTGACAGGTCTTTATCTGCAGATTGGCAGATTTCGTTTGCCGGGCAGAAAGCACCGGGAGCGTGTACGCAAAACATTGGAGGAACTTGGAATGGAGAGTTTTATGAAGAACCGGATTGGAGAACTGTCCGGAGGGCAGCAGCAAAGAATTATGCTGGCACGGGCGTTAGTGGGTAATCCGGAGCTGTTGGTTCTGGATGAACCCACTGCAGGGATGGATGCGGAATCAGTTAAGAATTTTTACCGGTTGTTAAATGAACTTAATCTGAGCCGCAAAGTTACGATATTCCTGGTTACCCATGGAAGTACCACAGACTGTATTGGAGCGCATCGGATACTTAAGATGAAAGAGGGGAAAATCAGAGAATGAGTATACTGGAATATAGTTTTATGCAGAGAGCCTTTTTGGCAGGCATTCTGCTGGCGCTGATAACCCCGTGTATTGGGATGACAATTGTGCTTAAAAGAATGTCAATGATCGGGGATGCCCTTTCCCATTCTTCACTTGCAGGAGTGGCAGCAGGCCTGATCTTTGGTATCAATCCGGTTCTGAGTGCGGCAGTGGTATGCGTGGCTGCGGCACTGGGGATTGAGCGGATCCGTAAGAAACTGCCCCGCTATTCGGAGATGGCTATTGCAATTGTTATGTCCGGGGGTATTGGTTTAGCTGGGGTATTGTCCGGGTTTGTAAAAAACAGTGCGAATTTCAGCAGTTTTTTATTTGGCAGCATTGTTGCGATCAGCAGGGAGGAACTTGTACTGGTTACTGTTATCAGTCTGATAGTGCTGATTACGGTTTTGCTACTTTATAAAGAATTATTTTACATAGGGTTTGATGAAAATGCAGCGCGTATTTCCGGTGTACCGGTTCAGAGGATTAATTTTGTGTTTACTGTTTTGACGGCGCTTACCATATCGATAGCATCCCGTACGGTGGGGGCGCTTATCATTTCTTCCATGCTGGTGGTGCCGGCAGCCTGCGGAATGCAGATGGGACGAAGCTATAAAAAAGCCCTTCTGTGGGCCGTAATCGTTGCAGTGTCAACAACAATTGCAGGATTAATACTTTCCTATTATGCCGGTTGGAAACCGGGAGGTACAATCGTACTTTTGGAAGTGGTATGGTTTGTCATTATTGTTTTTCGAAAAGCGCTGATAAAAAAATAGGAAGGAGGAGCATTATGACAACACCTTTATATGTAGTTGCCGGCTTCCTGGATAGCGGCAAAACAACATTCATATCCCGGATGCTTCGTCATTGCAGAAGAAAAGAAATACTGGTTCTGCAATTTGAAGAAGGGGAACAGATATTGTATGCCACGCAGCACTGCAAGCTTCTTGGATGGACGAAAAAAGAACTGGAGCAATCCTTTGAACGTATTGCAGATGAAATCTGCCAGATAATGCAGCATCAGAAGTTTGATGAAATCTGGGTGGAATGGAATGGGATGGAGGCATTTTCAAAATTGGAACGTATTTTTCTGCAGCTTCGGATGGGCGAACTTTTCCATATCGCAAAAGTGATCTATCTTGCAGATGTGCCTGTGGCGGATATGCTGCTTGGGCAGACCGGAGAAGCACCAATTTCTCAGGTGGCAGCCAGTGATCTGACATTTCTTCGCAATGCAGAGACCAAAGAGGACAGAAGCAGGTTTGAACAGAAGATTCACGGTATTTCCAGATCGGAAGTCCATCTGCTTTCTCAACCGGAAATGAAGCAGACGGTTCAGAAAAAAAGAATGGCACCCTATGTTCCGGCGGCTGCCAGCATAGGGGTAATAGGGAGTCTGATACTGGCGGCACCATTTCTGGAACAAAAAGGGCTGCCACTCAACACCATTCTTACTCTTTTTATGGGGGTATTCCTGCAGGGGGTACCGTTTTTATTGCTGGGCGTTTTGCTGTCTTCGGCAATCCAGGTCTTTTTGCCCCAGAGCTGGATGGAGCGTGTATTTCCGAAAAATCCCATACTTGGAATGTTCATTGGGATGGCAGGGGGATTTTTTCTGCCTGTCTGCGACTGCGCTTCTATACCGGTTTTCAAGAGCCTGCTGAAAAAGGGAGTTCCCATACAGGCAGCCATTTGTTTTATGGCCGCAGCGCCGGTGGTCAATCCGGTAGTACTGCTGTCTACTTACTATGCATTTAACCTGGATATTCGGATTGTAATCTACCGGATGGGGTTGGGGCTGCTGTGTGCGTTTTTAATTGGACTTACTTTTTTTCTGAAAAGACCGCAGCAGATCTTAAAAGAAGGGGCTGAGGATTTTGGCTGCTGCAGCTGCGGATGTTACGAAGAGATCGGAGAACAGAAAGGAATTTCTGGTAAAGTCCAACTGTTTTTCAGACATTCCCAGATGGAGTTTTTTAATGTTGGGAAATATTTGATTATCGGAATCTTCATTTCTTCTGTATTTCAGGTGGCTGATTTGAGTTGGCTGAAAGGGCTGGGGACTATCAGCCTGCCAATTGCGCTTTTGGCTATGATTGCCCTTTCATTTTTGTTATCCTTATGTTCTTCTTCGGATGCAGTGGTTGCCAGAAGTATGTCCGGTACGTTTTCCTTTGTGCCAATGATGGGTTTCCTGGTTTTTGGACCTATGATGGATATTAAGAATCTGCTGATGTTAAATGGGTATTTTAAGAAGTCATTTGTAGTCAGGCTGGCATTAACGACTCTCGTTGTCTGCTTTGGCATTGTTCTGATATTTGGTTTGCTGGGAGGAGGCGGTGTAGTTTTATGAAACGTTACGTGAATTATGAAGCGGTACTGGAAGGTGCCTGCTACCTGTTGTTCTCCGTTATGATGTTTGCTATGGCTTACAGTAAAAGTTATCTTATTTTTGTTACACCAAGGATGGAGCCTTTTCTGTATTTTACAGGAATTGTCATGATGATCTGGGCGCTGTCTCGTTTCTGGAAGGCAGGCATACCAAAGTATAAGATCAATATGAACAGATGTCTGATTCTGGTGATTCCATTAATGATTATACTGCTTCCCCATGGATCATTTACGTCCGCTGCAGCAGTTGGAAGCTATTTAAGTGGTGGATCGGGAAAGTCAGAAAAGATGATAGATGGGGGGAATCCAGAAGACGGGCAGGCTTATGCAGGAGAGTCCGAAACGGATGAGACAGATATGAAAGCCGGGAAATCAGTTACAGATGGGACGAATCCGGAAACGAAAGTTAATACCGAGGCGCAGGATAATACCACACCAACTACGCCAAATAAACAAAAACAACCGGTTCCGGCAGGTCTGGATGAGGCAAACAGAACCATAACAGTTCGTGATGAAGATTTTTATAATTGGCTGCTGCAGCTTAGCTATTATTCGGATAAGTATGATGGATATCAGATAACAATGCATGGGACAGTTTACCGGGATCAGTCTTTTGAAGAAAACGAGTTTGCCGTGACCAGGTTATTAATGAGCTGCTGCATAGCAGACCTTTCTCCCTGCGGACCAATATGCATTTGGGATGATGCGTCAAATCTAGAACAGGATAAATGGGTTTCCGTAACGGGAATTTTCCATTATAATAAAGATAAAGGAATTGAAATCCAGGTAACCGGAATAGAAGATGCGGATAAGGCAGAACAGGATTATGTCTATCCAGTAGTTCGTTAAGAGAAATGAGGCGTAGCACGTCTTAATAAACTTCAGCAAGGAGAAGAATCAAAATGACAAAGATAAATATTATATCAGGATTTTTAGGTGCAGGTAAGACAACGTTGATTCAGAAATTACTTCGGGAAGTATTTCAAAAGGAAAAGATTCTGTTAATTGAAAATGAGTTTGGAGAAATCGGCATCGATGGAGGTCTGTTAAAAGGAACCGGCATTGAGATCCGGGAAATGAATTCGGGATGTATCTGCTGTTCCCTGAAAGGCGAGTTCCGCAAGGCATTGGAGGAGGTGCTGAAAAAATACAGCCCGGATCGTATTCTTATTGAACCGTCCGGTGTTGGGAAACTATCAGATGTAATCAAGGCAGTTCAGGAGATGAAAGGGAAACAGTCCGTAATATTGGAAAGCAGCCTTACTGTGGCGGATGTAATGAAGTTTGGTCTGTATCAAAAGAATTTCGGGGAATTTTTTAACGACCAGGTCAGGAATGCAGATACAATTTTGCTGAGCCGGACCGATAAAGCAGACAGAGCAAAAATAATAGAGTGCAGAGAGGAAATCCGTAAAGTCAACCCCAAGGCATCCGTAATTACGACGCCTCTGGAAAAGTTAAAGGGGCTGCAGATTTTAGAAGTAATGGAAGGGAAAGCAGAAGACACCGGGGGAAAAAAGAAGGATGTTTTCCATGAGAAAGGCGGTCATGAAAAATCCCTTCATCATCGGAATGCACCTCGGGTATGCAGCTGTGAAAGCCATCATCATTCAGATGAAATATTTAGCAGCTGGAGCAAGGAGACGGCAAAGGTTTTTACAAAACAGGAGTTAGACCAGATACTGAAAAAATTAGATGAGGATACCGTTAACGGCATGGTTTTACGTGCAAAGGGTTCTGTAGAAAGTATAAAAGGAGAGTGGATTTATTTTAATATGGTGCCCGGTGAGTGGGAAATTATAAAAGGCGAACCACAATATACCGGAAAAGTCTGCGTGATCGGGACTTCTTTAGATACAGAAAGGCTGCAGGAATTATTTGTTGACAAATGATATGTTCCGGTATAATATGAAGTTAGCTTCATGAGAAGTCTACTTCACATTAGAAAGAGGTGTTGTATGAAGACTAAAGTTAAGGAACTGCGAACGAGTATGGGATTAACGCAGCAGCAGCTTGCTGACCTGGTTCATGTTTCGTCAAGAACGATTATATCTATCGAAAAAGAACAATATAATCCATCTCTAATGCTGGCATACCATATTTCTGAAATATTTGACGTAAGTATTGAGGATTTATGCTGTCTAAAAGAAAACTCGAAAATGGAGGAAAAAGAGAATGAAAGTAAAAAATAAACGTGGTTTAGTTATTGGAATTATGACAGCAATTTTATCTACTGTATGTTTCATTTCCTATTTCGGCTATTATGAAAAGAGACTCATGATATCAGGCGTTTTGCTGGCAGCTTTATCAGCAGTTAACTTTATAAGAGGGTTTTCGAAAAAGGGTGTTTTAGAAGAGTTGGCAGAAAACACGGATGAAAGAGATTTATATCTGGTTATGAAAAGCAGTCATTTAGTTATCAAGGCTATGAATTATGTGATATGCGGTCTAACCTTTACCTTCACACTTTTATATGGAATCTTTAAGTATCAATATTATTTAGTCATAGCCGGGACATTATGTGCAGTGCTTGTTCTAATGTTTCTTATATACCTGGCCGTTAATATTTATCTGGAAAAACACGAATAATCCAAAAGCTGAACGAGTCTTCTTTGGGACTTTATCCAGCAGCTGCCCAGTACTGCGGCAGCTGCTATCAGATAGATTATTTAATTTTACTATAGAAAAGATAACTGCCTTTTTCTAAATGATATTCATGTCCGGCAATTACTATATCAGCTGCTACAGGAGTTACTATCTCATAGCGCCATGATGCATCTTCGATTTTCCAGCCGGAGCGGATAATTCCATGCCGCGTTTCCAGTGTTGCTTCCAGCCAGTCAAGCCTCTGATCCGGCATAGGAGCAATTCGAACTTTTTCATAACCAGGATATTCCTCCAGAGGCGTAATGCCTGCAGCTACTCCATATACCCAGTCCGCTACGGAGCCATATGCATAATGGTTATAGGAGTTCATATCTTTACTCCAAAAATCTCCGTTTTCCTTAATTCCATCCCAATGTTCCCAAATAGTAGTAGCACCTTTTGTGATTGGATACAGCCAGGAGGGATAAGTTTCTCTCAGCAGAAGGTCATATGCGAGCTGTGTATAACCATATTCGCTTAAAACATGCAGCAGATACGGTGTTCCCACAAAACCTGTCTGAAGCTGTTTACCACAGCTTTTCACGAGATCTGCAAGCTGGTCTGCAGCAGCCTGGCAGTCAGGTGCCAGTTTAAAATATACCGCAAGTACACATTCGGTCTGTGTATGATACTCAGTATAAGTCTTTTGGAAAGCTGTTAAGATTTTCTTGTAGAGTGTCTCATATTCTGCAACATCTTCTTCTAAAACTTTACCGGCTTTTATTACCAGCGAGGTGGAATATGCATAAAATGCAGATGCAATAAAATCTTCCCTGGAGGATCCTTTATAGCTGCCATCCGGTGCATCCAGCCCCAGCCAGTCTCCGAAATGGATTCCTCCGGTCCAGAGGTATTCATCTTTTGTATGGGTGGTAATATATCCAATCCATTTTTTCATACAATTGAATTGGGATTTTAATATTTCATCGTTGCCGTAAGCTAAGTAGAGTTCCCAGGGACAGATTGTGGCAGCATCTGCCCAGGCAGCACTGCTATCCGGATCATCCAGCAAATTGGGTATTACATGGCCTACCTGCCCATCCTCTTTCTGGTCTGCTGCCATATCGCCCAGCCATTTCGTGAAGAATTTTTCTACGTCGTAATTCAGGCATGCCGTTCTAATAAATACCTGTGCGTCTCCGGTCCAGCCAAGGCGCTCATCTCTCTGGGGACAATCGGTTGGAACATCTACAAAATTACCTTTCTGACCCCATATAATATTATCGAAGAGTTTATTCAGCAATGGATTCGAGCAACGTAAAAATCCGGTTCTTTTCATTTCGGAATGAACAGCCACAGCAGTAAAATTCTCTGGTTTTGCAGCGGACACAGCAACCGGAAATTTATCAATACGAATATAACGGAAGCCAAAGAACGTGAGCTTTGGTTTGTAGATCTGGTGCCCGTCTTTGCAGATATAATGCAATTGTGCCTTGGCGGAACGGTAATTCTCGGTATAGAAATTACCATCCTGATCCATAACTTCGGCATGGGACAGCAAAACTTCTTCACCTGCTTTGGCATTAACTTCAATCTCAATATAACCGGTAACCTCCTGACCGAAATCAACTACGGTCTCTCCGCATGGGGTTGTAAAAATACATGCGGCAGAAACTCTTTCCTGTTCCCGTATCTCTTCACCCTGCTGTGAGATCAGTGTATCAAAAGGTCCGTCAAAAGTACACACTTCTGTGTCATCGGCAGATTGGAAAGAAGCATCATAGGTTTCCCCGTCATAAATTTCTGAAAAACGGACATTGCTTTCGGCAGCAGTCCATGTCTCATTTGTCATAATTGTTTCTTTACTGCCATCTTCGAAGACAATATCTAGCTGTGCCAGAAGCCCTGCCGGATTTTGCTGTAATGCAGACTGCACTTTTGAACTGGCCCATCCTGGCATTCTGCTGCGGTACCAGCCTTTTCCTACGGTGACAAGAAGCAGATTTTCTTCGCCCAGCAGATCCGTTACATCATATACCTGATATTGGAGCCTTTTTTTGTAAGAAGTCCAGCCTGGTGCAAGGATGAACTCACCTACCCGGCTGCCGTTTATCAGAGCTTCATACACCCCCAGAGAGGTGATTGTCAGTGTTGCTTTTTTTACTTTTTCAGTAGTCTGAAATTTCTTTTTAAACATAGGACACACATCGCCCATTTCAAGTGAGGGTTTAATCCATTTTGCCTTCCATTCCATAAAAGTTACCTCCATTTTACGTAAATTTCCTGAGATTGTAAATTTCTTTAAGTATGTACTGTTGTTTCTTGACATTAATGATACCAGAGAATAAAATGGAAAAAAAGACCTGATTTCTACTTAAATAGGGGGTGAATTTATCTTTATGGAGAAAAAAAGTACGATTGATATGAAGCAGATTGCTTTAGGAGATAAAGAAAATCTGGTGATGATGCCTTGCAGCCAGGATGATATGGAAAGCCATGACCATCGTTTTTTTGAACTGGTTTATGTAACCTGCGGCACTTGTATCCATACCTTGAATGATGTAAGCAGCGAGCTTACGCAGGGGGATTATTTTATAGTGGATTATGGGAGCGTCCATTGTTATTCCCAGAGCAGGAATCTGAATCTGATTAACTGTCTGTTCCTTCCGGAAGTTATAGATAACACACTGCATGGGTGCCATTCATTCGATGCACTGATACAGGGGTGTCTCATCCGGTACTATACACCATCACTCATGCAGACTCCGGCTAACTGTATCTTTCATGACGAAGACAAGAGGGTTTTGCAGCTGCTGACCGGTATGTCAGAAGAATACCGGGAAAAAAGACCGGGGTATACGGAGATTTTCCGCTGCAGACTGATCGAAATTCTGATACTTACTCTGCGTGGTATAGTAAAGAGCAATGTGAGAATCACTAAAAATGAGATTGTTTTAGATGCGATTCAATATGTGGACAGGAATTACAGGGAGCACATCACGCTTGGAATGTTCTGTCAGGAGCATCATTTCAGCCTGCAGTATATAAGCAGGAAGTTCAAACAGGAGACCGGAATTACTTTTCGGGAATACCTGCAGAAGATTCGAATAGAGAAAAGCTGTGTGCTGCTTGCCGGAAGCGATTTGCGGATATCTGAAATAGCAAGTGCCGTGGGATATGATGATATTAAGTTTTTTAACAGTATGTTTAAAAAACTTGTTATGATGTCTCCCAGAGAATATAGGAAGCTGATGCCATAACAGGATGCCTTTTTGGGAGCGTCGTAAGCCGATTTCGTAATTTGAAATCGGCCTTTTTTAGCTTTAAAATTTACAAAATAAATTCATAGAAAAAATTAAAATTTACTTTTATTCGGTATTTATCCTAGTGGATTCGTGACCACATTTTTGTATATTGATATATTTGACGATATAATATAGTATGTTGATTATACAAATAGTATAAAAGAGACAAATAAATGAGGTATTTTTATGGGGAAAAATGTAACTAGAAAAGATATTGCCAATGAAGCAGGAGTATCTGTCTCTGTAGTTTCCAGGGCTCTGAATAACAGTGGATATGTGGATAAGGAGAAGAAGAAGAAAATTCTGGATATTGCCAATAGGGTGGATTATATGCCGAACCCGGTAGCAATGGCTTTGCAGCAGAAGAAAACATATCAACTATTATTTTTCTGTGGAGATATGACGGGGGTATACTATAATCAGATGTATCATGGGATGGCAAGAGAAGCTGAAAAAAAGGGATACCATGTTTTGGCTATTATGAATGAAGAAGACTTTGAGATAGTGAAAAGGATATTAGCCGATGGAATTCTTTTTCCAACGGAAAGTGTAGCACAGGCTTATGCAGAATCAGTAGGAAAAAATTATTATCTTCCGACTGTTACGGCCTCGTTTGACCCATCCTGTGCATTTAAAAAGCCTATGCCCGCAGTAATAATAGACAATCAAAAAGTTATTAATATGGCGATTGATTACCTGATTGACCACGGGCACAAAAAAATTGGCATGGCGCTTCCTTTCAATGAAGGATATGCAAACCTCCGATATAAATATTGGAAGGAACGAATGACTAATGAGATAGGTAAGCGGTGTATACAGTATTTACTGGATATTCAGGGCAATTTAAATAATACTGATATTCCGGGTGAAGATAAACCGGATTTCAGCAGGGCTGCGGAGGGATTTATTTATCTGGATTTGTTTTTTTTAGGAAAGAAAGCTGCTGATATTTACAGAAATTCAAAACATAAGGCTACTGCGGTAATTTGTTTTAATGATGATATGGCATTTGGTATGATGGAGGGGCTGAAAAAGCACGGTTTGCGAATACCGGAAGACATTTCTATCATGGGAATCGACGGATTATTTACCCGGGAACGCTATGAACCAAAACTGACTACTATTGATATTTATCCAGAGCGTCAGGGTGCAAAATGTGTGGACGTCCTTATAGATATTCTCGAAGGGAATAAATATAGATACATGAATTATTCTCCCTTAGCAATCTTAGAAGGAGAGACGGTAAAGAATTTGAATTGAGAAAGGTTGAAAGAAAATTACGATGCAGAAAGGACGCTACGATGTGATTCTTTCAACCTGTTTAATTGTGGCAGTATTGCAGGCTTGCCTGCAATATGCATGTGTATAAATATGTCAGAGTTAAGCGCGCAGCTCAGATATATAAGTAAAAATGGATGGAGGAAAGAAGTATGATTTTTAAAAAAGTAATATCTGTTGGTTTAGCGGTAATTATGTCAGTATGCCTCCTGGCATGTGGAGGAAAATCAGAGGAAACCAAAACAACTGGAGAGGAAGTCAAAGGAAAACAGAAACTGGTTATCTGGTCCTGGGGGGCAGATGAAGAAAAAAAATCCAGAGAAAACATGATTGAAGTATTTAAGAAAGCACATCCGGAAATAGAGGTTGAACATTCGGTAATTCCCACAGCTGACCATGTATGGGACCAGAAAATGACTGCAGCATTATCAGCCGGTACCGGACCTGATGTTATACAGATGTCTCCGGATTACTATGGGCTGTACACAGATTATTATGAAGATCTGAACCCATATGTTGAAAAAGAAGGAGTGGATTTAAAGTCTGTTATTTCAGAGGGGATGGTTGATCCATATTATCGTCCTGATGGGAAACTGGAAGCAATGCCTTTATTAGAAAATGTATTTGTCTTAGCGTATAACAAAGATATGTTCGATCAGTTCGGAGTGGACTATCCTACAGCAGACTGGACGTGGGATGACCTGGCGGAAGCAGCTAAAAAGTTCGTGGGCGGTGAAGGCGCAGATGCAACTTATGGAATGGTAAATCACTGGATAGATGCGGGGTTGTCTGTTATCTGCAAAGGTGGAAAAGCTTATTCTGATGATTTGAAGTCATGCGAAGTAAATAGTCAGGAGGTAAAAGACGGCCTGAATCTTTTTGGGGATTTAGTGCAGAGTAAGGCCATGCCTGATGACACAGCAGCAAAGGGTTTGCCCAAGGAACAGTTATTTGTATCCGGACATGCTGCGATGTACACACTGGGAGGATTTGAAACAAAATTGATAGCAGATGAAATCGGAGAGAATTTTGAGTGGGAAGCAGTAACCATGCCAAGGGTACCGGGAGGTAAAAATAACCTTATGTACGCAACTGGTTATGCGGTGTTGAAAACGTCACAGAATAAAGATGCGGCATGGACTTTTGTAAAAGATGCTGCTTATGCAAATGAAGATATGGCGAAAGAAACCAGCAATATAGGACTTACCTCATGCAAAATAATAGCAGAGAGTTATTATAAAGATTTGAAATATGGTCCTGTCAGCAACAGTATTTATCTGGATGGCATGAAGGATGCGAAGTTAAATATCTGGGGAGGTGCGTTCTCAGCGGCAGGAGACGTATATACACAGATTTGGCAGTCTGTGACCATTGATGGCAAGACAGCGGATGAAGCTATGAATGAATATTATCCTGCTCTGGAAAAAGCTTTCAACGAGGCAAATGGAAATTAATAGGGTTGCAATTTTTGTATGTTTACAGTAAGAAAAGCCGGTTAACATGTCCGGCTTTTTACAAAAAAAGAAGTTGTAATGTATTAAAAGAAGAATTGGAGGCAAGGAAAATGAGTAAACCCAATATAGCTAAAAAAGTTTCCGTCATGAAAAGAAGAGAGTCCAGAAATTTTTATTTATATACTGCACCATGGCTGATCGGCTTTGTCGTTCTTACACTGTATCCAATACTATATTCTTTTTATTTGATGTTCACGAATATGAATCTGACAGGAAACGGAGAATTTGTAGGATTTGAAAACTGGGTATACGCACTTACAGATGATCCTTTATTTATAAAGGCATTTATGAACACTTTGAAATTTGTAGTAATGTTTGTACCCGGAAGTATTATCCTTTCATTTTTCATAGCATTATTACTGAGCAAGAAAGTTAAAAATCTGGGATTTTTCCGTACGGCTTTTTACATACCATATATTACTTCTGGTGTTGCCGTTACAATTTTGTGGGGATGGATTTTCCAGAAGGATTATGGGATCATCAATTATATATTATCTCTGGTTGGCATAAAAGGCCCCAATTGGCTTGGTGATAAAAACGTGGCAATGATTTCTATTGTAATTCTGTCTTTGTGGACGATAGGAAATAATATTATTATCATGCTGGCTGGAATTCAGGATATTCCCCAGTCCTATTACGAAAGCGCGCAAATTGATGGTGCAGGATCAATTCGTCAGGTATGTTATATTACAATGCCGCTGTGTACGCCTACCGTTTATTTCAATTTGATCGTTACAGTAATAGCTGCTTTTCAGGTATTCCAGCAGCCGATGATCCTAACCAACGGAGGACCATTGAATAGCACTTATACAGCGGCGATGCACTTGTATAATAATGGATTTTTGTACGGGAAGATGGGATATGCTTCTATGATGGCATGGAGTATGTTTGCTGTGATTATGCTGTTTACCATTATTACAGTTTCAACATCCAAGTACTGGGTGTTCTATGATGATTGATGGGGGAGGGAAATAAGATGCGTATAAGATCACAGAAAAAGACGAAGCTTGCAGCAAGAACCATGACATACTTTGTGCTGATAGTGGCAGCAGCAATCTGCCTTTTCCCGTTTATATGGATGATTTCAACATCCTTTAAGCCTATGACGGATATTTATAAAATGCCTCCGGTATTGTTTCCGGAGCATGTAACATTGGAAAATTTTGTGGAAGGATGGAAAGGAGCAAATTTCAGTTTGTATTTTAAGAATACGGCAATGATTACATTTATAGCTACTACAGGGACGGTACTTTCTTCTTCGATTGTAGCTTATGGATTTGCCAGGTTTGATGCCAGGTATTCCAAGGTATTGTTTATGGTACTTCTGGGGACTATGATGCTGCCTGCACAGGTCACTTTGATTCCACAATATCTTTTATACTATAAACTGGGAATGGTGGATACAATGTGGCCATTGGTTATCCCCAGTTGGTTAGGTGGCGGGGCATTTAATATATTTCTATTTATTCAGTTTTTTCGCACATTACCCAGAGAATTAGATGAAGCTGCAAAAATAGATGGTGCCAATTCACTGAAGATATTTACCAAAATACTTCTCCCAGCAGTCAGGCCGGTTATGCTTGCAGTTTTGGTTATGGCGCTTGTGTATAACTGGAATGATTTTTTTAACCCGTTGATTTACTTGAATTCTGACGATAAATTCACAATTGCAATTGGATTGCAGTTTTTCAAAGGATCCCAGGGAAACGTTCAGGTGGGACAGATGATGGCAATGGCTCTTATATCTTTATTTCCTGTACTTTTGATCTTTTCAACTTGTCAGAAATATTTTATACAGGGGATTAAAATGTCGGGGCTAAAGGGATGACACACCCCAGCAAAGTTACAGAAACAAATTCAAAAAAATTGGAGGACATTTAAATGAAATACAAAAACCCGATCATCTCCGGATACAATCCGGATCCTTCGATCTGTAGAGTAGGAGAAGATTATTATATTGTTAATTCATCTTTTGAATTTTTTCCGGGAGTACCTGTTTATCACAGTAAAAATCTAGTCAATTGGGAACTACTGGGACATTGTCTTGTAAATGAGGCACAGCTTTTTTTGCATAATTGCAGACCTTCCGGAGGAGTTTTTGCACCTACGCTGCGTTATCACGACGGAACATTTTTCATGGTAACAACAAATGTCTCAGGCAGAGGTAATTTCATTGTACATACAACAGATATAGTGAGGGGCTGGTCTAATCCGGTTTGGATAGATCAGGGAGGAATTGATCCTTCTCTGCTTTTTGACGATGACGGATCTGTATATTTTGTTTCCACTGATCTTGATGAAAATGGAGAGACTGCAATTTACCTGTGCCGGATCGATCCTTTTACCGGAGAAATCCTTACCGGGAGCATGATAATTAGCAGAGGATGCGGAGGAAGATATGCCGAAGGTCCACATCTTTATAAATGGTTTGGGAAGTATTACCTGATGCTGGCTGAAGGAGGCACAGAATATGGGCATATGGAAACGATAATGCGTGCTGACAGCCCTTATGGACCCTTTGAAGAATGTCCTGATAATCCGATTCTTACACACAGAAATGATATGAGAGAGGAAGTTTACTGCACAGGACATGCTGACATGGTAGAAGATCAGAATGGAAACTGGTGGTTAGTGTGTCTCGGTATTCGTCCATGCCAGGAAAAAACGAACCGTGTTCTTCTCCACAATTTAGGCCGCGAAACATTTCTTGCACCTGTTAAATGGACAAAAGAAGGATGGCCGGTAGTTGGTGAAGACGGACTGATTGCGCTGGAGATGGATGGTCCTCTTCCAGGAGAAGCAGTACATCCTGTAAACCGGGATTTTTGCGACAATTTTTCATGGGAATCTTTCTATCCCCAGTACAATTTCCTCAGAAATCCTATGATGAAAAACTATATTAGAGATACAGTAAATAAGGAACTGATTCTAAGAGGTACAAATATCACCTTAAATGACATTGGCAGTCCGACCTGGCTTGGAGTTCGGCAAAAAGGTTTTTATACTATTTCAACGGTCAAAGTACGTATAACAAATGCAATACAGGGCATGCGTGCCGGCTTGACAACTTTTTACAATGATTCTTACCATTATGAAATATATCTCACCAGAGTACTCAATACATGGAAAATCTGTCTCGCTAAACATATTCATGATATTTTTACGGTTACTTCCAGTGTTGATATTCCAATGGTTGAAGAGATAATGCTGAAAATGGAATCAGATCGTACTTACTATAAATTTTTTTATAGCCTGAATGGGAATGATTATATTGAATTGGGTTCTGGACTGGTAGCAGGGCTTTGTACAGAAGGTACTAAATCAATGACCTTTACAGGGACATTTATAGGGTTGTTTGCGGAAAATGGCGAGGCTGTTTTTAAAGATTTCGCAGTAAAAGTATTGGATTATTAGGCGGAAAGGCAATCATTCCACAAACCGGAGAATTTTATTACTTTTTTGTAATGAATCCTCTGGCTTGCGGATGTATTTTTGTTTTCAAAAGCCCGTTATCTACTCACGAAGCCTGAGAATCGTCTGATAGAGATTGAGCGTACCCATACCCCACTCCCTGTTCGGATAAACATACGCAGGATTTCGGTCAGCACCACGGATTAAATAGGTTCTGATAGAATTTGCATTCATACCGGGATTATGTCCTTGCACAATGCCCCAGGTCATCAGATTGGCTGCAGCGCCTGCAACATGTGCTGCGGCTACGGAAGTTCCGGTCTGATAGGTCATGGGTATGCCGGATTCTGCAGGTATGCCGGACACAGCAGGGCCATATACATTCACTCCGGGTGCAACCAGGTTTGGCTTCAGAAAGTTAATGCGGTTATACCCATAGCTGGAATGAATATACAGACTGCCATCCCGATGGTTGTAGGCGCCGACAGTAATACAACTGTAGGCATTTGCCGGTTCTGTGATTGTAGTAAACGGATTTGGTTTTAAAAAAACGGTTGAGCTGGAAATAAATCCCTGAATCGGGAGCCACATATGGTAATTACCGGTTATAAAAAGATAATTATACACGCGGATTCTCCAAATTCCCGGTGTAGGCGACTGAAACCGCATAGTGATAAACTGACTGCCGGAGCCCATTTCCGATATGTCGTAATGAACTGTAATCTGTGTGTTTTCCAGTGTGAAAGTCACATGTGTGTCTCTTTCCTCGATCAAGGGAATGCGTGGGATCGTTTGTCCGGTAGGTGATACAAAACCGACGGTGTAAAGTTCCGGGGGAGATGACCATAGTTCAACCACAAATCCTTTTTCATCAACGCCAACGGATACTTCTGCATCCTCATATTCCAAACCGGTTTTGATATTGCCTAAAAAATGATGGTACATTCCTACTTCATTTCCGGCAGCTACAACTGATGCAAATCCTGTCATCAGATTTAATCTTCTTAACAGCAGCCCAAGCGGCGATGTTCCTTCATGGCTTCCCATGTTAGTCCCAAGTCCGAGACAAATGATCAATGGCATTTTATATCGGGCAGATATAAGTGTCAGATATTTAATTCCCATCATAATATCATTTTCCTGATATGCTACAGCAGAGTCCTGTATTAAGTAGAAATCCCGTAAATATTGTTTTGCAGGTTTGAGTTTAACGACTGCAATATTACATTCCGGCGCGGCTCCGATAAAATCTCCATTTGGTGATTGTGTACCTGCGGCTATGCCAGCCAGAAAGGTTCCATGTCCGTTGGTGTCTGTACTTGGAACTAACGCTAATGGATTTTCGGATGCCAGAGCTTCATTAATTTCGGTATTCGTAAATTCTGTTCCATAAATAATGGTGTCATTTACAGTGAAACCTGGTATTCCCGGCGGTAATTTCTGGGGAATTTCCAAAGACGGTAAGGTCTGATCCCAAATTCCCAAAATACGGGAACTGCCATCTGAAAGCCGGAATAACGGATTTTGATAGTTGATTCCGGTATCAATAAATCCAATAATAGTTCCCTGTCCCCGCAAATTCAAAAGAGGTTGTTCAATGGTATCCAATATACCGGATGCTTCCATGCTGGATGTATCGAGAGTGGTATAAAGATTTGGAATAGAATAATATTCGTATTTTTCTGTAGTTATTGGAGCTGCTTCCTGCATGGGAATATATACTATAGAAAATTGGTTGTCGACATAATCCCCACATGCCGAAGGATTGTTCTGAAGTGTATCATCTAAACTATAATTGCTATTCGATATGATAAAATCAGCAAACTCTTCAGAGGCAACATTTTGATTGCATTCCATGAAATTCTCCCAGAATCATTTTCTACAATATATGTAAATCGCCGGAAAGAAAGACCATAGTTCTTATTTTTCACAGAAAGCCTGTTTTTAGTTTGTTTTTATGTATAGAAAGATAAAAAATTACTATAATAAAAATCTGAATGGATTACAAAGGATAGTAAATACTAATATAGAATTAAGAAAGAGAAAACGTTCATACAATAAAAATAAATATAATATATTTCAAATAAGGCAGCAGAATCAACAGAAATCAATAGGAGGCGGCAGCATTGCTGATGTTAACGGCATTGTGCAGAGGGTGAAAACATGAAAAGATCTGGAAGTAAAATCGCAATATGGGTAATTGTTGGAATTATTGTAATACTGGTAGTTGTTGGTATCAGCCAGTATAATTCCCTGGTAGGAATTAATGAAAATGTGGAAAATCAGAGGGCTAATATTGATACGATGCTCCAAAGAAGAGTAGATCTCATTCCCAATCTGGTAAATACGGTAAAAGGTTATGCAGAACATGAGAAAGAGGTAATCGAAGATGTAAGCAATGCCAGAGCAAAACTGGCAGGAGCTGCAAGTATGGAAGAAAAGGCAGATGCTGACAATCAATTGTCCGGTGCACTGAGCAGACTGCTTATGGTTGTGGAAAATTATCCGGATCTAAAAGCAAATCAACAGTTTATCGCTCTTTCTGATGAACTTGCGGGCACGGAAAACCGGATTGCAGTTGCAAGAAAAGACTATAATGATGCAGTGAAAAATTATAACCAGAAAATAAGAAGATTTCCTTCCAACATTTTTGCTAATCTGCTGGGATTTGAGAAAGCAGAATATTTCCAGGCTGCCGAAGGGGCGCAGCAGGTACCGGAAGTCAATTTTGAGGGGCAATAGGAGATGGTATGGTAGGAGTCATATGAAAAAAATAAAAAATATTTTTGCATATAGCCTTATGGTTACGATGGTGCTGATGCTGGCTTATTTACCGGTAAAAGCGGCAGCCGGTATTCAGGCTCCCACAAGAGAGTTTTATGTAAATGATTTCGCAGGACTTTTGAGTAATGAAACGAAACAATATATGATTGCACAGAGTAAATTGCTAAATGACAAGTCGAAAGCACAGGTTGTTGTATCAACGATACAGACCCTGGATGGAAATTCTATTGAAGATTACGCCAATGAGATGTTCCGGGAATATGGAATTGGTGATAAATCCAAGAACTCTGGTGTCTTAATTCTTCTGGCTTTACAGGAAAGAGAAGTAAGAATTGAAGTGGGATATGGACTTGAGGGGGCGATTAATGATGCCAAGGCAGGAAGAATCATCCGCAATCTGGGTACACCGGCTTTAAAAGAAGATAATTGGGACTTGGGGATGAAGACCATGTTTACCGGTGTATTAAAGGAAGTGTACGCAGAATATAACCTGGAAGAACCATCTAACCTGGACGATGCCAATATACAAGAGGGCTTTGCTGATGAGGATTACGGGGAATCATCAAATGGAGGTTCGTTTATCAGCATAGGTCTGATATTATTTTTTATCGTAATCTTCTTAAGAGGCGGCGGCAGAGGCGGACGCGGCGGCGGATTCTTTGGAGGCCCATTTGGCGGTGGCTCCTTCGGCGGCGGCTCCTTCGGCGGCGGTTCCTTCGGTGGCGGCGGATCCTTTGGCGGCGGCGGTTCTTCAGGCGGCGGCGGGGCTTCCGGGAGATTTTAAAAGTCCATGCAATTCCCCATGCCAAACAATTTCAGCTTAAATTGGGGTTTAGCTGAGTAAGGGACGCTTTGAAGATAGAGGTAGTACGCGGAAAATAAAATAGCTAATTTGCATAATAAAAAAGACAAATAAGCCCATGTTTAATTTATCAATTCTGTATATACTTTTTACAACAAGAAAAATTGATAATACAGGAGGGAAAACATGAGGTTTACAGATGGAATATGGGAAGAAGCAAAGGGAATCAGGCAGCATAAAGTACACTCATTATGGGAGTATAAGATTTCAGATGAGGGGATTGAGGTATTCGTCCCCTGTGCTGAAATCCGGGATTTAAATGATACTACATACGGACCTGCAATGACGGTATGGTTTACTTCCCCCAGAAGGGATGTTATCAAAATCAGGGTGAACCATTATGACGGAAAAATCGAAAAAGGACCTGAATTTAAGTTATTTCAGGAGCAGACAGACCTGCAATTTGCAGATACGGAAGAAACCATTTCGATGACCAGCGGCAAAACTACGGTAATCATAGAAAAAAAAGGAGAATTTGCTTTCAGCTTTTATTATGAAGGGAAGAAAATGGTTTCCAGTAAAGACAGGAGCCTGGCATATGTGACAGATTTGGATTATGAGGCAGACCAGTGGTGTGACTTCAATCATTGTCCGCCGCGTCCCCATTATATGAAGGAAACCTATATGAGAGAGCAGCTTTCGCTAGGGGTAGGGGAATATATTTATGGTTTGGGGGAGAGATTCACATCACTCGTTAAAAATGGCCAGACGATCGAAATATGGAATAAAGACGGCGGAACATTTGGCGATCAGAGCTATAAAAATATTCCGTTCTATCTGTCTAATTACGGATACGGCGTGCTGGTAAATCATCCTGAGCACATTACATTTGAAGTGGGAACGGAGAATGTGAGAAAAGTGCAGTTCAGTGTGGAGGGTGAGACTCTGGAATATATGGTAATCGGAGGGGGTACACCGAAGCAGGTTCTTGGAAATTATACTGCGCTGACAGGAAGAAGCCCGGTTCCGCCGGCATGGTCCTTTGGGCTTTGGCTGTCTACCAGCTGGACACCGAGTTATGAGCCGGAAGTGGTGCACGGTTTTGTGGATGAAATGAAGAAAAGGAATATTCCCCTTGGCGTATTCCATTATGATGCAGGATGGATGAAGCCATTTGAACTCTGCAACTTTAAATGGGACAGCAAATTTAAAGATGTGAAGGGGATGTTAGCCAAAATAAAGGAAAATGGTGTTAAAATCTGTGTTTGGATTAATCCGTACATAGGACAGCGTTCTGAATTGTACCGGGAAGGAAAAGAATACGGTTATTTACTCAGACGGAAAGACGGAAGCATCTGGCAGAGTGATCTTTGGATGCCCGGACAGACCATTGTAGATTTCACAAATCCTGATGCGTGCCGGTGGTTTGCAGGGAAATTAGAGGAATTGCTGGATACGGGGGTAGACTGCCTGAAGACGGATTTTGCGGAAAGAATACCCACAGAGGTGCAGTGGTTTGATGGATCTGATCCCAAAAAAATGCATAATTACTACACCTTTCTATATAACCGGACGGTTTATGAAATGCTTAAGCGCAAAAAAGGGGAACGGGATGCCTGCGTATTTGCACGGTCCGCAACGGTAGGAACCCAGCAGTTCCCGGTAAACTGGGGCGGAGATAACCTGGCAACGTATGAATCTATGGCGGAGAGCCTAAGAGGAGGCCTGTCCTTCTGCCAGTCCGGTTTCGGATTTTGGGCGCATGATATCAGTGGATTTGACAGCACCGCCACACCGGATCTATACAAGAGATGGTCGGCATTTGGTCTTTTATCTACCCACAGCAGGCTTCATGGACATGATTCCTACCGTGTGCCCTGGATGTTTGATGAAGAAGCCTGTGATGTACTGGGATTTTTCACCAGGTTAAAATGCTCTCTGATGCCCTATTTGTTTTCTCAGGCAGTGCAGGTTCATGAACAGGGGATACCGATGATGAGGGCTATGATGCTTGAATTTCCGGAAGATCCAAATTGTGCATATCTGGACAGGCAGTATATGTTAGGTGACAGCCTTTTGGCAGCACCTGTATTCCGTGAAGACGGCATAGCAAACTACTATGTACCGGAGGGTAACTGGACCAATTGGATCACAAAAGAAAAATTAGTGGGAGGCAGATGGTATACACAGAAGTTTGATTATTTTTCCCTGCCGCTGTTAGTGAAGCCGAATACACTGCTGGCAGTGGGAGACCGAGATGACTGTGCCGAATATGACTACTGCAGAAATGTGACGTTCCATCTGATTGAACCGGAAGAGGGAAAGAGCATAAAAGCCGTAGTGTACAAGAAGGAAATGAATGATAAATTAGAGCTTCAGGCAGAGAAGAACGGGGATATCTTAACGGTGACGGCCACACATGATTCAGGCTGGAAGCTGTGTTTGGAAAATCCTTGCAGCAATACTGGAGGCAGAGGAAGTCTGAAAGAAGAAGGTAATCAGACATATCTGATTCCGGAAGCGGGTTGTAAGGAATATAAAATTAAGGTATTATAATTACAGGGACAGGTGCGGTTATGAAAGAATGGAAGTTTTCTTTCATAATGGCGCCTGTCAAACATGATCAAGTTCCAGCTCAGGATAATAACTGCATAATATGGAGAAGTTTTCACTCAGAGACTCATTGGTAAGGGAACACTCCCGGATATAAGGGATAGGGACAGGGGCGCTTTGTTTTTCTCTTAAACGGCGGCGGTACTGACCGGGGGTACAGCCGAAATATTCCTCTGATAGCTGGTTCAGATACTTGATGTCTGAGAAACCGCTGGCAATGCAGATATCCAGGATACTGCTGTCGGTCTCGGTAAGCAGATTGAGGGCTTTTTCAAAACGAAGCTGCTTCATATAGTTCTGAAAAGAAATGCCCAGGGTTTTTTTGAACAGGTGGGACAGATAATGCAGAGACAGTCCTTTCTGCTCAGAAATATCGGAAAGCAGCAGCTTTTCCGTATAGTGGTTTTCTATGTGGTTAAGGATACTCTGCATACGGAATATATTTTTCTCACGGCTGCTTCGTTCCTGCATGTCCAACAGGCCGTAAGGCAGATTTAGGAGCATCTGTTCCGTCAGCAAATTTAATAGCCCGATACAATGGAGGGAAAAATAATCCGGTTCCCGGAAAAAAGAGGAAGCCATCTGAAGCATTAGTTTTTGCAAGGCTGTGTATTTGCTGCAGGAACACAGCAGGTTTTGATGAAAATAGGTATATTCAAAGGACGGATAATAACTGCGGCAGAAGGATGAGGAAAACTGGACAGCCAGCACAAGCCCTTTTCCGGAGGTGCAGGTAAGCCGATGGGTTTCATAACTGTTAAAAACAATCATGTCATGTTCTTTGGCAATGGGGTTATCCGGCAGAGAAGTTATAGTAAGCGTTCCATCCAATACCAAAAGTAATTCCATGTCGCTGTGCCAGTGCTGGGGAGTGCATTGGAAAATTTCAGCCAGAAATATTTTGCAATAACTTGTTTTACTGTGTTTGATATATTCAAATTCGTGATTAGGCATAAGTCGTTCCTCCTGAATTTTAATGTAATCGTTTTTAGGAGAAAAGTCAAGATAAGGTAAGAGAAGAAAATGACAGAGAAAAAAGATAAAAAAGTAATGCAGCTGAAGAATAAGATTGTGCTGGGATACATATTGCTGGGGATCATTCCGTGTATCCTCATCGGAATTGGCAGTTATCTGGTATACAGCCGCAGCATCAATTCCAAAATAGAGGCAATTGTGGATAACAACGCACAGAGGGATCTGCAGGTAATTGAAGAACGGCTGAAGTCCAACCGGAATATTCTCTATAATATCGTAACGGACAGGGAGCTTCTAAAATTGGTCCGAAAAATGGATCAGGCCGGCAGGGAGGGGGAATATACGTACAAATCAAAGATCCTGGAAAAAATTCAGAGTTTCACATCTATTTATGACAATGTAAACAGTATTACTTATTTAAGTGACAGCGACGAATATATTTTATACGATAAGCGGCTGGGACGTCTGGAGACAATATGGAATAACCGGATCTACCGGGATTATTTTTACCTGAATGTATGGGATCAGGACGAAGTGGTATATCTTCCCACCCTTTGCCTTACGGAGAACCGGGAAGAAAAAATCTACTCTTTCTTTTTGTCGTATCCCCTAAAGGATGCGGTTACGAAAGAAAAGTTCGGGATCATTGTAGTGGGCGTGGACGAGGATATGTTTCATTATACGAAAATCAGCAATAATCAAATGAAGAAATATATGGAGGAACTGGGCATCACTACGTATGTGATTGATAACCGCAGTAAGGTAATTGCTGCAGAAAACAGGGAACTGATAGGCAGTGATTTTGAAACAGCAGCCAATGCCGTCGGAAATGGCAGTAATCACAGGATATTCTTTAATGAAATTGAAGGAACAGGCTGGCAGCTGGTACAGGTTATTGACAAAACACTGCTGTTTCAGGATGTGACATTTTTTAGGCAGATCAGCTTTTTAATCGTAGCTGTTATCATGGGGTCCTTTACACTCCTGACGGTTACAATTACGAACCGCTTATCCCGCTCTATTATAAAAACGGCACGGTATATTGAAGAGTACCAGCCCGGAGAGACAAAAGTTCTGCCCCGTCTGGAGGAAAAGGATGAATTGGTATCGATCATCTATCAGTTTGATAAGATGCGGGGTAAAAATGAGAAGCTGATACAGGAGCTAAAAGATAAGAACTATGAAATTATGACCATGTCCAACCGGCAGAGAAAGGCAGAACTCAAGGCATTAGAAGCTCAGATTAATCCTCATTTTTTATATAATACCCTGGATTCCATCAATTGGATTGCCATAGAGAATGATCAGGAAGAGATCAGTCAGATGCTGAGTTCACTGGGGAGCCTGCTGCGGTACAGTGTTACGAATATAGATATGCAGGTACCGCTGGAAGTGGAGCTGGAATGGATGAAAAAATACACCTTTTTGCAGCAGAAAAGATTTAACGATTCCTTTGTGTGCCAATATGACATTCAGGAGGAGTCACTGAATTATCCAATTTATAAAATGCTGCTGCAGCCGATTATTGAAAATATTATTCTTCATGGTTTCCAGGATAAAAAGCAGGGAGGAGTTATCTCTGTTAAGGCGGAGGTTTTAGAAGATGGGAAATTAATGATATTCATTGAGGATAACGGATGTGGTATTAAACCCGATATCCTAAAGCGGATTCACAATGATATTTCCAATAAAACGCCTCTTAACAGCGAGAGTATCGGTATCAGCAACATTGTAAACCGTACGAATCTGTATTACAAAGGTGAAGCACAGATTCAAATTGAGAGTGAACCGGGAAGGGGAACAAAAGTCGTTTTAATGATTCCATAAGGGGTGAACTATATGCGTATTGTAGTAGTAGAAGACGAACTGCGGGTGCGGCATAGTCTGGTTAAGTGTATTGAGAAAATAAATCCGGAATACTGCGTAGTCGCAGAAGCGGATAATGGTTATGAAGGAATGAAGGCTGTCAGAGATTTTGAGCCGGATGTAGTAATTACAGACATACAGATGCCAAAAGTAGACGGACTGAGTATGATCAGGCAGCTGAAAAACATGAGCCTGAATCCGGTCTTTATCATACTGAGCGGTTATGCTGAATTTGGTTATGCCCAGGAGGGAGTAAGACTTGGCATCCGTGATTATCTTCTAAAGCCGATTACAGTGAATAATCTGCGGGAAACGCTGGCGAATATTGAAAACAGAGGCAGGGAGGAGCAGCCCAAAGAGGAGAAGCACTACTCCGCCTGTATCTGCGCAATGGTGGAAACCATACATAAAGAATACGGTAAACATCTGGGTCTGGATTTGTTTGCCTGCAAGTATAAAATGGCACCGGAGTATCTGAGCACATTATTTGCCAAAGAGACTGGCAAGACCTTTTCCAATTACCTGAAAGAAGTAAGAATGCAGAAAGCAAAACAGTTATTGGAAGAAACAGATATGAAGATCTATGAGATCGCATGCCAGACCGGCTACCCGGACCAGAAATATTTTTCCAAGGTGTTTAAAGAATATGCAGGGGTATCGGCGAAACAGTATGTTTCAAGTTTAAAGCGTGGGTTTAGCTGAGCAAAACCCTAACTACAACAGCGGACTCATATCTCCCGGGCAGAACAGATTAAGCCGGTGAAGTGCCCTCGTACATGCAATATATAATAGGTTTTTGTCATCTTTATTGTTATAATTCAGGGCATCGGTGTCACATATTAAAACAGCATCAAACTCAAGTCCTTTTGACATATAGACAGGAATGATAAACACGCCGTGAAGGTCAGCCACACTTTCGTTTTTTATTAACTGAAGATCAATCTTGTCCTTTAAGGAATCAAACAGCCTAAGGGCATTTCTTTCACTTTTACAGATAAGTCCGATGGAGCGATATCCCTTTTCCATACAGGTGTTTACTTCTTTAAGGATCATACCGCTAAGAGCTGACGGGTCAGAAGCAGCATGAATTTCCGGTGCATCGCCCTGGCGGTTAAAGCTCTTGATACCTGGGTTATGTTCAATAAATTTCAAACTATAATTCAGGATCTCATTGGTGCAGCGGAAACTTTTATCCATGGTAACCAGAGATGATTTTTTCTTATTCAGAATACTGCTGATCTGATCGTAAAGCGATAGATTTTCCTGTTTCCCCAGGGTCTGGTTCATATCTCCTAAAATGGTAAATTTGGAATTCGGAAATAATAAATTGAAAATTTCAAATTGCAGAGGATAATAATCCTGGGCTTCATCAATTACCACCTGTTTGATGCTTTTATAGTCGTTTGTTCCATATATCTTCAGATGCAAATAAGCCAGAACAGCTGCATCATCATAATGCAAAAGGTTAGAGTCTAAGTTTTCCTGTGTGAATTCTAAAATTTCTTCCATGTATTCATTATGCTCTAAGTCATCTGCTAAGCTATAAAAATATTCTTTATCAAGGAATAACTGTCTGTACAGGTCTGAAATATTGAGTTCTGTGAATTTTTTTATTTCTTCTTTTATCAAAGATTCCTGAGCTTTTGACAAACGTTTTTTCTGTGCTGCATTTACAGATTCCAGAATAAAAGTCTCTAATTGTTTTAATTTCATTCCCAAAGGAGTTTCTGCTCTTCCGGATATTTTATATCTCATTATATCTTTGCTTACAATACACTTGTTATCATAATAGACATCTTCAAAGGCGATCCATCTCTGGGGCAAATCCGAAATAAATCGGTCAATCATTTCCAGAAATCTCCGGGAGGTTTTGAATTCGATACTGCTTTTTATAACCTTGCGGTATTCGGGACTTGTGATCAGGTTTTCTAAAAACTGGTTTCTTGACTGTAAATGTACATTCGGGAATAGTTTTGTAATAATTTCTTCGAACACCATGGAAACAACATTACTTTCGCCGAGTTCCGGCAATACGTCAGAGATATACTGTTCAAATAGTGAGTTTGGAGAGATAATAATAATATTATTCGCAGAAAGTTTCACCTGCAGGTCCTGATACATCAGGTATGCAGCCCTATGGAGGGCAATGGAAGTTTTTCCGCTCCCGGCCACGCCCTGCACCATCATCAGGTCATTTTCCATGTCTCTTATCACAATATCCTGTTCTTTCTGTATGGTTTCAATTATGGTTTTCATTTTTGAAGAAGTATTCTTAGACAATAGCTGTCTTAAAAACTCGTCTACAATCTGAACATCGGCATCAAAAAAGTATTCCAGTTTGCCGCAGCTTATTTCAAACTGGCGCTTTAAGTTAACCTCTCCGTTAATTCTCCCGCTGGGGGCATCATAAAATACCGGCCCTGTTAAAAAACGGTAAAAGACACTTGCAATTGGCGATCTCCAGTCGTAGATGTACAATTCGTGTGTAGTGAGGTTTTTCAAAGAAGAACGTCCGATATATATTTTTTCAAAAGTATCTTCATCATCGAACTTAAAATCAATTCGGGCAAAATATGGGGATTTGATCAAATTTTCCAACAGAAATATTTTGTTCTCCACCTCTTCATAGTCTGCAATTTTATCCAGAACCGGATTCACATATTGGCTTAACTCAGCGAGAGCTTCAAAACCTTCCGATGACCAGAGCCCTGATATAGAGTGTGACGTATTTTCGCGCATCTCTTTTTTTGCTGAAATAATGGCTGACTTATTCTCTTCGTTGTTCTGTCTTGCCTTTTCCAGTTGTTCCTCTGCTAAAGATATCGTTTGTTCCAGCCTTTTGTTTTCAAATTCTAATTCAGATTGATTATTTACCATTATGAAAAACACCTCTCATCCAGAATTGGCCGGAACTTAGTCCCATAGCCGTTGTCCATCAAGTCTAGCACAACTAAAACTTGAAAAACAGTCTTGTTGTTGCTGATTATGTATGATACAATAAAGGCAAGAGAAAAGGTGATTGGTGCTTATGCGCAATTGCCTTTTTTTCTATACTAAATTTCCCTCAAATCTTCTTATTTATACGTCATCCACAAAGTTTAGGATATGACTGTTATTTATAATCATTTACACTTTTCTTATAATATTGGAATTTTAATTTTCCTCAGGGTTTCTTATAATAGAGTTATAAAAAGCAGGAGGTAGGATAAATGAAAAAGAGATTAGCAATTATACTGGCAATGGCATTAGGAGCAACGACACTTTTTGGCTGCAGCGCTGCATCAGATTCCGGTGGAACCACAGAAACCGGGACGAAAACAGACGAAGCGGCGGAAACAGATGCAGGAACAAAATCTGATGCAGGTACAGAAGCCGTAAGCGAAGCAGGTTCAAATGAGGAAAACACATCTGCATCGACCCAGGGAGAGAGTACGGCAGCAGCAGAGGGCAGAGAAGAGGTGGTACTCTGGCATTACATAACGGAACTGGAAAAAGAAGCTCTGGAAAATACCATAAGTGAGTACAATGAGTCCCAGAATAAAGTCTATGTAAAAGCGGAATATGTACCCAGGGAAGAGCTTTTAAAACAGTATACCATCGGGGCTGTATCCGGTGAACTTCCGGATATCGGAATCATTGACTGTACCGACCATTCCTCTTTCGCATCCATGGGAATTTTTGCAGACCTGACAGAAAAGTTCCAATCATGGGAAGAAAACCAGTTTCTGGAGGGACCTATGGATTCCTGTACATATCAGGATAAAATATATGGGATTCCGTTTAACAGCAACTGTCTCGCGCTGTATTACGATAAAGACGAGCTGGCTGAGGCTAATATAGAAGTTCCTACAACATGGTATGAATTGGAGAAAGCAGCGGAGGCGCTCACAAAGGATGGCCGTTATGGACTGGCGATGAGTGCCATTAAAACGGAAGAAGCAACATTCCAGTTTATTCCGTTCCTCTTATCGGCTGGTGGGGATCCGGAACATTTAAATACACCGGAAGCGCAAAGCGCATTGGAATTTATTGCCGGCCTCATAGACAAAGGATATATGAGCAAAGAGATAATTAACTGGGGGCAGACGGATATAGAAAAACAGTTTGCAGCAGGACAGGCATCCATGATGATTAACGGACCCTGGTCCAATAACCTGATTGAAAATGATGCACCTGACAAAAACTGGGGTGTAGCGATGATACCAAAAGATAATGAATTCGCATCTGTTTTGGGCGGAGAGAATCTGGCTGTTTCCAAAGATGCCAATATTGATGCCTGCTGGGACTTTATAACATGGTTTGAAAGTAAAGACGTATCCAAAAAACTGTGTGGTGAAATCAAAAAATTCTCTCCTAGGTCCGATGTTTCCGGAGAAGAGACTTTCCCGGATGACGAGGTTATGGCAGTGTTCGGGGAACAGCTGAAAGTGGCAAAGGCAAGAGGACCACATCCAAAATGGACAGAGCTTTCCACCGCGATTCAGTTAGGAATCCAACAGGCTCTTACCGGAGAAAAATCAGTGCCGGATGCACTGGAAGAAGCTCAGAAAACAGTAGATGAAATTAATGCTACGATTAAATAACTGTTGTTTTAAATGAAAATACAGGAGTCCTGCCGCCAGGGAAGACGGTGGCAGGACTTTTTATGTCAAAATTGCAGGATTTATTGATGAAACAGAAAGTGGACAGATGAAATTCATTAGCAGAAAGGATTTTTATGGGTGGTTGTATGAAAAAAAGAAAGGTTACAGGAGAATACAGAAGGGATATGATGATGGGATATTCTTTTATCCTTCCGGCAGTTGTCTTTATGCTGGCTTTAATCGGTTATCCGATTATCTACAACATCATAATCAGTTTTCAGGATGCCACTGCTTTGACCATTTCCCAGAATAACAAAGCATTTGCAGGTTTAAAAAATTACCGGGAAATTTTCGGGGATCAATTATTTTGGACTTCCTTAAAAAATACATTTGTATATACGGGAGGATGTCTGGTTTTTCAGTTTGTAATCGGTTTTGCACTGGCTCTGTTTTTTTCGAAAAAATTTACCTTTTCCCGGTATACCAGGGGTCTGATCGTGATCAGCTGGATGCTGCCGGTTACGGTCACGGCACTTACTTTTAAGTTTATGTTTGCAGAAGGAAACGGCATTGTCAATGAGATTCTGCTCAGCCTGCATTTTATTAAGGAGCCAATCGGATGGCTGATTGAGCGGAAAACAGCCATGCTGGGAGTTATCATTGCCAATTCCTGGGTAGGAATACCATTTAATATGCTTCTTCTTTCTAATGGTCTTGGGAATATTTCTGAAGATGTATATGAGAGTGCCGGCATTGACGGGGCAAATAAAATTCAACGTTTTTTTCACATTACGCTTCCTTTGTTAAAGCCTACTATTTTGTCTGTTTTGATTCTGGGATTTGTGCTTACTTTTAAAGTATTTGATTTGATATATGTAATGACATCCGGCGGGCCGGTGGATGCAACAGAAGTGCTATCCACTTATTCCTATCAATTGTCCTTTAAGAATTTCAATTTTGGAAATGGTTCAGCGGCGGCTAATGTACTGTTCCTATGTCTGTTCATAGTAGGCCTGATTTATCTAAAATTTATTTCGGATGACGAGGTGATGTAATATGAAAAAAATACATTTAAATGAAAAACAAAGAAACCGGATTAATAATGGACTGGCAGTTCTTGTAGTGATTATATTTTTATTTCCGATCTACTGGGTCGTTGTCAGCTCCTTAAAAATGGATCAGGAGATTTTCAAAAAGCCGCCTACGCTGATTCCCCATCTGCCTACGTTATCGGCATATATCCAGCAGTTTACCGGTGCCAACTCGGTATTCAGACCTTTTCTGAATTCCGTTATTGTGGCAGTGGGTTCTATGCTGATATGCCTGACTCTCTCCGTACCGGCGGCATATGGACTGGCAAGATATAAGGTGAAAGGGTCCAAGTTTTTTATGCTGGTATTTCTGGTAACCCAGATGCTTCCGGCTTCCTTAGTGTTGACACCCTTGTATCTCATTTATTCCAGACTGGGACTTTTAAATAATTATCTGGCACCGATTTTATCTACAGCCACTGTCTCGGTACCTTTTGTAATTCTAATGCTGCGGCCCATATTTTTGAATTGCCCCATAGAATTAGAAGAAGCAGCCAGAATTGACGGATGCAACCGGTTCAGTGCATTTATCAGAATTATTATTCCCATATCCAAGCCCGGAATTGTGACTGCTTTTTCTTTTGGATTTATTATGGCTTGGAATGACCTTGCATATTCTATGACCTTTAATACAAAAGAGGCGATGCGGCCTATGACAGCGGGAATATATCAGTTTCTGACGCTGTACGGAACCAGGTGGAACATGATTATGGCTTATGGGGTTTTATTAATTCTGCCTATTGTAATTTTATTTATGTCTTTGCAGAAACATATAGTCAGTGGACTGGTAAGCGGAGCGGTTAAGGGATAAATAATGAAAAAAACAGCGTACAAAATAATAAACAGGAGGAATGACTATGTCGGTATTTCAATTAGATGGAAATCGTTTGGTGTTCCATTATGATTCGGAAAAATTATGGGTAGAGCCCTGGGGAGAAAACAGTTTAAGGATCAGAGCAACAAAACAGGCAGATATGCCCGGGGAGGACTGGGCGCTTCAGAAAGTAGAAGAGAAGTCCTGCTTCAGAGTAATGATTGAAGATGACCAGGCATCTGTTTCAAACGGAAAAATAAAGGCAGTTATTTCCAAGTATGGGAAAATGATCTTTTACAACCAGAAAGGAGAGATTTTATTAGAGGAATATCTGAGGAACCGCCTGGACGTTTTTGCAGACTATTGCAGTGCCCTGGAGGTTGAGGCTAGAGAATTTTGTCCGATACCCGGTGGTGATTATCATTTGACTATGAGATTTGTATCTGATCCTGATGAAAAAATTTATGGAATGGGGCAGTACCAGCAGCCGTATTTAAATTTAAAGGGTACGGACTTGGAATTGGCGCAGAGAAATTCACAGGCAAGTGTGCCTTTTGCATTATCTTCTCTGGGGTATGGATTTCTCTGGAACAACCCGGCGGTGGGAAGGGTTGTCTTTGGAAAGAATATTACCAGTTGGGAGGCAGTTTCAACAAAGGTACTGGACTATTGGATTACAGCAGGTGATACGCCGGCTGAAATAGAAGAAGCCTATGCCTCCGTTACCGGAACGGTTCCAATGATGCCGGAGTTTGCCATGGGATTCTGGCAGTGCAAACTCAGATATCAGACTCAGGAAGAACTGCTTGAGACAGCCAGGGAATATAAGAAAAGAGGACTGCCCATTTCGGTAATTGTAATTGACTATTTTCACTGGCCTTTGCAGGGAGAATGGAAATTTGATCCGAAATATTGGCCTGACCCGGATGGAATGATAGCAGAACTAAAAGAAATGGGTATAGAATTGATGGTGTCTGTCTGGCCCACGGTTGATTATCGTAGCGAAAATTTCCTGGAGATGAAGGAAAAGGGCTATTTAATCAGAACAGACAGAGGATTTCGTATGGTCATGGATTTTCATGGTAATACCATTCATTTTGACGCTACCAACCCGGATGCAAGAAATTATATCTGGAATAAGGCGAAGAAAAATTATTATGATAAAGGTGTAAAAGTATTCTGGCTGGATGAAGCCGAGCCGGAGTATTCTGTATATGATTTTGACAATTACAGGTACCATCTGGGACCAAATGTACAGATTGGAAATATTTATCCTGCAATGTACGCAAAAGCTTTTTATGATGGAATGAAAGCGGAGGGACAGGAGAATGTTATAAATCTTCTGCGCTGTGCATGGGCAGGGTCACAAAAATACGGTGCACTTGTCTGGTCCGGCGATATCCATTCCAGCTTTTCCAGCCTTCGTAATCAGCTGGCAGCCGGGTTAAATATGGGATTGGCGGGAATTCCCTGGTGGACTACGGACATTGGAGGATTTCATGGAGGTAATCCCGCAGACCCGGAATTTCGGGAGCTGCTGATCCGGTGGTTTGAATATGGAACCTTTTGCCCGGTAATGCGCCTTCATGGATATCGGGAACCGCTTAAAGCGCCTATGGGATCAGAAGGCGGTGCCGCCTGCGTATCGGGTGCGGATAATGAAGTGTGGTCATTTGGCGAAGAAGCATACGAAATCTGCCGGAAATATTTAGCACTTCGGGAACAAATGAAGCCATACATCACCAGAATGATGAAAAAGGCACATGAAAAAGGAACGCCGCCTATGCGTCCATTATTTTATGATTTCCCGGAAGACGGGCTTTGCTGGGAAATAGAAAATGAGTACCTGTTTGGAGATGAGCTTTTAATTGCTCCGGTTTTATATGAAAAACAGAGACAGCGGGAAGTCTACCTTCCAAAAGGAACAAAATGGACGGACATTCGGACGAAAGAGAAATATGAAGGCGGGCAGACGATCCTGGCAGAAGCACCGTTAGATGCGTTGCCGGTATATTGCAGGGCTGGGAAGGCTTGTAGATCAGAAGCATGAACTTCCTGTATCTTTATACTGTTTTCTTCCAGATTTTAATGTTATACTTAGGAGGTGAATTACTAGAAATTGAGAGCATTTATCTTTGAATCCGGTGTTGGCAGTTTCCAATCCGGATTATGAAGAACAGGCTCAGTCAGGAGGAATTATGGTAGTATTTGATAAAGAATTATGTACAGGATGTGGGGCATGTATAAAGGACTGCCCGGGTAAGGCAATCAAATTGGCAGAGGATAAGGCGCAATCCTGCCGCCCATGCATACAATGCGGACATTGTGTGGCTATCTGCCCTGTGAATGCTGTAAGTATTCCGGAATATGAGATGGATGAGGTTGAGGAATATGTGGAGGCAGATTTTAAGGTCTGTCCTGATCACTATCTTCATGCATTGAAATTTCGAAGGAGTATCCGCGATTTTAAGGAGCAGAAAATAGAAAGAGATAAACTGGACCGTATATTAGATGCAGGACGATATACCGCTACTGCAAAGAATATGCAGGCGTGTACTTTGGTGCTGGTGCAGGAGCAGATGGAAGAATTCAGGGAATTGCTTTGGAATGAAATACCGGGAGTTTTGGAAATCTTAAAGGAATCAGCGCCGGATTATGAAAGAGCATTTCGAAGTTTTTATAAAAAATGGCAGCGAAATCCAAAGGATGATACATTTTTATTCAATGCACCGGCATTTCTGGTGATTGCTTCCCAAAATCCTCTGGATGGAGGACTGGCAGCGGCAAATATTGAGAACATGGCTGTGGCAGAAGGAGCCGGAGCATTGTACAGCGGATATATGATGCGGGTTCTGGGAACGAGTCCGGCATTGCAGGAATGGCTGGGCATTGGAGAAAAAAAGGTATCTTGCTGCATGCTGTTGGGATATCCAAACGTAAAATACAGAAGAACTGCCCCAAGGCGAAAAGCAGACGTTATCTGGCGGTAACGTTCTTAAGTCTTTGCATTTACAAAATATTACCTGATTAATTTTGCCTGAGATACAAAAACTAGAGTATGTTTAAAATTTGATTTCTGACAGCTGTGCGTCACACAATGTGGGATTTTGTTATGAAAATGCCAGGTGCAGCGGGCTACGCTGACTATTTTTGGGACAAATTTCACGCGAAGGGGCGTACAGATGGAGGGAATGAATTTCAAACAAGAGGAGGTATGATCATGGCAAAAGCAGGTATGAGAAGGCCAAGTCCTTATGACCCTAAAAATCACGGAACAGAGAATCATGAACGGATGCATCATCCTAAGAATGAACAGGCAAAGGTTCCTGAGATTCAGGGTGCTGCGAAAAGCGGAAATGCTAAGGCTGGTCCTGTCAATGCTCCAAACTGGGCAAGAGACGATTACAAAGCGGGAAATAAGAGCGAGAGAGATTAAGAGAAAGATTTTGAAAAAGCGGGGAAAGAGTTTCCTCGCTTTCTCTAATTTCCAACAATTTTTGAGTTATTACTTATGGGTTTCCCATCTTTCCCAGATTCAGGGTGTCGCCAGAAATGTTGTAAAATAGGCAATGGAAAGTATTATCATGGCAACGACAGATAAAATGCCGTTATAAAGGATATATGTTTTTGAAGGCTCGGTACTTTTACCGAAAGCCCTCCAAAATTTGAAATACCATAAAACTCTGGGATTAAAGATATTCAAAACCAATAATAAGATTGAAATGATATATGTAATCACAATAAAACCTCCCTGGGCAGATTTTTGCTGCCCCTTTATGTGTTATGTGTATTGATTTTAAATATGGGGAAGAAAGTTCAAGACAGCTTCCTTATTTAATATGTGTATTTTTTTGTTTTCATAACAGAACAATTCTTCTTTTATACATTGTGCGATCGCACGGTTTATACTTCTGATGGGAGCATTCGCTTCTAATGAAATCTGTTTCTTTGTAAGCAAATGCAGACGATTCTGTTCATAATGTACAGCAATACATCTTAAAACCCGTTCACGCACATTCATTAATGATAATTCTTCAATTAACAGACTGTTTCCTACAAGCTTTTCTGCAATTATGGAAATTAATGCCGATACTGCGTCAAAATCATTCCGCAGCCATTCTATAAAATCTTTTTTATGAAGTACGTCAACCGTGCAGGAAGTATTTGCTGTAATACTTACCGGCTTCAATTCATCATAGAAAGGTTCAATTTCTCCAAATATACTGTTGGATTTGTATACATATACGGTAGTCATTGTACCTTCCGCATTTTGAATAAATGCTTCGGCTTCCCCCTTGAGTAAGAAAAACACAAAGGAATTATCATGACCGGCAAGCAGGATTGGGCTTCCGGCAGAATAATGTTTTCTCACTAATTTTTCCTTTATTCCCGGAGGCATATATAAAAGTAAATCTTTGCTCATATAAAAATCTCCTTAAGTGGGTCAACTGACCTTATCATTAATCATACTTTGGGGTTATTCTATTGTCAAGCTTTAAAGCTGTGAGATTATTATCTAATACACAATTAGATACACTCTGTATATGGAAAGCCATGTGGTGAAAAGTGAGAGATATTAAATAAACAGAAAAGGAGATATGAATGAAATACTGTATATTAAAATCTAAATTAATAGGTCTGTTTGATTCGGATAAACTGGCTGCTAAACCGGAAGAGTGGGGGATTTATAATGAAATGGAGCTGGATGTGCACCGTATCGGATATGCCACGAATCTGACGCCGGAAATTATTCTTCGAGCAAAAAAGATGGAGGTCAATTTCATGCTGACACATCATGATTCCTGGGAATTCGTTTTCGGAATGAAAGAAGAGTGTAATGCATTGCTGAAAGAATATCATATAATCCATGCATTTTTTCACGCACCGCTGGATGATGCGGATTTTGGAACAAGCGCCTCGCTGGCTAAGGCGCTGGGAATCAGAAATTTAAAAAAGGATTTGCCTTATGCGGAAATTTATAATGGTGGGTGTATAGGGGAACTGGATACCGGGATGCAATTTGAAGAATTTTCTGTTAAGCTGACTGGAATCTTAGAGGAACCCGTTCGGCAATATAAGAATCATAACAAAAAGATTAAAAAAATATGCGTAGCTGCAGGCGGTGGGAACCTTACAACGGAAATGAAAATTGCGGTAGAAAAAGGATGTGATACCTACGTCACCGGTGAATATGCATTGTATTCCCAGCAATATGCACGTTTTGCGGGAATGAATCTGTTTGTTGGCAGCCATACAAATACGGAGATTTCAGGAGTACATGCTATGGCGGAAAAACTGGTTTTGGGTACAGATGTGGAAGTGTACCGGATACCGGAAAGTAACGATTGAAATTATATTAAACATTGGTTTTTGCTGAGAAAGGGCCCTTCCTTTTCTTAGCTAAAACCAAACTTTATGAATTACTAATTGACGATACAAAAGAAAAATGGATTTCAATTCAGCGTCCATGTCTTTCCATATCGCCGGTTAGTATTTTTTATTTTATGGCAAAAATATAGGTTCAATCCAGGGTTTTAAACAAATTATGACAAAACTGTAAGAATGTTCTCTGATTTTGTAAGGGTGTTGAAAGATTCTTATTTTAAGATAACAGTAAGGTCTACAACGAGAAAAAGTAGACAGACAACAGAATGGAGCTGGCAATAAATGAGAATGAAATGTGAGTCAAAGAGAAAGATGATAAAGAGTGTAATCATTGGTTTATTGATTGCAGTCCTGGCAGAATGCTTTCTGGTCAATTATCGGACCTGGGAGTCTTTCACCTTTTCACCCATAGAGGGATATTCGGTTGACTATAGTGTGGAGAAGGAGACGGAAGAGCCGGGCAAAGTGCATTTTAGCAAAGAGGAGGCAGTAATTGAAATTACAGATATCAATGAAGCAGTTCACAATTTATATCTGGATTTGCAGCCGGAAAAGGAGAGTATCAGGCAATTCCAAATTCGGATTTCAGCGGCGGATGAAGGAAATGAGCTGTACTATGAACTTCCACCCCTTGTTATAAATGTCAACAGCGCTGCTGGTAAATATGTGAAACTAAACCTGAGTGGTAAAGCAAAAAAGCTGAAAATAGAACTGGAAGATTTAAAAGGAGAAGCAGTTTGGATCAAACAGATTGGTCTGAATGTTCATAAGCCTTTAAATTTACATATTTCTAATATAGCAGGGATTTTTATATTATGGATGCTGTTATCCGGACTGTATTACATGCGGAATTTATTGAAGGCTAAATGTGATATGAGGAATAAAAAGCAATACTGCATCTGTGTGGCGGTGATTGGTATTGAGTTAGGCGTGGTATTGTCTGGCGCATTTGGGACTGCAAAATATGTGGATCCGCCATGGGTTCATCACTACCAATATGAGAAGCTGGCGCAATCATTGGCGAAAGGACATTTTTATCTGGATATTGAACCATCGAAAGAATTGCTGGCTATGGATAATCCCTATGATACAAAGCTTCGGAAAAACCTGAAAGTTCCGTCCGAATGGGATACCGCCTACTTTGAAGGAAAATATTATGTTTATTTTGGAATTGCCCCGGTACTGTTTTTTTATCTTCCATATTACCTGATTACCGGACAGGGGTTTCCGACAGTTGCGGGAACAGTCTTTTGCGAAGCACTGTTTGTTTTGGGAATTGTAATGTTGCTGTTGGAATTGGTGAAAAGATATTTTAAAAAGACTTCTTTTGGAATGCTGCTGCTTCTGGAAATATTAGTATTTTGCGGAAGCGGAAGCCTGATTGTAGCAGAATATCCCACATTTTATGCCCTCCCGATTATTATGGGAATGTGCTTTGTGGTATGGGGAATGTATTTTTTAATATCCGGATTGGGGCAGGAGAAAATCCATATAAAACGTGTCCTTACAGGATGTATCTGCCTGGCACTTACTGCAGGGTGCCGTCCACAGATGCTGGCGGCCTGTTTCCCCTGTTTTTGCCTTTTGGCTCCGCATTTAAAAAAGACATGGAGGCTGGATAAAAGAGTCTGGGCGAAACAGGCTGGTATTTGCCTTTTACCCTTTCTTCTGATTGGAGCAGGGCTAATGTATTATAATTATGCAAGATTTGGATCCCCTTTTGATTTCGGGGCAAATTATAATCTTACTACGAATGATATGACAAACAGAGGATTTCATCTGGACCGCTTTCCTTTGGGAATCTATATGTTTTTGCTGCAGCCGGTAAACTTTCAGACACATTTTCCGTTTATGCAGAAAGTAGACGTTGCGGCTGCCTATCAGGGGATCACTATTTTCGAAGGAATGTATGGGGGGATTTTAATGCTGCATCCTTTCCTATGGCTCAACGTGTTCATTATAAAAATGAAAAAGGGACTCCGGCAAAAAGGGCTGTTTGCCTTTGCTTTGGTTTCACTGGCAGCAGCAATTGTAATTATGGGTGCAGATGTGCAGATGGCAGGTATATTAATGCGGTATATGTGTGACTTTGGAATCTTTTTATGCATACCGGCAGTGTTGGTAATAATGCAGGCGGAAACCGAGATAAGAGACAGGCAGTTTAAGGCAGCAATCCATGCAGGCACAGGCGTATTAGCAGGGATCAGTGTGTTGTTAAGCGGTTTGTATCTTTGCAATTGAAAGAGGTGAGATAATGGATGAATTAGCAGTTTTAATACCATGCTATAACGAAAGTACTACCATTGGGAAAGTGATCAGGGATTTTAAGCGTGCTTTGCCAAAAGCGGTTATCTATGTCTATGATAACAATTCCAACGACGGAACGGATGAGATAGCAAGAATGGAAGGAGCGGTTGTCCGCTATGAAAAGAAGCAGGGGAAAGGAGAAGTGATCCGGACCATGTTCCGGGAGATAGATGCACAGTGTTATCTGATGGTAGATGGGGATGACACTTATCCGGCAGAAGATGCCCGGAAAATGGCAGATCTTGTGTTAGATAAAGGAATTGATATGGTAATCGGCGACCGTCTGTCTTCTACATATTTTGAAGAAAATAAAAGACTGTTCCACAACCTTGGAAACAAAGTGGTGCGCAAGCTGATTAATCTCCTTTTTGCAAACAATATACGTGATATACTAACGGGCTATCGGGCATTTAGTTATCGATTTGCCAAGACATTTCCAGTATTATCAAAAGGATTTGAGATTGAGACAGAGATGACGATCCATGCACTGGATAAAAATATGCACCTGGAAAATGTGATCATTTCTTATAAAGACCGCCCCCAGGGAAGTATCTCCAAACTGAATACTTTTTCTGATGGAATCAAAGTTTTAAAAATGGTGGCGAGACTATACAAACATTACCGTCCCTTTTCCTTTTATCGCATTATTGCCGTTATTTTGTTTCTTTTATCTGTTGCTTTTTTTGTACCGGTATTGGGAGAATACTTCAAAACAGGCTTGGTAGAGCGCTTTCCAACCCTGATTATCTGCGGCTTTCTTGTTGTGGCTTCTTTACAGTCATACTTCAGCGGTTTGATTTTAAATGTAATCAGCACCAATCAGAGACAGCAGTTTGAATTATCTCTGAATCAATTTGAGGGATATAAGACAATGCAGGAAAAAGGGGATCATGAAAAGGCAGAAAACCCGGTTTAAAATCTATGCCAAACCGCTTTTACTATTGCACATTTCATAGTATATTAGTATAATGTGTAGATAATTAAGAAGAAAATATAAATAAGAAAAGCGGATAAATACAGGCAGGTTTTTCAACCGGAAAGGGAGTAATTATGTATAAGCATCACCAGGTATCACTAAAAAATTTAGTGGGCTATTTTAACAAAAATGAAGAAGTGATTGCAATTGTTTTTGGAGGTTCTGTAGCTAAGGGAACAGAACGCCCGGATTCGGATCTGGATGCCATGGTCATTCTTACGCCCCGGGGATATGAAGAAAAAAAGGCGGAGAACAGGCTGAGTGAGACGATTAACGGCAGATGTACTTATGAAGGCGGCTACTTTGATATCAAATATATGACCAAAGAATATCTGAAACAGGCAGCTAAAAAAGCGAATGAACCCACCAGAAATTCATTCATGTCCTCTAAAGTGGTATACAGTATAGATCCGGAAATTGAAGAAATCGTAGCAAAAATTCCTGTATTCCAGAAGCAGGAACAGGCTGAAAAGATGCAGTCTTTTTACAGCTGCCTGAAACTGAATTACGATTATTTCTGGAGCATCTGTAAGCCAGAGGGGTACATGCGTCTTAAGACAGCAGGGGATATTATATACAGCTGCTATCGAATGATCTTACAGGAAAATCAGGTGTTATTCCCGTGTAACAGACGTTTGGAGGAGACGGTGCAGGCACAGGAAAATAAGCCGGAGGGGTTTGTGGAACTTTGCAGAGAGTTTGAGTCTGACCTGTCCAGCGAAAATTGTGATAAGGTTGTAAATGCATATCTGAATTGGACTGATTATCCTCATGAAAAGGAACACAGCAAACTTCTCAGCCAGTATGTAAGTGATTTTGAGCAGTGGTGGATAGAGCCACGGCCGTTGATTTATGAGTGGTAAAATACATAGCACCTGGAAATTTAAAAGCAAAGACTAAAATATATATTTAGAATGACATTGGCAAACACGGGGTATCCTGTTGTTTGCCAATTTTTATATCCGCATCTAGACGAGGTTTTTAGAAAAAGAAAGATTTTACCTCTAATCAAAAGATATTACTCTAGTAAAAAAGACGGGTTATTGCTATTCTAAATGAGAAAAAATTGATAATAGTGATATTTTTTTCTGCATTAAAAAGGAAAAAATTGTGAATTTTGCCCCGAAGTTAGTCAGGCAGCTCGCTGCGCCTTGTATTTTCGGAACAAATTCCCCACAATGTGTGACACACAGATGTCGGAAAGCAATGATCAAACACGCTCTGGAATGAAGCAAAAGAAGAAGGGATAGGGAAAAGATACGTATGAAATGGAGAGAAAGTATTTGTAATCGGTTTTGGAAGAAAAGAAAACAAAGTTTAGCGCTGCTGTTAGCTGTTGTAATGAGTGTTGTATCTCTCGAAGCACCTGTATTTGCAGCAGAAATCAGCATGGTGGGTGAAGAAGATACCAGCAGCTTTGCTGACGATACCCAGGATACTACGATATATGATTTAAAAACAGATGACCTGGTGAATCCGGTTGGTATTGATACAGCTAATCCGGTTTTTAGCTGGAAAATGAACTCAACTGCAATGGGACAGTGCCAGACAGCATATCAGATTATAGTGGCAAAGGATGTGGAATTTGCTGATGTATACTGGGACTCTCAAAAGATATTGAGTGACATATCAGTGGGAATCAAATATGCAGGCAATCCTTTAGAAGCATCAACAACCTACTATTGGAAGGTGGTAGTATGGGATAAAGACGGAAATGAAATACAGTCAGATGCAGCCAGCTTTGAAATGGGATTGTTGGGAAATGAAGGATGGAACCAGTCCCAGTGGATACAGGTAGGAAATTCTACGGAACCGCCAACATCCACAGCAGGAGAGACGAATTATGTTGTGGAAGCTGATATTCAGATTGTAACTACCAGCGTCAGCCTTCTGTTGGAAGCTACAGACAATAATAATTTTCTGTTATGGCAGTTTAATAATAAAAACGGGTATATGGAATTTAAACCACATTATAGAAAGGCGGGTAATTTCCATACGATTCGGCAAATGAATGTGTCACAGTATATAAACGGAAAAGATACGGATGTTCAGCACGTAAAAGTTGTTGCCACTAATGAATCCATATCCACTTATCTGAATGATCATTTAATTGAGGAGATTCCGGCATCTGACCTGGGAGGAATTGGATTAAACGGAACCATAGGGCGTTTGGGCTTCCGCTCTCATTCAATGGAAGATGAAGCAGGTTGGATGGACAATATTACACTGACTGATTATTCTGTAGATCCGGACGGAATTGTATTGAAAAAATATGATTTTGAGGATGGTTATAATCCTTTTGATGACGGTGCTGTTGAAAATGGCAGGCTGAATACAAAATATACAGGAGTAGAAACAATTGCGCTTGAGAAAACAGAGGAAGAAACAGTAGAAAAAGTGCATTATTCCGTAGAGGCGGATATTACCTGCCATACGGATGCGGTAAGTTTATTATTTAATGCGACAGATACATCTAACTTCTACATGTTTCAGTTAAATACAAAAGATCAGCCGGGAAAGGTTTTATTCAAACCCCATACATGGAAGGATGGCAGCTTTGCTACATACAGCAGTCATAATAAAGATGTCACTTCATATTTAGGTTCAGCAGAGGAATTTAAGACCAATTCCGCACATATTAAGATTGATGTAACGGAAGAAGAAATAAAAACTTACATAAATGAACAGTTAATAGATACTTTTTCTATTGGTGAACTGAGCGATCAGAACTCAATAGGAATTGCTCCTCAAATTGCACATCTGGGATTTCGTGCAGATCTTGAGGAAAACGGAACAGTAGATAATTTTAGATTAGTAGATTATACAGATAATATCAGCGGACATATTGTATATGATTATGATTTTGAAAATGAAAACCCATTTCTTACCGGTGCGGTAGAGGATGGCAGATTTGTAACAAAGGGCGTGGGTATTCTTCTGCCGCCTCAGGGGATTTCCACTTTTCGTAAGGAAGTAACACCTGGTGATAATCTGGTATCTGCGAAGCTATACACTGCCGGATTAGGTGTTTATGACGTATTCATCAATGGCGAACGTGTTGGAACCAGGCAAGATGATGGATCTGTGATTTATGACGAACTAAAACCAGGTTATAACCATCACTCCAAACGAACAATTTACCATACTTATGATGTTACACAAATGGTAAATGGAGAAGAAACCAGTGTGATATCAGCACATGTAACCTCAGGGTGGTGGTCCGGACAGGTTGCAGGTTTTTATGGCAAAGAAGAGGCATTCCGTGCTCAGCTGCTGCTGACTTATGGAGATGGTTCGACCAGAGTGATCGGAACAGACAGAAGTTGGAAGACTGCGCTTCAGGGACCTATCCTGTATGGTGATATTTATAATGGTGAAACCTATGATGCGAATGCAGACTTGTCATTCCGGCAGACCGGTTATGATGATTCAAAGTGGACATATGCGGATCTGAATAAAGAATTTAATGGTATCATCTGCCCGCAGGATGGGCCGTCTGTACGCGTTCGTAATGATCTTGAACTTACTGCACAATCTGCGGTAGTATATGATGGTGCTGTGGATGCAAATGAAAATCAGTTCGGAAGGATCAATATAACAGGAACTTATGCTCCTGTATCCGCTTTTGTTCTGAAAGCAGGAGAGACAGCAGTATTTGATATGGGACAGAATTTTGCAGGCTGGGATGAGATACAGGCTGAAGGCAGAAAGGGTACGATCCTGACCATGCGTCACAGCGAAATGCTCAATGATAATAACGGACTGAAATCCCGTGGAAATGATGGCGCACAAGGCAGCATCTATACAGCCAATCTCCGGTCGGCAAAGGCGGCGGGACGCTATATCATGAATGGTGAGGGAATTGAAAGCTATCATTCCACCTCCAGTTTTTATGGTTTCCGGTATGTGGAAGTTACAACAACGCAGGATGTGACGATTCATGGAATGAAAGGTATTGTGGTGAGTTCCGTGGCAGATGATACTGGAATGATCTCCACTTCTGATGACGATGTAAATCAGTTGATCAGCAATATTTTGTGGGGACAGTATAGCAATTATCTCTCAGTGCCTACCGACTGCCCGCAGCGTGATGAGCGGAAAGGGTGGACGGCAGATACTCAGGTATTCTCAACTGCTGCTGCATATAACGGAGATTCCAAGGGATTCCTCAGAAAATATATGGATGATATGAATGATTCCCAGGTAACTGAGGGCGAATACAATGGGGCTTATCCGGATACTGCACCTTACAACGGATATGGCGAGATCGGACAGCTTGGATGGGGAGATGCCGGTATTATCATACCCTATAACCTTTATAAAATGTACGGGGATGCCACAGTCATTGAAGAAAATTATAGTAACATGCAGGACTTCATGGATATTTTTATGGCATCCACGAATAAGATGGGCGGAGGCCATAATCACGGTGACTGGTTAGCATATGAAAGTAATGACGATGAAGTACAAATCTGTTTGGTATCGCCTATTATGCCTGGGATGCCGCAATGATGTCAGAAATGGCTGCGGTATTGGGAAAAACAGAGGATGCAGAGCGGTATCAGGCACTTTATGAAGAAGAAAAAGCATTTTTCCAGGAAATGTTTGTACAGGAAGACGGCAGTCTGAAGCGAACAGAACAAACGGCATGTCTGATGGCATTAAAAATGGATTTACTGCCGGATGAAAATTCTAAAGCGGTAGTAAAACAGGCGCTATTAGATAATATCAAACGCAATGGCAATAAACTGCAGACTGGATTTTTAGGGACCGCAATTATCATGCAGACATTATCAGATATCGGAGCAACCGATGTGGCTTATCAGCTGCTGCTTCAGCATGGTAATCCATCCTGGCTGTATTCAGTTGATCAGGGAGCTACTACTGTATGGGAACGATGGAATTCTTATACAATTGAAGACGGATTTGGTCCGGTCAGCATGAACTCATTTAACCACTATGCTTATGGGGCAGTTGCAGAATGGATGTATGGCTACATGGCAGGAATTATGTATGACACCCAGAATCCGGGATTCAAGCATATTATTCTTCAGCCATCACCGGATCAGTCTATTCAGAAAGTGGATTGCACATATGATTCGGCATACGGCAGCATTGTCAGCAACTGGAGCTATCAGGATGCCAAATTTAATTATGATGCGGTAGTACCTGCAAATACAACTGCAACCATTTCTATTCCGGTAGAGGATGGTGAAACAGTTACGGTAAATGGAAAATCATATACAGAAGTGACGGCAGAAAAAGATGGCTTATCCTACATAGAAACAAAAGATAATAAAGCTGTGTTTGAAGCAGTTTCCGGCTCGTACCACTTTAGTACAGGTGTGGCTGAATACTGTAATATCACACTGAAAAAAGCAGATACAACAATTCCTTGTCTCATAAGTGTGGATGGCAGTGAGATGCAGGTAATGCCTTCCGGAATTAAAGTGGAAAAGGGAAAAGCTGTTACAATCAAAGCGGTACCGGTTAATGATGTAGATTACGCCTGTGTGGGTTGGAGTGGAGATGAATCTGCTAAGAGCTCACAGATTACAGTTACACCTCAGGACAATATGACATTAACAGCAGAATTTGCATGGATTGGCAGTGAAAACCTGGCGGAACAGCAGCCGGTCACCAGTAATGAAACAGGTTGGGATATCGATGCATGGTCACATGCAAATCTCGTAGATGGTATTTTAACCAGTGAATCCCAAAGCTTGGGCTATACTACGATGCAAGGTCAGTCACCGGACGTGGATTATTGGGTAGAAATTGATTTAGGGGAAGATACGGACTTCAATCGTATCCAGCTCTATCCAAGGTCAGATACCCTCAGTATCAACGGAGGGGCACCGAATTTCCCGAAAGATTTTTCATTTGAAGTACGCAAAGAAAATGAAACGCAATACGATACAATTGTAACCAATACGGATTATGAAGCGGCAGTTGGTAAGCCTTCCGTATTCACTTTTGAATCCGTAAATGCAAGGTATGTCAGACTGCATGTAACAAAATTAGGCGATCCGGCAGCAGCGGACAGAGATTATTATTTCCTGCAGCTGGCTGAAATGGGGATCTATAACCGGGATAACAAACCGGTAATTGATAGAGCTGCTCTGGAAAAAGCAATCGAAGATGCTAAAACTTATGAGGGTAAGCAGGCTGATTATACGGAATCAAGCTGGAAAAATTTCCAGGATGCATTAGAAGAAGCACAAAGGATACTTAGTGATGAAACTGCAGATCAGGAAACCGTGGACACTGTTGCCCAGGCTCTGAATCAGGCAATGAAAGACCTGATAGCAGCAGACAGAGAACCGGTTGTAGAAAGTGTAAAAGTATCTCCGGGGTCAACAGTACTGGAAAGAGGAAGCGCACAGAAATTTACGGCATCTGTAATTGGTAAAAATGAACCTCAGCAGACAGTAACTTGGTCCGTTACCGGAAATTACAGTGCGGCTACCGCAATTTCCAAGGATGGTGTACTGACAGTAGGAATAGATGAAACAGCAGCACTGTTAACGGTTCGGGCTGCATCAGCGGTAGATCCTGATAAATTTGGGACAGCCACTGTAACATTAAAAGCAGTGCCGCCGTCCGATGTAAAGGTTAGTCGCATTTCCGTTACTGCATCAGCTAACCGGATCTTTATTAAAGAGAAAACTACGGTAAGAGCGGTGTTACTTCCGGAAAATGCCACGAATAAGAACCTTAATTGGACTTCATCGGATACAAAAGTCGCAACTGTTGATAACCAGGGAAAAGTCACAGCTAAAAAAGATGGAACGGTAAGGATCATCGCCACAGCGGCAGATGGAAGTAACGTATCCGGTTCCTGTTCTATAAAAGTAGTAAAACCAAGAGTTAAATTAAACGCATCTTCTATAAAACTGCAATTAAAGAAGAGCACAAAAGCGTTGAAAGCATCGGGACTCCTGTCAGGAGATAAAATCAAAAGCTGGACAAGTAAAAATAAAAAAATTGCGACGGTAACGAAATCAGGCAAAATTACTGCAAAAAAAGCTGGAAATACCAGTATTATAGTTACAACCGTAAAAGGTGCAAAAGCGGTCTGCAGAATAAAAGTTGTAAAAAGCGCTGTAAAAACGAATAAGATTACTGCAGATAAGAAGAAAGTTACATTGAAAAAAGGGAAGAGTTACCAGTTGAAGATCTCCAGGTCACCAATTACGGCAACGGATAAAATTACCTATATAACTTCTGCCAGTAGATTTGTTTCAGTAAATAAGAAAGGAAAAATAGTGGCTAAGAAAAAAGGAAAAGCCGTAATCACAATTAAAACCAGCAATGGAAAGAGCACAAAAGTAAAAGTAGAAGTAGTTTAAAAGTAGTTCAAAAATAGTTCAAAAATAGTTCAAAAGTAGTTCAAATACAGAAGATATATAACAGAAGATAAAAAAACAGACGGTATAGCATGATGCGCTATACCGCCTTTTTTTTAATTGCTGCTAAGTCTCCATCAGGATTAATGTTGTCAAACTCCCGTGTAATATTCTTAAGCCAGAGGTATTTCTTATAATGCCGGTATACGAATGGAAGCTTTACAAGTTCATCCATACTGATGATAAAGTATACCCAGCCAACCGGCAGGTTGAAAATGAATGCACATAAAAGTCCCAAAGGGATCGCAAACAGCCACATATCAATGGTATCGCAGATAAAGCCAAATTTAGTATCCCCTCCGGCACAGAAGATCCCCGCGATAATAGTAGAATTGATTGACTTCCCAATAACGTAATAGGAACAGATATACAGCATCGTACTTAAGTATCCTCTTGCCAGATCAGATAAAGATGCAAAATCCAGGATAAAGGGTCTGGCGGCAAGTATAATGCCACCGCCGATCACACCGGTAATCAGGGAAAGTTTACAAAGCCTGGCAGCATATAGTTTAGCCAGTTTTAAATCTCTTTTTCCTAACTCGATTCCAAGTAGAATTGCACCTCCGCTGCTGACACCGATGCAAAGAGAGATTGCTAGGTTTTTAACGATATTGGCAATGGAATTTGCCGCTACAGCATCACTTCCAAGATGGCCCATAATAACGGAATACATGGTGAACCCACAACCCCATACCAGCTCATTTCCTAATACAGGTGTAGAATAGTGCATAAAATCTTTAAACAGTTCCCAATTATTTTTTATAATATATTTGATTCGAATGTGAATATTATTTTCTTTGAGGGATTCTGCGATGCACCAGATTAGTTCCACTGCCCGGGAAATAGTTGTTGCAATAGCCACGCCCGCTACACCTAATTTAGGAGCGCCGAAAAGGCCAAATACAAATACTGCATTTAATAAAATATTTAAAATCATAGCAGTGGAACTGATAATAGTACTTAACAATGCCTTGCCGGTATTTTTCATAATGCAGAGATATATCTGGGAAACACTGGTAAACAGATAAGAAATTCCCACGATTCTTAAGTAAGGAATCCCCGTAGCTATCAGTTCGGGATCAGATGTAAAAATCATCATCAGCTGTCCGGTGAAAAAAATCGCTCCAACGGCAAACAGGACTGAGATGACAAGTGATAATTTAATAGAAATCCCAAGAACTTGTTCCACCACGGACTTATCACCTTTACCCCAATACTGGGCGGCAAGAATTGTTGTCCCTATGGTAAGACCTGCATAAAACAGGCTGAGGACAAATTGAACCTGGCTTGCCAGGGAGACTGCAGACAGCGCAGTCTGGCTTACAACCCCTACCATAACAACGTCCGCCGCACTCACGGCAGCGGTCATTAGATTCTGGAATGCAATCGGAAACACAAGGGCTAAGAGATTACCATAAAATCCCCCTTTTGCAGGAATCATACTTTTTAAATTTTTCATCTTACCTAAATCACTTTCCGGAGATATTTGCCCATGCTTCCTCATCGAATTCTCTATCTTTATAATAATATTTGCGGTCATTTTCCGTAATCTGTTTCATTACTCTGCAGGGATTTCCAACAGCTACTACATTAGCGGGAATATCTCTGGTAACTACACTTCCTGCTCCGATTACTACATTATCCCCAATGGTCACTCCGGGATTGATTACTACATTTCCGCCAATCCAGACATTACTGCCAATGGTTACCTTTATTCCGTATTCATACGCGGAATTTCTGGAATCAGGGTGAATCGGATGTCCAGCTGTGTAAATTGCAACATTTGGCGCTAACATTACATTATCACCTATCGTCACTTTAGCCACATCGATAATGCTGCAATTATAATTAGCAAAAAAATTGTCACCTACTTCAATATGGCTACCGTAATCACAATAAAAAGGTGGATTAATAAAAGTGCCCTCTCCGGATTTTCCAAGTATCTGTTTTACTAATTTACCAAGACCGTCAAAATCTGACCGATCCATAAAATTAAATTCCTGTAAAAGTTTTCTGGTTATTTTTTGTTCCTCAAATACCGCATCATCTGAAATATACGGCATTTCCCGATCTCTTCTTTCAATATTATCCATTCGTATATCCTCCTTACACTGTTTTGTATTATTTTTTCATATTATTTTATGCTGTTCCTTTTACGGACCTTATGGTATTATATTACTAATATTTATTTGTTTATATAGTGATAATGTCATTTTTTATAAATATATTGTCAGAAAGCTCCCGAATAGGCTCACTAGTAAAGCCAGATCAGGCATAGTGCGAAAGGAATATGTAAATGGAAACACCTATTATAAAAACGGATCACACATTGAAGCAGTTAGAAGAACATGGAACCTCTATATATCCCATTCTGATATCCACCGGTCTTACCCTTAATCTGGATATGGGTATCGTCCCCTGGCATTGGCATAATGATTTTGAATTAACCTATGTTGAATCCGGTCATTTTCATTTTTCGGTAAGTTCTGATACTTTTGAGATGGGCCCTGGAGAAGCAGTTTTTATTAACTCCAAGGTTCTGCATCAGGTAAAACCTGCCCAGAATGAAAATCCGGTTTATTACAGCTATACTTTTGCACCGGAATTTATTTCAGAAACCATGCAAAGTTTAATAGCGGCCAAATATATTATTCCGCTTATGCAAAATGGCTGTGTTCCATATCATATTTTCAATCAATCCACTTCATGGGAAATGATCTGTCTGTCACATATACACAAACTGAATCAGGCGGCAGCTTCCAATGGTTTTGAAAGAGAATTTTTAGTACAGCATTCATTACAGCAGATATTTATTGATATGATACAAAACATTCCGGGGCTTTGTACTGCATCAGCTTCACCGGTAGATTCCTCCCATTACAGCATTATGAAAATCATGCTGTATATTAAAAAACATTATACGGAATCAATTACCCTGGAAGATATGGCAAATGCCGCGAATATCAGCAAGAGCAGCTGTAACAGGCTTTTCCATCGAATCCTGAATATGACACCCTTTGGCTATCTTCTGGAATTCCGGATCAATCAAAGCAAGAAATTGTTAAAACAGGAAACCCAATCTATTACAGAAATAGCATACGCCTGTGGTTTCCATGACGCAAGCTACTACTGTAAGGCATTTCGCAAACAGAATGGAATCTCACCGGAAAAATACCGGAAAAATGACTGGACCTAGTGCCGCCTGGCGCTAGTGCCTCCCGGTGTAAATACGTCGATATATAGTGCCTGATATCTGTGTCAGGTGTGCGTCTGTGAATCGACGGCGTAGCGGGCTACGACTAGATTCACAGACGTGCAGCTGGCGCGGATAGCGGGTGCTATATAGTGGCGTATTTACGCCGGGAGGCACTAGGATCTCCTGTTCTGAAATATCCGGTATCGTATAATAACTATAAAGGAAATGATGCCCAGCAGAGAACAAAAGATGCCTGCCCCCAAGCCGGGAGTAAAATACTTCAGTTCCACTTTATGCTCACCTGCATTCAGTAAAATTCCGGAATAAATAGTATTTACTCTGTAAAGTTCTGTTTTATTGCCATTCACATAGGCGCTCCAGCCCTTGGAATAAGGGATGGTCATACATAAGAGCCTGGAGGAATCCAAATGAATAGATCCCTTGATCCGGTTAGGCGAAAATACCGTATTTTTAAGATAATCCTGTTTCAAAAGGTTTATCTGCGAAATATAATGATCCATTGGCTGGCAGTTGACAATGATATCATCAAAGGTATAGGAACCTTTACGCTGAAATGTAATCGTGATCTCTTTCAAGGGGCTGCTGCTGTAAGCAAAGTTTAAGAGATAGTTGTTTCGGCCTTCATACCAGCGGTATTCCGGAGTCAACACGGTCAGGCTTTTCGTAATATCGTTTGCTGCAGCAGTGATCTCGGCAGATGTTTCTGTACTTTTACTTTTGCTCTGAGTTTCTCCTTTATATTGGAGATTCTGGAAGATAAGGTAATTTTCAGAGTCCGGAATTCCATTAAAAACAAATGTTACCGATGCAGAAGGTTTTTTTACATAAAAGCTCCCGTTTTCATAAGTTACATTTTTAGAGGATTTTATTTTGTATGGCACTTTCAAATCGGTATATTGAACTTCCGCTTTTTTGAGATTACCGGTATCTGAATCCAGAACAGCAGCCTGAAGCATCGCAGCCTGTTTTTGTGTAGGGCTAAGCGATTCATAATCCGCTCTGGGGAGATAACTGTCATAAGTATATCCAAAGGGCAGCATATTCTGATTCTGGTATATTTGGCAGGCCGAGGTCCCGGCTTGAGGTGTTTGAAGCAATGCATAGCCGTAAAATGGATTTTCTTTTGTTGTGTTGTCGGTAACCTGATATTTCACATTTGCAAGGGAATCCAGAATAATGCGATTGTCCAATCCGCGATAGCAGTTAGTACTGCGAAAGGACCCTGATACTTCAAACAGAAATTTGCTCACATTTTCATCTGCTATACTATAATAAAAATCCATACCATTTAAGCCGTTTAGCAGGGCGGAGTTAGTACGGGAGATATTCGAAGCCTGTCCCATAAGTTCATAGCGGAAGAAATCAGGATCATTTAACTGATTTAGCGTGCTGAGCGGTTCATTCACAATGACAGAATAGGCTGCATCTCTGTTGTGGAATCTGCTTTCGTCCGGGTGTTTCGAATAAAATTGGTCAAATCCATAACATGCAATTCCTGCGGTAATCAATATGAGAATTGATAAATATGTTATTGGCTCGCGCAGACGAGGTCTGATAGACTGATTCTTATATAGAAAAGATATCAGTGGCAGAGCCAGAACTGTTAGTACCAGTAAAGTTCCAAATTTAAGAAAACTGTCCCCGGTGTTTCTTCCAATGGTATTGCAGAGTATGAGATAACAGACAGTGATGCATGTTAACAGTATGAATTTTTTCTTTGTTATATGTAAAAACTCAGGTATCATACACACCAGGATAAATGCCATCATAAAACAATATGCATAACTCCAACGGTTTATGGAATAGGAGAAAACATTAAAAATATGTCCAATGTAAGGTATTAACAGAAATCCTGTCAGGATCAGAAAGCAGACTTTCAGGTTCCGGTATTTTTTTCTCTGCATAAATAAAATGACAAGCGCAGGAAAGGTTATAATGGAGCAGCCAATGAAAGTCCAGTTCCCGGCACCCTGACCTGTAAAAATACCAAACAGAAGCTTTTTGTAGTAACTATATTGATAGAACAACGGTACGGCATTGTCCATGTTGAAGCGCCTGGTAGATAATGCAGCCAGGATACCGGGCAGTAATAAGATGCCGGAGAGCAGAACACCTGAAAAGTAATAACCACTGAAGCGTCCCAGACATAATAAAAAATGGTGTCCCCTGCGTTCTTTGTAATAATCAAAAAAGCGAACCACTGCATATATGAAAATTAAAATACTTAAAACGTAGAAAAAGTAAAAATTGCTGAGTGCTGAAATAAAGACCATGATTATAAAGAGATAAGGTGTTTTATTTTGAAATATTTTTTCGATTCCTATTAACAGGAAAGGCAGGTATATCATAGAATTAGCGAAAAAAGGGTGTGTTGTGGAAGCATACAGTGCATATGCAGAAAAAGTGTAGACAAATGCTCCGCAAATAGATGAGAGCCTATCTTTTTTCATAACACGGCAGTATAATAAAAATCCCAAACCTGAGAGATAGAGCCGCAGAATAATTAAAAATCCATATAAATACTCTGTTTTAGAAGCTGGAACAAGCGCCGAAAGCAGCGTAAGGGGATCTCCGATTACATAATAATTTAGAGTAGTGATTACGTCTGCACCAAATCCCAGCTTAGAATCCCATAGGGGGATAGACAGATTTCCCGTTTCAAAAAATGTTCTTAGGATTCCCCGTAAATACTTACCATAGTAGCCAAGGGCAGAAAAATGCTGATTAAGGGCATCTCCATTAGAAACCAGAGATTTATTCTGAGAAAACAGGCAGAAAAAACATATGCCGCCGATCATTAAAAATAAAATACTGTATAATGCGTAATAGGGAATGCCAAAATCATCTTTACTTTTTGTGTCGTTCTTTTTCATCGAAGATAGCATATTTATAAAACCTTTCTGATTTTTGTAAACGGGATCTTTTATTAATAAAATAATACCATAATTAGCCAGTGAAGTATACAGATTTTTGGACTGCGTGCCGCCAAAAAGCGCTCTGGGAAGGTTAGTATGTTTCCAGCTAGTTCAGCATAGATTTTAAGAAAAGCAGTACGGGAGAATTACATGGAGTGCCAGAAAAATGTAGCATCAGAGGAATTTGCTGATTTTATTATATCAAACAACACCTATGATTTAGACGGTGTCCTTAAGGATAATACGGGGGCATGTGCAGATTATGCGGACAGTCAGTTTTCTATCCTGTATGTTCCTATGGAAGATGCAGTCCCAATTACCACGCACAAATATAAATATTTTTCCATCCCGAAACTTTATACGCTACTAGACACATCAAGTCTGGAAGCTTCCGGTATTATTGAAACAATTAATCAGCCTGTTTTGAACCTGCGGGGGCAGGGCACCATTATAGGTTTTATTGATACGGGCATTGATTACCGGAATCCATTATTTAGGCATGTGGATGGAAGGTCCCGTATTTTAGGTATTTGGGATCAGAATCTGCCGTCTGAAAATGGAACTAATGAGCTGCCACCGGGAATACCGGGATTTACGGTAAATGATACAATTATTTATGGAACAGAATATACCAGCGAACAGATTAATCTGGCACTGGCTTCGGAACAGCCTCTGTCTGTTGTTCCAAGTATAGATGAAAACGGACATGGAACTTTTATTGCAGGCATAGCAGCCGGTTCGGAATCGGAAAATTCTGATTTTATCGGAGTAGCGCCTGAATGTAATATTGCAGTTGTAAAATTGAAAGAATCTAAAAAATATTTACGTGATTTTTACTGCATTCAGGATTCTGCTGTGGCATATCAGGAAAATGATATTATGATGGGGATAAAGTATTTGGCTCTTGTATCGGCACGCTATAGAATGCCTCTGGTTATCTGTATTGGGCTTGGAACTAATCTTGGAAGCCATGAAGGATCATCACCGCTTGGGCTTCTGCTCAGGAGGGCAAATCTGATCACGGGATTTGCTTCTGTGGTAGCAACCGGGAATGAAGTGGGAAGACATCATCATTTTCTTGGAAATATAACATCGAATATGGAGTACGAAGATGTTGAATTGCTTGTGGGGCCGGATGAAAAAGGATTCGTAATGGAGCTTTGGGCATCCACTCCTGAACTTTATACCGTAGGATTTGTATCACCCGGAGGACAGGTCATTCAAAGGCTGCCGCTAGATTCAGAAAATGATACTCTGGTTACCTTCACATTAGAAAATACACAGATTTCCGTTCATTATGGAATTTCGGAGCAGGGATCCGGGAGCCAGTTTATTATGATGCGTTTTGTGTCGCCGACTCATGGGATATGGAGGATTCGGGTATATAATTCTCTTTATATTACAGGCAGTTATCATATGTGGCTTCCAATAACTGGGTTTATTACAGAACATACGGTTTTTTTGAATCCTGATCCATTTACCACAATTACCGAGCCGGGAAATACGTACAGCAGCATAACGGTTGGTGCTTATAATCACAGGGACGGCAGCCTTTATATTCATACAGGTTATGGATTTAACAGGGTTAACTTTTTGAAACCCAATCTGGTGGCTCCCGGGGTGGACGTATATGGTCCGGGGATATCCGGTGTCCTGTCAGAGTCTGGAATTCCCATGACATATCAGTCGGGTAGCTCAATTGCGGCAGCCCATGTGGCAGGTGCAGCTGCAGTTTTGATGTCGTGGGGAATTGTGCAGGGACATAATCTCAGTATGAATTCTGCTTCCATCAAGACTTATCTGTTACGGGGAGCCGATCGGAATCCGGCTTATATTTATCCCAACAGAGAGTGGGGAATGGGAGTGTTGAATTTATACCAGTCAATACTCAGGCTGAGGGAATGATTGGAAACAGTTAGCGATAGGATATTTAATGGAATTATGATACAATGGACAAAACAACAGATAAATATAGGTAAAAGGAGTAGGAATGCGTTTAAAAGCCAAAGACATTGCAAAAGCACTGAAAGTATCCCCGGCAACGGTTTCCCTGGCATTAAATGACCGGCCGGGTGTAAATGAGGAAACCAAAAAGAAAATACTGGAATATGCAGACCGGATGCAGATGCTGTATAAAGAAGAAAGACTGAGTGGATGCGCGGTGGATAAAGGGATGGTGCTGATGCTTAATTACGTCAAACATGGGGTGATTCTTGAACGCAGCACCAGTAAAAGCGGAGAAATTTTTATGGAGGAGCTGGAGCGTGTTGTCAATCGGAACGGATATCAGTTTCTGCACATGACTTTTCATGAAAAAAAAGAAAATCTGGAAAACCTGATAAAGAAATGTAAGGATAAAAATGTCAGGGGAATATATATTATGGCTGCTGAAATGCTGCAGAGTGATATTTATCCATTTCTCCAAATGAAGATTCCCATTGTTGTGGGGGATAATCTGTTCTATGACCAGGGATTGGACAGCTATCTGGTAGACAACCGGGAGGGAATCCGGCGGGGTGTGGATTATCTGGTTGATAAAGGGCACAGCCATATTGTTTATTTAGCGGAGAATATCGATATTTTTAATTTTGTAGAACGGCGGGAAGCATTTATCCTGGAGATGGCAAAGCGGGAATGCGGGGATGCGTGCAACCGGATCAGGCACCTGGGGAATACAGTTGCTGAGGTTTATGAGTCCATGGTCAAATATCTGGATGAAGGAATCTTTCGTACTACGGCTTTTATTTTGGAGAGTTCGGTGATTTCACTGGGAGCCAGCAAAGCACTTCTGGAGAGGCAGATCCGGATTCCAAGGGATGTTTCCCTGGTGGGATTCGATGCACTGCCTCCGGTTAGTCTTCTCGGAATTAATCTGACGCTTATAAAAGGAACGCATACAAAGCGCCATCTGGCGGCAGTCAAGCACCTGCTGCGTCATATGGAAGAAGCGGAAGAAGAGACTGTCAGAATCTATTATAAAACCAGAATTCTGGAAGGGGACAGTGTTTTCGATAAAACTAAGTATATTTATTCCTAAAGCCTGTCTGATAATTCAATTCTGCAAAGTAATTCCGCCACGCCCCATCTTTACGTACACTCCCCCGGCTACAAAGCATCCCTTTCTCAACGAAACCTCTATTTAATGTTTTATAATTACTTTCTAACAATGCTGTACGGTTTATTATAGCAACAACATGCTTTTAAAGAAAATTTAAAAGCATGTTGTTTTTTTACAAATTTTTTAAAATATCTGTTCGTTTTTGGGAGAAAATTAGCATATAGATAGAAAAATCCAGAGGGGATTGTATGTGGAATTGAGAAATGCTAAAATTCAGACAAATAAGATTTGAGCATTTTAAAACATGCTCTGGCGCGCATCTTAAAGAAACAATTCATGCAGTTGATTTTAGGAGGAGAGATCATGGCAAAGAAAAATTATGATGATTTGTCAAAAAAGATAGAGACCTTTGTAGGCGGGTCTGAAAACGTAATTTCTTTATTTCATTGTGCAACGCGTCTTCGTTTTAAAGTGAAGGATGGCAGCAGGGTAGATAAAAAAAGACTGGGTCAGCTGGAAGGCGTCATTAAGGTCATTGACAGCGGCGGTCAGATACAGGTTGTAATCGGAAACCAGGTTGCAGATGTATACGAGGCAATTCTGAAAAATACGAAAATTAAGGCACAGGATGAAGCGGAAGAAGTGGAGAACAGGGGAAAGAAAAACATTCTGAATCTGTTCATGGAAACGGTCTCCGGAATCTTTGCACCGATTCTGGCAGCTATGTGCGGAGCAGGTATGCTAAAGGGAATCCTGATCTTGTGTACTACACTGGGCTGGCTGACGGCAGATATGGGAACTTACCGCATTTTGTATGCAGCCGCAGATGGAGTATTTACATTTTTACCTGTATTTCTGGCGTTTACTGCTGCTAAGAAATTTCACGCAGACCAATATGTATCCGTAGGTATTGCGGCAGCACTGGTATATCCGGATATTACGGCGGCTTATTCTGCAGGAGAGGCCCTGACTTTTATGAATATACCTGTGGTATTGGTAAGTTATACTTCTTCCGTTATTCCAATTATCATCTCTATTTATGTATTATCTAAATTAGAAAAGGGACTGAAACATATTCTCCCTGAAATTTGTAAACGGTTTATGACACCCTTACTCAGCCTGGTTATTATGGTACCGATCACGTATCTGGTAATTGGCCCGGTTGCTGATTTTGCAGGGAATCTCCTGGCATCTGGTTATACAGGCATGGTTGGCTTCAGTCCGATCATTGCAGGATTTGTGCTGGGGCTGCTATGGCCGGCAGTGGTTATGTTTGGACTCCATTGGGGATTTGCTCCAATTGTATTTAATAATATAGCAGAATATGGACGGGATACTTTATTTACCATAACAGGACCGAATAATATGGCACAGGCAGGTGCAACTTTAGGTGTATTTTTAAAGACAAAGAATAAAGAGTTAAAATCGCTTTGCGGATCTGCAGCATTATCAGCTGTACTTGCCGGTGTTACAGAGCCGGCAATTTACGGTATAACATTAAAATATAAAAAACCATTTTTTATTGGAGCCGTATTTTCCGGAATTGCAGGAGCAATTGTGGCAGCCAGCGGAGCAGGAGCCCCCACGCTGTTATCCACCAGTATTCTGACACTGCCGGGATATATTGGCAAAGGCTTTGCTGGATTTTGTATCGCTTGCGCCATTGCATATTTTGGTTCTGCGATTGTAACGTATTTATTTGGATTCCAGGACAATATGATACTGGAGCCGGACAAAAATTCTATAGCGGAAGACGCAGGGACAGTTATCAGCGGCAAGCAGGAAGCAGAGATTAAATCCCCTGTAAATGGAAAAGTTATTCTGCTCTCCGAAGTTAAAGACGAAGCTTTCGCAGCTGAAGCACTCGGGAAAGGGATTGCAATTGTTCCCCGGGACGGTAAAATCTGTGCGCCATGTGATGGTGTGGTAAGCGCTTTGTTCCCTACCGGACATGCTGTAGGCATTACATCAGCAGAAGGGGCAGAAGTCCTGATTCATGTGGGAATGGACACTGTGAAATTAAATGGAGGAGGATTTACCGTACATGTTTCTGAGGGGCAGAGGATAAAAGCCGGAGATCTCCTGATGGAAGCCGACCTGGAAGTGATTATGAGAGCCGGATATGATACCACTACTCCAGTCATTATCACTAATACAGAGGAATATTCAGAAGTAAAATCAGCCGGTGAAGGAATGGTAAAAGCAGGAGATCCTGTAATCATGTTGAAAATGCGGGGGAATGAAATTGAGTAGGGTAAAGATTCATCAGAATGGAAGTAATTTTATATTGAATGGCAAGCCGTTCTTTTACCTGGGCGATACGATCTGGAGTGCTTTTACCAACGTAAGCCTGGAAGAATGGGAGTATTACCTGAGCATTAGAAAGGCACAGGGCTTTACCGTGCTTCAGATCAATACCCTGCCTCAGTGGGACCGTTGTATATCGGATATCGGTTTGTATCCGTTTCCAACCAAAGACGGACATAAATTTGACTTTTCAAAGTGGAATCAGGATTATTATGAACGGGCAAAAAAGATGTGCCGCATGGCGGTGGATCAGGGATTCCAGCTTGCCCTGGTCGTACTGTGGCTGAATTATGTACCTGGTACATGGGGAAGCAGAATGCTGGATATGAATGTAATGCCAGCAGAATTTGTGGAAGACTATACCAAAAAAGTGATTTCAGAATTTGATGAATTTGAACCTATTTATGTAGTAAGCGGGGATACGGATTTTGATACCCCGGAGGCAAAAGCATATTATGGAACAGCCCTAAAGATCCTCTGTGAAAACAGCCCGGATTCCCTGAAAACCATGCATATCAAAAGGGGATATGATGTGATACCGGAAGAATTTCTGGATAAGATTGACTTTTATATGTTTCAGTCCGGTCATAATGCCAGGGAGCAGCAGATGGCCTATGTGCTTCCGGAACGTTTCCGGGAAAAATATCCGAAGAAACCTATGATAAATGCAGAACCCTGTTATGAACAGATGGGATTTAGCAGGCAGGAATACGGGCGGTTTGAGGCAGTGGATATCCGAAAAGCAGCATGGAGCAGCGTTTTATCCGGTGCCTGTGCAGGAGTAACTTACGGGGCCCATGGTATCTGGAACTGGCAGAAGGTAAACTGCCCGAAAAATCCGGTTCTGGGTGAAGGTTTTGATGAACCGCTGCCCTGGCAGGAAGCTATTAAATTTCCTGGGGCATGGGATTACGGATTTATCCGGTTTAAACTGGAGGAGTATGGGATACAGGAGCTGATTCCGCAAAATACCTGCCTGGAAAATCCTTCATCGGACATCCGTATGGCGGCAGCAGAAGATTGCTATCTGATTTATCTGCCTTATAATACAAAAGTGGTTCTCGGAATGGAACTCAGAGGTTACAGAGCAAAAGCTTTCGATCTGGAAACCAGATATGTGGCATGCGCGGAGATGAATATAAAGGATGGCAGCACTGTCATATCCATGCATCCGTTCCATAAAGATGTATTGCTGATACTGGAAAAGAAATAGCACAGGAGGTGTAAGTATGTGTGAATTTCCAAAAAATTTTCTTTGGGGAGGGGCAGTTGCCGCTAACCAATGTGAAGGAGCTTATAAAGAAGACGGTAAGGGACTGTCCATTCAGGATGTTCTGCCCCGGGGAATCCGGGGGGACAGAACGGCAGTTCCAACAGAGGATAACAAAAAATTAATTGGAATTGATTTTTATCACCGTTATCAGGAAGATATCAGGCTGTTTGCGGAAATGGGGTTTCAGGTATTTCGAACCTCGATTGCCTGGAGCCGGATATTTCCAAATGGAGATGAAGAAGAGCCTAACGAAAAAGGACTGCAATTTTATGATCGTCTATTTGACGAATGCCATAAATACGGAATGGAACCACTCGTTACCATATCTCATTATGAGACGCCATTGTATCTGGCGGAACATTATAACGGATGGGCAGACAGGAAGCTGATCCAATTTTATGAGCGTTATGTCAGAACCCTGTTTGAACGGTTTGGGAGTAAGGTAAAATACTGGCTTACATTTAATGAGATTAATTCTGTGCTTCATGCCCCATTTATGAGCGGCGGCATCCATACACCGGCAGAAAAACTGACGGAACAGGAGCTTTATCAGGCGGCGCACCATGAGCTGGTTGCCAGTGCCCTGGCAACGAAAATAGCACATGAGATAATGCCGGAGGCAAAGATCGGATGCATGATTTTAAGTATGCCGATGTATCCTTTAACCCCATCGCCGGATGATATGATACAGGTAATGGAAGAGGAACACAAAAACTACTTTTTTGGAGATGTTCATGTAAGAGGAACCTATCCCGGATATATGAAGCGATATTTCAGAGAACAGAATATTCAGATTCACTTTGAGCCGGAAGATGAAGAAATCCTGAAACATACCGTAGATTTTGTATCGTTCAGTTACTATATGAGTGTCTGTGCCACAGCCGATAAAGAGAAACAGAAAAAGGGCAACGGCAATTTGCTGGGTGGGGTACCGAATCCTACTTTAGAGGCATCCCAGTGGGGATGGCAGATTGATCCGAAAGGGCTGCGCTATGTGCTGAATATGTTCTATGACCGTTATCAAAAGCCCCTGTTTGTTGTAGAAAATGGACTGGGTGCAGTGGATTTACTCATTGAAGATGAGCATGGGAATAAGACTGTGGAAGACGATTATCGAATTCAATACCTGCATGACCATCTGGTGCAGCTTCGTGAAGCAATCGAAGACGGTGTGGAGGTTCTGGGTTATACAACCTGGGGATGCATTGACCTTGTCAGCGCTTCCACCGCAGAATTGAAAAAACGTTACGGTTTTATCTATGTGGACCGGAACGATGATGGAAGCGGGACACTGGACAGATATAAGAAAAAGAGTTTTTATTGGTATAAGAAAGTAATCCAAAGTAATGGGAGGATATTGTGAAATTTACTTTATCCATACTACAGCGAACAGTTTAATTGGTGGCTTATGGCTCACTATCCAGACTATGATATGAGCATAACTTGAAACTGAGACTTCCTGTAAGATTATTATATTGGGGTTTAGCTGAGGAATGACGCTTTGTAGATGTAGGTAGTGTACGGAAAGATGGGTGTGGGAAACTGGCATGG